>Ga0308309_10001544_pt1 | contig 13677 bp, 12 predicted proteins | sample HubBroMetageWFT5_FD_192491 | JGI IMG/M metagenome (GOLD analysis project Ga0308309, IMG submission 192491) | Warmed and freeze-thawed soil microbial communities from the Hubbard Brook experimental Forest, New Hampshire - Hubbard Brook CCASE Soil... | ecosystem: Environmental > Terrestrial >...
TTGCCACAGAAGCTACCACAAATCGGTGCCCGCGCCATCCGCGTGCCACTGCCGTCGCCGCCCCAACGTGCCGTCGCGTGCTCGCTTTCGCATCCGTATGCACCGCCCTTGCGTCCAAAGCCAAGGAATGTGACGCTTCCCAAGCATGCCTCGCGCCTTCACAAACGCAATTCGCGCCGCAGCCACCTCGCTGTGGCTCATCCTGCTCGTCGCGCTCTTCCTTCGCCTCGCCTACATGTGGCAATTCCAGAGTATTCATCCGCGGCAAGGCGTCAGCGTCATCCCTTTTCTTTTTGAGTCGGGCAACATCGCGCACTCCCTCTCGACCGGCCACGGCTTCAGCTCCCCGTTTCGCGTGGATACCGGCCCCACTGCCTGGATGACACCGCTTTTCCCGCTGCTCCTCGCCGGAATTTTTCGCATCTTCGGCGCGTACACGTTTCACGCCTGGGCCGCAACGGTCCTGCTGAATATCAGCGGCTGCGCGCTCGCCTGCATCCCGATTTATTTCGCGGGCAAACGCATCGGCGGCATCGCGCTCGCTGCCGGCGCCGCGTGGTTGTGGGCAATTTTCCCGAACGCCATCCTCATGCCGGTGGAGAGCATGTGGGACGCATGCATCTCGGCGCTGCTCGTCGCGACAATCCTGTGGGCCACACTCGCGCTCGAGGGTTCCGAATCGGCCGAATCGCAACGCCTGCGCAATTGGTGCGCGTACGGCCTACTGTGGGGCATTGCGCTGATGTTCAACGCAACTCTCGCCGCGCTATTTCCATTTCTAGCGGGCTGGCTCGTGTACCGCGCCCATCAACACAATCGCGCGTGGCTCAAAAATGCCGCGGCCGCCATCGCCATCATCATCCTCTGCTGCGTTCCCTGGACCATCCGCAATTACCGCGTCTTCCACCAATTCGTTCCGCTACGCTCCGTCCTGGGCTTGCAACTCTGGCTCGGCAATAACGATCAGACCCAGGACATTTTCCGCGGCGACCTCCACCCCATCTACAACGCCGCGGAGCGCGAAAAATATGTCGCTTTGGGCGAAATTGCCTACATGCAGCAGAAAAAGCAGGAAGCCATCGCCTACATGTTTTCGCATCCCGCCCGCGAATTTCACTTGGTCCTCTATCGCGCGATTTCGATCTGGTCTGGCGGCACTCCATACCCACTCGTGGACTTCCTCGGCACGCCCTCGCTGCGATTCCGCACGGTCCTCGCGTTCAATATCGTCGCGGCGCTCGGCACGCTCTGCGGAATGATCATTCTCTTCCACGAACGCAGCCCCTTCGCCATCCCCATCGCCGCGTTTCCGCTGATCTATCCTTGGGCCTACTACCTCACGCTGGCGCTGCCGCGTTATCGCTTACCCATAGATCCAATCGTCATGCTGCTCCTGGCAATTTCCATCCAGCGACTGGCGCAGAGACTCTCCCGCCCCAAATCGTCCGCGGCGCCACAGCCAGCGCAATCGGAACCCGAAGCGCGCCGCAAGCGCAAAAAATCGCGCGCGCCCGCGACACGATAACCCGCGCGGCAGAAGTTCCAATAGCGACTCGCTACGGCTTACTGCCGGTCGCGCCTGCCCCGCTGCCACTCAACCGAGCGATAAATAATTTCAAGAAGCGCTCCGAATCGATGCCCACAGCCACCTGCGCGTTCGGTTTCACTTCATCTACGCCCACCGTTTCCAGATGATCCCCCTTATCCACCACGTGATCCACGGTTCCCAATCGGTTGGCCACCGTTTCTCCGCGCGCGATGCGGCCTTCGGTTTCGACGTCGATGTGCATCGCCCGCAATTTGAGGAAAGAAGGATCAATCGCCGCCCCTACAGCCAGCGCGTCGTGGATCGCTCCTCCGCCAAATCCTGTACCCTGATATAGACCCACCTGGAAACGCGCTACCGCCGCGGCAAATTTCGCTTCCGCGCTGCCTCCACGCTCGATCTCGTCAACTTGCGCGCTGCTGATCAGCGTGATTTCGGTCACGTCCAAACCCACCATCGTTATCGGCCAGCCGGCACGGAATACCAGGTCTGCCGCATCCGGATCGCAATACACGTTGAATTCCGCCGCGCCATTCACATTGCCGCCGGAAATTGATCCGGCCATCAAAATCACGCGCTTCACCAGCGGCACGATCGTCGGGTCTTTCAAAATCGCCAGCGCCAGATTTGTTTCCGGGCCCACGCCGATGATAGTGATCTCATGCGGATATTTGTGCACCAACTCAATAATCACGTCAGGACCGAATCTAGGATCGGCCTTACAGTTTGACGCCGGCAATTCCGCGCCGCCCAATCCACCCGGCCCATTCCAGAATGGCTCGATGTTCAGCTTCGCGTGCAGCGGACGTTGCGCGCCTTCCGCCACCGGCACATCGCAGCGCCCTGCCAGCGAAACGATTTTCAACGCATTTTCCACGCCGACGGAAGCAGTCACGTTCCCTGCAACTACCGTCAGCGCTTCGACGCGCAATTCGGGTGATCGCAACGCCAACAGCATAGCCAGCGCATCGTCCGTCCCCGGATCCGTGTCAATAATCACGCGCTCCGCAGCCTGTGCACGAGCCGCTGGCACAATTCCGCGCGAACACCACAACGCACACAAGACCAACGCTACTGCTCCACCGGAAATTTTCATTCGCGAACCCCCGAAGGTTTATATCACGAGAACTGCGAGCCCGAAGTAGGCACGCCGGTCCCGGCAGTGCGGCGCCTCGCGTCGGTTTCAACGCGAAACAGCCCCGGCAAATATCGAATCCACCATCGTCCGTACCTCGACACCATGCTGATCCAGCTCAAATGCAAATCGCGCCAGGTCCAGCCCCGCCGCCGCTTCCGGATGATTTGTGCGCAGCGCGCGTCAGGTCGCCCGCGGCGATGGCATCCGCCCGCGCCAAAATAGAAGTCACCGACGCGCCGATGCGCCGGCTCGGGAACGCCGCCACCACCGCCCGATCAATCCGCGGCAACCAGTGGATCGTTATCACTCGCTGACGTTTCTGATAGGCACACACTTGTAGTGGATTGCGGACAATTGTTCCGAATCATCACAGCGTTGCTGGCTTCCGAAAGGAATTTGAGTCCAGATGGCGATTTGCTTTGACACAATCGTCTGTTTTCCCTAGAGTTAAAGTCCCTTCTAAGTGTTTCGTAGTCCCCCTTCCTCTGGAGCAGTCATGCGTTTGTTAGTCGCCGAGAATGATCCTACCCTTGCAACGTATTTACACGACGGACTCGAGTATGAGCACTATTCCGTGGATCTCGCGGAAGACGGTGATGACGCGAAATACTGCGTCGAGCAGCGCCATTACGATCTGGCGATCCTAGACTTAGATATTGAGCGCGGCCGGGGCACGCAAGTCCTGCAATGCGTCCGGGCCAAACGGACCCAGCTCCCCATCCTGGTTCTCTCTAGCCAGAATCGTGCGGAAGAGTGCGCTCAGCTTCTGGATCTCGGAGCTGACGATTTGCTTCTGAAGCCGTTTTCGTTTTCAGCGCTGTCCGCGAGGGTCCGCGCTTTGCTGCGAAGGGCTGCGCTATCAGCGGAAACGGTGTTGTGGCTGGATGATTTGGAGCTTAACCGCGTGGAGCACTCCGTGAAGCGCGCAGGGCGCGTCATCGAGTTAACGCCGAAGGAATTCGGACTCCTTGAGTATCTAATGCGTAATGCCGGAACGCACGTCACCCGAGCGCAGATTCTCAATCATGTATGGAACGTACCTTATGACACGCTAACCAACGTCGTAGACGTATATGTCAACTATCTGCGAAACAAGATCAATGGGCCGTTAGACCGCAAGCTAATTCACACCGTACGCGGGGTTAGATACGAAATGCACGCACTTGCCGAACGCACCGGTCCGCAACTAGTAGAGAGCAAGGGTTGAAATGAGCCAACACGTTGGTTACGGACTAATTGCATTCGACAAAACCCTGCGCGAGCAAGTCATTATCGAGCAACTACCACAAGTCCGTTACATCGCACGTCGCATTCACGCTCGCGTGCCGCCCCAAGTGCTTTTGGAAGACTTGGTCCATGCTGGGATTCTCGGACTTCTCGAAGCGGTGAATAGATACGATCCCAACAAGAACGTTCAACTGCGCCACTACGCCGCGTTCCGCATTCGCGGCGCGATTCTCGACAGCCTGCGAGCAGTTGATTGGGGCACGCGCGGCCTCCGTCGCAAAGCGCGACGAATCGAACACGCAATTGTAGACTGCAAGGTCCGATTTGGCCGCGAGCCCACGGAATCGGAAATCGCCACTGAACTCGGCGTCACACTGGAGATCTTGCAACACCTTCTCGGGGACCTGCGTGCTCTGGAGATAGTAAGCTTGCAAATGATCGGCAGCCACGAAGGGTTGAGCGACGATGTACTGGCAGATCATGCTGGGGAAGATAATGATCCGTTCTGTCAGACCCTTCAATCCGAGATGATTGTCCTAATCGCCAAAGCTGTCGGCGAGTTACCACAGCAAGAGCGACAAGTGCTCGCTCTGTATCACTATAAAGAACTCACGATGAAGGACGTCGGAGCCGTAATGGGGATCGGCGAATCACGCGTGTCGCAATTGTACACGAAGGCTATGTTGCGTCTGCGAGTTCGAATGCACGAGCTGCTGCGAACGTCCGTACCTACTTGTCTTTCCTAATCCGCGGACCTCCAACGATTTCCGTTGCGCTAGACACAAAATCTTCCGAGGCTTCGGAGAAGTCCTCGATCACGCCTTAGGCACGGCTCCGATTACGACCGCGCTGATCGCAGCCGCTATCGGCTGTTCCCATGACTTTTGGTCCGCACGTTTTCACAGCTCACCGCGACGATAGCGTTGGCGGCAAACAGTTCTATTAATGTTGGCTTTTCGCCTTGGCGGCGGACGAAGACGCAGTTTCGTCGAGCAGGGAGTTGACCAGGGTACGAAGGACGGCTTCGTCTTCCATTCTCGTATCCTCCCCGCCGCCCGTCGCCGCACGAATGAAGCCTTTGCGATCAATCACAACCAGCTGCGGGATTTTGCGTTTTTCACTTCCCTCGCGACCCAGGTAGGCGTCCACGTCGCTGGATGCGGTAGTGAAGCCGAGCGGGTAGGAGAACGCCATATGCTCGGCGACGTGGCCGACCAATGCCTGGTCAACGTGTGGTCCGAAAGCGATGGCGACGGACTGGTAACCGCGCGAATCGAGGTCGCGCTGCAGCGCATCGAGCATTTGCGCCAGCTGGATGCATTTAGGGCTGCCAACAAACATGAATTCCATCACCACCACTTTGCCTCTGAAACTTGATAGAAATATCTGCTCGCCGGATGGTTTGGTGATGATGAACTCCGGCGATTTACGAGGCGGACCCGCCTGCGCCAATAGTACCGAAGCGGCGATGGTCATCCATGCGAAGAAGCAAGCAATTTTTCGTGCGCTCATGGCTCACCCCTTGGCGGCCGCAGTCAATTCAGGTTGTTTCCATTTGTCCACGATGGCGGCAACTTCTTTCTGTGCCGCGGCGGCGGCGTCCTGCGGAGTGACGTCGTTTTGCACCACACTCGCGAACATCCTGGGAATCACAAAGCTGTTGAATACTTCCATCCATGCCGGATTAGCGAGCCACGGGGCTCCGAGATTAGGAGTCCAATGCAATGCGTCCCGCAGCGCGTAGTATTTGTTCGGCGGGTCGGACAGCGGATCCTTATCCAGACACACGACCAGATTCGGAAGCGCCTTCGGGTACGCCGGAAAGTTGCAACCGAGGCTCTTTTCGTAGCCAACCCTCGTGCTATCGGGCAAATCCGCCAGAAATTGTTTGGCGCCCTCCTGGTTCTGCGCAAACTTCCACACTGCCGAGCAATTTGTCGCGTGGGGAAATCCAGTGACGCCGTAAACGCCGAGCAGCGGAGGCATCAGCTTGATTCTTTTCGCCAGGTCGGGGCTTTGCTTTTCCGCCGCGCGCAGCAGATTGATCGCATTCATGCTGCATGATGTTTTTCGCGCCAGCATAGCCTGAACATTGCCGGACGGCCCCCAGCTGAACTCGTCGGGAGTTCCAGCCTCCTTATTGAGATTCTTAACGTAGTTCAATGCGTTCACCGTAAAACCAGTCTTGTTGACAATAGCGTTTCCCTCCTGGCCCAAAATCTGGCCGTGAAACGCGTACAAGAGCGTGTTCGCACTGATATTGCCCTCCAGGGTGGACGACAACGCCAGGCCGCACGGGATTCCGAACTTGTCGCGGATTTTCTGCCCGCCGGCGCGCAAGCTGCCGTAATGGACCGGGCCCAGCGGCATATTCAATTCCGCCCATAAATCCTGGTAATAATGCATCGGGCAAGGAATCCAAAAATCGGCGAAAGCGAAGTGCGTTTTCGTCGCAGGACTGAACGTGGACTTGTATGAGATCTGCGGGATGCTGCCGTACTTCATGGAAGCGTTTTGATAGATCTCCGTGTGATCGATCGCATGCTGATGGAATTCCGCCGGCGGCCAGGGAAACATGAACAGATCGTGTCCCTGACCCGCAGCCACCTCGGCCGCAGCGTCGGAATGAACTCGCTCGATCGGAATCAGATCGACAACTACTTCCGTGTTGTTTTTTTCTCCCCATTGCTTGACGAATTCCGTGCTGAACCAAGTGTCATATTCGGGAACCAGATGAGCCCATTTCGCGATCCTCAGAGTTTTTGCATTGCTGAAAGCACGCGTGGAGAAAGTAAAGAACGGACCGACAGACGCGATAGCCGTGGCAAGCTTGATGAAATCGCGGCGAGGAATGTGTTTTTTCATTCTAGGGAGGCTGGAGGTTGCAATTTTACCTGCGACACATTGCCCCCGGCAAGCGCTTGCCTCACCGGGGGCATGTTAGCTCTACTGCCATAGCTCCAACGTCTCGCTAGTTGGTAGACGCGGCCGGCGCGGATGCTGCCGCCGTCTGCGCTGCTGCCCCGCTCGTCTGCGCCGAGTTGACCTGCGCCGCCATCAGGTTACGGCAAAATTGCCCGAAGAACTGCAGGCAGTAAAAGTTCTCGGTCAAGGTTGAATCGAGTGGGAAACCATTCGGTTTGTGAACCTGATCGATGAATGCATCCAACGTGATCGCTCCATTCGTCGGATCAGGAATGGCTGGACAAATCAGCCAAACCGCACCTCCGTCGGACCCATCCACGGCCTCGTTTCCCTCTTCACCGCACTGTTGACCATTGACGCCTGTGAAGCCCTCAAGAGCGATGTTCAGGTCGTCGCCCGACTTCACAATCGGCCAGCCTTCGAGATTCACTCCGTTCTTGGCGGCCAGTACGGCGTAAGCACCGCTCACTAGCATCCCCGAGCTGTTGAACACGGCCGGTCCCTGGCACTGCGAGCCTGCAACCGCAGTAGTGAGGTTGGGCGGCTCCGTGAACCAGAAGTAAGTAACGATCCACATGCCCAAGAGGTCGTCGCAGAAGTAGCCGTACGGGGCGTTGAATGTGGTCGTGCCAGTAATTCCTGAGCCGGTGACCACGTTGTTGTCGCTGCCGTCCACGGCGTTTCGATTGGTGGCAAAACGCCAATCCTGGCTGAGCACCGGCGTCGCGACGCTGGTTACTGGAAAACAGTTGGGCGGCGTGGCTCCGTTGCCCATGCTTCCGCACGGAGTGAACGTCAGTTTGCCATTTACCGTCTGCCTGATCGCCGCATAAGCTTCAAAATTGCTCACGATGTCCTGCATGTCATCGCCCTGCGCTCCCCCGGAGTTGCCGCTCAGATTGTTGTAGAAAGAACTGGGAGTGTTGCGAGCGTTCAACCCAGCATTCACAGAGCCGTCGCCTTGGGCGCTACTGATGACCACGCAGCCGGAGGTAGGCAGTGCCGGCGGAGTTGGCACACTGCAATCGAACGCCGGATCGCCGTTCACATAATTCGATTCGAAGAAATTCTGGTTGGTCAGAAACGCGATGATGCTAATAAAATCCGTCGGAGAGCCGTCAGAATCAATGTAGCCTCCGGTAGTCGCAAGGATCCGGACGTTCTTTCGGGTCCCGTCTCTGGTCGCGCAGGTATTGTCAGTTACCCAATTGCGCTGACTAGGGAAAATAGCCGGAGGACCGGTCTGGCGAAACAATCCGAATCGCTGCGCTGGCACTGAATCCACGCCTTCCGCGGTCTCCGCAGTCGTCCCCACGTTCCTGGTGGAAATCCCGACGTTATTGTAAAAGACGTCCTGGAAATCGCAGGGCGGAGGATTGTAGTTGGTGGCCGGATTGTTGCTGTTGTTGCCACGGCCGCCGCTGCCGCCGCCGGAAGTCGAACCGGTCGCTTGGGCGAGCAGCCTCGGAGCAGCCATGAACAGCAGCGCTGCCACCGCCAACATCTGAACAAACAGCCAAGCATGCTTTCGTTCGTTTTTCATCGCTGTATCCTTCCTCCCGACTGTGCGCGGATGCAATCTACTCGCGCACCCAAAATTGAGAATCATGACTTCTGTACCCGATTCAGTTCCGGATGAACCATCCACTCGAACGATTCGGCCACCCACTTGGTGTGCGCCTGGCCCGGGCATGCAGCCCAAAGCATCAGCGGCTCGTTCCCATAGCGCACGTTGCCGATATGCTGGCTCGTGTCGCGGTCGATCGCCGGCTCGGGATAAGTGAACCCGATGCCTTTGCGGATTTTGTCGATGTTCTCGGTCGTGCCCGTAAAGAAGGTCCATCCCGGAGCGGCACCTAGTGCGGTGCGGTAGTTCCGAACCACATCCACCGTGTCTTGGTCGGGCTTCAGAGTGATTGAATACATGAAGAGTTGCCGGCCCACCTGGTCCGCCAGCAGCTTCTGCACCTTCACCAGATTCGCCATCACCATCGGGCAGATTTCGTCGCACTTCGAGTAAAAGAAGTTGACGGTAACGATCTTGTCTTTCACCAGATCGTCGTAGAAAAGCACTTCGTTACCTTCGTGCGAGATCAGCGGAACATTCGGCAAGTGCTGTTCTTGGATCTTTTTGCGTGCCTTGGTTCGAGCAGGATCGGCGTCTTGAGCCGGCGCGCCCTTCACTGACGCAAACGCTCGGCCGAGAGGAGCTGCCGCCGCCAGGCTTAACAGATTCCTTCTTGAGAGATCTTGCATAACTCAATAGCCTCCTTTCGACACGCCCGGAGCCGGGTGTGGCTCCGGGGACGCAGGTTCCACTCCGTATGCTTCTACGGCACGTTGATGTTGTCCCCGCCGTTAGCCACGATGTGCCACAGAGCCATCATGGCGTGGTCCTCGTGAATCACGTTGTGGCAGTGGATCGGATACTTGCCCACCCAGTCGCGGAAGCGGAAGAACAGCTGCACGCGTTCGTTCGGGTGTACCTCCACAACGTCCTTGCGAGAGCGTTCGACGGCAAGGCTCGGAGGTAATCCGTTACGCGAGAGGATCTGGTGTTCCTCCAGGTGAATATGGATCGGATGGGTCCAGTCTCCAGTCAAGTTCGTGAGGATCCATTGCTCCGAGCTGTTTTGCGAGGCGGTGAAGCGGAACTCGTTGCAGTCCATGAATTGCCCGTTTACAGACCATTGCCCGTTCAAGCGGTCGAACTTGAACGTGCGGATGATCCGCGGCGCAACATTGGTGCTGGGCAGCGAGTAGAAGCTGGGGTTCGTTGCCGGATCCACGCTGTTGTCTCGAACCGCCTTCGAGCTTACCTGGAATTGCAACAGCAGGTTTCCCGCTCCAGCCGGCAAAATATCCGAGAGCACGGTCCCGCCAGCATTGCTGCATTCCACCTGCGGGCCAAAATGCTGTCCAGTAAAAGGTGGCGTAGGCACAGGACCCTGGCCATTGATTTGCAGCAGCCGATTTTCCAGATAAATCGTTTTGCCGGCAAACTTGCTGAAGTCAATTATGATGTCCACCCGTTCCGCTGGCCCGATCCGCACGGTAGTGACTTCCACCGGATTTGGCAGCAGATTCCCGTCATTCGCGATAACCCAGAATGGGTTCACCTGATTAAGATTGTTCAGCTCCGTAAGGAAGTAGGAATAGAAGCGTGATGGCCCGCTATCCAGCAACCGGAAGCGGTACCGCCGCGGTTCCACGGCAAGGAACGGCTGGATCTTGCCGTTCACCAGGAACTTGTCTCCGATGATCCCATCCAGAGTGAACAGGTCAAACGCCAGCAGGTGGCTTTCGGAGTCATATACCTTATCGGCGAAGACCAAGGGGATGTCGAACTGCGGGAAGCTCGGTAGATGGAAACCTGTCTCTTCATTGCCAGTGTCAAATTCGTTGAACAGGCAATAAAAGCCAACCAGACCCTTGTAAGTGTTCTGCGACGTGAAGTCCACGCGATGGTCGTGGTACCACAGCGTGCTCAGCGATTCGTTGATATCTCCGTTGGGCGGATTCGTCGAGCTGAATCCGGCCAGCACGTTCGGGTAATACTGATCGCAGAAGCTCCCTATCCCATAAAAATCGCAGGGGTTTCCGTCGCTTTCCGATGGGTTGTGCGCATTGTGAAGATGCGTGGTTACCGACGGCATTCCGAACCCCCCATTCTGCGTCAGCGGAGGCAGCGCGTTGATGTTGCGCGTCAACTGCGGTGTGCCGTAATTCGCCTGGTACGTCGGCCCGGGTGTAATTGTGCCGTGAGTGCCGTCGTTAAAGCCCCAAACGGTCTGCGGCGGCAAATCGGGCGATTGACGCAAGGTGACGGCTCGCTGGCGCATTTGGTAAATCCGAGGAGGAGGAAACGGGAACATGCTGGGATTCAATTCGGGCGCCTGATGGCAGGCCGCGCGAACTTCCCCAGCTTCGGTGTTCGGGCAGATCGTGGGAGCCGGACTTAGCGAATGGAGCGGAGTCTGAGCTGTGACCGGCATGATGGGAAGCGGATCTACGAACGCTCTGGTCGCCGGACTCGCGGGTTGGTTCCCCGGCAGGCAGACCTGATTTGAGCCGCTCGGCGGGATGGCCTGTTGCTGCCCGTAGGCGCGCGCGCTCAGGCCGCTCTTCGCCACCAACATGCCGCCAGCGGTCAGCAATCCTAGCTTCATCAAATCGCGCCGGCTCGTAAGACCCGCGGTGATCAGCTCGCGGCGATTCTTTGCCGCATTAACCATTTCCTTATACCGCTTCCGGGAAACCTTCTCGCCGAACACGTTGTAATACGCCATCGCCCCTCCTGTCAAAATACCGCCAGGTTATTCGTTGCGACACACCCGTACCAATTCATAAAATGATTGTTTCTGTAAGGCTGGGAACCTCAGAAAATCAATCGCTGCGCAAACTTATACATTTCGCCGCGACGCACTTCAAGCGAACGTGGTTAGCTGAAAACGCTTTTGTTTAGCTTTTCTCGCTGGAATCGTCCTGGAGCCTGGTGGAAAACCCGCTCGAACGCTCGCACGAAGCTTGAGGAGTGGCTGTACCCGACCGCCCACGCAACTTCCTTGACGCTCATGTTGCTCTCGGCCAGCAGACGAGCCGCTCGCTGCAACCTGAGTTCAACCAACCACTGGCCCAGGCGAGCTCCGGTCCGTTCTTTGAACAAATGCTGTAGTCGAGAGGGGCTCAGACCAAATTCACGCGCGAGATCGCGCATGGTACACGGCGCCCCGGACTCCACCCTTTGCATAATCTTCTCCAGATACTCTCTGTGCCCGACCTGAATCAGCATACTCACTCCTCCCAGCTGAGAAGGACGATGCCAAGTTTCGTCCGGCATTGAGGATCTCGGCCTGTGAAGCTAGCGTTTGAATGCACGCAGCTCTTAGTTTTTCTCGAGCAACTAACCTCCATCCGTGCATTCCTGCTCATGTTGCCGGGCAAGACACTAACGGCCATTCTGGAAAATCTGCTGCCTGCATCGCCGGCACGGTAGTTTGCAGCCGACAGTGCTTTAGTGCGTCGAATCTGTCTTTCGTGCGAATAATGCGGGAATCGCCTTGCTACGGCAAAAAACACGCGCGAAATTCGGGCAGAATGGCTCGGGGGTAATTCACGGACACACCCCTGCTTAGGGCCTCGCATTTCGCTTCCTGTAGCTTTTTTGCAGCAGAGGGACTGGGATTAGCTGCGCGTATCTGGAGCTATGATACCGATGGGTGCGCAGTGTGGCACTCGGTTGCGCGGCAGTCAACTACTATTTTAATACTCCCTGTAAGTTACTGATGAAATAACTACCTGACTACATAACCTCAATCCATTTCACTTGCAGTTGGCGAATCACGCGGTCCGGAATACTGGGCTCCGCCAGAACCTCGAATTGGCCGACTCGCAGAATGGTTTTCTGCGGATCGAATACCAGAAGTTCGTCCAGGATTCGCTTCAACTCCACATGTCTGGTGCTGTCGCCGGGAAGCGCCGGACGCGTGCTGATGTCGGTCTTCTTTTCGTAGAACGCAGCCAACCACCTTCGCCAAATTTCCCAGTCCTCCATCGCCAACTGAAATATTTCTGCGCTCAGGGGCATCAGCCGAAAGAGCTGCGATTCATGGCTCGCCCCTTCGGTCGAAACCCAGTCGTAGAGATGTGGTTTGCCCTGATAATTTGCGATTCCTCTGCGCGGCCAGCCGGAGTACTCCATCACCGTGAAGACGGTTTCATATCCCGGGCTTAGATTGGCTTCCTTCATTTTATGGAGTCGCCGCTTGCCAGGATTGGACGTGCTGGTATGCCGCCGAGTAACAGAAATGGATGTAAAGCTTTTGTCCTCAATATATCTCGGAGATGTCTCAGCTCGAAAAGGCCCGCCGTTCGCCATTGAGCGATCGGCCGGTGCGGCGGATGCTGAAACGATATCGCGAGGTCCGGGATCGCGGGCTGGGGCATCGCAATCCTCCTACGTGCAGGGCCGGGCGTTCCCTACTGGATAGCAATCGCTGCTCCAACTTGCTCAAACGAAAGTTGGCACGCGTTGCCGGCGCTATATCGCGTAAGTCCGGTCAATGCCCGACAACTACAGTGGCGCGTTCCTTCGCGTGGGCGACCAGCAGTGCGAAGCGAGGGTCTCCGTGCAGCGATTTGAGATCCGGATCCTTATCGAGGTACAAGTCCACAGAGGGCCGCAGCCCGTGATCCACGGCTTCGCTTAACAGAGAAAGCGCCTCGTCAGGTCGGCCCCGAAGGGCCGCGACGCAACCCAGATTATACGTTGAGCTGGCGGCGTCCGGGCTTTCCGGACCTTGGACACGGCGTTGCACTGCAAGCGTGTCCTGATGCAGTTTCTCCGCTTCGGCGTAATGACCTTCGTTTAGTAAAACGATGGCCAAATCGTTCTCGGTAGATAACGTGTCGCGATGCTCGGGTCCGAGAACACGAGTTTCTGCGTCGATCGTTTCTCGATACAACCTATCGGCTTCGGCGTAGTGGCCTTCGTCCTGCAGCGCGTTGGCCAATCCGTTCATGGACCTCAATGTGGTCGGATGCTCGGGCCCCAGGACACGTTGTTGTACGTTGAGTACTTCGCGATACAACTTCTCCTCGTCGGCATAACGCTCCTCTGTCGAGAGAACGTCCGCCAAGGTGATCATGGACATTAGTGTGTCCGGGTGCTCCGGGCCGAGGACACGCCGTTCTACTTCGAGCGTTTCGCGATACAACTTCTCTGATTCGGTATAGCGGCCATCGTTGCGCAGAACCACGGCCAAGTCTTTCATGGTCTTGAGCGTGTCGGGATGCTCGGGCCCGAGCACGCGACGTTGCACCTCGAGCGTTTGCCTATCCA
>Ga0308309_10001548_pt1 | contig 13660 bp, 7 predicted proteins | sample HubBroMetageWFT5_FD_192491 | JGI IMG/M metagenome (GOLD analysis project Ga0308309, IMG submission 192491) | Warmed and freeze-thawed soil microbial communities from the Hubbard Brook experimental Forest, New Hampshire - Hubbard Brook CCASE Soil... | ecosystem: Environmental > Terrestrial > Soil...
CTTTGGCGGCTTCTCCGGCGAAGCCTGTGGCCTGCGCGCCGCGGACTCCGGCAGCCGCATCCTGATTTACGCCGACGGCTATCACCGCAACGGCCGCTGGGTGGATCACAAGGCCAGCGCCGATATCGCCGTGAAAACTGCGGAAAAAGAGGGGCAGCATATCGACAAAGTCCTCGTCTGGCGCCGCTATCCTCACAAATATTCTTCCGAAGTCCCGATGATTCTGGAGCGCGATTTCTTCATCAACGACGTGCTGAAAAACTACCGTAACGCCGTCGTCGAACCGGTCTCCATGGACGCCGAAGATCCCCTCTTCCTGATGTACACCAGTGGCACCACCGGCAAGCCCAAGGGTTGCCAGCACCGCACGGGCGGCTACCTCGCTTACGTCACCGGCACCTCCAAGTATTACCAGGACATTCATCCCGAAGACGTCTACTGGTGCATGGCCGACATCGGCTGGATCACCGGCCACTCTTACATCGTTTATGGCCCGCTCGCGCTCGCCACCACCAGCGTTCTCTACGAAGGCGTGCCGCAGTTTCCCGACGCCGGCCGCCCGTGGCGCATCGCCGAACGCCTTGACGTCAACATCTTCCACACTTCGCCGACCGCCATCCGCATGTTGCGCAAGGCCGGCGGGGACGAACCCACGAAGCACACCTATCGTTTCAAACATATGACCACCGTCGGCGAACCCATCGAGCCGGAAGTCTGGCGCTGGTATTACGATGTCGTCGGCAAAGGCGAAGCCGTCATTGTCGACACCTGGTGGCAAACCGAAACCGGCGGCTTCCTCTGCACCACGAAGCCCGCTCTCGACCCCATGAAGCCCGGCAGCGCGGGACCTGCTTGCCTCGGCATTTATCCTGTGATTTGGGATGAAAACGGCAAGGAAGTTCTCGCCGCTGCGCAAGCCGCCGGGAATATCTGCATCCGCAATCCCTGGCCGGGCATCATGCAGACCATCTGGGGCGACCCGCAGCGCTTCGTGAATCAGTACTACAAGAAATACAACACCAATCCGCACAGCAAGGATTGGCGCGACTGGCCTTACTACGCCGCCGACGGCGCGGTTCTCGCTCCCGACGGCTACTACCGCATCCTCGGCCGCGTGGATGACGTCATCAACGTCGCCGGCCACCGCCTGGGTACCAAGGAACTTGAATCCGCATGTCTCACTCTGCCGGAAATTGCCGAGGCCGCCGTCGTTCCGGTGGTGGATGATGTGAAGGGCCGCGTGCCGGAAATTTACGTCTCCCTCAAACCCGGCGTCCACTCCAATCGCGCCGTGTCGGAAAGACTCGTCGCCACCATCGAGACTATGATCGGCAAAATCGCGCGACCGAAGCGCATTCACATCGTTCCCGACATGCCCAAGACCCGCTCCGGCAAAATCATGCGCCGCGTTCTAGCCGCCATCTCCAACCGCATGGATACCGGCGACATCACCACGCTGGCCAATCCGGACATCGTCGAGCAGGTTCGCCAGATCGTCCAGGGCCGCGAGCGTGGTCCCCTCGCCGAAGGCCCCGCAGACATCAAGCTCTTCGGCGAAGAGCGCTAGCGCACGCCGGGATGACTCCGCCGGTTCGCGCGCTCGTCTTCGACGCCTACGGAACGCTCTTCGATCCGTTGGGCGTGAAAGCCCGCGCGGATGAACTATTCCCCGGCAATGGCGAAGCCCTCAGCAAACTCTGGCGCGCCAAGCAGCTCGAATATTCCTGGCTGCGCACCCTGATGGAGCGCTATGAGAATTTCTGGAAAATCACCGAAGACGCCCTGATCTTCAGCTGCCGCTCGCTGAAACTCTCCTGCGACGAGCACCAAAGAAAGCAACTCATGCAGGTGTATCTCACGCTCCCCGCGTTTCCCGAAGTAAAGCCGGCCCTCGAAAAACTGTCCGGCCTGCCTCTTTCCATCTTGTCCAACGGCACTCCCGAAATGCTATCCCCGCTTGTCGCCGCCAACAACATGGCCAACTTTTTCAGAAATATTTTCAGCGTGGACGCCCTGCAGATGTATAAGCCCCGGCCGGAAGTCTACAACCATGCCGTGGCAAACCTGGGCATTCCCAAGGAAACAATCGGCTTCATCTCATCCAACTATTGGGATATCGCTGGCGCCACATCATTCGGTTTTCGCACCTACTGGCTCAATCGCCATTCCCTCGTTCCGGATGAATTGGGGGTGACGCCTGCGGCAGTCCTTACAAGCCTCTCCGAGTTGCCTCGGCTTCTCGACGTAGCCGCGGCGCGCTGAACCAAAGAAAAGGCCGAGTTCGCCGGCCCATCAATTGGGGCGTTCGCCCACCCAAAAATTCTTCTTGCCGGCCTTGCGATGGAAGGTTCGTCGTGAATCTTGTCTTATGGCTGCGCTCGTCCCTGCGCGCCGCCGCAGCTTTGCAGGACCGCGGCCTTCACGTCCGCGTCAAACTGTGCTCCCTGCCATCCCGTCGTCGCGCAAACCTGCCACGCTTCCAGGCCCAGCGCGCCGCGGAAATCCGCGCCTTCCACTCGCGCGCCGTCAAGTTTCGTTTGTCGCAGAATCGCTCCTGGAAACGCCGCGCCGCGCAGATCCGCACGGCTCATGTCGGCTTCCAGGAAAATCGTTCCCTTCGCCTGCGCCCCGGTCAGGTTCACTCCCACCATTTTCGCCGCGGAAAAGTCCGTCTGCTCCATCGAAGCCATCGAAAGCACCGCTTGGTCGAGTCTCACATCCCGCAAATCGGCGTGAGACAGCTCCGCCCGCAGCAAATCCGCATGCCGCAATTTCACGGCGTACAGCGTAGCGCGGCTGAAATTCGCCGTTGTCAGCATCGCCCCATCCAGGTTGGCATACGACAAATCCGCATTCCGAAAATCCGCTCCCGCCAACTGCGCTCCCTGCGCGTCGGCCGACACCAGGTTCGCCTTCGCCGCCTGCAAGCGGTCCAGGTTCGCGCCTCGCAACACCGCTTCCCGCAAATTTGCCGCCCGGAAATCGGCCTCCGATAAGCTGGCTCCTTCGAGGTTCGCCCGCCACATCCGCGCGCCCGCAAATTGCGAACGATACCCGCGCGAATACCGCAAATTGATTTCGTTCAGCCGCGGCCCGCTTCCCGTTCCCGTTTCCCCGTCGGTCGCCGGCTTCACGGCGCCCGTCGAAATGCTCTCTTCCGTCACGTCAGCATATGGCCGGTATCCCAGCGCCTGGAATGCGGTCGCTGCCCAGCGCCGCGGGTCGCCGCGCCCGATTTCGGGCCGCGCGTTCGTATCCCCGGGCAGCCCGCGAATCACGCCCAACGACATCAGGAAAACGACCACACCCACCGCAACGGGAACGCGGAACGCGCCAGCCACATCACGCAAAAATTGCGGCGTGCTTTCATCCGTCCAGTCGCCGGGACGCAACACACGTGCCACAATGCGCGGCATCGCAAATCCCGCCGCCGCCACCAACGTCAGCAGAAACACCTGGAGCAAGGTTCCGCGGTAATCCTGCATCACCAGGTACCGCAGCCAGAACAAGAAAACAGTCGCTGGCACCGCCCAATACGCCAGCAATTTCGCCAGCCTGCTTTCCACCATCGCCAGCGGCGAGCGCGGATCGCGCGTCCAGCGCAAGTGCTGCCGGATTGGCCCCATCAAATACCACGACCCGTCTTTCTCCGGCGTCTGCCCGTCGGGAAAAACCGCCGGCAAGGCGCCCATGCTGCCCCACAATCGCAACAGCAAAAACTGCAGCCGCAGGTACAACACGGTCAACAGCAGCGGCCCACCCATATAAAATCCCTGCAACGGCAAAAGGTTCGGAATAAGCGCGGACACCGTCGCCGATTCATCCAACAGCAACCGCACATCCGTCGTCAGCGCCACCATCGCGCATGCCCCGATGCAAATCGTGATCAGCAACAAGTAAAACCGCCGCGCCGCCTGCGTGAACTGCCCAATCGTCTTGCCTCCGTCATACGCGCCCACCGCCTCCGGCAGCGTCGCGTCGAACAAATTCGTTCCGCCCAGCCGTCCGGCCCACAATCCCTGCGCCCCATATAAATTCGCGCCCATCAAATTGGCGCCGGAAAATTCCGCCCCCAGCAGGTTTGCTTCGCGCAGATCCGCTTCCACCAGGTTCGCGCCGCGCAAGTTGGCCATGGACAAATCGGAGCCGCGCAGGTTCACTTTCGTCAGGTCCGCGCCCTGCAGATTCACCGCCGTCAGATCCGCATCGGAAAGATTCGCCCCCGCAAAATCTCCGCGAATGCCTTCCTTTCCGTTCGATTCCACCCAGAGCCGGTGCTGGTCCAGCGCCTCCGCCACTTCCAGCAGTTCCGTTTTCAAATCGCGCGATTCTTCCCGCGACATCGCAATGATTGCCGTTTGGCTCTCAAGCGGAAGCTCCGGCGCAATTTCCAGCGGCTCGAGCACAGTTTCGGCGGGTTCGGGAATGGCTTCCGCTTGCGCCGGAACAGTTTCCATCTGCGCGGGCAGTTCCTCTTCCGCGCCAAAAAATGCCGCCGCCACACGCTCCGGCTCGCTCAAGGTTCCCGGCGCAGTTTGGGGACGGGTCACCACAGGGGCTGGCTCCGCAGCCGCCTTCCGTTTTTCAGCACCCGCGGATTTCTGCGGCCCTTCTGCCAACTCGGGCTCCAGCGCCGCAATCAATTCCTGCAGTGCCGCCGCCTTCGCCTGAGCTGCGCTCTCCGCTGCCGCCTTCTGCAAATCCTCTTTCATCTGCACTTCCAGCAGCGCCAGGATCTGCGCTTCCTCCGCAGGATCCGAAGACGCTCCGCCGATCTCAGCTAACTCCTCGGGTGTCGCCAGCCGTTCAGTTCCTGATGGTTTGTGGGGCTCGGGTAAATTCATTTTAGGCTTCGTCAGCCGTTCCGTCATACGCTTTCTTTCTTCTTGCCCCCCGCTGCCGGAGGCGCACGAGTTCCACTCCTGGGCGGGTATAACACATCATGGCCCCGTACCCCTGTGGATATCCCCTGCCCTAAAGGACAGGCGTTCCCCAATAGCAATTCCCTCAGCGCACCACGTGGCGAAGAAATTGAGGAAAGAGGTCTCCTTCGAATTTAAGTGCGGCTGATTATTTAGAAAAATCTAAGGTGGGAACTACGGCTTCATCTAGCTTTTCCTGATGGCTGATTACTGGTTACCTTGCACCACTCGCAATCTACAAATCACCGCTCAGTCCAAATCCGCAACTCCGATCGATCCGCGTCCACCCAAAATTCAGCCGGGGCGCTCCGCTGAGGGGCCGAGGCACCCCGGCTATTCCCGCCCGCCTCCGCAGTGAGCGAGCTAGGAACTTGTACTGAAACTTAAGTTCGCTGCGTGAGTCTTTTAGTTGTCTTCGTTGCCGCGAAGGAATTCGTAGCGCTCGATGGCTGCCACCACGCCGACGCTTCCTTCATCGCGCGGTTCGGTCCTCTGCACGCGGCCCAGACAGCGCACGCGCACCGGTCCGGCCAAGGTGATCTCGTTCGGCAGCGTCAGCAGGATCTCCACCGGAGACCCCTCCTTCACGTCTTTCGCCAGGAAGAAATAGACTCCGCGGGAGCTTACATCGCGGGATTCCGTGCTGGTTTCCCCAACGGCTGCGCCCGTGGTCCATCTCACGGTAAGCGGCAGCCGCATGGAAAAACGTTGAGTTGTGCGGCGTTCTGACCCGGTCAAGGCAGGCCTCCCTCATCGAAGGCCAAAGTCTATCCGGCCTGTGTCCAGGTAACAATAGGACTCAAGACACAAATTAAAACCGCTCTTTAAAAGTACGAATGTACTAGGACCTCCCACAGATGTGCCAAGATGGCTCTCGCAAGGTGTTGCACCAGTTGGCCCTATCAGGGTCTGCGCACCATCTGTTCCTCTTCGAGACATCATCTAACAACTACTTGCCAACCCTAAGCCTCGTCATTTCTCGGCTGATGGCCAGTTTCCTTTCAAACGCCCGCTACTTGTGCGATGGATGCTGAGTGCGCACGTGCGACAAATGCTGCGGCGGCCGGAATTCAATCGTGACGTCCTGTTGAACTTGGACAGGCCTTTTGTTGAAGAGAGTGGGCCTGTAACGCCACAGGCGAATGGCGCTCATTGTGGCAGGAAGAAGAGAAATCGACCCGCTCACGAGCTTTATATCCTGCACGTGGCCGGACTGTCCGATCGTGGTTCGGACCTTTACCGTTTCCGCCGATCCATATCGATCCCCCGGCATTGGATACCGAGGCCAAACGAAGAAGACAAGCTCACCAGCTTGCAACCGAGCAGGTCTATGAGCCTCTGCGGGTCCGGGCTGAGGAGGAACAAGAACGGAAAGTTCCGAGGTCATTGCGATCGAAGACGACGCCGCGATCGGTTTTTCCGGGAAAGTCACCCGGAATGGTTTGCTTCCGTGGGCTGGGGCAGTGACAAGGATTGCGGAAGGCGGTGACCGGTGCGGGGCTGCGCCCGTCGCAGGCGCTACCCTGGGTGGCGCGGGGTTTCTCGGCGCGCCACTTATCGGGTCAAAAGCCTTGGGTGGATTTGCAGGCTTGGGACTCGCCAGTGGCGGCGCATTTCGCGCGACTAGCTCGGCTGAGCCATTGCGCCCTGGATTGGCTTCGGAATTAACTGACGGTTTAGCTTCTATTGTCGGAGATGAATTTGAATCTGTGGAGGGCACTTTCGCGAAAGATTTAGGGTTCCGGGTGTTTTCCCTGGATTTTCCTTCTGAAGGCGCGGCGTCATCGAGTTTAATCGCACCCGAGGAGTTGTCGGAATCAAGGGAGGTATTTGCCCCCGGCGGAGTGGAAGTTCGCGAAGTCGTTTCGCCTGGGCGATTAGGCAGTGCAGGTGATGGGGCATCAACAGCCAGTATTGAATTCTGGGCGTCTCGGAGGCGTTTTCCAAGCGGGCCGCGTCCCACTGTGAGCCCAACGGTGAAGGCGAGTACCGCGGACAAGAACACTAAGGCGAATGCGGCGACCTGAAATCCGGATATTTCAAGGACATGAATACGTGAAGGAGAATTCTCGATGCGATTGGCTGACAACTCGACTTTGTTTGTTTGAACTCGCGGTCCAAAACCGGCGACTGGAGCGTCGTGGTGCACTTTTTCTTGGAGATCTTCGGCAAACGATGGCGGGTTCGCATCCAGAATCTCAGGCGTCACGATGTCAGATGCTTCAGATGCACTATGCGCAATCAGTTCAGGCGAGGAGGGTTCGTCTTGCTCAGGGAAAACGCTCCAAATAGGCTCTTCCGGGAAGCTTTCGAGAGTTGTGGGTAGGAGACTCTCAACCGGCGCATTGCATTCGGCGTCGGGTGTGACGGCTTCCGCCTTTGCGGGCACGTCCGCCTCCTGCTCCGTCTTATTCTGCTGCGCGATTTCTATGAGTGTTGCCAGCTTGCCGCCCGCTTTCGAAAGTGCATCGAAGACGTACGCAACATTCTTCGGGTTGAACTGAAGCTGCCGGGCAGTAAGAGTCAGCCGGATAATTTGGTCGATTTCATCTCGCTGGCTTTCGGAAAGATAGCCCTGCAGGCCGGAATAGAGTGCACCATTCTCGAAACTCTCTCTCCACTCAAGCATGGCCCGGAGGCGACGGCTGGCGTCCTTATCCAATTCTTGTTCTTGCAGGTGTGCTGCGGCACTTGAGGCGAACACTTCTGCTTGACCGCGGGGTAACGCCATGGTTAGTTCGGTCAATCCACCACGCAATTCCTGCACTTTATTGGACGGTACAGATGTTTTGCGACAGACCCACTCCCCGCGCGTCTTGTCGAATTCAATCGAGGCCCGATACGTATCCGTTTCATACTTGAACACCGGCAGCGGCTTGAGTGGTGGCCACCTGCCGGCCAGGAGCAAGTTCATCTCGGCCTGTTGCACTAAAGGCCCGAATCCAGCAATGTTGGGCCTGGGTCGTTCGTGTTCATTCAATTTCATGTTCCAGCCCGAGAAGTGCTACCCGCCACACGATTATGCCGGCGTGCGACCGGCAAACTTCTGGAAGCGGTCGTCCTGACGCGTGTGGGAAGAATCCCTTCCGATCAACTTCCCTCGTCCACTGCCGTAGCTTTCCCTAGTGCTGCCAACCCCCAACCCCGGCCGGCGGGATTAGTTGCATGCCTAGATTCCGCTAGACATCGCTCTGGCCACATTCTGTATCGGCTGCAGGAGCGGCTGGCGATCCCTTCTCAGGATTTGGCGAACAGACGGCGAAACTTGCTCCGATAGCAGTGGTCCAATAAGTCCCGAGAAGTCGCCCAACCGAAAACTGAGACACTACCCATCCCGTACCCCCTTCGCCTTTGGACGGGGTGAGGAGTCTCCTTTTCGGTGGTTCCCAAACGAAATGCAATTCTCTTATTCGCCTCGGTCAGACTTCAATTCCGTGAAATTTCGCGGAAGCCGCACTTTTCCACGGGGTTGGAACAGGCGCACACAGTCCCGAAGCCGCAGCCACTTGCAGCGCGGTCCGTACCGTTTGGGCCGATGCCCTGGCCACTCGCTTTCCCACCAGCCTGACCCAGGAGGGCAACCTGCTAAGCCTCTTCTCTCAATATCCGGGCTAGAACATGAATTTCAGTGCCAGTTGCACGATCCGGCCCGGCTGTGCCGCTTGAATCACGCCGAAATCCGACGAGCTAATGTCGTTGTTCGGCAAGCGGAAGTTCACATTGTTGAAGATGTTGAAGAACTCTGCCCGGAACTGCAGGTTCATTCCCTCGTGGATCGGAATCGTCTTGAGAGCCGAAAAATCCCACTGCTGAAACGCTGGTCCGCTCAGCGTATTTCGCCCCACATTTCCGAACTGCCCCGGCGCCGCTGGCTGAAAAGCTCCGGTGTTGAACCAGCAATTCGCCGTGTGCACGGCCGCCGATACTCCATTGCGAACGCACGAGCCTGAGTTTGGATCCCCAACCCGGTTTGGTCGGCTGCTGAAAAATCCGGAAATTTCCGGCGCGCCTCCCTGCGCCGAAGGATTGTTTGAATTATAGACAGTGAAAGGAGTGTTGCTCATCAACGTCGTAATCCCATTCACCTGCCAGTTCCCCAAAACGTAGCCATACCAGTTCTGCGAATGCCTGAACCAGGGAAGATCCCACTGATAGCTCGCCACAAACCGGTGCCGCGAATCGAACATCGACCTGCCGTATTCCGCCTTCAGGTCGAACGGGTTCTGCGCCAGGTCGTTCTCGCCGGCCACGCTCTGCGAAGCCGACCCCGTGATATTGAATGTGGAGGCATCATCCAGCGTCTTGGAGAAGGTATATGAAATCAGCGCCGACACTCCGTGGCCGAACCGCTTCTTCAAACTGGCTTGTAGCGCATGGTACGAGGAGTTCGCAATTCCCGAGATCTCGCCCACCGAAGAAAATGTGCACGGGCTCAGCTGCTGCACCGTACATCCCGAAAACAGGCGGCGCTGGTCGGAAAAGTTCAAGTTGCCTTGATAGGACAAGTTCGGGTCGTAAACGGTTGGATTCGCCTCGATGAATCGCGGCAGTTTGGTGCCTTTCGTTCCGATGTACCCGATCTGCAGCAGCCAATCGTTCCCGAAGGAGTGCTCGACGTTCAGGTTCCAGTCTTGTGCATACGGCAGCCGCAATTTCGGATCCAGCGTCAATAACGTCATCGGCTGCGCAAAACCTCCGTTGAAGGGATTTTGTCCGTTATAAGGATCCGCGAAATTTGGCAGGCTGATCTGCGGCGTCTGCAAATAGGGCGGCGCGCTGATCGGTGTCTGGAGCGGCCCGCCCTCTCCCGTGTAATACGGATCGTAAAAAATCCCGTAGGCCGAGGTCACCAGCCATCGGCCAGTTCCGGTAACATCCCACGCGATTCCAACACGAGGCGCAAACGCGTCACGCTGCGTCGGGATCAGGCCGCCCGGGATGCCTTTGTCGCCGGGATAAAGCAGTCCGGCCGGCGCCGTGGGAAACACAGTCGATTGTCTGCCCGGAATCCACAAATTCTGCCGGTTATGAATCTCCGTGTACGGTGAAGGCACTTCGTACCGTAGTCCGAGATTTACCGTCACTCGGGTAGTGACCTTCCAGGTATCCTGGGCATACAGGTTGAATGCATGCCCGCGCAATCCACGCGAAAAATCCCCGCCACCCTGCAAAAAAAAGACCGGCTGGCCAAACAGGAAACTCGCGATCGGATTGCTCAGCGGAAAGTTCGAGAAGACGAAAAATCCGTTGGTGGCGATTCCCTGCAGCACGTTGATCTGGTTATATTGATATCCGCCGCCAAATTTCAGCTGATGCCTCCCGCGGATCCAGGTCAATGAGCTCGAAATGTCGTACGAGTTCTGATACGTGTTGCGCGGCCCTGTGATGGGATCGCCGATGGATGCAATTCCACCCACCTGCACGAACGGCGGCCCTATCGCCACATCCAGCGACGGCGCATACGTAAAGCCGAGGCTAGCCGGATCCGTATGGTTCAAATGCTCATCCACCAAAAATTTGTTTCTCAGATAAGAGAATCGCAGTGTCCCCAAAAGCCCCGGATTGAATGTGTGCGTTTCCTGCGCCACAAAGTTCTGCGACCTCTGACTCTCTCCGACGGGAAATCCCGGCACGTTCGCCCCAGCCGTGGAAAGCGGATCCGTCTGGTCCCTTTGCCCAAAGCTGTACCGGAAATTCAGCGCGTCCCGCTCCGTCAGATAGTGGTCTACGCGCACCCCGAATTGGTCCAGGTTTGAGGTCAAGATTTGCGTGCTCTTGAACTCCGTTGCTCCGTCGTTGGCATGCGGATAAAACGGCAGGAGTTTCTGGGAAATGGCATTGATACCCGGCAATGTGTTGAACGGAATCACTTGCGGTGGCGCACCCTTGGGCACGAAGAAATTCAGGAGCTGCCCGCCCTGAAAATCCGGTCCGGAACCATCACCCAGGATGCAATTCCCGGAGCCATCAAAGAAACTTGTTTTTGTCTGGCCCGACGGCACATTTTGCGTGCACAATTCTCCAAAATTGCCTTGCCGTTCCGCGTCCGAAGGCACGCTCGTACGCGCGGTCTCCCCCTGGCGGTTCCGCACGCCTTCGTAGTAGCCGAACACAAACGTCTTGTCTTTTTTGATTGGCCCGCCAAACGTCGCGCCAAACTGGTTGCGCTTCAGCGGTTCAACGCTGTCCGCGAAAAAACTCTTCGCATCCATGGCATTGTTCCGCAAAAATTCCCAGGCCGCCCCGTGAAACTCATTGGTGCCAGAGCGGGTAACTATGTTCGTCGTCGAACCCGTGCTGTGCCCGAACTCCGCGTTCGCCGTATGCGTCAAAATGCGAAATTCCGAAATCGCGTCCACCGGCGGTTCCAGCGCAAATCCCCCGTCAACAGTATTGAAATTGTCCGCGCCATCAATCAGAAAATTATTCGATTCTGGCCGCTGTCCGTTCACCGCGTAGGCCTGCCCTTCACGCAGTGTCCCGCCTGCCTCCAGCAATCCCGGCGTGACCGGCACCACGCCTGGTTGCAGCAAGCCGAGTTGCGTAAAGTGGCGGCCGTTCAACGGCAAATCCAGCACTTCGCGCTCCCCCACGGTCTGTCCCAAATGCGTCGAAGTGCTCTCAAGGATCGGCGCGTCGGCTGTCACTTCAATCTCTTGGGTCGCGATGCCCACGCTCAGGTGGATCGCTATCGTCGCCGTCTGGTTCACGTCCAACGAGATTCCTTCCTGCACATATTTCTTGAATCCATCTGCTTGCACTTCCAGGTGATAATGCCCCACCGGAAGCGCCAATAGAACATAGGCGCCCTGCGCGTCGCTCACCGCAGTCCGCTGCAGCCCCGTCTCCGTTTTTAAGGCCGTCACTCGCGCTCCCGACACCACAGCACCAGTTCCATCCGTCACCGTGCCGCGCAAGCTCGCCGAGGCTTCCTGCGCGTATGCCCCTCCTCCGTAGAAAATGGCCAACATCAACACAAACATCAATCTAGCGGCTGCTTTCACACGGCCCTCCCTGTTTTTTCAATGGCGGCTTGCAATTGCGTCGGGCAGGTTCTCAGAAAAAAACTGAGAAAAAGGCTTGCTCCATAGAAATATGCGTAACACCGGAAAAACACACGCAAAGCGGTGCGTGCGATGGGAGCGAAGGACATCTACTTATTCACCTGTTTCATAATTCCGCGCTTCCCAACTGGTCGTTGGACACACCTATCGGAAGCCGCCGGAACCCTATTTCGCGGTTTACACTTCAACTTGTTTGCGGCCGACGACACCCCAAATTCCTGGGTCGCGGGTCACACCCGTTGCTCGTGGGAGAATACGTAGTAGAAACAGGTCAGACAATAACCCAAAAACACTAGAAGCGCCCGTAAGGGACGCTTCCGCAGGCAAATGTGGTGGGAACCCTAGGTTTGATCAATCAACCGGTGGTGGATCGCGTAAAGCGCCAGTTCCAGCCGGTCCGACACGCCCAACTTATCGAAAATATTGTGTAGGTGGTTCTTCACGGTCTGTTCGGAAATAAACAGCTTCTCGCCAATCTCCTTGTTCCGGAACCCCTGGGCCACCAGTTGCACGATCTCTTTTTCGCGATCCGACAGCAGCGGCTTTTCGCGCCGCGGCCCCGAATCCGAAGACTTCGCAAACGCCTTCATCACTTCGGCGGTCATCCGGTTATCCAGCCAAATCTCGCCGGCGTGCACGCGGTGAATGCTCTTTACCAGCAAATCCGTGGCGGACTGCTTCAGCACCACGCCCCGCGCACCCAGCCGCATCGCCCGCACCACGTCGCGGTCATCTTCCGCCGCCGTCAGCACGATTACCCGCGTCGGCGTCTGGTCGAAATTCACTTCTTCCAGCACCGCCAGCCCGTCCTTGTCCGGCATGCGCAAATCCAGCAGCAAAATGTCGGGCTTCAGCTTGGCCAGCAGCTTGATGCATTCCGCGCCGTTCTGCGCCTCTCCGACGATGGTGATATCTTCATCGCCATCAATCAGCTTGCGGAGCCCGTCGCGAAAGATCGCGTGGTCATCCGCCATCAATATCCGAATTTGCTGTTTGGTCTTCGCCATATCAGCCGAGCGGTACCTCGATCGTTAAGCGCGCACCATGCCCTGGGTTGGATTCCACGGTCAGCACTCCCCCGACCGTGCGCGTTCTTTCCTTGATGGAAATCGGACCCAGCCGCAGGCGGTCAAGCTCGTCCCCTGTGAATCGACCGGCAAAGCTGAATCCCTCGCCATTGTCGTCCACCACCAGGGTGAGTCGGCTGTCATCCTGCGACAGTTTTACCACGACATGGGAAGCCTTCGCATGCTTTTTTATGTTGTTAAGTGCTTCACGGTAAATCTGGAAAATCTCGCGGCAAACCCGGTCCGGAGCGTGCAACTCTGCCGAATCCACCAGCAGGTCTAACGCCAGCGTGGACTCGTTCCGGAAGCGCTCCGCGAATCCCCGCATCAGATCCACCATGTCCGCCGACTGCACGCGCAGCGGCCGCAGGTCCGTCACCAGGTGGCGCAGCTCGGCGCTTTCGTTCCGAACCGTCTGTTGCAGCGACGTCAGCCCGGGTTCCACCTGCTCCACGTGCGTCGAAACCTTCCGCCGCAGCACGTCAATCTGGATTTCAATGCTCAGCAGCGTCTGCAGAATTCCGTCGTGCAAATCGCGCGAAATCCGCGACCGCTCGGCCTCAATCGCTCTGGCCCGCAGGTGCCGCAGCATGAACACATTTTCCAG
>Ga0308309_10001549_pt1 | contig 13642 bp, 9 predicted proteins | sample HubBroMetageWFT5_FD_192491 | JGI IMG/M metagenome (GOLD analysis project Ga0308309, IMG submission 192491) | Warmed and freeze-thawed soil microbial communities from the Hubbard Brook experimental Forest, New Hampshire - Hubbard Brook CCASE Soil... | ecosystem: Environmental > Terrestrial > Soil...
AGCGCGGGCGCGGGTGCGCGTGGAGGTTGCGCGATGAAGATGTGGTCGGGACGGTTCCGGCAGCCACTGGACCCGCAATTCGAACGCTGGCAGCGGTCGTTTGATTTCGACCGCCGGCTGCTGAGTTATGAACTTGCGGCCAGCGGGGCCCATGCCCGTGCCTTGAAAAACGCCGGGGTTTTGTCGGCGGACGAATTCATCAGCATCCTGGAAGGGCTGCAGAAGATTGGCGAGATGGCCGCTGCGACGGAAGGGTTCGTTGAAGACGATGAAGCTGAGGATGTGCATCATTTTGTCGAGAAGCAGCTGGTAGCGCGGATCGGCGATGTGGGCTACAAGTTGCACAGCGGGCGCAGCCGCAACGAACAGATCGCGACCGACCTGCGCCTCTATGTGCGGGCGGCGATTGATGAGTTGCGGAACGAACTGGCGGAAGTCTGCACGGCGTTCACCGACCGCGCCGAACAAGCTGGCAGCGCCGCAATGCCCGCTTACACCCATTTGCAACATGCGGAGCCCGTGCTGGTTGCGCATTGGCTGCTGGCCTACGTCGAAATGTTTTTGCGGGATGCTGACCGGCTTGCCGATTGCCGCAAACGTTTGAACGTGTGTCCGCTGGGATCGGGCGCTGTGGGTGGTGCGACTCTGCCGCTGGATCGCGTCTTCATTTCCAGTGAACTAGAATTCGTTGGTCCAACGGTGAACAGTATCGACGCCACCAGCGATCGCGACTTCGTGCTTGAGTTCGTGAACGCGCTCTCGCTCCTGGGGCTGCACTTGAGCCGGTGGGCGGAGGAAATGATTATTTTCTCTTCGCAGGAGTTTGGCTTTGTGCAGTTGCCTGAGGCTTATTCCACGGGCAGCAGCGCCATGCCGCAGAAGAAGAATCCAGATCTTCTGGAACTGGTACGTGGCAAGACTGGGCGCGTCATCGGCAGCGCGACGATGCTACTCGTGGCTCTAAAAGGCTTACCTCTCGCCTACAACAAAGATCTGCAGGAAACTCAGGAGCCACTTTTCGATGCAACCGATACGGTCCTTGTCTTATTGCCTCTGATTGCTGGATGGATGAAAGCCGTTGAGTTCGACCACGAGCGCATGAACGAGGCGGCGCAGTCAGGATTCATGAATGCGTGGGCAGCGGCGACTTATCTGGTCAAGCGCGGCGTTCCTTCGCGGCTGGCGCACGAGCAAATCGGCAAGGCGGTGAAGCTGTGCGTCGAAAGGCAATGCGAGCTTCAGAATCTGACGCTGGACGAACTGCGTGGGCTGAATCCCGTATTTGGTGGCGATTTTCATGAGTGTCTAAACCTGGCAGCTGTGTTGGCGATTCACGACGTTGTCGGCGGGACGGCGCCGGCCCGGGTGCGGCAGGGGATCGGAGTGGCGAGGAATAAAATCGAAAGCCTGCGCGAGGAGGTCAAATTCCATGCGCACGCGTAAAGCCATTTTGCCGGATGCGAAGCAGATTCATGAGTTGATCTCGGCCTATTCGGGCGATGGCACTTTGCTGCCTCGCACTCTCGCGGAGATTTGTGAGAATGTAAGAGACTTTGTGGTTCTGGAAAACGAAGGCCGCATCATTGGATGCGGCGCGCTGCATCTTTATGGCACGCACCTCGCGGAGATTCGTTCGATCACGGTAGGACCTCGAACGCAAGGACAAGGCGGGGGCAGCCGGCTGATGAAGGCTTTGCTGGCTGAAGCGAAACGGCATGGCGTGGATTGCATCTGCCTTTTCACCCGAGCTCCGGAATTTTTTGCGCGCCAGGGATTCGAGATGGCACGACGTGAAGATCTTCCCGACAAGATTTACAAGGACTGTCACGTCTGCCCCAGGTTTCACAACTGCGACGAAGTCGCCATGGTGCGGGGCAAGCTCCCTACGTTCGCCATCCTCCCGGAACCGGCGAACTGGCTGGTGAAGCTCCAGGTCCAGCAGTAAGGCACAGAACTAAAATTCCCATCAAACAATAATATTCCGGGCCGAGACGCGGCTGTCCTTCGACGACAATTATGGGAGAGCGGCCCACGATGCTATGATCGGTGGGCGATAAGGCCTGAAATCCCTGATTACGGGCGGACATCAAGCTATGGCAATCGTTGCTCCCGGCAGTTCCACCACTGCGTCGGCTCCAGACGGGCCGACGTCCTATGCTGTACCCCTGGCGGTAGTGACTACTTTGTTTTTCATGTGGGGATTTCTCACCTGTCTCAACGACATTCTTGTCCCGCACCTGAAGCCGATTTTCGACCTGAATTACAAAGAAGTCATGCTGATTCAGTTTGCATTCTTTGGAGCGTACTTTCTCTTCTCCATACCTTCGGCGAAGGTGATCGACTGGATTGGCTATCAGCGGTCGATGGTGGTGGGTTTGCTGACGATGGGCGCGGGCGCGTTTCTTTTTGTGCCGGCGGCCAGCGTGCCTTCATACCCGCTGTTCCTGGTCGCACTGATTGTTTTGGCTGCCGGAATCACCTGCCTGCAAGTGGCGGCAAATCCGTACGTGACCGTGTTGGGTAATCCAGCCACGGCATCGAGTCGATTGAACCTTACGCAGGCCTTCAACTCCCTGGGAACGTTCCTGGCTCCATTCTTCGGCGCCCTTTTCATCCTGACTGCCGCGCCCAAGAGCATCGAAGAGATAAGGGCGCTGGCACCCGATGCACTGCACACGTATCGATTGCACGAGGCGGCAACGGTTAAGACTCCTTATATCGGCTTGGGCATTGCGTTGGTGCTGCTGGCGATCGCGATCGGAAGCTTCAATCTGCCGAAGATTCCGCAGGCTCAGCACAAGGTTGGCGAGAAGGTGAACGACTCCATCTGGAAGCATCGGAATCTGATCTTTGGCGCAATCGGAATCTTTGTATACGTCGGCGCCGAGGTTTCGATTGGAAGCTTTCTGGTGAACTATTTCAGCCAGCCGGAGATCGGCGGACTCACGGAGAAAGTTGCAGCGAGTTTTGTAGCGTTTTACTGGGGCGGAGCGATGGTTGGGCGTTTCATCGGATCCGGGCTCTTGCAAAAGATGAAAGCCGGACACCTGCTGGGAATTTGCGCCGTGTGCGCTGCCTGCCTGGTCACGATTTCCATGATCAGCACAGGACACTTCGCCATGTGGAGCATCATTCTGGTGGGGTTCTTCAATTCCATCATGTTCCCCAGTATTTTTGCTCTGGGAGTGGCGGAACTTGGCCCGCTAACGGGAGATGGCTCCGGAATTATGATTATGGCGATTGTTGGCGGAGCTCTTATCCCGCTTGCTCAAGGCGCGATTGCCGATAGGATCGGAATTCACCACGCCTTCTTTCTTCCTGTGATCTGCTATCTCTACATTTTGTTCTTCGCGCTGAGCGGTTCGAAGCCCAACAGCGAACGCGATGCCAGGACGTAGGGAGCATAGCGCGATTTGAGGCGTGGTCAGGCCGTTTCGAGGCCGGGCGTTCTTCTTGCGTCCTCGAAATGCGCTTCGATCTCCTCCAGCGTCTTCCCTTTCGTCTCGGGCAGGAATACTACGGCCGTGATGAAGTAGATGACGGTGCAGCCCGCGAATCCCCAAAACATAGTGGAGTAGCCGTACTTGCCGACCGTGGGCAGGAATACGGCGGCGATGCCGGTGGAGACCGCCTGGTTGAGCAGCAAGGCTATGCTCATGCCGTTAGATCGAATGCGGGTCGGCATCAGTTCCGAGAGCGCCAGCCACACGACCACGCCAGGCCCGACAGCATAGAATGCCATAAATACGAAAAGGGTAATGGCGACCTTCCATCCGCTGCGCTGGCTGGGCAAAGGAGTGATCAGTGCATTGTCGATTCTCAGCGGAGCCTGGCGCGCGGCGTCGAGATCGCCGAAGGGATTCGAGAAGAACGCGACTACTTTGTTGGCGGGCACACAGCCGTCGCGCGTGATCACGATTGGGGTCGCGGCGGTGTCGTCGGAACGCGCTGCCTTGGTCGCGGCGTGGAAATCCCCATAGGAATAAATCACGACCAATGAGGTGGGGCGACTCTCGAGTTGCTGGGCGGCGTCTCCTGCTGAGTTCAGCAGTGTCCTGGCCAGTGTCTGGTCATACGTGAGTGTGATCTTCTGGTCCGACTCGACCATGGATTGAACCTGGCCTCGGGAGTCCACGCGCAGCCGTTCCGTCTGGCGGAAGAGCAAGCCGGTGCACACAAGAGAAGCGATAATTCCTGCTGTTCCTACAGACAGCAGGAATTTCCGTCCTTTACGATCCACCAGCATGACGCCGCCAATGGTGACGAGGAAGTTGACCACGGTGAAAAGAACATAGCCCCAATGAGCCTGAACGTCGGAAAGGCCGCTCTGCAAAAGAATGTTGGTGTTATAGCCGATTATGGAGTTGATGCCGGTCGCCTGGTTGCACGCGAGAATTACGCAGGCAAGCACGAATGGGATGACGTATTTTCGGCGCAACAGCGATTCCCTTACCTTGGTTCCAGTCGAGGTCTGGGCTTGCTCCGCTGCGGCAGCTTGTTCCATCTCCTTAAGTTCGAGGTTCGCCTGCTCGTTGGTGCGAGAACGAAGGAGCGCAGAGAGGGCGGCATCGCGCTTGCCTCCGCGAAACAGCCAGCGCGGAGACTCCGCGACCATTAAGCTGCCGATCACGAACAGAATGCCGGGGGGCAGCGAGACCCAGAAGATGCTGCGCCAGGCCGTGTCTTTAAATGCAAGGAGCATGACAGCATCGCCGAGTTTCGCCACTTGGTCGACGCGAAAACTGAAATACATGCCCACGAAAGCGGCGGCTGTGATGCCGAGCGTGAGGAGCCATTGGAAAATGCCCGTACCCTTGCCGCGACTTGACGCCGACAAACACTCCGCCAGATAAAGCGGAACCACCACACCGATCAGGCCGGCGCTGATTCCCTGCAAGAGGCGGCCAAGAATCAAAGGCTGATAACCGTGCGAGAGCGCAATCATCGGAATGCTAACAACAAACAGAACGCCGCTGAGCGTCATCAAAAGCCTGCGTCCCATCCAGTCTGCCAGCGCGCCCGCAAAGAGGGTTGAGATCACACTGCCGAGCAGGACGGCGGCGACCACGGTCGAAAGCTGGCCCGCATTCAAACCGGAAGTGGCTTCCAGGTATGGCAGCGCGCCAGCGATAATGCCGACGTCCACGCCGTACAGTAATCCGCCAAGCCCCGCCACTAGGAGGAGGAAGCGGTTGTAACCAGCTTTTTCGTCTTGTGCCACGGATGCGGTCCTTTCGCGCGATCCCAAAGATTCTGGAAAATTATTCCACGCGAGAATACTACGCCCAGGCGATCAGAGCTGAATTTTCTGAGTCACGGAGTGCATCACGGTTTCGATGTGAGGTGTGGGATAACTGGCTGAGGCACTCTTGCGGAAATAGCAGCGCCTTTGATCAACACAGGCGGGTCATTGCGACTGGCGTCGGCTGCGGGCGCCAAGAATATTTGGGGCGCCGCAGCCTGCAGCAAGAAACTAGGCGCCAACCTGGATGGAGATTAGCTCTGGGTTGCAGCGCGAATTCTGGATGGACTTGACGGCATCTTCTGCCGTAAATCGGCCCATAGCCAGCGCCAGCTTGCGGTCGGTTGTGGTCTGGATGGGAGTGCGGTCAATGCGCTGGACGTATTCCGGAGCGCGAGTGCCGCTGCGGTTCACTTTCACAAGAAACTTGGTGTTCTTCATGCTTTCTCCTCCAGGGCGTGCGCGATAACCGCGGATGTCAAAACGAGGGTGGACCACACAACAGTCCCTTGCCAGGTAACAGTGTTATTTCCGATCACTCTTTCAAAAACGCGAATCGAATGGAAAACTTCAGATTGGACTGACTTACTGCCGCAAGCATGAAAGAGTAAGAAGAGATATTTCCCTCAGCTATAATCTTAAGCTCCTGGTGAACTGTTGTCAACCTGCAAACAAGGCGAACTCAGGGTTGTAAGACCTGTCCAGCTTGAGGATGAACTCTTTGGTCTTTGATTTGGCTGGCATCCCAGCCGCCACCGAGAGCTTTGACCAGATAGACGGAGCTGACCATCTGCTGGCCGAGTAGCTGCGTCTCCAGGCGCTCGCTGACCAGGAGCGTGGTCTGCGCGTTGATCACATCCAGGTAGCTGGTGACCCCGCCGATGTAACGGTTGTTCGCAATCTCCAGCTCGCGGCGGGCGTCATTAACCGCGGCGCCCTGCGTGGCCAGGGCTTGCGAAAGCGTACTCAGATTGCTGATTCCGTCTTCGACTTCCTGGAATGCCGTGAGTACGGCCTGGCGGTAATTGGCTACGGACTGGTCGTACGCCGCGCGGGCAGCGGCCAGATTGGCGCGATTTCGGCCCCCTTCGAAAATGGGCTGCAAGGCGTCGGCGCCCAGCGACCAGAAGAGGCTCGGAGCATTGAGGAGCGAGCCGAGATCGCGGCTTTGCCATCCTCCCGAACCACTCAGCGTGATGTGCGGATAGAAGGCCGACCGGGCGATTCCGACTTGCGCATTTTCGTAGGCCATCAGACGCTCTGCCGTCGAGATATCGGGCCGGCGCTCCAACTCGTCGGAAGGCACTCCCAGCGGTACCGGGGGCGGCGTGGCGCGCAACGGCGCGACGGGCAAGCTCAGACTGGAGGCGGGCTGGCCCACGAGCACGGCAATGGCGTGCTCATACTGCTCGCGCGATTGCTGCACCAGAGCGAGCTGCGATACGGTTGAGTCAAGCAGCGCAGCCTGCTGTGCCACTTCGAGTCCGCTGGCTATGCCGCCATCGTGACGATTCTTCACCAGATCCAGGCCTTTTTGCTGGTAGCCCACGGACTCCTGCACGACTTGGTACTCGGCGTCCAGTTCACGAAGCGTGAAGTAATCGGCGGCGAGTTCAGCGGTCAGCACCAACTGGACGTTCTGCAGATCAGCGGCTGTTGATTGTAGAGAAGCGTTGGCCGCTTCCACGTTGTGCCGCACGCGTCCGAAGAGGTCGGCTTCATAACTGAGAGAAAACGGAATCGTGAAGACGTTCTGGGTATAAGAAGTATCCTGCGAATAAATAGTGATCGGCTGCGCCAGGCCGGGGACGCTGACGATGGTCGGACCTGCGCCATTTAACGGGCGATCGGCGCCGGCGCGCTCGCGCAGAGCGCTGGGGTCGGTTGAAAGCTGCGGGAACATGTCCGCGGTAGCTACGCGCGCTAATGAACGAGCCTGGTCCAAACGGTCGCGCGCGGCCACAAGGGACTGGTTGGCCTGGAGCAATTGTTGTTCGTAGGTATTGAGCGCTGGATCGTTAAAGATTTGCCACCAGGCACCTTTGGGAATCGCATCTTTGGGCGCGGCTTGCTCCCACGGCGGTTGGGTCTTCCACGCATCGGGCGCTGGCGCCGGAGCCGCGGGCCGACTGTAACGCGGACCGACGGTGCATCCGGCGGTAAGACCGAGCAGTGCGAGAGCGACCGAGATTGCGACTCGCTTCACGATCCGCTGCCTTTCTGTGGACTCGGCTGCGAGGATTGATCGGGCTTCTGTGCCACGACCACCTGTTGCCCCTCCTCGAGCGAATCTGAAGGATTGATCACGACCTGATCGGAGGGGGAAACGCCGCCGAGAATCTCCAGCGTGGTGCCGTAATCGCGTCCAATATTAATAGGACGCAACTGCACCTTGCCATCGGGACCGACGACGGCTACGCGCGGGCCTTCGGCGCGAAACAGCATGGCGTTCACCGGAACCGTAACCTTGTTCACACCAGAACCAACAGCGAAGTGCACTTCCCCGAACGAGCCGGGCAAGAGGCGCCCATCCTTATTGGGAACGTCAACCTCGGTCAGCAGAGTGCGCGTAGAGGGATCAATCGCCTCCGCCGTGCGCACCACCATACCGAAGAACTTCTGTCCGGGAAATTCCTGTAACGTGACGGCGGTCTTGGCGCCAACTTTTATAAACGGCGCGTAGGCCTGGGGTACGCTGGTATAAACCCGCAACGGATCGACACGAGCAAGATCAAATAATTCGCGGCCGGCAGCGCCGGTACCAACGCCGGCGCCAGCGTTGATGAGGGCCCCGGGATCGACGTTGCGCTTGGTAAGCACGCCAGTGAAAGGTGCGTAGACGTCCTTGAAGCCCTCCAGTTGTTCGAGGCGGCGGACGTTGGCTTCGGCGGCAGCGAGGTTGGCTTGACTCTGTTTGTATCCGCTATCGTATTGATCCGCTTCCTGAGCTGAAACGGAGTCGGTCTTGCGTAGATTCTCCCAGCGATCGGCACTGATTTTAGCCAGATCCATCTGCGCGAGGATTTGCAGACGCGCGGCGCGGCTCTGGTTCAGCTCCTGGTCAACCTCGGGAGTATCGATCTTCGCGAGCAGTTCGCCTTTCTCCACTCGGCTGCCAATGTCTTTGTACCAGCGCACGAGATAGCCGTTAGTGCGGGCATAAATGGGGGATTCCTCGTAAGCCAGCAGAGATCCTGGCAGGATCAGATCCTCGTCGGGCTTTTCTGACTGAGGGAAAACGACGGCGACAGTTGGGACGGTCTGGCGCTCCGTCTCCTTGGCCAAAGCGTGCTCGTGGCTGACGTGGGCCAAGAGGGTGAGGGCGCCAGCGATTAGCAGTATCAGCAACAAGATACCCACAATCGTCAGGGCCTTGCCCGGAGGCGCCGGGGGAAGATCGGGGGGCTTCTGAATCGCCGGAGGCTGGTGCTTGGAATGCTTTTGGATTGCCTCGATTTCCTCGTCACGCTGCGCCTGGGCACTGCGGGTATGGGGTTCTTCGCTCTGCTCCGGCGCTGATTTGGACTCGTTCTCTTCGCTCATACGCGGCTCCGACTCCTGCGAAAACTTCTTATGTTTATCGTAATCATACTTGCTGCTGGCTCGCCCGCCTGGTTTCCCGGCGACTGTGGAAGATAGCAAACACGCTAGGCACAAAAAATAAAGTAGCGACCGTGGCAAACAGCAGTCCGCCGATGACGGCACGGCCGAGCGGCGCGTTCTGCTCGCCGCCTTCTCCAAAGCCCAGCGCCATGGGCACCATTCCTATGATCATCGCCAGTGCGGTCATGATCACGGGACGCATCCGCGTGTACCCTGCTGCGACGGCGGCCTTTACGGCGGGAATGCCTTCGTCTATCTGTTCCCGGGCGAAGCTGACCATCAGGATCGAATTGGCTGTGGCTACGCCCATGCACATGACCGCGCCCGTAAGCGATGGCACACTCAACGTGGTGCGGGTCAACAGCAGGAACCAACAAATTCCCGCGAGAGCTCCGGGCAGGGCTGCGATGATGATGAACGGATCGAGCCACGACTGGAAGTTGATAACGATCAGTAAGTAGACCAGGAGGATGGCGCCGATCAGTCCCACTCCCAGCCCGATGAACGACGACCGCATGGTAACCACTTGCCCACGCACCACAATGCGAGTGCCGCGCGGCAAATGTCCGTCGAACGTCTTGAGCACTTTTTGGGTGTCTGCAGCGACCGCGCCCAGATCACGATCCTGAGTGCTCGCGTACACGTCAATGACCGGCTGCACGTTATAGTGGTTGACCGTAGCTGGGCGTGCGACAGGAAATACCTGCACGAGATTGCTCAGCAATTGCGGGCCCTGCTGCGAGATCACAGGTATGGCCATTAGGTCCTGCATGCTGGTCATACGGTATTGGGGCGATTGTACGGCCACCTGATAAGTAACCTCGTTGCGCGGGTTGAGCCAGAAATTGGGCGCCGTCTGGAAGCTACCGCTGAGCGAAACCAGGACGCTCTGGGCCACGTTACTGGCCGTCAGTCCGACTTGTGTGACCCGTGTTCGCTCTATGTCCATGTGCAGCGTGGGCAGCGAAAGCAGTTGCTGCACGTGCACATCGGCGGCGCCGGGAATGTGCCGCATCTTGTTGGCGATCTGCTGCGCGATCAAATAACTGCTTCCCATGTCCGTGCCCACGACTTGCACGTCGATGGGCGCGGGCAGACCGAAATTCAGAATCTGTGAAACGATGTCGGCCGGCTGGAAGAAAAACTCCACTCCGGGAAAGCGTTGCGGCAAGACCTCGCGCAGATGCCGAATGTATCCAGCGGTCGGATGGTGATGCTCGGGATCGAGAGCGATCAGGATCTCCGCATCGCTGGTGCCAATGGTTCCACTCGAACTGTAGGACTGGTTGATGCCGGAATTCGGCAGACCGATGTTGTCGAGAATCGTCTGCAGTTCATTCCTCGGAATCTCCTGCCGCAGCACGCCCTCGACCTGGTCGCAGAGCCGCGCTGTCTCTTCCACGCGCAGCCCGGGACGGGCGCGCACATGCAAGCGTAGCTGGCCAGCGTCCACTTGCGGAAAGAAGTCTTGTCCCAGGAAAAAGAATAACCCGAGCGAGAGCACACAAAAGACCAAAAAGAAAAGTACGAAAACGCCGCGATGCTCGAGCGTGGTTTCCAGCAACGCCTCATAACTGCGGCGGAAGTCTTCAAACTTGCGCTCGAAGCCGCGCTGGAAGCGGCCCAGGAACGACTTGGGGGTTTCCGCACGATGCTCGTGCCCGCGCATGATAAACATAACCAGCGTCGGGATAAGGGTTCGGGAAAGCAAGTAGCTGGCCAGCATGGCGAAGCTCACAGCTTCCGCCAGCGGTACGAACAGAAATTTTGCCACGCCCGCCAGAAAGAACATGGGCACGAACACGATGCAAATGCTGAGCGTGGAAACGAAGGCCGGCACGGCGATTTGCTGTGCCCCGTCAAGAATCGCCTGCCGCATCTCCTTGCCCATGGCGAGGTTGCGCTCGATGTTTTCGATTTCGACGGTTGCATCATCGACCAGGATGCCGACCGCGAGCGCCAATCCTCCCAGCGTCATGATGTTGATGGTTTCGCCGATGGCGCCCAGCAGGATGATCGAGCAAAAGATGGAGAGCGGGATGGAAATACTTATGACTATCGTCGGACGCCAGTCGCCAAGGAAGATGAGGATCATGACGGCGGTGAGAAATGCGGCGATTGCCGCCTCTCGTACCACACCCCAGATCGACGCCCGCACGAAAAGAGACTGGTCAAACAGGGCGGTCACCTTCAACTCCGGGGGGAGGGATTGTGCCGCCTGCACAACGATGTTCTTGATCCCAGAGACAATTTCGAGCGTGGAGGCGTTGCCGATCTTGTAGATCGACATCAGTGCCCCGCGGTTACCATCCTGGCGCACGATGTTGGTCTGCGGCGAAAATCCGTCGCGTATGTGGGCCACATCGCGCATGTAGAGCGTAGCCCCGTTGAGGGTCTTTACGGGCAGATCGTTCAATTCTGCAATCGTCTCCGGCGTTCCGTTCATCTCGACGTTGTATTCCACCGGGCCGAGTTTGATCGTGCCGGTTGGGAGGACAATGTTCTGCGCGTTGACGGCGTTGACAATGTCATTGGGAGAAAGTCCGTACGACTGGAGTTTCGGCAAGTCCAGATCCACCTGAATCTGGCGAATCTTGCCACCGTAAGGGTAGGGCGTAGCCGCTCCGGGCACAGTGGCTAGAAAGTTGCGCAGGAAGTTCTGGCCCAGGTCGAACAGTTGCTGCTCCGGTAGGGTCTTGCTGCTCAGGCCGAGTTGGACGATCGGTGTGGTGGAGGCGCTGTACGAGATGACCAGGGGTGGCACCGTACCGGGCGGAAGGCCACGCAAAGTAGTCTGGCAAATTGCAGTGATTTCTGCGATAGCGCCCTGGACGTTCGTGCCCGGGCGGAAAAAAACCTTAATGACGCCAAAGCCGCTTACCGACTGGGACTCCATGTGCTCGATGTCATTGACTGTAGTAGTGATGCCGCGCTCGGAATTGGTCACGATACGGTCGGCCATGTCCTGCGGAGAAAAACCGGTGTAGTACCAAACTATCGAGACCACCGGAATGTCGATGCTCGGAAAGATGTCGACAGGGGTGCGGAAAATGGTAACGAAAAACAAAATAATGATGACAATCGCCATTACGACGAAGGTGTAGGGACGCCTGAGCGCTAATGCAACTATCCACATCGGTTAGGCACCAGAATTCGAACGAACAAGAAAGAGGCTGTACAACACGGGGCGCGACGAGGAATCCGCAGGCCCGGCTTTAGATTCGATACTAAGCGTATTGGATTCTAAAGCACTCCGTGGATTATATGGTAGGGTAGCGGCATGCGCCAGAAGGTTCCGGCTCGTGGCAAACGCGGTAGAGCCCGCGGCAAGCGGCTTCCGGGGCGACCGCGCAGTGAACAGGCCCGCCTGTCCATCCTGCGCAGTACGTTGCAGATCCTGGGGAAAAACGGGTTTTCCGAACTGACCATTGAAGCAGTGGCAGCTCACGCCGGCGTTGGCAAGGCAACGGTTTACCGCTGGTGGTCCAACAAGGCCGCGCTCATCGCGGATGCATTCGCCAGCAGCACAACTCGGAAACTCCACTTCCCGGATACGGGCTCGGTCCGCACCGACATGAGCCAGCAGATGCGTCAGCTGATCAAGATTTTCTGCGGCCGGCGCGGGCGCATCGTTTCTGCGATTCTCGGTGGGGGCCAAAGCGATCGAGACCTCATCACCGCATTCCGTGAGCGCTTCCTCTGGCCGCGCCGGCAGGAAGCCTATGCGACGCTCCGGCGCGGGGTCCTGCGCGGCGAACTGCGCAAAGATGTTGATATGGACTTGCTTCTTGATTCCCTCTATGGTCCGATTTACATGCGATTCCTAATTCGGCACGGTAAGCTGACTCCTGATTTCGTCGACCGGCTGTGCGAGCTGGTCTTAGGCGGGGCGCGTCCTCAAGCGTCTCCGTAAGGCGACTTTAAGCCCGCTGGCGGGGTTAGCCACGTAGCCTCGGGTTTCGCGTCCGTTTGGTCTCAGGAGCTACACCTCAGAAACTGCCAAACCTGGCACGTCTTCCCCTCTCGTTAGGCCAAGTACCTGCAAGACCGGCTTCCAGCCGGGTTGTAGTCCTTCCGGCCCCTACCCTCATGCCCTTTAGGAACTTTACCGTGTGATTGTCCAAGCGCAGACTAGCTTTTCGAGCAGGAACTGACGAAACACAGCTTATTCAATCACTTATGAGCCGCCTCCCCAACCGTTGGAATGCGCTCGTTGCTGCGCTCGCTCTGGCTGCGATGGTGGGTTGCCAGGGACTGAGCACAAGCAAGTCCAACCTGCAAAGCTCACAGAGTCCGCTCCTGGGTACACTCACTTCCGCGCCAGCAAACGTGAGCTTCGGGAACGTACAGGTGGGGACGAGCCAAACCCTTTCCGACACGCTTACCAACACGGGGGTAAGCAATCTTACGATCACTCAGGCAGGCGTTACCGGGAGCGGCTTCACTACCACAGGCTTGAGTTTGCCCTTGACTCTAATCCCCGGGCAAGGCGCGACCTTTAGCGTGGTCTTTGCCCCCCAATCCGCCGGCGACGCGAGCGGGACTCTAACGCTCACGAACAACGGCTCGAGCAGTACGCTAAGCGTCGCGCTCTCTGGGACGGCGGTCGCGACGGGGAGCCTTTCAGCAAGCCCGACCAGCTTTGGTTTCGGAGGCATTCAGACTGGAACCAGTCAGACGCAGACTGAAACCCTGAAGAATACTGGGGGCGAGAGTCTCACGATTTCTCAGGCGACAGTTAGCGGCGCCGGTTTCAGCTATACCGGGCTGAGCCTACCGCTAACTCTCGCGGTAAAC
>Ga0308309_10001550_pt1 | contig 13641 bp, 11 predicted proteins | sample HubBroMetageWFT5_FD_192491 | JGI IMG/M metagenome (GOLD analysis project Ga0308309, IMG submission 192491) | Warmed and freeze-thawed soil microbial communities from the Hubbard Brook experimental Forest, New Hampshire - Hubbard Brook CCASE Soil... | ecosystem: Environmental > Terrestrial >...
AAAGATCATTCCGTAGGCCGCCCACAGCAATGCGCTCTGCCAGGTGACGTACCAGTAGGCCGTCCGGCCGGTTAGCAATTGCACACAGACCAGCGCCGCAAAAAGCACCATAGAGAGAAACAGAGGGTTGCGATGGACTTCAGGCCTGCCGGAGGCGAACTCCCGTACCGCCCATAAAACAATACAAGCGGCTGCGCCAACTTCGAGAGTGCAAATGGCCCACTCTTGCACCGCGCCAAAGGCCAGAGGACCAAACGCCAGCAGCAGACAGAGTGAGCCGACCAACAATCCGTCGAGGGCCTGCACAAGCTGGCTCTCGGACTCAAACCCTTCGCGGTAATCGGAAGCAATCAGATAAGGTCTGGCGTTCGGCGAGGACACTCAACAACTCCGATTCGGCTGAATGGCCGGATCACGGGTCCCAATTGGTGCAATAGTCTAAACCAGAACGTTGGCGCAGTGCGAATTGGTCACACTTCAGGGACGCGTTGCGACGCCTGCTGGAATCGCTATATGCTGCGACTTGGTATCGACATGGCATCCGCCGCTGCCGAGCTTCGAATTGCGCTGTTTCATCCCAGCCTCATCGCGGGTGGGATACAGCGTGTCTTCGTCAATCTGGCCCGCGGCTTTGTGGAACGCGGGCTGGCCGTAGATCTGGTACAGGCGACTCCCGACGACGAGCTTCGCCACGCTATCCCCGACGGTGTGCGAGTCATCGACTTGAATGCTGGCCGCGCTCTGTTCAGCTTACTTCCACTTGTGAAGTACCTGAGACGCGAGCGTCCTCAGATCGTGATCTCGGGTGCGACTCAAACCAACATAGTCGCAGTATGGGCCAAACGATTGGCGCGCGTTCCTGTGAAAGTTGTCTTGACGGAACACAACGTTATCTCAGCCATTACGGCGAACGCGCCGATGGTGCGCACAAGGATGACGCCGTTCCTGGTGCGCCGATTCTATCCCTGGGCCGACGAGCTTATAGCGGTTTCACAAGGGTCGGCCGAGGACCTTTCGCGCACCCTCGCGAACCACAGTCGCAAGGTTCACGTTATCTATAATCCGATCATCGGGCCGGAATTCTGGCAACGCGCGGCTGCGCCTCTCAGCGATTCGAGAACCGTGTCTGACACCAGGCCAATGGTGCTCGCGGTGGGCCGTCTGCACTACCACAAGGACTACCCTACCTTGCTTCGCGCCTTTGCAATTCTGCGTCGGAGTATCGACGCTCGCCTCGTATTTCTTGGCGACGGTGAGGAGCGCGAGGCGCTGGAGACTCTCACACAAGAACTGGAGCTCGAGACCTCGCTGAGCTTCCTGGGTAATGTCGCGAATCCACTCCCTTACATGAAATGGGCAAAGGTGCTTGCGCTATCCTCAGTGGTTGAAGCATTGCCCACGGCGCTGATTGAGGCGCTCGCAATGAACTTGCCAATCGTCGCAACCGATTGCCCAACTGGTCCTCGGGAGATTCTTTGCGACGGTGCTTATGGCACGCTGGTTCCGGTAGGCGACTACGAGCGCATGGCAAAATCGTTGCTCGCTGTGCTGCGGGCTGCAAATGCACCGGCGATTCCGCAGCGGGCCCTGGAGCGGTTCCAGCAAGATCACGTCATCGAGCGGTACCTGGCGGTCATGGGAGTCTCTTGTTCGCCACAATTTGTAGCCGAGGTGAGTAAGTGAGTCTGGCGAGAAGCGTGTGGACCGCGATTCCTGACGGTGCGACGAAGGACTGGCTGCGCCTTGTCGCCAACAATTACAAGCAGCGAGGCACCGCCCGCTTCAGCCGCGACCACGGAGCGTATGTTACGCAGACCGCCGAGTTTAAATTGGTCACCGCAGAACCGCCGTTTGAAGTGCGGCGCCTGATCGATCAGTTCGAGCATCGCTATCGCGTGAAGCTTGGTGATGTAGTCATCGATGCGGGAGCGTTCAACGGAATTCTAATGAGCATTTTTGCTTTGCAAGTTGGACCTTCAGGGCGAGTGCTCGCATTCGAGCCTGACGCCATAAACCAGCGCAAGACAATGCGTAACTGGGAACTGAACGGACGTCCTGCAAACGTCGAAATAGTTCTGGCGGGACTCTGGAACTGCGAGACCGAAATCGAGTTCTGTGAGCGCGGAGCCCTAGGCTCGTCGGCTTTCTGGGATGGTCCGGGCGGGGCGATGGTCAAGATTCACACGAAGACGCTAGACCAGGTGGTGGCAGAACGCAAACTAGATCGCGTGGATTTCGTGAAGATGAATATCGAAGGTGCGGAGATCAAGGCGCTGGAAGGCGCTAGAAACACGATTCGCCGGTTTAAGCCGCACTTCGCGATCAGTTCTGACCATTTTGTCAACGGCGACGTCGCGCGTGGCGAGCGCACCTGCGGACCAGTTGAGGAGATATTGCGCGGGCACGGATACAACGCGGAGACGATCCACTTCGGCTCAGAATGGGTAACGTTCGGAACTCCCAGCCACTAGTTGCGCGGTGGGTAAGCGGCTGCCACAACGACTCTACCCGTACTGCTCACACCATCACCCTCGGCTGCTGCGCCGCAGACCGCAGGACGTTCTCGTACATCTGAATGTGAAGGTCAACCGTTTTCTCAATGCTGAAATCGCGCGCCCGCCGGCGGCTCGCCTCCGACATGCTTGCCCTCCTCTCGGACGAGCCGGCCAAGGCGTTCAGTTCTCGCGCAAGGTACACATGATCGCCTACCGGAAAAACTACCCCTGCACCCTCGATGACCTGAGCCAAGCCCGGCACATCACTGGCGATGACCGGCAGGCCTGCGGCCATAGCCTCGCAGGCTGCAATTCCAAAGCCATCGGATGTGGTTGAGTGAACGTAGATGTCGCAGGCCTTCAGTATCTCTGGAACATCATTCCGAAAGCCGGCGAACGTTACTCGCTCGGCAATTCCCAAATCACAAGCCAGTTGCTCAAGCCGGTTCCGAAGGGGACCGTCCCCCAATAGGAACAGATGAATATGCGGAGCAAGCGCCAGCGCACGCAACAACGTAGCGTGGTCTTTTTGCGGTTCGAAGCGCCCAACAAAAACCGCTTTGGTCATTCCGTCGCCGAGCCCCAACAAATCAGCTGGGCGAGCATTGGCAAAGACCTCAAGTGGTATTCCGTTCGGGATGACGTCCAGCCTGTCCTTCACGTGCGGGCACCAGCGGGCGAGCTCCTCGGCCGTGGCGTTGCTGTTGCAGGCGATCCGCCGATAACGCGAATACATCCACCCATCTACGGGGCGAAACCACCAGCGGCGACGTGCATTCCAGGTGTTATGCTCGGTCGTCACCAGCGCACATCCGGATTGCAGTGCGGCCAGCGCTGCCCATAGCTGTGCGGGAAACAAGTGCACGTGGACGAGATCGAAGCCGCGCATCCTTCTGGCTATGGCTGGAATCTGGCGAGGCGAGTACAGAGGAATATTCCCAGTGTCCAGAATCTTGACACCAGCTTCCTGAAGCCCAATCTCCAGCGCGCTTGCGCTACGCAACAGCACCAGGACTTCGCAGTCAACCCCGTGCTGCAAGAACCTGGGCGCCAAATCGCGTACCAAGACCTCCGCACCGCCAATGCGAAGTGAATCGATTACCTGCAGAATGCGCATACAAACCATTACGCTTTCAGTGGTTACAGGCCCAATATGAGGCGGCGCACTGCAAGTCAAGTCGTTGTTGCCATGCTACACTATGGCTCACTTGCCGCCCGCGTCTTGCCGAGACAGGTCAATGAGTGCGATCGCCACCTTAGCAAGAGATATCAAGCCGGTTGAAAACGTCGCTCGGCGGCGCTATGGTTTGACGGTCCGGCTGATCGCCCTGGGCTGCATTCTCTCGTCTCCCGTCTGGCTGTGGGCGCTGTTTTTCTCCGCTGCTCAAGATGTCTATGCTCCTTCCCTGATCTTCGTTCCACTAGTTGTTCTTGGATGCGTTGTCACGTTCATGCCACTGTGGCGCGGTAATCCTTATCTCAAACAGTTGTTGAGTACAGGCATCCTTGCGCGCTTGGCTGCAGTCAGTTTGTACATCTGGATCGGTGTTTTCGTCTATGACACCTCGGTAGATTCCTTTCACTACTGGTCGGTCGGGCTGCAGCGCGCCGCCGACTTCTCGGTAGTGGGATGGGGCGCATTTCAGCCGCCATTCTGGAATACCAACCTGATCAACAACATCTGCGGTTTCATCATGCTTGCGATTGGCAACACTTTGCCAGGGCTCTTCGTTCTCTTCGCTCTCGCGGCGCTATGGGGTGGTTATTTGTTCTACCGTGCATTCTGTATCGCCTTCCCCACGGGCGATATCGCGCTGTACGGAATGCTGGCTTTGCTGCTGCCTTCCAACCTCTTCTGGTCAAGTGCAATTGGAAAAGACGCGCTGGCGCAGTTGTTCATTGGTCTCGCGGCGTTTGGCTTTGCCAAAGTGTGTCAGAGGCTCGAAACGCGATCGATCCTTACCTGCGCTATTGGTACCGCCGGGGTGTTGGCAGTCCGCCCGCACATCGCCGCCATGCTAGGCGTAGCTTTCACACTGCCGTTCGCGCTGGGCAAGTCACGCGGCGGATGGAAGAACCTGGCTGCGAAAATTGTGCTGATTCCTATCCTGGTTGGTGCGAGCCTGCTGTTGATTAGCCAAGCCAGCGAATTCGTCGGATTGGAAACCGCTGATTCGCAAAGCAGCATCGAAACCGTTGACCGCCTCACCAAGAGCACACAAATCGGAGGCTCCGCATTCAACGCCGACCAATCGTTGCCAATGCGTATCGCGGAGTCGCCCTTCCTGATGTTCCGCCCGTTTCCGTGGGAGGTCAGCGGTGGAATGTCGGCCGTCGCCTCCGTAGAAGCGCTCGGGCTGTTGTGGTTTGCGTGGAAGCGTCGCCGCAGAATGTTGGCTGCTTTGCGTAATTGGCGCGAACCCTTTGTGGCATTCATCCTCGTTTATTCGCTTATCTTCAGCGTTGCGTTCGCCGCCGCCACCAGCAACTTTGGCATCCTCGTAAGGGAACGCATCATGATGGTTCCTTTACTGCTCATGCTATTTTGCGCAAGGCTGGAGCCCGTAGGCGCCAAACGATCAATGCCAGTTCGGAATTTTGCGTTTCCTGGTATGCGTCCCGTTACTTTCGGCAAGCGGGCGCTGCCTTAGTCAGAGCTTCGGAACCATGTGCGGAATCGCTGGCTTCTTCAATTCGAATCGCGATCAGTCACCCGAGGTGATGGCGCACACCGTCCTAAGGATGGTGGAAACGCTGCGCCATCGCGGACCGGATGACGGCGGCACGTGGACTGATGCCGACGCAGGCATCGCCGTTGGAATGCGGCGTCTTGCGATTCTGGATCTTTCACCCGCCGGCAAGCAGCCGATGCATTCCGCCTCAGGTCGATATGTTCTGGTGTTCAACGGTGAAATCTATAACTGCGAAGAATTGCGCCATGATTTGCTCTCTGTATCGCCCGAACTGATCTTTCGCGGGCACTCCGACACCGAAGTGATGCTGGCGGCCTTCGAGAATTGGGGAATTCGTGAATCTTTGCAGCGCTTCAATGGCATGTTTGCGTTCGCGCTGTGGGACCGGAAGGAGCGCACGCTGACGCTCGCGCGTGATCGTTTTGGAGAGAAGCCTCTGTACTACGGGGTGATGCGTGGCCGGTTCTTGTTTGCTTCGGAGTTGAAAGCGCTGCGGGCGTACCCGGAGTTCTCTCCTGACATCGACCTTAGCGCGCTCGCCTTGTATCTGCAGCGCAATTGTGTTCCGGCACCGTACTCGATCTATCGCGACATCAAGAAGCTGCCGCCAGCGACGGTCCTTACGGTAAGCGCCGACCGGTTTGACAGAGAACCGCAACCCTATTGGTCATTAGCTGAAACTGCCGAGCATGGCGTCACAAACCAGTTTGGAGGTACCGAGCAGGAGGCGATCGAGTCGTTGGACATACTGTTGCGCGACGCCGTGAAGATCCGCATGCACGCCGACGTGCCGTTGGGGTCGTTTCTCTCGGGCGGGATCGACTCGTCTACAGTCGTCGCCCTGATGCAGGCACAGAGTAGCGCTCCAGTCCGAAGCTTCTCCATTGGCCTTCACGAAAGCGACTACAACGAAGCTTCCGACGGAGCGCGCGTTGCGAAGCACTTGGGCACGGACCATACCGAACTCTACGCGACGCCCCGCGAGGCGCTCGAGGTTGTACCTCTTTTGCCCACGATGTACGACGAACCATTCGCCGATTCTTCGCAGATACCTACGTTCCTGGTATCGCGGCTGGCGCGCAAATACGTAACGGTCAGTATGTCCGGCGATGGCGGCGACGAGATTTTTGGTGGCTACAATCGCCACACCTGGGGCGGCCCGTTGTGGCGAAAGCTTGAGCCGCTTCCCTTGCCTCTCCGCAAGCTCGGATCGGCCTCGCTGACCGCTCTTTCGCCCGATACATGGGACGGCTTATTCCGTGCCTTCCATCCCATACTGCCAGCGACGTGGCGGCAGCGCGTGCCCGGATACAAGCTTCACAAGTTAGCATCCGTGATGGGAAGCGCTGACGCGGACGAAATGCATGATCGTCTCGCGTCCCATTGGGTCTCGCCACAGGAACTGCTGCGTAGCGCAGCTTTGCCGCCGGCGTTGAGCTCGTCCAATGGACAGGGTCCGCACTTGCCTTCGCCGACTGAGCAGATGATGTACCGCGATGCCGTGACTTACCTTCCCGACGATATCCTGGTAAAAGTGGATCGTGCCACGATGGCGGTGAGCCTCGAAGGACGCATACCACTGCTTGACCATCGCATCGCGGAGTTCGCCTGGCGCTTGCCGCTGTCGATGAAGGTTCGCGGAAAAGAGGGCAAGTGGATTCTGCGGCAGGTTCTGTATCGCTATGTTCCACGGCAACTGGTCGAGCGCCCCAAGTTCGGGTTCGGGATACCTCTTGACTCCTGGCTACGTGGTCCGTTGCGCGATTGGGCGGAGTCGCTGCTCGAGGAGCGACGGCTTCGCGTCGAAGGGTTTTTCAATCCAGTGCCAATCCGCCGTGCATGGCAGGAACACCTTTCCGGCAAGCGCCAATGGGAATTTCATCTTTGGGACGTGTTGATGTTCGAAGCCTGGCTCGAACACAGCCGGCAGACACGTGATGCGCATCAAGTAACGGAGACAATCTCCATCGGGGGAGCAGCGTGACCAGCCAGCGCATCGACACGCTACATGCGGTAACTTCACCGTTGAGTCTTGTGCTCTTGCGCGGGCAGCTTCGCTATTTACAGGATGCCGGATTCTGCCTGGCGGCACTCAGTGCTCCGGGGGAGTTCGTCGAGCAGGCCGGGCTTGAGCAATCGGTGCCGCTGTTTACCGTAGCGATGGAGCGGGACGTTTCCCCGCTTCGTGACTTCATTTCTTTCGTTCGCATTTGGAGGCTGCTACGGCGGCTCCGGCCGACGATCTGCAATGCTGGCACTCCCAAGGCCGGCCTGTTAGTCATGCTCGCAGCATGGCTGGCTCGCGTTCCCTGCCGCATATACACCTTGCGCGGATTGCGTGTCGAAACCGCCCGCGGCCTGACACGCAAGATTCTCTTCGCGTCAGAGCGGATCGCCTGTGTCTGTGCCCACCGTGTGATCTGTGTGAGCCCCAGCTTGCGCGATCGTGCCGTCGATCTGAAACTCGCGGATCCACGCAAGGCCATTGTGCTTGGTTCGGGCAGCAGCAATGGTGTCGATGCGTCTCGCTTCGTCCCTACGCAGTCGCGAATAGCGCGTGCAGCAGAAATCCGTCACGAGCTGAAGCTTGAGGCGGGCCCAGTGATTGGCTTCATCGGCCGGTTCACCCAAGATAAGGGCGTCGGCGAATTGACCGCCGCATTCGATCTGGTGCGGCAACAATTCCCCGACGCTTCCCTCCTGCTCATAGGCAGCTACGAGCGAGGGAATCCGATTGATCCGGGAATTCGTGCCCGCATCGACGCCGGTTCTGGGATCGTGGCTGTCCCATTTCAGCCCGACATCGCTCCCTATTACCTGGCGATGGATGTCTTCGTCCTGCCAACCTATCGCGAAGGTTTCCCCAATACTGTGCTCGAGGCTCAGGCGGCGGAGCGGCCGGTTGTCACCACCCAAGCGACGGGCGCCGTCGATTCCGTGCTCGACGGAAGAAGCGGTATTCTGGTGCCCGTCGGCGACTCGCGTGCGCTGGCTGGGGCAATCGCCAGGCTTTTGGCGAATCCTGAGTTGAGTCGCCGCATGGGGCAAGCTGGCCGCGAGCGCGTCGAGCATGAATTTCGGCAGGAAATTGTGTGGGGCGAGCTGGTTGACCTTTACCGCGAACTCCTTCGAGAACGCGGGCTGCAGGTTCCGATTGCCGCCGTACCAGAGGAGAGACTTTGCCTGCAAAAGCAATAAGCAGGATTGCCAAGCGAGCTTTGGACCTCGCAATCGCTATCGTTGGAATGATTGTCCTGTCTCCGCTGATGCTCGCTCTTTCTCTTGCGATCCTTTGGCGAATGGGAAGTCCCGTGTTGTTCCGGCAACGCAGGCCTGGCTATAACGCGCAGCCGTTCACGATGATTAAGTTTCGCACTATGACGGTTGGAGATACCGCAGCAACTCACCACTCAGATGCCGACCGCGTCACGCCTCTGGGAGCGTGGTTGCGCCGCTACAGCCTTGATGAACTTCCGCAGTTTTGGAATGTGATAACGGGCGAGATGAGCCTCGTAGGCCCACGTCCGCTGCTAATGCAATACCTGGAGCGATACACATCCGAGCAGGCGCGGCGTCACGAGGTGAAGCCAGGCATTACTGGCTGGGCACAAGTGCAGGGACGGCAGGACATCCCGTTCAGTCGGCGCCTCGAACTCGATGTCTGGTATGTCGATCATCAAAGCTTCTGGCTCGACCTCAAGATTCTATGGCTGACCTTGACGAAGATGTTTCGCGGATCGGGCGTGCGTTCCGGCCAGGACGTGCGGCTGGTTGACGACCTCGGACTGCATCCCGTGACAAGGAAACGAGAGGGCGTGCATGATTAATCTCGGCGATGTGGTCCTGCGTGCGCTCGAACCAAAGGACGTCGAGTATTTGTACAGCTATCGCAACGATTGGGATGTTATCCGCCACCTCGGTGGCTTCTCCGCGGGCTATTCGCGCGCCAACCTGGAAGACTGGATCAAGCGCCATAGCAATCGGCCGGACGAAGTGCTCTGGACTATCGCTGATACTGCGACGGATCAATGCATCGGCCACGTGGGGCTGTACCAGATAGACAGCCGCGTTCGCAAAGGACAGTTCGCAATCCTGATCGGCGACAAAGCGCTTTGGGGGAGAGGTCTTGGGACGCGCGTAACCGAAGCCGTAGTTTCATGGGCCTTCTCGCAGTTAAACCTGCACAAAGTAATCTTGCATGTGCTCACCAACAATGAACGCGCTATCCGGATTTATGAGTCTCTAGGGTTTCGCCCCGAGGGAATTCTACGGGATGAACAGTTCAGGGACGGCCAGTTCCTCGACCTTATGCTGATGGCGGTTTTTGAAGATGAGTGGCGAGGCTTGCATGTCGCCTCGGCGGTGCTCGAGACGTCGAAAGAGTCGCGGCAAGCGTGATCGCGAGCCTAAACTCCGGTAGCCATAATCGAAGGTGACTTGAAAGTATGGCGACGAATCCATTACCGCGCCCGACATGGACGGCTCGGACTCTTTCTGCCGATGATGCCGACGACTCGCGTCTCTGGGAGTCCTCCGTCGATTCGGCGGCCGTCCCGGATGTGTATTACCGGCCCGGTTACGTGTGCGCCTATCAGGCGATAGGGCACGGAACTGCCACGGCCGCGCTCATCGAGACTCGGACTGTGCGCGCCCTGTTCCCTCTTGTACTCCGGCCACTGAACACTCTGTCCTTCGCTCCCGACGAGCCTGGCTTTGATGCCGCTACTCCCTATGGCTACGGCGGTCTGTTACTGCTGGACAGCGTTCCCGCCATTACCGCCGACCAGGGGCTCGAACTGCTCGACGCACTGCGCGACTGGTGCTCTGATAATCAAGTGATCTCCGCACATGTGCGGCTGCACCCCCTCTTGAAGCAAGAGCACTGGTTTGCAGGGGCACTGGGACAAGATTTCCATCTGCAACAGGCGGGACCAACCATCGGACTCGACGTTTCTCGCTGGCAAGACGAGACAACAAGCATTGCGACCTTAAACAAGGGTCGACGATCGGACCTCAATTTCGCACGGCGTCATCTACGTTTAACCTGGACTTCGGATTGTAGAACGCTGCGGGATGACCTTCAACTGTTCCAAGAACTGTACGAGCACCGGATGTCGGAACTTGGAGCAGGCGATTACTACCATTTCCCCCCGCAGTACTACGAGTCACTCGCCGAAGGACTCGGACACCGCCTCGATGTTGCTCTTGCCTGGATGGACGATACACCGGTAGGGGCGGCGCTCTTCATGATCGACAACGTGATGGCGCATTACCACCTGAGTGCGACGAACGATCTCGGTCGCACAAACAAGGCGACTACCCTGATCATCAACGATGCTGTCGGCCGCGCACGTTCGCAAGGCTGCGATCGCCTACATCTGGGCGGTGGCGCCCGTGGCGAAGACAGCCTCTTCGCCTTTAAGCGCAGCTTCGGCGGTAACACGTACCTCTATTCCTATTTGTCGTTGATTTGCGACCCGCGTCGATACCGTAAACTGGTGGAAAGGCGAGTTGCCGCGCCAGCCCTGCCTGCATTACGAACCAACTATTTCCCGGAATACCGAGCTTAGAGCGACCAATGTCGAACCCATCTTTGCTTTCCTCCACGCTCGCCATAGACGGTGGCGAGCCCATGCGCTCTACGGCGTTCGCGCCGTGGCCCTGGTTCGATGAAGAGGTCATTGAGGCAGCGATGCAACCGCTCCGTTCGGGCAAGGTAAATTACTGGACTGGCGACGAGGGTAAGCAGTTCGAAGCAGAATATGCAGCTTCGATCGGCTGCAGGCACGCCATCGCAGTGGCCAACGGAACCGTCGCACTCGAGCTGGCGTTGTACGCTCTCGGCATCGGTTCTGGGGATGAAGTCATCGTTGCCAGCCGGACGTTCATCGCTTCCGCCAGCTGTGTCGTCATGCGAGGCGCCACGCCCGTGATGGCAGACGTAGATCGCGACTCACAAAACATCACCGCCGATACGGTACGGGCCGCGATCACGCCCCGCACCAAGGCAATCATCGCGGTGCATCTTGCCGGATGGCCCTGCGATATGGACGCCATTCTGAGCGTCGCGCGCGAACACAATCTGAAAGTGATCGAGGACTGCGCACAAGCTCACGGCGCTCAGTATAAGGGCCGCCCCGTAGGCTCGATGGGCCATATCAACGCCTTCTCCTTCTGCCAGGACAAGATCATGACACTTGGCGGAGAAGGCGGTCTGGTCACGACCAACGACACAGCGCTGTGGTCTGCCGCGTGGGCCTACAAGGATCACGGCAAAAGCTACGATGCGGTTTACAACCGCACCCATCCGGATGGCTTTCGCTGGCTGCACGAGTCGTTCGGAACCAACTGGCGCATTACCGAAATGCAAAGCGCAATGGGCAGAGTATTGCTACGGCGTTTACCTGAGATGGTCGATCGGCGACGGCGATTCGCGGCGATCCTGACCCAGCGCTTTGCGGAAATGCCAGCCTTGAGGGTCACCGTTCCACCGGCCGGCATCGAGCATTCTTACTACAAGTACTATGCATTCTTGCGCCCGGAGAGGCTACGCCCTAGTTGGACCCGCGATCTCGTAATTGAGGCGGTGAAGGCCGAAGGAATACCGTGCTTCAGTGGAAGCTGCAGCGAGATCTACCTGGAGAAAGCGTTCCCAACTGAGATGCGGCCGCCTGCGCGGTTACCCGTCGCCAAGGAGCTTGGAGAAACGTCGCTTATGTTTCTGGTACATCCGACCTTGTCCGAAACTGACATGCACGAAACGGCAGACGCGGTCGAAAAGGTACTCGCACACGCGACAAACCTAGGGTCTCCGGGCTCGAATGGGTGATGTAGTCAGCTAGAACACCTAAAAATTACTTATATGCGGTTGTCTAGAATCAATAATTTGGGAGAAAACTGCTCGCAAGGCATTGATAAATAATATAGTTATACGTATCCAATTCTGCCCGTTGGACTTACCTCGGCGTTTCAACCGTTCACCGGGCCGCAAAGTTCCAAAACGGGAATTTTCAAAGAGCAGTCGCACGTGCGCGCTGGACGCCGAGTGGACGGGGACACGACGCCCCTGTCCTCACAGACCCTTTCTAATGGGCTGGAGCAAGGGGGCACAAGAAAAATCGGCGGGCGAGAAAAACTAAAGTAACCAGGGCAGCCGCCGAGTCGACAGGCTTAGCTTGGATCGTCTTGTTGGCGATTCTTGTTGTGATTTCGCTCGTCGGACAGGTTGTCAGTCGCCGATCGAGTCGCGGACGTTAAATCGGGATATTCTCCCTCAAACTCAGTTGTCAACCTAACGTAGAAAATTTACGGGGCCCCTGTTCACTAGCTCAAGCGACGCCGAGCGAAACCAATCAGGCTTACCAGGCCCGTGCCAAGAAGCGTTAGGCTGGCGGGCTCGGGCACCGTGGTGGCCGTAAAAATCGATGTCGGCCCGACGCTGGTGAAGTTTAACAAACCGTCGGTGGTGCCGTAGCTGAGGTCAGATCGGAAATCGGACACGCCGGAAATGGGCCCAATTGCACTCGTCAGACCGTACGAGCCGAAGGCCGAATTGAAGGTGCCCAGTACAGCTCCCGGACACCCCACACAACTGCTATCAGCAATTCCAGCGACAGGTGGGACGAAAGTCTGATTGTCGGCGGCGTACATGGCGTCGGTAAACGTTGCCGTCCCGATGCCGGATATTGTGACCATCGCTGTTCCTATGTCAATTTCCCAGAAGCCGAGAACGAATTCAAAGACGTTTGCCGTGTTCCCTGAAAACGAGACAGTGACCGAGGCATTGGTAAAGGGTGTCGAACCAAGCGTGCCCGAGGCTGTATCTGACACCGTGTACGTGATCGGGACCCCGGTCGCTGACAAGGGACCGGGACGGGCAATCAGCAGAATGGCCACCGCGACCACGGCTGGCAATCTTAAACAACGCTTGCACATACAATCCTCCTTTAGCGTTCAGTCGGGATATTCATTCTTAGACCTAGTTGCGCGGAATGCTCCAAATGGCGGCAGTGGTCGCGAGGCCTATGGCAATTTGGGCGGCTTGTATTCCCACGACTTTGGCCTTATTGGTGGGCACATAGAGGATGTCTTCGGCTTGCAACTTGACGTCGGGCACCTTCGATTGCTCAATTTTGTCGAGCGCCACAGGGATTTGCTGAACCCCGTCTCCGTTCCGGCGCACGATGGTCGCCGATGACAGTTTGGCGTTTTTGGTAGCCCCGTGCGCCATGGCTATGGCACGCAGGGCTGTGTATTCGGTCTTGTTCTCCATAACGAAGCTGCTGGGCGACAGCACTTCGCCCACGACGTAGATCACTCCCGCGCGCGCGACGAAGACGGTCTCGCCCTGGTACACCCATACATCTGCATCCATTATTTTCTGCGGGTCGTTGGTTAGCAACACGGTTCGCTGAGTGTGATTAGCACGGTTGGCAATGGTCACTGTACGGCCG
>Ga0308309_10001551_pt1 | contig 13641 bp, 13 predicted proteins | sample HubBroMetageWFT5_FD_192491 | JGI IMG/M metagenome (GOLD analysis project Ga0308309, IMG submission 192491) | Warmed and freeze-thawed soil microbial communities from the Hubbard Brook experimental Forest, New Hampshire - Hubbard Brook CCASE Soil... | ecosystem: Environmental > Terrestrial >...
ACAGTAACTCGAAATCCAAGTGGGATGGAAAGGAGTCTGCACCCGGCAGCACGACGGGTTGCTGTGCGGAGTTCGCCGGACGCTTGCCCCCGTGGGCGCGGGACGAACCATTTCCATTCTTGGGCAACGTGGCGGCCTTGTTGGGCATGATCTCTGGCGCGGAACGAGGAGCTCGCTCCCGGATTCCCCCACATCTTGTATAAAGTGCGGGGACTTGCGCCACAATGGTACGTTCGTACTAAACACTCACATTTCCTATGACTTAGAGGTGCCAAAATGGGCAAATTTGCTGTGGAAAAACCGCCGAAATGCTGGCGTTTCGGAAGGACGTTTGTGGTGCAAATGCACGAGATGGCGTGGCCACGGTATGGTTGAGCACCAGAACGCATACGGGTGGCACGGAGTGTTTGCAAGTCGGACGGATGGGTATGGCGTTCCGGCGCGTTGTTTTGTGGCGTCTGTTACGGGGATCGTGGCCCCTAGCACTTACGTCTCGCGAACTGGCTCTGCGCCACGATCACCCGCTTTTCAAACCGCGCGGGCGCGGCTATTTCTTGGGACGTGACTCCGGTGGCACCATGCCATTCGCGCGGTAGTATGCCACGAGCAAGCCGTAATGCTCGCCCATGTGCTCGGTGTAGCCAATCCAGCCGGAGAGATGCTTCACCACCTCGGAGTCGCCTTCCTTCTGGAGCAGCGCTGCACCGTCCTCCACCGATTTTTTCAGATATGCCACAGTCGCCGCTTTGGTCTTGTACTGGCTCACGGGCGGATCATTCTGCGCTTCGCCGACTTTGGTCCCGGCAAGATGATTGATCAGGTCGTAGTTCGATCCGGCGATGTGCAGCAAGACTTCCTGAAACGTACGCACAGCTGGATTCAACTTGTACGTGTATTTATCTTCCGGCCAATCTTGCGCCATGGTGACGAGGCGATTGCCCACGTCGTTCCAGTTTTCCAGAATGGCTTGCGTGGGAGTGGGAGGAGTTTTCGGCTGCGCGCCTTCTTGCGCGTTCGTCGTGGCTGCGAAGCTCAGCAACAGCGCCGGAACCACCAGCAGGCAAAGTGATCGAGCGAGATTCTTCATCAGTGATCTCCTTCGTGGATTCGTGGATTGCCCCGCCGTGCGCCCCAGAGCTGCCGGCTAGGCTACCGAGCTTCGGCGAGCAAGTCCAGCACGTTTCGATACGGCGCGCTGGGTATCACGGCGTGGTGAGATTGGCGTGGCGCTTGCGCTCCGGTAAGATGGTGCCCCGGACTCAGGGATTGGAATTTGGACCGCCATGGGAAAAGAAGACAAACCAAAAGCTGCCGCAATCAATCCGCAGGAAGCCTTGCAGAAAGATATCGAGTTGATCGCGCGTGGCGCACATTCGGATCCTTTTGCCGTGTTGGGGCCGCACTGGAGCAAGCAGGACGGCAAGAAGTCGCTGGCTATTCGCGTTTTTCGTCCGAACGCTGCGGAAGTAAACGTGTTGTGGGGCAAGAAGGCGGAAGCGCACCGCGCCATTCGCATGCATCCCGAGGGCGTGTTCGAAGCGCAGATTCCGGCGAGCGCCACGGGAAAATCACAGAGCGAAGCCGTGGCCCCGAGCGCGTACCGCCTGCAGGTTCGCTTCGGCGATGGAAATGTTTTTGAGACTTACGATCCGTACGCCTTCCCACCGGTGCTTACCGAGTACGACCTGTATCTTTCCGGCGAAGGCACGCACTACCAGAAGTACGAGAAGCTGGGCGCGCACGTGCGCGAAGTGGCCGGCGTGCGCGGCGTGCACTTCGGAGTGTGGGCGCCGAATGCGCGGCGCGTGAGCGTCGTGGGTAACTTCAACTTCTGGGATGGGCGCGTGCATCCAATGCGCCGTCGCGGCTCGAGCGGGATCTGGGAAATATTCATTCCGGGATTGGGCGAAGGCGAGGTGTACAAATTCGAGATTCTATCGAGCGTCGGAAAGCTGGTGGGATTGAAAACCGACCCGTACGGTTTCGCGGGCGAAATGCGGCCGAACAATGCGTCGGTGGTGCGCACGATTGACGGTTACAAATGGAAAGACACCGCGTGGATGGAATCGCGCTCGCTGCGCGACTGGCTGCACTCGCCGATGACGATCTACGAACTGCACGCCGGATCGTGGCGGCGCAAACCGGAAGAGGGCAACCGCTGGCTGACGTATCGCGAGCTCGCCGAGGAATTGCTGCCATATGTGAAGCGCATGGGTTTCACACATATTGAGCTGCTGCCGATCATGGAGCATCCGCTCGACGCTTCCTGGGGATACCAGACCGTTGGCTATTTCGCGGTGACCAGCCGTTTCGGCTCGCCCGCGGATTTCATGTACTTCATGGATCGCTGCCACCAGCAGGAAATCGGCGTGATTCTGGATTGGACGCCGGCGCATTTTCCGCGCGACGCGCATGGCCTGGGATTATTCGACGGCACGCATCTTTACGAACATGCCGACCCGCGGCGCGGCGCGCATCCGGATTGGGGTACGCTGGTCTTTAACTACGGCCGCAACGAAGTGCAGAATTTTCTAGTGTCGAACGCGCTTTTCTGGCTGGACAAGTATCATCTGGATGGATTGCGCGTGGATGCGGTGGCTTCCATGCTGTACCTGGACTATTCGCGCAAACCCGGCGAGTGGATTCCCAACGCCTTTGGCGGGCGCGAAAATCTGGAAGCGATTGCGTTCCTGAAGCATCTGAACGAAGTGCTGCACAGCCGGCATCCGGGAGCGCTTATGATTGCGGAAGAGTCCACGTCGTGGCCGGCGGTTTCGCGTCCCACCTACGTCGGCGGCCTGGGCTTCGATTTGAAATGGAACATGGGATGGATGAACGACACGCTGCGTTATTTCGCGTTGGATCCGCTGTATCGCCAGCATCACCACAACGAGCTGACCTTTTCGATGATTTACGCGTTCCAGGAGAATTTCGTTTTGCCGCTCTCGCACGATGAGGTGGTGCACGGCAAACGCACACTGCTGGAAAAAATGCCAGGCGACGACTGGCAGAAATTCGCTAATCTGCGTTTGCTCTTCGGGTACATGTACGCGCATCCGGGGAAGAAACTGCTGTTCATGGGCAGCGAGCTGGCGGAGCGCAACGAATTCTGGGAAGAGGGCAGCGTGGATTGGTCGCTGGAAGAGTCCGCACCGCACCGGGGAGTGCAGCGGCTGGTCGCGGACCTGAATCGCTTGCACGCAACGGAGCGGCCATTCTTCGAAGTGGACTTCGAATGGGCGGGGTTCGAGTGGATCGATGCTAACGACGCGGCCGCGAGCATTCTTTCGTTCATCCGGAGGGCGCGCAACCCGGAGGATTACGTAGTGGTAGTCTGCAATTTTACGCCGGTACTGCGCCTGGACTTTCGCATCGGCGTCCCAGGCCCGGGATTCTATCGGGAAATTCTCAATAGCGATTCGGTGTACTACGAAGGCGGCGACGCTGGGAATGCCGGCGGCGTTCGCGCCGAGCCCATTCCCTGGAACGACCGGCTATGGTCCATCAAGCTACGCGTCCCCCCGCTGGCCGCCGTTTATTTCAAGCCACAGCGCGATTAGTACACCGCTGCCCCCTTCTGATTGTGTCGCAACCCTCCCGCGCAAGAATTCACGGAACATTTCTTACGGGGCCTCCGTACATATGACCAGGAAGAGCGTCGGAGGCTTCCGAACATGCAAAAAGCGATGCGAGCGATTGGGGTGTGCTGTGTACTGGCGCTAACGATGAGCAATATGGCCGTAACGGCGATGGCTGCGACAGCGCCGGCGACGGAGCGCTACCTGCACGTGAAAGTGGACGACAGCACCAAAGGCGAGAGCGTGAACGTGAATCTGCCGCTTTCGATGGCCGCGGCGATCCTGCCCACCGTGAACAAGGGAACCTTGCACAATGGTCATGTAACCATCGGTGAGGCGGATTTCAATGGAGTGGACGTTCGCGCGTTGCTGGATGCCATCCGCACCGCGCCGGACAACGAATTTGTCACCGTGAAAGAAAAGGACCAGGACGTGCGCGTGGCGAAATCGAACGGAAATTTGATTGTGCACGTACTGGACAAGAGCAAAGACGGCCAGAAAGTGGACGTGACCATACCGATGAAAGTGGTGGACGCTCTATTTTCCACAGTAAAAGACAATGAACTGGACGTCGCCGCGGCGATTCGCGCGCTTAGCGACGCGGGCGATGCGGTGCTAGTGACCGTCCAGGACGCGACGGAACACGTGCGCATCTGGATTGATTCGAATAGCGCTTCGAATTAACACGCCGAAAATTCAGGCAGGAGGTGCGGGATGGTTCTTCTGGGAAAAGTGGCGCTGGGAATTGCCGGAACGGCGCTGGCAGGTGTGGGTCTGATTTGCAGCGAAGGGATGATCGAAGTGAACGTGGTGGAAAAGCAGCCGGAAGCGCATCACGTGTACGTGCTGGCGCCGGCGATGCTGGTGCCCATCGGAATGCACTTCGTCCCCAGCCGCAAACTGAGCCAAGCGGCAGCCGAGCTTAGACCCTGGATGCCGACGATCCGCGCGGCGCTCGAACAGTTGCGCGGCGGTGAGGATATGACCTTGGTGGACGCGCGCGATCCGGGCCAGCACGTGCTCGTCACCAAGGACGGCGGGTCGGTCGTGGTGGACGTCACGGACAAGGACGAAACCGTGCACGTCTCGACGCCCATTCGCGCGATCGAAAGCACCATCGAAGAAGTGGCCGCCGCGAGCCCCGATACTCACCAATAATTCGCGGCGGATTCCCTTACTGGCGGGCGCAGCAAGGCCCCTTGCACGCGCCCGTCAGGATTGGGGATATCACTTTGGCGGAATCCAGTAAACTTCTTCGCGCAGGGATTCTTTGGCGAAGCCGCCGCGCAGCAGGATTCCCCTTCCTAGCTCAATCATCTGCGGGTGGCCGCACAAGTAGCCAGTGGAATCCGCCGGATCGAGTTTCCATACGTGCGCGTACTTGCGGATAACGTCTTCCACGCGGCCTGTTTCTCCGCGCCAGGATATGTCTTCCCAGGGACGACTTACCGTCGGGATATACGTCAGCCACGGAACCTCGCTGGCAATACGCTCGAGCTCATCGCGGTAGCCGAATTCCCACGAACGACTGGCGCCTTGGATTACGTAGAGCCGCAATTCGCCCGGAAATTTATTTTCTTTCCAATCGGCGTAGAGCGTGCGGATGTATGAGACGTACGGCGCAACACCGGTGACCGTGGAAAGCAGCAAATGGTTGCGATGCCCGCTTTTCAAGTCCAGGGTGAAACGGCCCTTGGCGATTTTTCGCACGGAGAGCTCATCGCCCACCTGAAGTTTGTGAAGCAGCGGGGTCAATTCACCGTGTTCGACCAGTTCGATGAAGATTTCCAGCTCGCGTTCATAGGGCGAGGAAACGATCGAGTAGGCGCGTTCGATCAGCTTCACTGTTGAGTCCACTCCGAGCGTCGCGTACTGCCCAGCCGCAAAATTGAATTCGCCGCCCGGGTCAATCTTGACCTTCCAAAGGTCTGGCGCGAAGTTTTCACGCTGCGTGATGCGGCCACGGTAGAATTTATCGGCAGTGGAAGCCATATCGGAGGACCCCCAGTCTGTTCAGATAAGCCGGCTCTGTGGAAAACGCGCCTAAAAAAAAGAAGAGGCGCCCCGGTGCCGCTGGGGCGCCTCTGAAACCTGAAACTACAGAACTTCGATCACGCCTATTGATTTTGCTGCTGAAACATCATCGGATTAAACGGCTGCGGAGTCCCGGTAATTTTGTCCTTGGCATCGGTGATGACCTTGGTCAGAACCATGGATGTGTCTTTCCCCTGAAATTTCACCAGGCCATACGGGCCGGCCTTCGGCGCTACCCAGGCGTCACCGGATCCATCTTTCATCTTGTAATGCTCGGTGACGAAAGTTCCGGCCGGAGTGGTTACGCTTTCGCTGCCGACATGTTCCGCGCGGTCGCGAATATCGGCCGGTTGCTTTTGCGCGTTCGCCTTGTACATCTGCGTGGGCATTTCCATGGGCGGCCGGTTTCCCATTTGCATGATCATACGGGAAACGGCAGTGTCCTGGCCGTCCAGAACAGTCAGAGTCTTCGAAATCATCTGGCCCATGGAGGTGTTAGCCATAGTCATCTCAAACCAGTAGCCGTCTTTGCCTTCCACCGATTCTTTGCCGACCACGGCGATCTCCATCACCATCTTGGTTCCCTTTTCCGTCGTCATTTCGTACTGGCCGCCCGAACCCACCACCGGATTGAAAATTCCACGCATGGCCGGGCCGGCGTGCATGCCCATCTGAGCGCCGGCGAAACCGGGCAGCATCGCCGCCAGCACAAAAACGCAACAGCAACGCAGCGCTAACTTCATGAGCACTCCTCTGGTACCTAAGATTTCCCGGCAATTGAGACTAGAGGTCGCGTCCCAATGTGTCCAGCATTTTGGAAATGTCAAAACTCGCTTCTATTTTCACGTTGGTGACGACGCAGAGAAAATCCACGGTTTTTACATCAGCCGTGATCGTGGATACGCCGCTATCGGATTTCTTCGGAAAGAAAAACGCGACTGACTGTACCTTCTTTCCGTCCTCGCTATTCAGGATCTTCACGCCGCTCGGAGCGATCTTTTGTTTTGTTTTTCGGTCCATTAGGAAGGAGCCGTGTTCCAGGATCTTCCCGTCCACCGACTGAAACGGCTTCATATCCGGCGCCGCCACCACAATTTCGTATGCTTCGACGGGCTGCGCCAACTGCTGTGCCGCTGCGTCTTCTTGGATTTGGCCAGCCAGCATCGCATTGCGCAGAAGCGCTTCGCGAACCGTCCGCGACGATGCCCAGCGCACCACGAAGGTGACCGTAGCGGTCTGCGCGCCGGGACCTGAATTTCCGCCGCCATAGCCGCCAGGCTGCGGCGCTGGGGCTGCCCGCATAGGACTGGGCTGCGACGACGGGCCACCGCTATCGGCATCGGCTGCGTCGCCTGCGCTAATCCACGGGGCTGCCACTTGCACATTGCGCGCCCAAGGTGAAGCGTCGAGCACCTTGCGAACGTCTTTGGCATCCCACTGCTGATACGGCTTGGCCTTCCACGGATCGTCGCCCGCCCACACCAATGCCGCGAGCAACAGAGCGACGCAAACGGAAAGAAAAACCTTGCGCAATATTTCCTCGATCTCGATGAGCGCCGGCTGTAGCCAACGGCGCACGACGGATGTTCGCGGGAACATAGAATCTCCCGGCTAGGCAGCCGCCAATCTATCCGCCGGCTTGCCTGGACGCAAGCGTTTTTGTTTTGGGATAACCGGAAATGTTGACGGCGTCCGGCCCGCCGTAAACGTGCTCCACCCGATAGATGGGCTCTTCTCGGGATTCGAAATGCGTGCGCATGAGCAGCTCACCTACGAGGCCGACCGCCAGGAGTTGCACGCCAAATAATGTCAGCATCAATCCCAGGATGAGCAACGGACCGTGCAGCGCGAAAAGGTCCAGCTGCCACCACAGCAGCTTCTCGGCCAGCAGGAACGCCATGATCCCGCCGCCTGTAAACAATCCCAGCAATCCCGGAGGGCCGAAGAAGTGCAACGGGCGCGTCATGTAGCGCATCAGGAAACGAATGGTGATGATGTCGAAGAAAACGCGCAGCGTCCGGGAAATTCCGTAATGCGACTTGCCGTCGGGCCGGACGATGTTATGGATGGGAACCTCGACGATCTTGGCCCCGTTCCATGCCGCCAGCGCCGGAATGAACCGGTGCATTTCACCATACAGCGGGACGTCCTTGATGGTCTCGCGGCGGTAAACCTTGAAAGTGGTGCCGAAATCGTGGATGTTGACGCCGGAAAGCTTCGCCATCATCCAATTCGCGACCCGCGAAGGCAGCCGGCGCAGAATAAAATTGTCCACGCGCTTTTGCCGCCAGCCGCTGACGATGTCGCAGCCGGTGGCGTCCAGAGTTTCGAGCAGAGTGGGAATGTCCGCAGGGTCGTGCTGCAGGTCGCCGTCCATCGAGATGATCACGTCGCCGGAAGCGTAATCGAATCCCGCGGCGAGCGCGGTGGTCTGGCCGTAATTACGCTTCAGGCGCAGCACCGCGACGCGCGGATCCTCCTCGGCAATCTCGGCGAGTATCTGGGGCGTCGCGTCCGAACTCTGGTCATCTACATATACGAACTCGACCGGCTCGAAGCGCCCGGTCATGATCGCGCTTAACTGCCGGTGCAATTCGCGGACGCTCTGTTGCTCGTCGTGAAAGGGCACCACCAGGGAGAAACGTGGCGGATCTTTCGGGTGCTCGCGCATGTGCTTAGTTTAACTCGCGATAGCTGATTAAGCGAATGCCGCGTTCGTCCAGGGTACTGCGCACGCCGGGATCGAGCAGCGCGGCGAGCTCGGTTTCGCGGTGTTCGCGCAGGCGGGTGCCGGACTGGACTAGGTCGGCGTCGCAAATTCCAGGGTGCAGCATTATTTCGGTGCTGCCTTCGTCCAGCGTATCCACCATACGGCGCAGTGCCGTCGAGCTCACCTGCCCGGTGACGGCCAATCCCAGGAAATGGTCCGGAAAAGTAAGCCCGTACTTCCTGGCGATCGCGAAGAAGCGCGGCGCGACGGCGCGAACTGCTCCCGCAGCCACAATTTGCATCGAAAAACCCTTTTCGTCGGCCTGCATCGTCTGCCACGAGTCGTGAAGGTTTTCCACTGGCCTGCGCACACGCTTAATTCCAAGTGCTTTGGCGACTTTTCCCAGCGCTTCCATCACTCGAGGATGCGCATGCGTATGTTTGTGGGTGTCCAGATGCGTCGGGACGATTCCGGCGGCGCGAATTTTTTCGATCTGCGCACGCATCTCGATTTCAATTTGGTTGGTCGGGATCATACCGGAGCTAAGTTTGGCGACGAATTTCGGCAGGGACTCCGGCAAATTGCCTTGCGCATCCGCCAACGACGCCACATCTTCCCGCGCGGCGATGCACTTTCCGCCGACAAGAACTAAATGGCAGCCCACTCCCAGTCTGGGATTCGCAACGGCTTGTTCCACCGCATCGTCGAACTCCTGACCATTGGCCATCAGCGTCGTGCTAGTGAGAATGCCTTCGCGATGAGCACGAATGATTCCCTGGTTCACACCGCGCGTCATGCCGAAGTCATCGGCGTTGAGAATTAAATATTTCATTTGGCTCCAGGATATTTTGCAGCCGCGCAGCTGCTCATAGCAAGCGCGCACAAAGACATGCAGGCCGCGAGCTTACGCGCTGCGTGGAAGAATTTCTTTTTGGAACCGCTGAAAGGAGCTCATTTCCAAAAAAGAATGAAAGAAACGTGCCAAGGCACTTTTGAAACCATTCCGGCGTTGAACGACACAGGAAATATAAATTTCTTGTAAAAGTTTTCAACAGTTCTGTTGAAAACCGTGTGGAAATGGACGCGCGCAAAACGAAATCGTTCTGCAATGCAACGGTTTAATCCTGTTTGCACAAATTCCGGGCAGTGGGCCGGCGAAAAAAGCGATCGGAGCAGAAGGAGTTCAAAATTTTGCGCGAACTAATTCTAGTACCAGTGCGGAGCAGCCTCGAGCTTGATAGCGATTGTGTCTTGATCCTTTTCGATGTCGTACCATTTGCCAAATGTGTGCAAGCCTTTCGCAATCACCTGAATCAATATTTTACCTCGCGGCAGCGCGGGGGTTTTCACCGAACCGTCTTCGTTGGTCTTGAAACTAAGCTCGGCGAGTTTATCTTTGCGCAAGAATCCGCCGGGCTCGTTGAATCGGACATATACGCTGGCGTTTCCGACCGGCTTGTCCTGGGTATTGGTGACCAGGATTCTTAATCGGGTGGTGGTGCCATCGGAAGTTTGATCGTCTTTCTGGCTGGGTTTGTCCGCGGAGCTGGGTTGACTCTGAGTCGCGGACTTGTCGGCCTCGTTGGACTGCGCGCGGCAGGCACCTGGGGAGAGCAATCCCGTTGCCAAAACTGCACCCACCGCAATCAACAAGCAGGGTCGGCGAAGGTGGGTACAGGCCCTCATACATCTTCCTTGTACTCCAATCCGGGAAGTCTCTCAAGAACATAAGTCCACGCTGCGCCCGTGGCGGCTTGCGGTAGGCGCGGCCGAACGCGCTGCGATTATAGATGTTGCTCGGGCCTTCCGGTACGGCTGGCTTGCTGCGTATTTTAACAACGTGTGAGCCGTTCGGTGTGATGTGAGCGGCCTCCTGACGTATGATGAAAGCTCAACTTCGCGCGCCGGTCTGGCTCGCCAAAGTTTGCGCTGACTGTGTAATCGCTCATCGGTCTTGGACTTGCGGGTCACGCGTTGATTTTCGGGAATAGATTCCTGGATGGGGTGCAGTGCGCACCCGAAAAATTCTGAGCTAATGTGCCGGGAGGAAAGTGATGGGGTTTTCGACGGATGCAATTCACGTAGGCCAGGAGCCGGACGCGCTGACCGGATCAATCGTCGCGCCGATTTATCAGACCTCGACCTACGTCATCGAAGAGATGGGCAAGAGCAAAGGTTACGACTACGCCCGGACCAATCACCCGAACCGCAAAGCGCTGGAGCGCACGATTGCGAAGCTGGAAAATGGCCACGCGGCCTATGTGTTCACTTCCGGGATGGCAGCCATTGATTCCGTGTTTCGGCTCTTGCGTCCGGGAGACCACACCATCCTGTCGCAAGCGGTATATGGCGGAGTCTTTCGCATCACGACCCAACTGCTGGTCGAATTCGGCTTGGAATTCAGCTACGTGGACACTTCCAATCTGGAAAAAGTAATGCAGGCCATAAAGCGAAATACGAAAATGATCTACGTGGAGACTCCGACCAACCCCACGATGATTGTCACCGACCTCGCCGCCGTTGCGAAACTGGGGCATGAACGAAACTTGACGGTTGTGGTGGACAACACATTCCTAAGTCCTTATCTGCAGCAGCCTCTCGCGCTCGGAGCGGACATCGTGGTTCATTCCATGACCAAATTTCTGAACGGCCACAGCGATTGCACCGGGGGAGCGGTAATCGTCAGCACGCCTGAGCAAGCCCAGAAAATATATTTTGTGCAACGCTCGGCGGGAGCGGGACTCGCTCCGATGGATTGCTTTCTCGTATCTCGCGGCGTCAAGACCCTGGCCGTGCGCATGGACCGTCACAATGCCAACGGTATGGCAGTGGCGAAGTATCTGGCGGCTCATCCGAAGGTAAAGCACGTCATCTTCCCCGGTCTTGCTTCGCATCCCCAGCACGAACTCGCGTCACGGCAGCAGCGCGGCTTCGGCTCCATGATCTCGGTTGACCTGGGACCGCTGGACGCTGCCAAGAAATTTCTGAACCACGTCCGGCTGTGTTCGCTGGCGGAAAGCTTGGGCGGAGTCGAGACCCTGATCTCCCTGCCAGCGCTAATGACTCACGCTTCGATCCCACCGGACATTCAGATACAGATTGGGATTACGCAGGGATTGGTGCGCTTGTCTGTTGGGATTGAAGACGTCGAAGATATCATCGCCGATTTGGACCAGGCGCTCGCGCAAATCTAGCGTTTGTGCTTCACCATGGGCTCAGCGACGCGTCTGCGGTGACACGCTCGCTGGTTCTTGACGATTCCGGTCAGCCTAACTGCAAACTATGTGGTCTTCACCGACGTGGCGATCCAATCCAGATACGCGCGCGAGCCTGCCGCGATGGGTAAGGCGACAATTTCCGGGACCTCGTAGCTGTGCAGCTGCCGCACGGCGTCGCGCACTGCCGCGAAACGCCTCTTGCTCGTCTTGATCAGCAGCAAAAACTCTTTCGCCGACTCGACTCTTCCCTTCCAACGGTACGTGGAGGCAACGGGGACGCCGATCTCGCTGACGCAAGCCGCCAGCCGCTGCCCGACCAGCACGCGGGCGATCTTGCGCGCCTCTTTCCGCGACCCACAGGTGACCAGTACTAGGACGTTGTCCGTCATCTTGTCCGTTCGCCGACGTTGACTCTTGCGACTCGCGCCGTTCTTGCGTGATTTTAACTCGCGGGCCAAGATACAATAATCGCCCGTGACGAAACAAACGATCCATTTCGGGACCTCCGGCTGGCGCGGCGTGATCGCCGACGATTTCACGTTTGGTGGAGTGCGCCGGGCCTCGGCGGCCATCGCCGCACACGTTTCAGCTCTAAAGAAAAATCCTAAGCTCGTCGTCGGCCACGACACGCGCTTCTTTTCTCCGGAATTCGCGCGTACGGCGGCTGGAGTGCTGCGGAAAAACGGCTGCGCGATCGTTTTCTGTCCGGAGCCGACGCCGACGCCCGTGCTGGCCCACGCGATCATCTACAATATGTACGAAGGCGGCGTCAACATCACCGCCAGCCACAACCCCGCCGAATATAACGGCCTGAAATTTTCTGGCCCCGACGGCGGCCCGGCCCTGCCCGACATCACGAAGGACATCGAGAAGCGCGCTGCGGCATTGCCGGAGGACGACGGCCACTTTCAGGACATGCCCGACGATTTCGAACGCATTGATCCGCGCGGCCCTTACTTCGAGCAGTTAAAAAAAATGATCCGCTTCGATGTGCTGGCCAACGCCAAAGGCAATTTCGCGTACGACGCGGTGCACGGCTGCGGCGCGGGCTGGCTCGACCTCATTCTCACCGACCACGGAATTACGGTTGAATCCATTCGCACCAAGCGTGACGTGCTGTTCGATGGCAGCGGCCCGGACCCTTCGGAAGAAAATCTCGCGCCGCTGAAGAAGCTGGTGTTGGAAAAGAAGTCACTCGCTGGCCTCGCCACCGACGGCGACGCCGACCGCTTTGGGATTCTGGATCGCGATGGAACATTCGTGCAGCCCAATCACATCCTGGGCCTCGTGTTCGATTATTTGCTGGAAACGCGCGGTGAAAAGCTGGGAGCTTCGCGCAGCGTCGCCACCACGCATTTGATTGATGCCGTCGCACGCCTGCACGGCGTGAAAGCCTACGAAACTCCCGTGGGCTTCAAATATGTTGGCCCGCTGCTGCGCGCCGGCAAAATCGCGCTGGGCGGCGAAGAAAGCGCGGGCATGACGATCCGTGGCCATCTTCCCGAAAAAGACGGCGTCCTCGCGTGCTTGCTGGTGGCGGAAATGATCGCAGCGCGACAGAAATCGCTGCGCGATCAGCTTCGTGATCTCTTCCACCGCGTTGGCGCGCAATTTTGGCCGGTGCGTGAAAATTTGCATCTTCCCGCGGAAGCCCAAGCGAAGCTGCCCGACCGCCTGCGCGAGAACTTCAGTGAATTCGCGGGACACAAAGTCGCCAAGATTGATCGCACCGACGGGCTCAAACTGATTTTCGAAGATAGCTCGTGGATTCTGATGCGTCCATCGGGCACCGAGCCGGTCGCACGGATTTACACCGAGGCCGCGACGGAGGCAGCCGCGCAGGAATTGGCAGCGGAAGCGCGCGCATGGATCACCCAATGAACCGCGGCGTCAACAATCCGCTGCCGCAAGACCGCGACGCCACGACTCCGCGCCGATCGTTCATGGAGCAGTTGAGCGCCCTCCTGCGACGCAATCTGTATTGGTTTCTGGTCGCCGGATTCGTGCTGTTACTGTTGCAGGATATTTTTGGGACGCATGGAGTGCTGGCGATGCGCCGTTCGCAAGCCGAAGCGCACAAGATTCAGCAGGAAATCAATCA
>Ga0308309_10001554_pt1 | contig 13625 bp, 12 predicted proteins | sample HubBroMetageWFT5_FD_192491 | JGI IMG/M metagenome (GOLD analysis project Ga0308309, IMG submission 192491) | Warmed and freeze-thawed soil microbial communities from the Hubbard Brook experimental Forest, New Hampshire - Hubbard Brook CCASE Soil... | ecosystem: Environmental > Terrestrial >...
CGAAACTTCCGGATCCATGCGCTCCGACAGGATCGTCATCACCTTGCTCCGCAGTTGCGGGTCTCCTGCTGAAGCCTTCAACAACTCTTCCCCCGATCGCTGATAAAGCGTAACTGCGTGCAGTTCCCGCGGGCTCACGTTCCACCAGCGCGGCAAAGTTGCGTTGATCAAAAGACCCGGAACCAATTCCCTCCAGATCAAAGCCTGAACGTTTTCCGGGGCGATGAAATCCTGTTCCACCTCCGCCAGCACGTACGGCAAATCGGCGAGCGAGCCGACCAGATGCGCCCCGCCACCCGCCGGAGATCCTTCCCCAAACAACTGCGAAGCCTGCCAGATTTGTTCCACACCGGCCACGGTGTCGCCTGAAAAATCATGAGAGCGGACGAAGAGCGGATTGTTGTGAAGCATCTGCGCCCCCGGTGGTTCGTAATAGGCATAGTTCAAACCCACCAGCGTATCCCGCAGGAACGGAGCCAGCTGTCCGCGAGCTTCCGCCACCTGCTCGCGAGATCCCGACTTGATCACCTTGACCAAGTCCGTACGCATCTGCAATTCGGTGTGACGATTGTTGTAAATTCCAGTCGCCCATTGCGTGCGCTCACCACTGCTGAAGATCGGACGCGGCATCTCGAATTCCCGAAGCTCTCCCGCCAGCGGAATCAATCCGTCGCTCGCGGCTGCGCCTCGTGTCATTGCGTCCAAACCATCGCCCAGAGCCAGAATCGTGTCCAGCGAAACCAACCGCTGGCCGTCCAATACCGATCGAATTCTGGTGGCCATTTCCTGGTGCATTCGCTGGCCGTCCGCACTCGCCTGTTGCGGCCCCGCCAGCAAATCAATGATTTCATCCTGGGCTCCGCTGCGCTGTCCGGTCGCCGCCAATAGCAGTTCTCCGAGCGAGTCGCGGCCGGCGTCGAACACCTGCGTAGAGGATGAAATCTTGCCAAAAGGTTTAATCGCCTTCTCCCAGGAATCGTTCAGTTCCGCGCTTTTGATCTGTCCCTGTCGAGCGAGAACCTGCCAAATCCCGATGTTCGCCTGGAAGATGCCCATGGCATTGCCGCGCAACGTATGGTTGGGTATCTTGCCCAGCTCTTCGGCTGTATTGAGAAAGCGAGTGATGGAAGCGTCGTTCAACTCTGGAAATTCGGAGAAGATCAAATATTGATTGCTGAACTGCGCGAACCGGCTGCCCATCAAGAGCACGGTTTGCGGGCTCAAGCGATTGGCTGGCGATCTCTTACCGTCCAATTCACTCAGCATTAAATAAACTTGCAGTGGCCCGGTCTCTGTCTCCACGCGACAAAGACCAAACATTGCCTCCGCCAGTTGCTCGGGTTGTTTGAAGTGGCTGGAACGCCTGCCCCATTCCCGCACAACTTTGGAATCGGTTTTCTGGCGCAGGATCTCCTTCCATACCTCCAGATTTCCTGGAACATAGAGTTCGCCGCTCGACTCCCACTGCATGCGGGTCATCAAAAGTAAGAGCGCCGGCGCTGGCCGAAAGGCCGGCCGCGCTGCGTCAGGCGAAATAGCCTGCCCGCGAAACGCGACATAGAAGCGCCGTAACCGCGCTTCCGTGAAATGCGCCTGCTGAGTTTGACTGACCCGGGACAGCGCATCAAAATAAGCGACCAACCAGCCGTTGTCTTTCGTCAACAACCGGGGTACGAAATCCCGCGGCGAATCCGGGCTCGCTTCTACCAACTCCTTCCACGCAGCGTCCGCATTCGCGCCACCCGGCACCACCACGCGTCCGGAGCGAATGCAGATGTGGCTGCCGTAAAAATCAAGAGTTGCGGCCAGCGGAAGCAGTTTCCCCAGCCCTACCGACTGCCGCAAGGCCTCTCGGGTTTCCGCATCGCTTCGTGCTAACGCCCAGTAAAGACGGGAGACAAGGGGTTCGCGTAAAAGAGTTTCAATCAAATCCCCGGAATTCTTACTGCCCAGCGTTGTCCAATCTCTTTCCGTAAACAACACTGGGACCCGCGAGGCGGGAAAGACATAGTTGAACGGCTTACCGCCCTGGAGAGTCTCTTCCAGATCGGGCAAAGGGAAGCCTGAGTCGGTGGTGAGAAAGGCTCGTTCCGGATCCGCTGTCACCAGGGAAGTGCTGCTCTTTCCACAATCTTGGCGGACCCGGTAGCCAAGAACGCGCAACAAAGGGTTGGCTTCCTCGCAATTCGAAATACGAATTGTTCCGTCAGGACCGGCCAGCGCCGACAGTTCTTTCGCCTGATGGACGTAACGGCTGAGCAGGATCAGAAATTCGGTTTGTCGTCCTCCGTCTCGGGAGCCCTCATAGCCTTGGGTGAAGACGTTGTGAGCCAACAGGGGCACAACCTCTTCAAGCGAGATCTTCTGGCTGATTCCTGCCATCCGCAAGAAAGAACGCAACGGTCCGGGAATGACCACGTTCGCCTCCGGGGACGGCTGCGATTCATCTGACCCGGACAGCGGCGCGGGCATGCTCCAAGCGTTCAGAGAGAAGCAGCAGGTGCACAATACCATCACTGTAAGAAAGGTGGGCAGACGACGAGGAAATTTCATGGCTGGAGTCCCTCTCCGAACCTTCGAGAAAGGAGCCGAATGGTCCGAGCCGCACCTGAGTGTTCGGCCGACCGATCCTGCTCCTTACATTCGTGTCGGCCACGATAAACCATCCTTCGCCGTAATCCAAGGCCTTTTCGCGGATTTATCCTAAGAAAATATTTGGGACGTATTTTCGGGAATCATTTTGGGCTGATCGTCTCCCTTACCAGCGGCCCTGTGAGGCGTGCCCTTGAATCCGCCGAGTTTAGCGTTAACCCCCGGCTTTCAACAGTTATGGTGCCCCTAGTTACAGGAAATCATTGTCCTTCATCGAACTGTGAAATATGACTAACCGTCATTTTCAATTGCTTTCGGTTCCCAGCAGTGAAATTATTACCCAGACAATCGCGTTCCTATTCCACAGCGCTGCCCCCATGCGGAACTGGGAGCGGACTGAGCGAACCATGACTGCGGCTCAGGAGGAGCGTATGAACGTCAAATTCCGCCTTTGCACGCGGCCCTTGTTCTTTCCCCCTGCTGCTATGTTTGACGGCATTCTTGGGTTGTGGCGGCGGCGTATCCCCTGCGCGTCAGCCCAGCGTTCCGCCCGGCACGATTCAGTTTCAGGGCAGCCAATATTCTTATGCAGTCTTTATCCCTTCTACCTACGACGGCGTTCACGCGCTGCCTGCAATTCTCCTGGTTCACGGAGGCGGTGGCAACGGCCCTGATTTTCTCAAGCTCTGGCAAGCCTTCGCGGAGAAGAACGGAATTATTCTGGTAGCTCCGACTCTTCCCTTGGGTGCAGCCCTGGAGGCGCAAGTGCCGCAACTGTTCCCTGCCCTGATGGACTTAGTAAAAACTCAATGGCAGGTGGATTCGCGGCGCATCTATCTTTTTGGATACTCCGCGGGAGGTTATTCCACCTACGATGCGGCCATGCTGGATTCCACCTACTTCGCGGCCGCCGGCGTGTTCGCCGCCATCATCACTCCCGACTACTACTGGATCGTTCAGAAAGCGCAACGCAAAACCCCGATCGCTATCTACATCGGCGACCATGACCAATTCTTCTCGGTCGCCCAGACCCGGGCAACCCGCGACTTGCTGCTTTCCATGGGATTTATTGTGCACTACGTGGAGATTCCAAATCAGGATCACAACTACCCCGCAATCGCCGAATGGGTCAATCAGGACGTCTGGACCTTCATGAGCCAGTATTCACTGCCGCAGTAATCCATTCTGATAAGTCGCTAGATCCCGCAGGTATTTTGTGCGACAGAGTTGCTCGAAGGCGAAGTTCCCTCAGTACAATCGCACGAGATTGTTGGCCACGAAGCCACCCTCGACCGCGAGCATGGTTCGCGCCGCAATGCGTTCGGCTTTGTAGTGATGGGTCTTATGCAGCAGATAGGTGGTTCCGACGCCAAACCCAAAACCGAGGGCGGAGGCCGCTGCCTCACCCGCCGCGCCTCTGGTAACCAGCGGCCGGATTACCGGATTGGCTTCCCGGAACCCGTTGCTCAATCCCTGCTGGGTCGTGATCGCATCAACCGTGATTTGTCCCGCTAAGATCGAGAAGTCAATCTTGTTCTCCCGGCTCAAGAATTTCTGCGGGTTGGGAGCATCCGGCACCGGATTCACCGCTACAAAGCTCTGTTGCGCCTGCGCTGCGCCGATCAGCAGGAAAACCAGTAGAACCGTTGACTTCATGCGGCCTCCAGATGAATTTAGAAACCTGCGCTGGAAACTCTCAGATCCAGGCAGCGCAACAGGTACGGTAAAGCAAGACTAGCTGTTTCCCTTCCGGCAGTACATGGCCTAAAAGTGACCTGCAAACCGCCTTTAGTAACGCCGTTCGTAACCTTCGAAACCGGTTACCTGCGGCTCACAAACATCTGGTTTACACTGTTTACAAACGGGATGAACCAAAGTAGTAGGCTAAATCTGCCGTAGGTCAGGGCTGTGGGACCTCTAGACCGACCTCCGGGATTGTCCGGATAATTGTTCCATGCAGAACGGATCCATCGCATTACGGTTACCCGCTCTTGGCTGCGTTTTGGCCTTGCCTGTAATGCTTGTCCTTGCCGGCTGTCAGGGAATCTCCTCCGCCTCGAAGCAGGCTACCAACACCAACCCGCCGCCGGCCGGGCAACTCGCAGTCACCCCGGCGACCATGAGTTTCGGGAATGTGACGGTAGGAGGTAATTCGGTCCAGCAGGGGAAATTAAGCGCGGGCAGTTCCGATATTAAAGTGACCACCGCTGCCTGGAACGGTCAGGGATATTCGCTCAGCGGAATCACTTTTCCAACTACGGTTCCAGCTGGACAGAGCGTCTCTTTCACCGTGACCTTCGCTCCCCAGGCCGATGGAAGTGCGCCGGGCAGCATCGCATTTGATAGTGACGCCACGAACTCGCCTGCCACGGAAACCATGACCGGAACCGGGACCAGCACGCAAAGCTCCCAGCACAGCGTGGCCCTGTCCTGGAACCCGAGCACCTCACAGGTAATCGGATATAACGTCTATCGCCGCATCGGATCAAGCGGCTCCTTCACCAAAATCAATCCATCGCTGAACGCCAGCACCAGCTACACCGACGCCTCCGTTCAGAGCGGACTGACCTACGATTATGTGACCACAGCGATCGATGCCAGCAACGTGGAGAGCGCCTTTTCGAACCAGGCGACAGCCGAAATCCCGTAGAACCCAGGCGAAAACTCGCTTCTGTTCCAACGTCAGAATACTTTTTCTTTCAGCAACTGCAAGAGGTACGCCCCGTAGCGATTATTCTTCATGGAAGACGCCGTAGCCTCCAACTGCTCCGCTCCTATGTATCCCAGCCGATAAGCAATTTCTTCGGGACAAGAAACCATCAACCCCTGCCGAGTTTCGATGGTCTGAATAAATAAAGAAGCCTCCAGCATCGACTCGTGCGTCCCCGTATCCAGCCAGGCCATGCCGCGTCCCATCACTACGACTTCCAATTGCTTCTGCTTCATGTATTGCTTGTTGACGTCGGTGATTTCGAGTTCGCCGCGGGCCGAGGGCTTCAACGCTTTCGCAATGTCTACAACTTGACTGTCATAAAAATACAGTCCAGTGACGGCATAACGTGACTTCGGCGCTTTCGGTTTTTCCTCAAGACTTAAAGCTTTCCCTTCGGAATCGAATTCCACCACCCCATAACGCTCGGGATCCTGCACCGGATAGGCGAATACGCGCGCTCCAAGAGTCTTTGCGCCGGCATCCTGCACGCACTTCACCAGATCGTGCCCATAGAAAATGTTGTCGCCGAGAACCAGGGCGCAGCAGGCCGACCCAATAAACTCCTTGCCCACCAGAAACGCCTGTGCAATACCCTCCGGCCGCGGCTGAACCACATATTGAAAATTCAGTCCGAAGCGTGATCCGTCGCCCAGAAACTGCTGAAATCTCGGAACATCCTCTGGCGTAGAGATCAGCAAAATATCACGAATCCCTGCCAGCATCAGCGTCGACAGCGGGTAGTAAATCATGGGCTTGTCGTAAATTGGCAGCAGACTCTTGCAGACCGCATGGGTCACAGGATAGAGCCGCGTGCCCGATCCGCCCGCCAGAATGATGCCTTTATAAGGAGAACTTCGCGTGGAGAAATGAGTTGGCATTCGTCGTTATGCGTTTCTTGAAGCGCCTGCAGCAAAACTGTAGAGACGTTGCTTGCAACGTCTCGTTTTCGACTACACCGAGTATTGCGTCGCAATCCACTCGCGGTAATGTCCCGTGGTCACTTCGCGAATCCATGCCTCATTCGCCAGATACCATGCCACGGTCTTGCGAATCCCGCTCTCAAACGTCTCTCGCGGCTGCCAGTGCAACTCGCGCTCAATCTTGCGCGTATCCATGGCATACCGCCGGTCGTGCCCTGGCCGATCCTGCACATACGTGATCAGCCTGTGGTGCGGCACCACCGCATCGTCCGGCCGCAACTCATCGAGAATCGAGCAAATCGCGTGCACGATTTCCAGGTTCGGCTTCTCATTGCGTCCGCCCACATTGTAGGTCTCGCCCACTTTCCCCCGCGCCAGGACGGTGCGAATCGCATCGCAGTGGTCCGCGACAAATAACCAATCACGAACATTTTGCCCATCGCCATAGACCGGAATCGCCTTGCCATTCATGGCATTCAAAATAGTCAGCGGAATCAGTTTCTCCGGAAACTGGTAGGGCCCGTAATTGTTCGAGCAATTGGTAGTCAGGACGGGCATCCCGTACGTGTGATGATAAGCCCGCACCAGGTGGTCAGAAGCCGCCTTGGTCGCGGAATACGGGCTATTGGGCGAGTAAGGCGTCGTCTCCGAAAACGCCGCGTCCTTCGGCCCCAGCGATCCATAAACCTCATCCGTAGAAACATGCAGGAAGCGAAAACTTCCCTTCTCTTCCACCCCGAGCTCGGTCCAATAAGCTCGCGCTTCTTCCAGCAAACCGAACGTCCCATTCACATTGGTGCGCACGAAATCATCTGGCCCATGAATGGAGCGGTCCACATGACTCTCCGCCGCAAAATGCACCACCGCACGCGGACGGCAACGCCCCAAAAGATCGCTGACCAGCGTTCGGTCGCCAATATCCCCATGCACGAAGCTGTAGCGGGAATCGCCCGAGATTTTCTCCAGGTTGCCGAGATTCCCGGCATAGGTAAGCTTGTCCAGATTGACCAGAGGAGTGCCTTCCGCAGCCAGCCATTGCAAGACGAAATTGGAGCCGATAAAACCGGCTCCTCCCGTCACCAGAATGGGTTGGGTGGACACTTAGGATCGCGAGCCTTAACCAGCCACTTCTTCCAGCAATTTTTGATCGATATCGAAGTTGGAGTGCACGTTCTGCACGTCGTCGTGCTCCTCAAACGCTTCCATCAGCCGGATCATGGTGCTCGCCGCCGGACCTTCCAGCTTGATGTAATTCTGCGGAATCATAGTGACGCTCGACGAAACCGGTTCGATCCCGGCCTTCTTCACCGCTTCCAGAACCGCTTCGTAAGCCGACGTTTCCGACAGAATCTCCCAGTTCTCGCCATCGTCGCGCAAGTCCTCGGCGCCCGCATCGAGCACCAGCGCCATCAAGTCATCTTCTTTAACCGCCGACTTGGGAACGATGATTTCGCCCTTCTTATGGAACATGTAAGACACCGCCCCCGCGTCCGCCATGTTGCCGCCGTTCTTGCCAAACACATGGCGAATCTCGCTCACCGTGCGATTGCGGTTGTCGGTGTTGATGTCCAGCAGAACCGCCACTCCGCCCGGGCCGTAACCCTCGAGCGAGAACTCTTCGTATGTCGCGCCCGGCAATTCCCCGGTGCCCCGCTGAATCGCCCGCTTGATGTTGTCTTGGGGCATGTTCTCCGCCTTGGCCGCGAGGATCGCCCCCCGCAAACGCGGATTGGTGTCAGGATCGCCGCCGCCATTTTTCGCGGCAATCGAAATTTCCTTGATCAGACGGGTAAAAATCTTTCCGCGCTTGGCATCCAGCGCGCCCTTCTTATGCTTAATTGTGGCCCATTTTGAGTGGCCGGACATAGCAGTACCTCGTGTTCAATAAACTTGGATTGAGCTGATCTTGATTCCGCTGGTTTTAATTATTCTGGTTATAACTATTAAAGACGCGCCCGTAGAGGAGATCACAGAATTACCCTCGGGATTGCCTCGAACCAACCGCAGGCGACTTAAAAGTATAGCACGGGGGAATGCTCGAACTTGACGCTTTCGAAACCGGGTGCCTCAGGTCTCGCCCCTACCAAATGTCACCCTCGTCGCGCCTCCGCTTCAGCCAACCACCCTCGGCGCAATTTGTCAGCTGGAACTCCAGACAAATAGGGCTTGATATCCAGAATAGCCGTCCCATCCAGCATATCCACACCCCCAACATGCAGCTCAACACCTTCCCTCCGGCGCAGCTCAACGGTGGTCAGGCCAATCGGGTTCGGACGCCGTGGAGACCGAGTCGCAAACACTCCATGCGGCCGGTTATCCGAAGGCGGCGTACCCAGCAACTCGAACCCATGCGAGCGATCAAACTCCCAGATAACGACGAGATGCGAGAAGCCCTCGATGTCAGTAAGCCCCACCTCAAACTCGGGCAGAACCTTGAGTACGCCATCGGCCTCATGTTTTGCGCCCAGACCTTTGGGAACCTCGCCCGGATGCTTGTACGGACTACTGACAAATCCAATCGGCCGCGATGTAAACATACAGTCAATGCCTCCATTCAATCACCGCGCGAGCGCGGTTTGGGGCTCCGATTCATGATCGTGTAAGCCGACGCAGTGACCGGCTCAACGTGGGATCCGACGGCGAAAAATCCCAGCCGCTGGTAGAAGTGAGGGTTGCGGTCATCAAAAGTTTCCAGATAGCAGTCGACCTCAGCTTCGTCAGCCTCCGCGAGTGTGCGTTCGAGGAGCCGCGCACCAATGCCGCGCCCTTGGGCCGATGGGGCCACGCCAACGATTGACAGGTACCAGGCGGAGGCGTCAATTAGCGCCGCCGCTCGTGGCCGCATTAAATCGATGATCCGGTGATAATTTTCTGCACCCTCCGCGCCCATTACCTCGGTGAGGAATGCGGCCTTAGCCTTCGACTCGGCGTTGCACACGGAGGGCGGCGTCGGTAACAACCACACTGCGGCACCAATGGATGGGTCCGGCCAGACGACCAGGCGTCCCCGACGCTCACCTTCACTCATGGAATAGTCGAAGTAGCGAGCCAGCGCCTCTCGTCTTCGCACTTCGTCGTCGCCAAAACCTTGGGAGATCGCAACGTAGAACGGATCAAACCGCAGCGAATCGACCAGCGCTTTCAGCGTCTCCGGGGAGTTCCTGCAGGTCACTACCGGATTATATTCGCACCTCAACCGCGGTCTTCACTGGCTCGGGTCAGGCGGGTTGGAACAGGTACAGTGGACCTAATAGCCACGTTCCGCAGGCAACTTCTGCTTCTCATGCCACGCCTTATATGCATACACGATCGCCAGCAGCGGCGGCGCCAGCAGCACTCCCCAGAACGGAATCAGAATACCCAGCACGATCGGAGTCAACAGCGAAGCCCACATCGGCACCCGGGCCACGCGCTTCATAATGTAAGGCTGCAACAAAAAGCCATCGACTACAGCAATCCCCGCGTAGAGCATCAACACATAAAGCGGATGCTCCCAGTCTCCCCAACGCAAAGTCGAGGCCAGCACCGGACCAATCAATCCCAGCACGGGCCCCAGATGCGGGATAACCTGCAAGCACGCCGCCAACACCGCCCACAACGGAGCCCAGGGCACCCTTAGCGCATAAAGCCCGATCAGCCACAACAGGGCGACCGCAAGCGAATCCTGCAGTTGCGCGATCGCCCAGTTCTTAAGCGCCCCGCCTGTAATTCGAAAGTGCTCGCCCACATTCATGCGTTATCTCTGATGCTTCCCCTCAATTCGACGAACTCCGGTCGCATGTTAGACTCGAAATATAGTCTTATCGGCGAGGAAACCGGGATGAAATTCGGCGTCATTATTTTTCCTGGATCGAACTGCGATCACGACGCATATTGGACCATCCAGCAGGTCGCGAAGCAGCCAGTCACCTTCCTATGGCACGAGTCGCATGACCTGGAAAACTGCGATGCCGTGATTGTTCCCGGCGGTTTTGCCTACGGCGATTACCTGCGCACCGGTGCCATCGCAAAATTCTCGCCGGTCATGGAATCGGTGCGGAAGTTCGCCTGCAATGGCGGCCTCGTGCTCGGCATTTGCAACGGCTTTCAGATTTTATGCGAATCCGGCCTGCTGCCCGGAGCCCTCATGCGCAACGTAGGTCTGAAGTACGTTTGCAAGCCCGTCCAAGTTCGCGTGGAGAACGCCGACACTCCCTTCACTCATGCCTGCCGCCAGGGCGAAGTGCTCACCATCCCCATCGGCCACATGGAAGGCAACTACTTCTGTGATGAGTCCACTCTAGCCGATTTGCAGCGCGATCAGCGGATTGTATTTCGTTATTCCAGCCCTCAAGGCGAAATCACACCGGATGCGAATCCCAACGGTTCGCTGCAGAACATCGCCGGCATCTGCAGCCCCGGCCGCAACGTGCTCGGCATGATGCCGCATCCCGAGCGTGCCAGCGAGCCCGAACTGGGTGGCACTGACGGCTTCAGGATTTTCGAATCTCTGGTCGGGGCGATGGCGGAAAAGTAGCGCCAGCCGCGAATCGGACCTGTTTTCCTCAGCTTTCGTGCACCAGCATCAATTAAGCCTTCCCTTCCCCATTTCTTTTTGCTACGCTGCAATCCCCTTCGCTTCCCGGATTGCCCGGTGATGCATTTCTATCTTTGCTCCGGGAGGGTCCAATGACAGCACGAGAGATGATCGATAGTCTCTCCGGCACCCTGGTGTGCGACGACCGCATTCTCAGCGTGCCCGAGAGAGAGCTGTTAATCAACTTGCTGCACCGTACCAGAGCCCAATCCAGTGTTCCCGAAGATGCCATAGCCGAAACCATTACCCGCATCGTCGGAGAAATCGTCGCCGAACGAGCCCTCGCGGTATTGGGGCAAAGCATGACCCGGCAATTGCTCCAGCAGCAGTTGACGTCAGCCTTAAGGTTTGACGACCGATCTTCCGACCATGATGTGCCACTCATCCGCGCAGGAACACCGGTGCCACCCTCACCCGCGCCCGTGCCGGGCAGCGCCCCGCGTCCACCCAACACCTCTGTCCGCGCAGGAACACCGGTGCCGCCGCCGCCTTCGCCCGCGCCCGGTAGCGCCCCGCGTCCGCCCAACACCTCTGTCCACGCAGGAACACCGCCCTCGCCGCCGCCTTCGCCCGCGCCCGGTAGCGCCCCGCGTCCGCCCAACACGAGCTCGCAGCCCAACACCGGAGGCGTCGCTGTCCTCGAGGCCTCGGATTACATTTCCGCCGAATGTGTGGTTCTCGACGAGTTCCTGACCGCGCCCGAGCTACACACACTCCGGCAATACGTTCTCGAACAGGAAATGCGCTTTGAGCTCAGCGAGGTTCTCTCGCCCGGCGTTACCGGCGGCGCGGTTGACTATGAACACCGCCGCTCGCGCGTTCTGATGGATCTCGGCCGGCACGAAAGCATGATCGTCGATCGTGTTCTAACCTGCCTGCCTCGCGTTCTCCAGAAATGGGGGCGTGATCCCTTTCCCATCTCCCGTGTCGAGACTCAAGCCACGGCCAGCAATCACGGCGACTTCTTCCGTTGCCACAGTGACAACGGAGCGGAAGCCGTCGCGGCTCGCGAGATTACCTTTGTCTACTTCTTCCATCGCGAGCCCAAGCAGTTCAGCGGCGGCGAACTGCGCATCTACGACTCGCGACGCGAAAACCATAACTACGTCCCCACCGCCAACTATCGCACCATTGTCCCCGAGCAGAACCAACTGGTCCTGTTCGCCAGTGGGCTCTCTCACGAAATCACCCCGGTCGACTGTCCCTCGGGACAGTTTGCCGATAGCCGTTTCACCGTCAACGGTTGGGTTCACAGATGAAAGACGCGGCTTGGCTGGCATGGATTGAGCAACTCGCAGTTGCACCCGCGAGCCCCGATCGGGGAACCGAACTTCCCCGCTCGCTCTTCCACTGCCGCCTGGACGATCAGCCGGACCATCTGGTGCCAGAACGCCTCCTCCGACCAGAGTACTGGGAGGGTCTGTCTGGTCGTCCGCTTTTCCTGAATCCCACGTGCATCTTCGCTGCAAGCGGAGACGCCCCCGCCGAAGGCTTCGCCAGCCATACTCAAATGCTGTGGATCAAAGATCCGGCCAACGGCACTCTGCAACCATTCTGGCTAGGCCCCGAACTCTGCGCGACGTTGTCCGGAGCCCAACCCGGCGATCCCGCTCCGGCAACGCTTTCGCCGCAAGCCCGCCGCACTCTGATCGCAGCCAACGTTTTGGTACCAGACGACTACGCTTCCGATCGCCGCCAGCAATGGGATCAAATCGTTTCCACCACCTGCCCGCAATTCCAGTCGGAGGGCTATGCTCCCGTCGGCCGGCTCATCCATCCCTTTCACATCGCCGCCCTGCGCCGCTACTACCGACACCAACTCCGCACCGGAAAACTTCGTCTCGGAGACGACCAATGCTCGCTCCGCTCCATCTCCTACAACGACCCGGTCGCCCGCTTCTTCCATCAACAATTAACCAACGCCATCACCGCATTCGCCGGCGAACCCCTGAAAGCCTCCTACGTGTATCTGGCCTCCTACCAGCCGGGCGCTATCCTCAACCAGCACACCGACCGCGCCCAGTGCGACTTCAGCATCACCCTGTGCCTCGACTACTCCCCGGAACCCCGCCACGCCACGCCATGGCCGCTGCAGCTGCACAAAAAATCAAGCACGGTAAAAGTCTTCCAAGCCATCGGCGATGCTCTGCTCTACCGCGGCTGCCAACTCCCACACTCCCGCGAAGCGCTGCCCCCGGGGCACACCTCCACCTCAATCTTTTTTCACTACGTGCGGGAAGATTTCACCGGGAGTTTGGATTAACGTTATTGCGTTCCGGCCGAGTGTCATCCTGAGCGTAGCGGCCGCTTCGCGAAGCGAAGGGGCCGCGGAGTCGAAGGACCCCGCGATGCCAATCCAACGACGAAGCATCCGGGAATTTTCGCGGCTACCGTTTGCGACCTCGCGAGAACGCCTTTCCACATCATCGCGTCGCAATCACCCGTAGGTCCTTCGACTCCGCAGACTCTCCGCGTTGCGGAGAGCCTGCTGCGCTCAGGATGACTTCATTTATTCTTGATCGACTGACCAGGAAACGCCATCTGTGCTCCCCACTTCTCCGCTAAATCCTGCCAGCGAGGATTAAGCTTCTCGATCAACCCGATCTTCTTCTCACGCCCCCAGCCTTTCAGTTGCTTTTCCCGGTCGATCGCTTTGCGCACATCGTCGAAACTCTCGAAGTAGACCAAACGATCACAATGATACTTGCTGGCAAAACCGTCGAAATCGCGGCTCTTGTGCTCCCGCATGCGGCGCTCGATGTTGTTGCACATCCCGATGTACAGCGTGCCGGTACAACTCGCGACAATATAAGTGCTATAGCTA
>Ga0308309_10001556_pt1 | contig 13622 bp, 11 predicted proteins | sample HubBroMetageWFT5_FD_192491 | JGI IMG/M metagenome (GOLD analysis project Ga0308309, IMG submission 192491) | Warmed and freeze-thawed soil microbial communities from the Hubbard Brook experimental Forest, New Hampshire - Hubbard Brook CCASE Soil... | ecosystem: Environmental > Terrestrial >...
CGCCGGCGTGCGCGCGCCGCCAAAAATCACAGCCGTGCCGTTGCCCTGGTGAACGTCGCAATCCACGGTCATGGCGCGAGCGATTTTCTTATCACGCTGCAGGCTGCGGATGGCGACGGCCACGTCATGAATCATGCAAAAGCCTTCGCCGTGGTCGGGAAAGGCATGGTGAAATCCGCCGCCGATATTCACCGCGATTCGATTCTGCAGCGCGCAATCAGCAGCGAGCGTGGAACCGCCAGCCGCCAGCCAGAAAGCTCGGACCAGTTCAGGCGAGTAGGGAACTTCCAACTCCAGTTCTTCGCGTGCGGAAAGCGTTCCCGTCTTGAGTTTTTGTACGTAGGCGGGTGTGTGCACCAGGAGCACATCCTCGTCGGATGCGGGTTTCGGAGTCAGGAAGTCGCAGGCTTCGGCGACGCCGGTCTCAATCAGCCGGTCATGGATCCGTCGATACTTCTCGGCGGGAAACACATGCGCACCGATTGGAAGGTAATAGTCGTCGCTGTAAACCAGTTTGAATGGGAGCATGATAGCTCGCAGCGATTTCCATAATACGCGCCTACATCGATCCCGGCAGCGCTGTCTTTTGTTGAATGCCCTGGCCCTCTTTGATCGTATAGATGAAATCTGCGGGAACATCGTGTAGAGTTTCAACTTTGCCGCTGGGCCATTTGATTTCTACCTGATCCATTTTGGCTTCGGTGCCGAGTCCGAAGTGCAGTCGCGGATCGTTTTGCGAGAGGTAACTGCCACCGGCGCGAACTTCATTGAGTTGCACCAGCTTTCCCGCTCTCACAATCACGCGCGCGCCAATCGCCATTCTGTTGCTCGTGGTTCCAACCAACTTAAACAGCACGCGATGATTTTTATTTCCTCCCTGATTGAGCAGCAGGAGTGGCGGCTCTCCCGTATTCATGACTACGATGTCAATATTTCCATCATTATTGAGATCACCGAAAGCCGCGCCTCGCCGCGATGCGTCAGGTATTCCGGCAAGCACGCTGGAAACGTCCTCGAAAGTGCCGTTGCGGTTGTTGCGGAACAGCAGCATGGGTTCACGATAGCGCGGAGCGCCGGGGACCTGGTCCATCTGCGGATAGACGTGGCCGTTGGCGACGAACAAGTCTGGCCAGCCGTCATTGTCCATGTCAAAAAATCCCGTTCCCCAGCCCACCGGGTTGTAGGTTGGTTTCGCGAGTTGGGCGGCGTAACTTACTTCGGAGAATCCCTGGGCTCCGAGGTTGCGATACAAACTGTCAGGTTGTTCGGTGAAAGTGGTTACGAATATGGAAAGGCGGCCTTCGTGCAGATAATCGCTCCAGTCCACTCCCATGTTGCCGCGCTCAGAACCATCGCCGCTGACGGCCGCTCCTGAAAGCATGCCGACTTCTTCAAAACTTCCATCGTGCCGGTTGTGGTACAGGTAATTCGGGCCGGAATCGTTGGCGACGTACAGATCGGGCCAACCGTCGTTGTCGTAATCGCCCCAGATCGCGCCCAGACCGTAGTATTTGTTGGAGTCGTCGACGCCAGCCTTTTTGGAAACTTCTTCAAAGGTACCGTCACCGCGATTGTGAAAGAGCAAGTCAGATTCGCCGAGCATGCCCCACGGCCCGCACTGCACCGCAATTCCCTTGAAGCTACAGTTTTTCTCGTTCTTTCCGAAGTCGGGCAGCTTGTTTACATCAAAGTGCACATAGCGAGAGACGAATAAATCTACATGTCCGTCGCGATCGTAGTCAGCCCAGGCCGCGCCGGTGCTGAATCCTCCCGCAGCCACACCAGCTTTGTCTGTGACGTCTTCAAACTTGCAGTTGCCCAGGTTGTGATACAGCGCATTTCCACCGTAGCCCGTGACATAGATATCGGGCAGACCATCGTTGTCGTAATCGGCGACGGCTACGCCCATGCCCCACCCTTTGCGGGTAAGTCCGGCGGACTTCGTAATGTCCGTGAATTTGAAGCCATCGTCCTGGTGATAGAGCGTGATCATAGGATCGCCACCTTGTTTGTAGCGGTCGACAGTGGATCCGTTCACGGTGATGATGTCGAGCCTGCCGTCGTTGTCACAATCGATCAGACCCGCGCCTCCGCTCATCGATTCGACAATGTAGCGTTTCTCTGGCGATGAAATGTGGGGGACGGTCAGGCCAACTTGTTTGGCGACATCTTCGAACTTGGGCAGTGGAGTATTCGTGGGTATAGTTTCGGCGAGCGCGAATACGACAAGAACCAGCGCAAAACTCGGAAGGAGAAATGTACGGCGCTTCATTTTGCTCTGTATTGCGGCGCGATCCTTGCGAGATCCCATCGGCACGCTACGCCTTGGTTCTCGCTGCAATCTCCTGCAGTTGTTCGGAGGTCATTCCGTAGAGTGGGGGGACGGTGACGCCGAGGATCCCGAGATATGCGTAAAGCTCGCCACGGTGGTGGATCTCATGCTCCGGCATCGCGCGCAGCAATTTCCAGATGGTCATGGGCGTCCCATCGGCAGAGGCGCACTTGCGCAGTAAGTCCTCGTTGCTGAGCCGAGAGAAGATGCTCATGGATTCGGAATGCATGCGCTCCATGAACCTGACCACCTGATCGTACCCGTCAGCCAAGTCACGACCGCATCCCGCGTAGCGGTTGCGTCCGCCGGCCGCGGACTCCGCGAACACATTTCGCTCCACGGCGGCAATGTGCCGCGCCAGGTCGCCGAGTGTGAATTTGCCTTCCTTACAGCGCCATTCCAATTGTTCGGGTGGAATACGTGCGACCAGCCGCATGGTACGTGAGCGTATTTTTTCAAAGTAGTCGAGGAATGGAGCGATGGTCAGAATCTCCATGGTTCACATATACCACGGATGAAAAAGCTTGGCCATACTCAAGGCCGTGCCTCGCTGGACAGCCGAGGCCACGCGCGCTAATCCGCGGGCGTGGGTGCTGGTTGTGGGAGACGAGCTTCGCCGCGCTCGCGCCATCCTTCAATGATCATGTATAGCACGGGAATGAAGAAGAGATTCAGAACGGTTGACATGATCATGCCGCCGAACACTGTGGTTCCAACGGAGTGGCGTCCTTCCTGTCCGGCGCCGTGGGCTACCATGAGCGGCACCACGCCGAGAATGAATGCGAACGAAGTCATAAGAATGGGGCGCAGACGGATTCGCGCCGCTTCGACCGTGGCCTCGACCAAAGGAAGTCCGCGTTCCCGCAACTGTTCGGCGAATTCAACGATCAGAATCGCGTTCTTGCTCGAGAGTCCTATCAGCATTACCAACCCGATCTGGCAATAGACGTCGTTTTGCAAACCGCGCAGGGCTTGTGCGCCCAGCGCCCCCAACAACGCCATGGGCACCGCAAGCAGCACGATGAAGGGCAGCACGAAGCTCTCATATTGGGCGGAAAGCGTCAGATACACGACCAGAACTCCGAGGCCAAACAAGATGACGGTTGTTCTACCGGAGGCCAGTTCTTCCAGCGACAACCCCGTCCATTCGTAGGTGAAGCCCTGGGGCAAAACCTTCTTGCTCAAATCCTCCATGGCGCTGATGGCTTGTCCGGAGCTGAAACCCGGACCGGGGGAGCCGTCGATTTCCGCCGAGCGAAACAGGTTGTAATGGCTGATGACTTGCGGCGTCGTAGTCTGCGTGATGGTAGCGAGGTTCTCCAGCGGAATCATCGCGCCACTATCGGAGCGCACGTAGTACTGTTTCAAATCTTTCGCCTGCGAGCGGAATTGCTTGTCGGCCTGGACAAAGACGCGGTACGAACGGTTGTTGAAATCGAAATCGTTGACGTACGCCGAGCCCATGTATACGCCCAGAGTATCTGTGATTTGCTGTAGGGGCACATGCAGGCTCTTGGCTTTCTCGCGGTCAATCGTGACCAGGAACTGTGGATCGCTGGCGGTGTAGCTGCTGAACAAACCGGTCAGATCTTTGCGTGAGTTGCCCTGACGAACCATCTCCTGCGTAACGTTGGCCAACTCTTCGAGGGAATGCGAACCCTGGTCTTGCACCTCATATTGGAAGCCGCCGAATTGGCCCAGACCTTGAATCGCAGGCGGCAAAAAGCAAAGAACCAGCGCTCCGGTGATTCCGGAGACCGAGCCGCGTAACCGGTTCACGACCGCGTCCGCGGAATGCTCGCTGCCCTTGCGTTGCGAGTAACCCGTCAAGCCGGCATAAATAATTCCGCGGTTGGGCGCACCGTTGCCGGTGATGGCGAAAATGTTTTTAACTTCCGGCATGCTGCGCATGATTGCGCTTACTTGGTCCTCGACCTGTCTGACGTAATCCGCGGACGCGCCCGGCGGAGCCTGGATAATGACCGGGAAATAGCCCTGATCTTCGTCGGGAACGAAACCCTTGGGAACGCGCTCGAAAATCGCATAGGTAAGCCCCAATCCGGCAAGAAACAGGACCACGGCGGGCAGGCGAAAGCGAAGGAAAGCCTGCAGCGAGCGCCGGTATCCTTCGGTGACGGCGGCAATCACGCTATCAACGTGGCGGAAGAACCAGCCTTTCGTTCCGTGCTGGCGGCCGAGCAGGAGCGCGGAAAGAGAGGGCGTGAGAGTGAGCGCGTTGAATGCGGAAATAGAAATCGAGAACGCAATGGTGAGAGCGAATTGCCGGAATAAAATGCCAGTGGTTCCGGGAAAAAACGCGACCGGAACAAACACGGCTACGAGCACCAGGGATGTGGCGATGACCGCGCCGGCAACTTCTCCCATGGCAACCGAGGCCGCTTTGCGCGCGTCGTGCTCACCCTCATGGAGATGGCGCTCGATATTTTCGATGACGACGATGGCGTCGTCCACCACCAAGCCCGTCGCTAACGTAATGCCGAACAGAGTCAGCGTGTTGATGGAGAATCCGAGCAGTTTGACGAAGGCGAAGGTTCCGATGAGCGAGACCGGAATTGTGACCGATGGAATGATGGTGCTGCGCCAGTCTTCCAGGAATATAAAAATAACCAGGATAACGAGGATGATGGCTTCGATCAGGGTGACCAGGACGTCTCGGATCGATTCGCCTACGGCCTCCGTGGTATCGAATGCATTTTCGTAAGTCATGCCCGGCGGAAAATGTTTCGAGAGGCGGTCCAACTCGGCCAGGGCGCGGCGATCCACGTCAAGCGCATTGGCATTCGAGAGTTGCACAATCGCGACGCCGACCGCCGGGTGACCGTTGTAAATCAAATCAGAGCTGTAGTCCTCCGCTCCCAACTCAGCACGGCCGACATCCTTGAGCCGAACCAGGGTTCCGTCGGCGTTCGCTTTGAGGATAATGTCGTCAAATTGCGTCGGCTCGCTAAGCCGTCCAATCGCGCGCACGCTGATCTGAAACTGCTGTCCGGGTTTGATTGGCGGCTGTCCGACCTGGCCGGCTGCGACTTCCACATTTTGTTCTTGCAGCGCGTTTACCATGTCCGATGCGGTGAGGCCGCGACTTGCCATGCGCACCGGATCCAGCCACAGACGCATCGAGTATTTCCGTTCGCCGAAGATGATGACGTCGGCAACTCCGGGCACGCGCTTCAGCGTGTCCTTCACGTAAACGTCCAGATAATTGCTCATGAACAGCGGATCATAGCGGTCGTCGGTCGAGTACACGCCGGCGCCAAAAACGAAGTTACTTGATGATTTTGTAATGGTGATGCCGGTCGCTTTGACCGCGTTCGGGAGACGGCCCTGAGCCGTGTTCACACGATTCTGGATGTCCACGGCGGCCAAGTCGGGATCGCGGTCGAGTTCGAAGGTCGCGGTAATCGAACTGGAGCCGTCGTTGCCGCTGTCAGAGGTCATGTACTTCATCCCCTGCGCGCCGTTGATTTGCTGCTCCAGGGGAATCGTGACTGCGGACTCGACCGTCTGCGCGCTTGCGCCCACGTATCCGCTGCTGACGTTGACCTGCGGCGGGGCGAGGTTAGGGAATTGGGCGATCGGTAAGGTTGGAATTACCACCGCGCCCGCAAGAATGATGAGCAGGGCGCATACAGTAGCGAATACCGGCCGGCGTATGAAGAAGTCTACGAACATTGGAAAACCAAAATTCGGCTTCAGGCTTCGGTCGTCAGGCCGCAAGAGCCAAAATCATCAAGACAGATGTCGAACTGAAGCCTAAAGCCTGACGCCTGAGGCCTAGCTTTGTGGCGATACCGTCGCCCCATCTACCAGGAACTGGATTCCGGAGACGATTATTTTGTCTCCCGGCTTAATGCCATCGAGCACCACATAGTCATTGCCGCTCATCTCGCCAAGACGAAGTGCCTTCTGGTGCGCTACCAATTTGCCGTTCTGATCCTCAGCCACGAAAGCGAAGTACTGTCCGCCGACGCGCGATACGGCCACCACGGGAACGACCGGACCCTGGTGCGTCCCCCAAATGACTCGGGCGCGGATGAACTGCAAATTGCGTAGCCGTTCTTCATTGTTGGCGATGCGTGACTTGATCAGCACCGTCTGCGTGGTGTTGTCGACCTGCGGCGATATGAAAGTAATACGGCTGTCCGCGATCACCTGGCCGCTTCCGTTCACGATTTGCACTGGCATGTTCATTTTGAGCTGGGATGAACGCTCGACGGGAATATATACGTAGGCTTCCAGGCTGCCAGGCTTGTCTACGCTGGTCAGTATCGTGGTCGTGGTAACGCGATCGCCCACGTGCACGGGAATGTCACCGACGATTCCGGTGGATGGAGCGGTCACGCGATAATAGTGGAGCTGCACCTGCTGCTCCCGCACCTGTGCGTCGAGAGATTTCAATTGCGCCTGGGCTGTGTCCAGCGCAGATTTTGCCTGGTCAAGGTCTTGCTTCGCGACCACTCCGGCGGCAGCCAGCGCGCTGATCCGGTTGTACTGCTGCTGGGCATAGGCCAGATTGGCTTCCTGGGCCGCGCGGCCGTTTTCCTGACTGTTCACCGTAGCCTGTTGCTTGGCGGGATCGATCTGCATGATCTCGGTGCCGGGCGCAACCCGATCCCCGGAATGCACCGAGATCGCCGTGATTTGCCCCTCGACTTGGGGCATGATAACTGCCGAGTCCCGCGACTTCAGAGTGGCCACGTATTCCGTGGTATCGCTGATCGGCACCGACTGCGCCACCTGAATCTTCACCGGAATTGCAGGATCTGCCTGGGGTGGGGCTCCCTTCACGGAACTCCCTCCACATGCCACCCCCATCGCGGCCAGAAGCAAAGTTAGCAGGAGCACGCTGGTCGAAAGCAACGGGCCAGACCCACCCACCGAAATGAAACTCCGGCTCATTTGTATCCAGTATCCTGTATCCGCAGGCTAATACACAAACTCAGACTTACGTCCTTGTTAATGGAAAGAGCAAAATGGGACTCCACAACGTCACCGTTAGACTCAAAAAGGACAGAAAAGTTATCGCGGCGAGGCCTGTGAACCGTTTCCCGGTGTGAGTCCGGCACCTCCCTCTGCTACATTGTTGGTGCTATGAAACCTGTCCGCAGCTTCGCCAGCGATAACAATGCCGGCGTTCATCCCAAAGTGTTGCAAGCCGTTGCCGCCGCCAACCGCGGGCATGTTGCAGGGTACGGGGACGACCGTTATACCGAGGCTGCCGTCCGCAAATTCAGGCAGCACTTTGGTTCGGATGTTGAAGTTTTCATTGTGTTCAACGGAACGGCTGCAAATTGTCTTAGCCTGAAGACGCTGACGGAGTCCTACCAGGCTGTGATCTGCGCCGAGGCGGCGCATATCTACACCGATGAATGTGGCGCGCCGGAGAAATTCACCGGATGCAAGCTTATTCCTATTCCCACCGCTGACGGCAAACTCACGGTTGAGTCAGTCCGCCATGCTTACCACGGTATTGGCGACCAGCATCACGTACAGCCGCGGGTAATCTCCATCACCCAAGTTACGGAAATGGGAACGATTTACACGCCGCGGGAGGTCCGCGATCTGGCCCGTTTCGCCCACCAGCGCGGCATGTTTCTGCACATGGACGGCGCCCGAATTGCCAATGCGACCGTCAGCCTTGGCCTGACCCTGCGGGAAGCGACACGCGACCTGGGTGTGGACGTTTTATCGTTTGGTGGAACCAAGAATGGGGCCATGGGGGCAGAAGCGGTGGTCTTCTTCAATAAGAAATTCAGCCGCGACTTCCTTTATGTGCGCAAGCAGGGAATGCAGTTGGCCTCGAAGATGCGCTTTATCTCGGCCCAGCTCGACGCATTGCTCTCGAATGATTTGTGGCGGAAAAATGCCCAGCATGCCAACCGGATGGCCGAGTTGCTGCAGAAAGAGGTCAGCAAAATCCCTAAAGTGAAGATTGTCTACAAAGTGGAAGCCAACGGGGTATTCGCACAGATTCCGCGTCACGCCATCGCGAAGTTGCAAAAGCGATACTTCTTTTACGTGTGGGATGAGGAACGATCTGTGGTGCGCTGGATGTGCTCGTTTGATACGACCGAACGCGATGTACGGCAATTCGCCAGGTTCGTGGCGGAGACGGTCTGAGGCTAACGGCTTCATCCGGCCTCCATAAGCACACTGCTATTGATTTTTGTGCGTCGTTCTAATAAATTGGCGCTTCCCCCGAAAGTATATAAATGCCGGCCACTCTGAGAAATAGGATGAATCGAAACTGGTTTAGTTTGCTCTTGATTTGCTCCGCCGCCATGCTTATCCCCGGTTGCAGCACCGGTCAGCAACTCGTGGGAATCACGGTGACGCCAGCGTCGGTCGTCTTCGGCGGCACGGATCCCACACTCTTTGTTCAACTGACCGCGACTGGCAGTTATAGTCATCCTCCTGCAACCAAGGACATCACCAACCAAGTCACTTGGACGTCGGACACAGTCGAAGTGGCTCAGGTAACGAGCACGGGCAAAGTGACTCCGAACACGAACTGCGGGGTAACTGGCGTTACGGCAAGCATGCTGACAAACCAACCTAGCGGAAACCTAATCACTGGCACGACGAGCGTTACCGTTGACGGAACTACCCCGGGCTGCCCAAACGTAACGCCATAGAGCGCGGTTCACTCCGGCTCGGCCAGGAGTCTTTCGAGCGTAGGTTTGTGCTTCTCGGTTTTCCTTTTCTTGCGGTTGGGCACCACTCGAGATGGGGGAGGCGCTCCGATCTGCTCCCGGGCCATGGTCTTCACGGCTTCGACGGCGGTAAACCGTTTCGGTCTCTTCTTCGCTGCCATGGCATCCCCAGCTTAGAGTAATGCGCTCCGAATGTGCAATAATTCCTAAGAGGCGGAAGGCTTGAGGCGATTGCCAGGCTTTGAAGCCCGAAACTGATTATGGAAGAGCGCGAGTTTTTCGACGAACGTCCGGAAAAAAAGATGGCGACACTGAACTGTCCGCATTGCCAACAGGCCGCCGAATACGAGATCAGCTGGCTGGTGCGCACCAAGAAGAATCAGCTTCCCGGTCGCGCCGACGAACGCGACCGCGCCCGCTTCGCTAAAGCCAAGTCCTACATGCTGCGCCGCGACGACATGATGGCCTGCAAGAACATGCGCTGCCGCAAACGCTTCGAAATCTCAGGAGTACAATCGGTTGTGTTTACCGAATAACGGGCAATCTTCCGTGAGTATTTAAATCGGCCTGCGAGTTTTATAATTGATTGAGGCGGGTGAGTGAGCAGCCCGCAATGGATGAGGAGGCTTCCCCCCATGGTCTCCAAGTGCGCGAATCCGGCGTGTCTGGCGCGCTTTCATTACCTGCACCAGGGCAGGATTTTCAATCTCGAGACGGACGCGGTTTCTTCCGACCGCAAAAGTTCGGGAATCCGCAGGATTGAGCACTTCTGGCTTTGCGAACGCTGCGCCGAGACTCTGACCGTGGTGATAGAGAATGGAGCGGTCAACACGCGTCCCCTCCACCCGGAGCTGTCTGCAGGCGCGCCGCAGGAGCCTAGAAAAAACGTCGCTTAGGGAATGGTGTAGAGCGGACACTCCTGTCCGCTGCTTTTGACGTTAACGATGATCCTTAGAATCAAAGAATCAGAACCGACGTCAACGGCAGCGGACAGGAGTGTCCGCTCTACACTTCTCGGGGGAAGGACTTGAAGGTCACTTCGCGGGGCTTTGAGGTTATTTTTTTATCCGCGTCCGTGCGATATTCCGTTAACGCGCCTTTCAGGATGTAATAAGCATGGTCTTCTGGCGTTTTACCTTCTCCGCGCTCGACCGTACCCTTGAACTCGTACCAGACGCCGTGCACGACGTCTGTGGTGAAACTGAGTTTGCTTCCATCGAGCTTGCCCTGCTTGAAAAATTGATCGAGGAAGGCGCCGCGATCGCTTTCGGAATCGCCGTAGCGTGAAATGAAGCCGGTGACCCGGCCTTCGTCTTCGACCGTGATCTGCACGAATTCACCGTCTTGCAGAAAGCTGTACATTCCAGAGTAAATGGCGGCTGCCTTGGCGGGGGTTGAGTCCTGCGGATTTTGTCCGGCCAGCAGCGAACTGCAGGTGAGCAAGAGCAGCGGAAATACGCCTGCCAGTTTCATATCGGTATTAGAGCACGGAAATTCGTCTTCCGGAACTCGTGAGTGGGCTGTGGATGCCGCCTGCCCAGCTATAATGAGTTACTACCCTCAAGTTGAAGTGGAAGTATGAAACAGGGTCCGCTGCTGATTGATACCTCGCGCAAGCGCAAGCCGGCTCCGGTCGCCGTGCCCATCCTGCTGGTCACGCTGGAGCCGTGGCCCGGCGTCTTTCTGCGGAACCTGAGAGACTTGCTATGGCTTCGGCGAAAGCCACCCTTGCAGCTGGTGTCCCGGCCGGCGTCTTTCTGGCCTGATGTTTTTGTCCCCACACCCCTGCCCTGGAGCCGGTTCCTGCAGTCGGCCATGGCTCACCTCGCCCTGATCGGGGCGTTATGGGGATGGTCGCGTCTGGCGCCCGACCTTTGGCCGCAGGCACCGCAGATCGTGCAGCGAAACGTCTTTCATAGCTCGGATGTGGTTTATTACGACGCCTCTGAATACCTGGCGCCGCTCAACACCGGAGGTGCGCAATCTCCCTCGCCGAAAAAGGGCGAGCCCGAGCATGCGGAACAGCCCATCATTTCGGTGCCGCCGGAGTCGGACAATCGCGCACAGACCATCGTCGCGCCTCCGAAGCTGAAGTTAGACCGCGACGTGCCTTTGCCCAACATCGTGGCCTGGGCACATACCCAGCCTACGATACCGGTGGCGGCAGTGGCAGACTCGCCGTCGGATTTGAAGTTGCCCATGCTGCCCGCATCCGTTGTCGCACCTGCACCGGATGTGAGGAGCGCGATGAAGCAGGCTCCGGTTTTGTCGGAGTCCGTGGTCGCGCCCACGCCGGAAGTCCATTCAGCAATTTCGAGGCGGAATGTTCAAGCGCCTGAAGCGGCAGTCGTCGAGCCTCTGCACGAGGTTGCGGACCCGGGCTCGCGCAGGTTGACTGATATCAATATCGGGGCTTCGCCTGTAGTGGCGCCAGCGCCGCAGTTGCCGGTCGGCCAGCAGCGTGCATTGGCGAGAACGATGCCGATGGGAAATTCTACTGCGGCAGTAGTGCCGCCTCCGCCTGCGGTTCAGGCCGGAAGCTCGAACGGTGGACGTTTGATCGCGCTGAACCTGCACCCCACAGCTCCCAGCGGACCGGTCAGCGCTCCCGCTGGCAACCGGCGAGGGACGTTCGCGGCGACTCCGGAGGGCAAAGCTGGGGCAGCGGGAACGCCGGATGTTTCGGCTCCTGTTGCAGGCAGGAATAAGACGGGGTCGGGCAGCAACCCGAACGGCGTCCCCCCAGGACTTTTTGTAGGCGGTCCCAAGCCGGAAAGCGGTTCTGCAGCGAGCAGTCAGGGACCCTCGAAATTAAAGCCTTCCGACGGCTCGCCGCTGCTGGCCAGCGCAACGCTCCCGCGAGTTAGTGCGGTCTCGCCGGGTTCTGCGGAGTTGCCAGCCAATGCTACCAATGCACTCGAGCGCAAGGTCTTTGGCGACCGGAAGTCGTATGCCATGATTCTGAACGTGCCCAATTTAAACTCGGCGGGAGGAAGTTGGGTGATGCATTTCGCCGAACTGAAGGACGCCGAAAAGCAGGGTGACCTAGTGGCTCCGGTGGCCACGCAGGAGGTGGATCCCGGATATCCGCTGGAGTTGATGCGGCAGAATGTTCAGGGCACGGTCATTCTCTCCGCGGTCATTCACAGCAACGGATCGGTAGGCGAGGTGCGAATTCTGCGCGGAGTCGATGATCGTCTCGATGTATATGCCAGTGCCGCGCTATCGCGTTGGCGATTCCGTCCAGCCATGAGGAATGGCGATCCAGTGGCGCTGCAAACCGTGGTCATGATTCCATTCCGACCGACGCGGAAGGCGGGTTTCTAGCGTTCGTCAAGGCTCATCATCTGTAGAGACGTAGCTAGCTACGTCTTTACAGGATTCATTCGGCTACGCCGGCCAGGGCTAGCAACGTCAGCAGAATTCGCTTGAGACCCAGGTCGCGTCCGCTGCAGTCGAACCACTCTTGCAGGGTGTGGGCGCCGCCGCCTACGCCGCCGCCGCCGATGGCGATGGCTTCGCGGCCTAGCGAGAGCGGGATGTTGGCATCGGTCGAGGCGCGCTGAATTTGTGCGGCATTGCCGAGATGCGTATCCACGGCGCGAATCACCTTCAGGATTCGAGCATTGCCGTTCAGTTCGCCCGCTGGACGATTGCCAATGGGCACGATTTCGTAACTTAGGCCGGACGAGCGTTTTTGCGAGGAAGTACGGCGCTCGCTGGCCCGCGATTCTTCTCCCATCGCCTGCTCGATCGCCGACCGCAAAGCAGCTTCGAGGCGCTCCATCTCCGCCATCGAGGTAGAGCGAATATCGACGCGCATGCTGGCGGACTCGGGAATCGAGTTCACGGAAGTGCCTCCGCGGATCACGCCGACGTTGAAAGTGGTTTTCGGCGAGGACGGCAGCGAGGTCTGAGAGAACGATTGGATGGCTCGCGCCAGAACCAGGATCGGGTTGGGCATGCCAAAGTCGCTCCAGGAATGTCCACCGGGGCCGCGCACGATGACTTCGAAGCGACGGCTGCCCAGAGCTTCGGCCACAATCGTATCGGAACCCGCGCCATCCAAAATCAAGCTGTAGCGGATCGAGTCTTGCCAGCGGGCCTGGGAAAAAATGTGGCGCATGCCGCGCAGGTCGCCTTCGCCTTCTTCACCGACATTGCCGATAAAAAGAATGGGCGTGGCCAGCGCAACTTTGGCAGCGCGCAGCGCGGCTGCGACCGCCAGCAATGCGGCGGCTCCAGCTCCGTTGTCCGAAACTCCGGGCCCGTACAGACGGTTGCCCTGCTGGCGCAGGTTGAGCGGGGTCCCCGCGGGAAAAACGGTATCGATGTGAGCGCTGAGCGTGGTGTACTGCCCGGCCGTGGGTGGCCTGCTCATTGGCCGGGCCTGGTTTTGAATGCCAAACACGTTGCCCACGTCGTCGATGCAGACGTGTTCCAGTCCGAGGGCGCGAAACTGTTCCTGGAACCATTCGGCGCGGGCCTTCTCTCCAAACGGTGGAGCGGGAATGCGCGCCATCTCCAGCTGCCAAGCCGCGAACTGAGCTTCCTCGGCGCGCAGCCAGGCAAAAGCCGCGCGGGTTGCCGGCAGCGCAGCAAGGCGCGCGATCTCT
>Ga0308309_10001558_pt1 | contig 13617 bp, 13 predicted proteins | sample HubBroMetageWFT5_FD_192491 | JGI IMG/M metagenome (GOLD analysis project Ga0308309, IMG submission 192491) | Warmed and freeze-thawed soil microbial communities from the Hubbard Brook experimental Forest, New Hampshire - Hubbard Brook CCASE Soil... | ecosystem: Environmental > Terrestrial >...
ATCAACTACGATTTTTCGCACCAGTTAGCGCTGGCGCAAAATATGCAGCGCACCTCGCGCAACTGGAACGATCTGGTGCACGAATGGCGGCGCAAATTGGAGGCGCTCACCGTCGGCCGCCTCACCGATTGGCAGTCGAAACACGCCAGCCTTGGTCTGCTTTTCCCGGTGGCGCTGGTCCTGCTGCTGGTGGTGCTTCGCTTCGGTTGGATTGTTTCGCTGCTTCGCTGGCTGAATTTCAACTGGCAGGTAGATCGTTCCGTCGCCGGACGCAGCAATCCTCAACTAGCCTCGCGTCTATACGACGAACTCCTGCGCCATCTGGCAAAACGCGGATATCTGCGCAAGGAAAATCAGACGCCGCGCGAATTCGCAACTTCGCTCGCGGTTCGTCCCGAACTTGAACCTAGCGTCCGGGAGTTTACGGAAATTTACGCGCGGGCCCGCTTCGGTCAAGAACCATGCGATTCTTTCCGCCTCCGCCACCTGCTGAATCAGATCCGGGCCGTTCCCCGTTAATGCCGTGACACCAATTCCCTGTCCTTTGCGATTGACGAACGAGGTGTCCGGCGCGCGGTCGAAATCGCGCCGGTGCTATACTTTTTCCAATCGTCGGGCTTAGAGCAACTGTGAGGAAAGAATGCACAAGCTTTTGAAGTCCCCTCTCGCCATAGTTTTGTTCGCGAGCCTTTGTTTTGTGGGTGTAACTTCGCACGCTTCTGCCCAGGGCAATAAGGTCATGGGGGAAGTGCAGTTTGAAGGCGCCACGAAAGTCGAAAGAGATTCGGGTGTTTGGATTGATGGCGGATATGTTGGATATCTGAAGGAATTAAAGGGAAACAAGAAGGTACTGCTGCTGCCGGGCGAGCACGAAATTTCGGTACGCCAGTCTGGCTACGAAGATTTTGCGCAAAAGGTCGTGGTCGAGCCCGGGCAAACGCTACTGGTGCGAGTGACGATGCACCTGATGGCTCACGCGCAAACTCCCGCTGTTACCGCAACGTTGAAAGTCACCATCCAGCCGGGACGCGCAGCTGTTTTTCTGGACGGCAACTATGTAGGGCACGCCAGCGAGTTAGGCGGCGCAACGCATTCGCTGCTGATCAGTCCAGGAAAGCATCAGATCAAGGTTGAATTGCCGGGTTACCGGACTTTTGAAACGGAAGTAAATCTTCTGGCGGGACAAAAGTCAGAAGTGAAAACCGAACTTGCCAAAGGCAGCATCGAACAAGCCAGCCCGGACATCAAGGCGCCTCAGTAGATCTCGAGACCGAGCCAGACTCGCTGCTAGGCCGCGGCCATCTTGCTAACGGGAGCAAGCTTTAGAATGGCGGGAACCAGTAGATCGGCTAGCTTCATTTTGTCCAGCAATTCGGCGGCGCCAAAGTTCGTTGCCAAAGCTTTCGTTTCTTCGTCATCCCACGCGGAAATGGCTACCACCTGCGAGCTCTGATGGAGTCTAGCCTTAACCGTCTCGGGCGTGTTTTCGCCATCATCCGGCATTCGCAAATCCATAACGATGACGTGCGGCCTCAACTCATTGGACATCAGGATGGTTTGCGCAAAATTGACGGCTTCACCCACCAGCGTGATGTCCTTGTTATTGGTGAACAGAAACCGACGGATAGCACCGCGGGTGACGTCAGAATCATCGGCCAGCAGCACAGTAACCGGCGCGGCCGCTATTTCCGGGGATATCTGTAACGCTTCTTCCTGAACGGAATCTGGCGCGCCTGCGTTTTCGATAATGTCTTTGATGGCTTCCAGCGGAACCTGCTCAAAATGCGTTATTTGATTCATGTTACCCCCAACAACATGAAACTAACAGGGAAGAAGTCGTACGGGTCAGATCTTTAAAAAGACTATTGGTGGGTTTAGTCCCTCCGGGAGGTTCGCTTAGCGGGGGTAGGTCGCGAGGACTCGCAAGGGGACCTACCCCTTTAGGGAAAAGTTTAATTGCAGGGCTCGCTACGATGCGCTACGATAACGCATCGTTTAGTTTAACGTTTCTATTTTGGAGGAGATCATGGCGAGCCGTCAGAACCCGCCGATGCATTTCAAATCCATGATTCAGGCCGACGTCCCGCAGGGCCGTAACGGCAAGCACAAACAGATCATCACGATCATTCTGAAAGATTTGGAAGGACTGAAAGCGGACGCAGCTTTGCAGGTTCCCTTGACGGAGTTGGCCGAGTCCAAAGAGAAGGTGCGTTCCGCGTTGAATCGCGCCACGCGGAAAGCCGGACGCAAAGTTGCCACCGCTAGTGACTCCAATTTCTTGTACGTATGGAACGTTCGCGACTGAGGTCAATTGAAACTGGCTGGCGGTGCCGAGGGCTAGTAGGTAAGACCGGCCCGCCACCATGTGAGATGGACGCGGCGCCCGCCCGCGTTGCGCCCGCAAAGAAAAAGGGGGAACGTTGTTACGCTCCCTCTTTTTCGAATCCTGACTCGGGAATCACGAACCCACAGAGCACTCCCCCGCTGGTTAAACTCCCGAGCGGTGTTGCTATCGTGGACCGGAAAGCAACGTGAGCGCTGCGTTTGCAAAAAGAAAAAAGAGGGAACGTAACTTCGTTCCCTCTTTTAACCTGAACGACAACGCGGTGCAGTGGGGGCTTACTTGGAGATATTCGCGGCCACGATCACCAGTTCTGGCTTCTCATGATTTTGAGCCAGCAGGAGCTCCGCCTTGCTAACCGGGAACTCACGTCCCGAAGTGCTGCCTTCCTGCCAAATCTGGTACAGGAAGTATTCGTTGCCCATGCGGTGGAAAACCAGCTTGGTCGAAGTCGATCGATTGGCCGCTGTGCAAGTGGTCGACATAGCGATGGCTGCCGTGGATTCCCGAAGGTTGTCGACGCGAATCGGGATGCCGTCAGTGAGAATGGACTTCAGGCTGTATTCGCCCGCGGAGTAAGCTTGATCGCCGACCACGAAGTCGAACGGAACCTTTGCGCGAACGTTGGTCTGCTGAGCCTGCGCTACGGAAGCCATCAAAAGCACTGTTAAAGCGATGAGGATAGAACGTAGGGTTTTCATAAAATCTCCTTTGTCGGAAGCGGAAGCAGGTCGAAAGGGCTGCGATGGACGTTGCGAGCTGCGTATGTTTCCTTTTGTAGGTGCCTGACTTCTTTTTGTCTTCAGACTACCGACGCGGATAGGTAATGCAGACACAGTGCCACACCGGGCGGAAAAAAACTCAGCACACGACTAGACGAGTAAAGTTCGGATTCCACGGGAAATAGAAACACCGGTGAAGATTTGGAAAGAAATAATAGGAAAGATAAACGACGCCGAAGTCTAACCGAAAGGATAGTGTGCAAACCGTTCGGATAGTTGGCGCGTATGGTGCCGCCAGTACATGGCTTGCTTCATGCTAAAATCGCAAGGTTACGAACAGAGTGGCGAAGCGCCTGTAGGTACGCCTCTTTTTCACCTTAGCCTATGACCAAAGTTGGATTCATCTCCCTCGGTTGCCCGAAGAACCTCGTTGATAGCGAGGTAATGATGGGCATTTTGGCGCGCGGAGGCTACGAACTGACCGCTCGCGCCGATGATGCGGAGATCCTTGTCGTCAACACCTGCAGCTTTATCGAATCGGCGCAAAAAGAATCCGTGGACACTATTCTGGAAATGGCCGAGCACAAAAAATTCGGCTCGGCGAAGAAACTCATCGTGGCCGGCTGCCTGGTGGAGCGTTATCGCGACCAGATCCTCGAGCAGGTGCCGGAAGTAGACGCGGTGGTGGGCACCGGTGAGGTGGAGCGCATCATTGAAGCTGTCGAAGGTGATCTGAAGGTGCTTTCAGCGCAGCCACCTTCGTTCCTCTATCACGACCTGACTCCCCGCGTACTCACCACGCCGAAGCATCAGGCATATATCAAGATCGCGGAAGGCTGCGATCATCCCTGCACTTTCTGCATCATTCCCGAACTGCGCGGCGCGTTCCGCAGCCGGCGTTTCGAATCCGTTTTGCGCGAAGCCGAAAACCTTGCCGCTTCGGGCACACGTGAAATCACGCTCATTGGCCAGGACACCACTTCCTATGGCGAAGATCTCGGCTTGCGCGATGGCTTGGCGCAACTGCTTGCCAAGCTGGCAGCCATCGAAGATGTGCAATGGGTGCGTTTTCTGTATGCGTATCCGAATCGCCTGACGCAGAACATTCTGGATACCCTCGCGGCTCATCCGCGGCTCACCAAATACATTGATATGCCATTGCAGCACGCCAGCCGCAATGTTCTGGCGCGCATGAAGCGCGGGTCCAATGGCGACGCTTTTCTGAAGTTGCTCGAACGCGCGCGCACTACCATTCCCGGCGTAGCCCTGCGCACCAGCTTCATCGTTGGATTTCCCGGCGAAACCGAAGCCGATTTCCAGGAGCTCTGCGATTTCGTGAAGGCTGCGCAACTCGATTGGATGGGCGTGTTCGAATATTCCGACGTGGACAACGCGGAAAGCTTTCCGCTCGACGGCAAAGTGGATGCGGAAACCACCCCCGACCGGCGCAACCGCCTGATGGCCATTCAAAAGAAAATTTCGCGCGAAAAACTCCGTGCTCACAAGGGCTGCGTGGAGACCGCGCTAGTCGAAGGCCCGTCGAAAGACAATCCGCTGGTGTGGGAAGCGCGCCTGGAGTCCATGGCACCGGATATCGACGGTAAGGTGTATCTGACGGACGTTGAGATTTCCTCTCCGTCGTCGGCGTCGCTCGTCTCTGCGGAAATAGGTGACGTGGTTCGCGTGGAAATCACGAAGACGGATGCTTACGACCTGATCGGCCGCGTTGTGGAGATTCTGCCGCGTCCGGCCGAGCGACCAACGCAACATGTACCGGCCCCGCCGCCTTCGCAGCAGCTCACACGAATTTCTACCGGCGCTTCCCTTCGCGTGCTTGGCTAGCCCCTATTTCTCTCTTTGGCGCACCTGCAACCTGTGTGATAAAACCTTCCTTAGGCCATGAAACACAAATGTCCCATTTGCAAAAGGCCCACGGATTCCGAGAACGATCGCGATTTCCCCTTCTGCAGCGATCGTTGCAGACTGCACGATCTCGGTAATTGGGCTTGCGAAAAATATGTTGTTTCCGATCCGGTATTCGACGAGGAAGATGTAGCGGAAGCTGATCGCCGCCTGCCCCAGCAAGACGAGCACAATTCTGATGAAACCATCCACTGAGCCGGCGACCGCCGAGAGCAAGGGAAGCGCCGGCGGAAAACCTACGTTCGCGTTCATTGTCGCCACCGTTTTCGGCATCGGTTATTTAAAGCCAGCTCCCGGGACGTGGGGTTCCCTGTTTGGTCTGCTTCTCGCAGTCGTCGCACATCCATTCACCTGGTTTTTCGTGCTCGGCTATGGCCTGGAGACCATACTTGGCAAGGAGACATTCCTCCACTCAGGCGCTGTGGGCTTGGCGCTGCTTCTGCTCCCTTCGATCGCGGTCTGGCTGCTCCTGGCATGGCTCGGCGTTCATACAAGCTCGGAAGTCGCCAATTTCACCGGCATAAAAGACCCCCAGTTCGTGGTCATCGACGAAGTCTCCGGTGTGCATCTCTCGCTGATCCTGGCGCTCATCCCGCTGGGCGGCCCTTCGGCGTTTCTTAACCCCGATGATGCCGTGGCTTTCGCGCTGTACACGGGCATGAGCATCCTGAACTGGAAATATCTATTGGCTGGCTTCGTGCTCTTCCGCATCTTCGACATCCTCAAGCCCTTCCCGTGTCGCCGCCTCGAAAAGCTCCCTGGCGGCTGGGGCATCATGGCCGATGACTGGATGGCTGGCGTCTACGCTGCCATTTGCTTGCGTCTAGCTTTATACTTCCATGTGCTATGAAATTCGGGTTCGGCTCGCCTTCCGAAAGGAACGGCATTCCCAAAATTGATCGCATCGCGCCTTCGGCCAGCATTCCCGGCGGTGAAATCACCATTTATGGATCTGGCTTCACCTCGCGCCATGGTGTGCGGCCCACGGTGCGTTTCGGTGAAACGGACGCTGCCATTGCGCTGGCCAGCACCAATCGCGTGATAGTGCGCGTGCCGGAAAACGCCAGCGGCAGCACCATTCAGGTGGTCAACGGGCAAAGCGAGAGCCAGCCGTTTCCAATTTCCATCGCGCTGCAGATCGCGGACAATCTTCACGCGGTCGCGAATCCCGCCGTGGACGCTGTTGGCAACATCTACGTTACGTTTTCGGGGCCTCGTGGACAACGCGTTCCCGTTTCGCTGTACAAAATTTCCTCCAGCTACGCAGTGAAACCCTTCGTGACCTCGCTGGTGAATCCCACCGGCCTCGCTATCGGACCCGACGGCGACCTCTACGTTTCCTGCCGCCACGACGGCACCATCCATCGCGTCTCTCCCGACGGCCGCGCGGAGCAATTCATCGAAGGCATGGGCATCGCCACTGGCTTGGCGTTCGATCAGGCGGGCAATCTGTTCGTTGGTGATCGCAGTGGCACAATCTTTAAGATCAGCCCGAGCCGTGAAATTTTTGTGTTTGCCACGCTGGAACCATCGATGGCCGCGTACCATCTGGCGTTTCATCCAAATGGCGAGCTGTACGTCACCGGGCCGACCACCTCGAGCTTCGACCGCGTCTATCGCATCAATCAGGGCGGCGAGGTGAATGTTTTCTACCGCGGGCTCGGACGCCCGCAAGGTATGGCGTTCGACCGCGAGCACAACTTGTACGTCACCGCTTCGTTCGCCGGGCGGCGCGGCATCGTGCGCATTTCCCCGCAAGGCCACGCCGAACATGTCCTCAGCGGCTCCGCACTGGTAGGCATGGCTCTGCTACCCTCGGGTCGCGCCATCATCGCCGCCAATAGCGTTCTATATTCCCTCGATTGGAACGTCCGAGGGCTGTCGCTCCTCGGATAGCGGCTTCAATGCACAATTGGCACCGTCGTGTCAGATATTGGACGCTCGCACTCTCGCTCTTGCTGTTATTCAACCTGGTTCGTTTGATACCTTTCGTTATCGAGGAACGGAAGATCCTACTAAATCGAGTCGAGACAATGGCGCGACTCACGACAGGCGAGCCGGATGAAAAAGGGTTCGTTTATTACGCCTACGATACCGTCGAGGAACCTACGGTGGATATTACAAACCAAAGGATTCGAGCCTGCCGTATCTGAAGGTGGGCACCTGGATAACTTTGACTTACTCGAGAAACGAACCATGGCAGCACCGACTTACGCACGCACTTCCAAACGCGTACCGGATGGGTGTAATTCAGAATGTCGTTGAGCTAGTCCTGTTCGTCGGCTTGCTACTGGTCTCGTTTCCAAAGAGAATCATTAAGAATCACAGCTGAGATCTCATTTCGTCTGCTATGGGCCCGACGACTTCGAATGAGTCCTTATGATGAAGGCTGAAATCATTGCTGTTGGGTCGGAGTTGCTTACTCCCGACCGGCTGGACACCAATTCTCTTTTCCTCACGGAAGAGCTGAACAAGCTTGGCATCGAGGTCCTGCGCAAAACCATCGTTGGCGACAATCGCGAACTGCTCGCCGAAGCGTTTCGTGACGCGTTAAATCGCGTTTCGCTGGTGATTTCCAGCGGCGGACTTGGCCCCACCGAAGACGATCTTACGCGCGAAACTGTCGCGGAGTTGCTACATCGCAGGCTGCAGCGCAACGAGGAGGTCGTGCGCGCGATCGAAGCGCGCTTCCGCAGCTTCAAACGCGACATGCCCGCGGTGAACCTTCGCCAAGCCATGGTTCCCGAAGGTGCCGAGATCCTGATGAACCCGCGTGGCACCGCGCCGGGACTCTGGCTGGAGGATGCTGGGCGCATGATTGCGCTCCTTCCCGGTCCGCCGCGTGAGCTCAAGCAGCTCTTTCTCGATGAGGTTTTGCCGCGCCTGCGCCGCCGCGCCTCTGGTATTCGAATGTTCCATCGCGAACTACGCGTGACAGGCCTTGGCGAGTCACACCTCGAAGAACGCATCCGCCCCGTCTATACCCGATTCCCCGAAGTGAACACCACCATTCTCGCCGCTCCAGGTGAGGTGCAAGTGCATCTTCGCGCCTGGACGGATAACGAACCGCAAGCCAAGACTACGCTGGACGAAATTGTCCGCAGCTTCGAACTGGCGCTGGGCGACCGCATCTTCGCTCATCGTGGCGCCACGCTGGAGGAAGTCGTCGCCGACCTGCTAGCCGCCAATCGCGCCACCATTTCCGCCGCAGAAAGTTGCACCGGCGGCCTGCTCGCCGAACGCCTTACGCGCATTCCTGGAAGTTCCAGTTATTTCGTGGGAGGCGTGGTGTGCTACAGCAACGAACTGAAGACCGCCTGGGCCGACGTCTCTCCTGACCTTATCGCGAAAAAAGGGGCCGTAAGCCCGGAAGTTGCCGTTGCTTTGGCGGATGGCATTCGGCGTCACGTAGGCAGCACACTTGGCCTGGGCATCACTGGCATCGCCGGGCCCGGCGGAGGCACCGAAGAGAAGCCCGTCGGCACCGTTCACATTGCGCTCTCGTCTCCCACCGGCACTAAAGAACGCGGAGTGCTCTTCCCCGGCGATCGCGACATGATTCGCCAGCAAGCCTCGCAGGCTGCGTTGGATATGGTGCGGCTGCATTTTCTGTACAACAATGCGGGGAGTAGGAAATAAGAAGTTAAGAGTTAAAAGTCGAAAGTTAAAAGTAAAGTCGCTGGCTTCGCCGTGCGTCTCTTCGTTGCCATCTCGCTCTCGAATGAACTGCGTGCTAGGTTTTCCGCCCTACTTCAGGAGCTTCGCCCGCTTGCTCCGCCGACCAAATTTGTGCCCGCAGAAAATCTACATCTCACATTGAAGTTTCTCGGAGAAGTCCCGCCGGCAAAGCTGGATGAGATTCGCTCCGTACTTTCCACCGTTCGTTCCCAGCAACCGGTAACGCTGGAATTTCGCGCTCTGGCCTTTTTTCCCAACAAACGCCATCCTAAAGTTCTTTGGGTCGATGCGCAGTCCACTGCCAGCTTGAAATCGCTCGCGGCGAATATCGATCGAGCCATGCACACTCTCGGCTTCCCTCTCGAAACTCGGGCCTTCACTCCTCATCTAACTCTGGCGCGTTTCTACAAACCCGGCATACCACCCAAGCTGCACGTGGCCGTCAAGGAAAATGCTTCGCGAACCTTCGGATCGCTCACCGCCAGCGATTTCCATCTGATCGAAAGCAAGCTGAAACCTTCCGGCGCCGAATATACTATCTTGGAATCTTTTCCCTTCGCCGCCAGCTAGTGTAGAGTCCTGTGTTAGCGCCTCTTGCCGGGAGCGGTCCGCAAAGAGGCAATCAATAAAATTTACAGAGCGCTGAAACAAACAGGGTTGATTCGGAATCAATTCTGCTGCGCCTTATTTTGGAGTCCGGAATCGCCGATGCCGCCAGTTCTTCAACACGTTTTGTTACTCCTCGTCGCGTACTTCCTCGGCACGATCCCCTTCGGCATTCTCTTCGCACGACTCTTTGGCGCATCGGACGTTCGCAAGGCTGGCAGTGGCAACATCGGCGCCACGAATGTTGCGCGCGTCGCCGGCCCAATCCCCGGAATTCTTACCCTTCTCGCTGACACGGCAAAAGGCGCGTTAGCCGTGTGGCTTGCAGCCTACGCCACGCAATCAGCGTCGGAATGGATGATGCTCGCAGGCATCGCCGCCCTGCTCGGTCATTGTTTTCCAGTGTGGCTGCGTTTCAAGGGAGGCAAGGGCGTGGCCACCGCGCTGGGTGTTTTTGCCGTGCTCTGCCCCTTGGCGGCGCTGGCGGCCCTGACTTTCTTCGGCGTTGTTTTGGCGATCTGGCGATTTGTGTCCCTGGCATCCATTTCCGCAGCCGCCGCAATGCCGCTCTTGATTTATTCCCTGTGGGCGCCAGGTCATGCGCCGCCCTTGCCGGTGATTTTCGGCACGCTGTTTGCCTCGGCGCTGGTCATCTACAAACACGATGCGAACCTGCAGCGCCTCGTGGAAGGCACCGAGCCGCGCATCTCCTCTGAAAAATCAAAAGGCACCGCTTCGTGACCAAAATCGCCATCCTCGGTGGGGGCAGTTGGGGCACAGGGCTCGCAGTAGTCCTTTCGCGCAGCAATATTTCGCATGAAATCTCCATGTGGGTTCGCGAGCCTGCAATCGCGGAATCCATTATCCAAGCGCGCGAGAATCCTGCCTATCTTCCGGGGATACAGGTGCCCGCCAACGTCCGCGCCTCCACAATCCCCAGTGAAGCGATCCGCGACGCTGCCATCATCGTTTGTGCAGTGCCGTCCGCCTTTCTGCGTGGCGTGCTAACGCAACTGATTCCCCATTTTTCCACCCACGCCATTTTCGTTAGCGCTACCAAGGGCCTCGAACCCGCCACGCACCTGCGCATGAGCGAGGTCATTGACCAGGTCCTCAACGCAAGGTTCGTGCCGCGGATCGCAGTACTCTCCGGCCCCTCCTTCGCGCTGGAAGCCGCCCGGGGCGAACCCACGGCCGTGGTGATCGCCTCCGCCATGAGCGAAGACAAATTCGCTCCCAACCTTCGGCGGTACTCACCGGCAATTGCCGAAAGTATCCAAGCTGAGTTCGCGGGACCTTCGTTCCGGCTGTACACAAACGACGATGTCGTCGGTGTGGAGCTCGCCGGTGCCATGAAGAATGTAATCGCCATCGCTGCAGGCGTGTGCCAGGGGTTAGGCATGGGCCACAATTCCCTGGCGGCATTGATTACCCGCGGACTGGCCGAGATGACGCGGCTGGCGGTCGCTCTAGGTGCCCAGCAGGAAACGCTCAGCGGGCTTGCTGGCCTCGGCGATCTTGTCCTTACCTGCACTGGCAGCCTTAGCCGTAATCGAGGCGTCGGCATTCAGCTCGGCGAAGGCCGCAGCCTTGCGGAAATTCTCGCCGGCACGACCATGGTCGCCGAGGGTGTTGGCACAGCCGCTGCGCTGCTTTCGCTGGCCGCAGCCCATCAGATCGACCTGCCGATTACCAAGGAAGTAGACGCCATCCTGCGGCACGGTAAATCGCCCCGCGACGCCATTCGCTCCATCATGGAGCGCCCCCAGAAACGCGAATAGTCCCTAAAACCCGCGATTTCCGGGGAGTGTAACCATGGTCCCTGGTACTTCCCTGCCAGTTGTACTTCCGCCGCCCCTGTCCTTTCGACCAGCCGCTTTTCCCCGTCCTCAAGCTCTAAAATTTAAGCAGAACGATGGCCGTCTCTATCCCAACCCTGTTGACGCGCCTCCGCTCCGGCCGAGTGCGGATCCTCTGGCTTGTGCTCGGAGCGCTTCTGCTGGTGAGTTCACTTCCGCTTGGTCTGTATCATCGTCAAGTTCTGAATCTTAGCCAGGAAAAATTGGTAGACACGGAGCGCGTGCAGCAGACCGAGTTGACTCGCTCGCTGGCGCAGGAAGTTCAATCGTTCGAATCGAATCTGACGCAACAACTCATCAGCCAGCGCCAGATCCTGGCGCTTACCGGGTTGATCGAGAACGTGCAGGACCCCGCCGCCGAACCAAAAGTCACTCGTCTGCTGGAAAATTTCGTCGATTCCAATCGCAATACCTTTATCTATCTGACCGCCGTGGGGCGCGATGGAAAAGGCACCAGCGCTTCGCAGGGCAATTTTCGCGCGGCGCAGGATCCGTTCGTGGCGAAGGCGCTCCAGCGCGCATTCATCTCCTGCATGCAGTCCGTCAAATTCCGCAGCGATCCTCTGGCGCTCGCTCCCGACAATCGCCCCGCATTCGTCATCGCAGTTCCCTTGACCGATGCGCAGAATAATTTTACGGGGATGCTCGCGGCGGTGGTCTCGCTGGACACCATACTTCACCGCCTGCAGGACGCCAGCGTGCGCGGCCGCAACGTATATGTTGTGGACCACTACGGCCACGTTGTCGCTCACCCCAACACGAAAAATTTCGTGCCGGGTGAAGATCTGAGCGACAAGTCCTATCTCGTCACACAGATCAAAGCTTTGCCGAAGGATCTGCGCAACACCGAAACGATGCGCTTCACCGAAAAAGAAAATAATCGCTCCGTCGAAATGGTCGGCACCTACAGCACTTTTCCGGAAGTGAACTGGGCGGTCATCGCGCAGCGTAGCGTAAACGAAGCGCGCGCGGATGCCGGCGTTACCGAACTGAATCGACAGGCGCTCGCATTCGTCAGCGTTGTGGTGCTCATCGCCGTGCTGTTCGGATATTTCTTCGCTGTCGGTATCAGCGGACCGATTCGCAGCCTGGCTGCCTCTACACGCGCCATCAGTCGCGGTGAATTCCATCAACGCACTCCGGTGCGTGGCGCCGCGGAAATCAGCGAACTCGCGGAAAACTTCAACCTGATGGCCAGCGATATCGAGGAGTACATCGAGCGCCTGAAGGAAGCCGCCGAGGAAAATCGCGAGTTGTTCGTCGGCTCCATCCGCATGCTCTCCGCGGCCATCGACGAAAAGGATCCCTACACGCGAGGACATTCCGGCCGCGTGTCGAAATATTCCACGGTGATTGCGCAGGAACTTGGGCTTTCCGCCGAAGAATTGGACAAGCTGAAAATCTCCGCGCTGCTGCATGACGTGGGGAAAATTGGCGTGGACGACAAAGTCCTGAAGAAGCCCGGTTCGCTGACGCCGGAAGAGTTCGAAATCATGAAGACGCACACCACCAAGGGTGCCAACATCATGCGTCCCGTTTCGCAGCTGAAGGATATGCTCCCGGGTATCGAGTTACATCACGAGCATCTCGATGGACGCGGCTATCCTTATGGACTCTCTGGCCCGCAGATTCCGCTGATGGCGCGCATCATTGCGGTAGCCGATACGCTTGACGCCATGACTACGAATCGCCCCTATCAATCGGCGATGGATCTGGATTTTGCGCTGGCACGCATTAAGGCGCTTACCGGTTCGAAGTTCGATCAAGCGGTAGTCAACGCGCTCGATTCCGCAGTAAAAGCAGGCAAGATCCGCCTATCCGCCGTCGAAGTCCACGTCTAATTTTGGAGTGCGGCGGCTTGCCGCCGCTTTACGGTTTAAGCCGCACCACGCAATTCACGCCGCAGCAAGAATTTCTCGCACACGTTGACTCCTCAAAAGCGGGAGCAGGCTCCCGCACTCCCAGCCTCGTGCCCGTGTTCTACTCCCCATCTGCTACACTTTTCTTTCGTGGCATTTTGCGCCGCTGAACGATTCCTATGATCACCCTTTTCGGAAAACCCGAGCCTACTCTACTTGAACGCCTCAAAGAATCCGTCGCTAAAACCAAGGACGCCCTTGCGGACACGCTCGATACCATCACCCAGGGCGGTCGGCAGATCGATCCGTCGGTCCTCAAAGAGGTGGAGACAGCCTTGCTTTCCGCGGACCTGGGCGTCAAAACTACGCGCGAGATTCTCGATTCCGTTCGCGAGCAAATGTCTCGCAACGCCTTGAACAATGGCGACCAGCTGAAAAAAGAAATCATTGCACATGTATTTCGCGCGCTGAACGTCTTTGGCAATACGCCCAAGCTGGCAGGTCCCGCGAATGGCAACGATCCACGCGTGATTTTTATCGTGGGCGTAAACGGAGCGGGCAAAACCACCAGCATCGGCAAGCTGGCCAACCGGCTGCGCCAGGACGGCCGTAGCGTAGTCCTCTGCGCC
>Ga0308309_10001561_pt1 | contig 13606 bp, 13 predicted proteins | sample HubBroMetageWFT5_FD_192491 | JGI IMG/M metagenome (GOLD analysis project Ga0308309, IMG submission 192491) | Warmed and freeze-thawed soil microbial communities from the Hubbard Brook experimental Forest, New Hampshire - Hubbard Brook CCASE Soil... | ecosystem: Environmental > Terrestrial >...
ATTCAGCCGCCTGATGCTTCCGCAGCAGAAGGAGCGCGAGCATGATGCGCATGGCGGTTCTGCAGCATGTCGAATTCGAAGGGCCGGCGGCTGTCGCCGATTGGGCGGCAGGGCGCGGGTTTCCTCTCCGCGTATTCCACCTGTATCGAGATACCACGCTCCCGTTGCTTTCCGATTTCGACATGCTGACGGTCATGGGCGGCCCGATGAGTGCTAATGACGAAGCTCAGCTCGGCTGGCTTGGTCCAGAAATCGCGTTGGTTCGCGAAGCCATAGCGGCGGACAAGATCGTACTTGGAATTTGTCTCGGTGCCCAGATCATAGCCAAAGCTTTGGGCGCGCGTGTCCATCCGGGAAGCGCCAAAGAAATAGGCTGGTTTCCCGTCCAGCGGACAGCGGGTTCACATCCCCTCTTCGATGGCCTGCCCGACAGCTTTACGCCAATTCATTGGCATGGCGAGACATTCGACTTGCCTCACGAGGCACAGCTGCTCGCCAAGAGTAAAATTACCGAGAACCAGGCCTTTGCAGTAGGCCAGCGCGTTCTTGGATTACAGTTTCATATGGAGGCAACCGAGCAAAGTGTGCGCGCGCTCCTTAAAGGTGCGGGCCACGAAATCGGTTCTGGAGTTTTCGAGCAGCTGCCTGACACGATCGTCGCCGGCCTCAACCAATGCACGAATCTTCGCCCCCTATTGGACACCGTGCTCGGCCACTTGACCGGACTTACGACGAGAGGCAAATAAACGTGCACCTCCTAATGGGTAATGGCGAGCGCTGTCTGCATGTCAGCCGCGCAAACCGCCCGGTGGCGTCGGCTGCCGCTCCCGTCCTCTGCAGATGCGGTTATCATTTGGTGGGTATCCTACCTTCTCGTCGGTTCTTGCGAACTCGTCCAGACCTTCGATATCTGCGAACTAGAGTGTCACGCAACAAGGCTTTCTCATGAGGATCGGAACGATAGGGGCTGGCTTCGTCGCTCGCGCAGTGGCCACCGTCGCCATCAGGCACGGGCACGAGGTGATGGTTTCGAATACGCGAGGCCGGGTATTGCGTCCAGCTCCATCGAGAAAAGCTCATAAATGCTCTCGCTCTAGCGTGAGGTCGCACGAAAAAAATAAGTAACTGCTAGTAAGAATTCGTTATAGTTACGACTCATGCGCAGTTGTATTAAGAAAAATGGAATCCCACCTCTTTGGTCTCCAACGCGATCTTTAACGCTTAATTCTTGGAACGGAGTACGACGATCCATTCGTCATCGGTTCGCGTCTTTATAGCAGAAGGACAGACGACAATGCAGCACAGCGCGTATGGTTTGATTGTACTCCTCACCCTGACGGCGATGCCGCTCTCGGTGGGAGCGGCGCCAGCTCAAGCGGATCGGCAAGCCAATTGCGTCGCGTCAGTGGACGCGATCAGGGCTGAATGGCGGGATCTCTCCCATTCGAGCTCGCTTAAGGCGTCACAGCGCATCGCCACTGGAGACGGACGCTGGTTGGCTGGCTCGCAGCTGAATTATGCCCACGTCCTCATTGGCCGGGCGGACAACGCGTGCGGGGCCAATAATGTGGAGGACGCGCGGGGTTACGTCGATGAGGCAAATAAGCTGCTCAACCCCGCGCCCTCGGGGATGATGCTTGCTACACGGCCCGCCAACTAGTGCGGCATGAGCAGCGGAGCCGGCCCGATGAGCGCGCTGTCTCGCGTCCGCCTTGACGAGTTCACGATTGCCATGCTGGCGACGGTGATGTTGGCCTTCCTGCTGCCTTGCCGCGGCACGAGCGCTGAAATTTTCGGTGATCTGGCCGCAGTTGCAATTGGCCTCCTGTTCTTTTTTCAAGGCGCACGGCTGTCGCGCGCGGCGATCATCGCGGGCGCGTTGCATTGGCGGCTGCACCTGGTCATTTTTGCCGCCAGCTTTGTGCTGTTTCCAGTCGTCGGACTCGCTTTGCGGCCGTTATCCGCGATCCTGCTGACGCCGCCGCTCTATCTCGGCCTCCTGTTTCTTTGCACCTTGCCATCGACGGTACAGGACTCGGTCGCCTTCACCTCGATCGCCGGCGGGAATGTTGCGGCGGCGCTGTGCAGCGCTTCGGCTTCGAGCATTTTCGGTATGTTCCTGACGCCGCTGTTGGCCGGCCTCGTACTGCACGCGCACGGCGCGCTTTCGCTCGATGCGCTGAGATCGATCGCGCTGGAGATGGTCCTTCCGTTTATCGCCGGCCAGCTGTTGCAGCCCTGGATCGGGAGCTGGGTGCAGGCACGGCGGCGCGCCTTAGGCGTCGTCGTCGATCGCGGCTCGGTACTACTGGTGGTCTACACCGTGTTCAGCGGAGCCACTTTGAGTGGGATCTGGCACCAGCTCGCCTTCGGACCGCTGATGGCGCTCTTCGCCGCCGCCGGCAGTTTGCTGGCGCTAATGCTGGCGATCACTGCGCTTGCCGGACGCGGTCTCGGCTTCTCGCGAGAGGATCAAATCGTGATCATATTCTGCGGCTCGAAAAAGAGCCTCGTCGCCGGGATCCCGATGGCGAATTTGCTGTTTGCCGGCCACGCCTTGGGCCTCATCGTCCTGCCGTTGATGGTATTCTATCAGATCCAGGTCATGGCCTGCGCCGAGCTCGCCCGGCGCTATGCGAGCCGCTGAGCTTCGCTGTGAAAGTCAGCCGAGTTCGGTTCCGGTCCTAGCCTTTTTACGGGAAGTGCTTGACCCGCTACTCCCCCCATAGTAGGTGCCACTGACCTTTGATACGAACCTGAAAAAGAGGGAGGTGACCGGTGGACAAGAGCGGAGTAGCCGCGGCGCAGTTTGGCGGAATACGGGCGGTCACCCGGTATCAGTGGCTGGTTTTTCTCGTCGTGTGGCTCGGCTGGACGCTCGACGCCGCCGATTTCGGGCTGTACTCGCTGGTGCTGAAGCCGGCAATGACGGAACTGCTCGGCGGCAATCCGCCGTTGGCCGATATCGGCAAATATGGCGGCCTCCTCAGCATGGCCGGGCTGTTGGGTTGGGCTTTCGGCGGGTTTCTGTTTGGCATCCTCGCCGACTATATCGGCCGGGTGCGCACCCTCGCCTTCAGCATTGCCCTCTACAGCGTTTTCACCGCACTGCAAGGCCTCTCGCAAGGCATTTTCGACTTTGCGATCTACCGGTTTATCGCCGGGCTCGGCACCGGCGCCGAACTGATGGTCGGGATCCCGTTGCTCGCCGAAACCTTGGCCGAGACCCATCGGGCGAAGATCGCCGCGACGATGATGACCGGCGGCGCTCTCGGCACCTTCATCGGCGCCTGGGCCTACGGCCTCGTCGGCCCATACGGCTGGCGTTATGTGTTTTTTGTCGGCGTCGTGCCGGCGGTCATTCTGGCGATCATGCGCGGCCGGATGCTCGACCCGGAGCGCTTCGCCGATGTCCGGGAGCGCCGACGCACCGTCACCGCGGGCATGCGCAGCGATGCCGCCGACCGCGAGTTCATGCGCTTTGTGCCGTTGCAGCTGTTCTCCCGGGAGCACCGCTACAACACGATGGTCGGGGTACTGTTCGGCCTCGGCTCGCTGCTCGCGATCTGGACCACCAACATCTGGCTGCCGACGATCCTCTCCTTGATGGCGCAGAAGAGCGGCGCCGCCGACGCCACCGCCGCGGTGCCGTTCGTCAGCCACGGCATCATGTTGTGGAGCCTCGGCGGCATCTGCGGCTACATCGCCTTTGGCTTCATCTGCGACATCATAGGCCGTCGCCTGACCGTGATCTTGTACAGCGCCGGCACGATCGTCTTCGGTCTTATCCTCTACCTCGCCCTTCCGGCCTACGAGCCGTGGTACCCGGTGGTGCTGCCGATCTTCGGGTTTTTTGTGTTCGGCGTATTCTCCGGCTACGCGGTCTATTTGCCTGAGCTGTTTCCGACCCACATCCGCTCGACCGCGGTCGGGTTCTGCACCGGCAGCGCCCGCATCATCACCAGTTTCGGCCCGCTGGTCGCCGGCCTCCTAGTCGGCGCCTTCGGCGGCAGCTTCAACCGGGTGACGGCCTTCATGACCTGCTTTGCCCTGCTCAGCATCCTGGCGATGCTGCTCGGCCGCGAAACCAAGGGCAACCCGCTGCCGCGCTAACTTCCCGATCGCTTCGGGGCGAAGCGGCAGTGGCCGATGCGTTGAACAGAGCTGCCATTGTGGAGCAGTGGTCGACGCGAGGCCCGATGTCATCGTGCACCAAATGACGTCCCTCGGGCAGCATAGCGGCGCAGGTTGACGCGAGAGCCGTTGCCGCAGGCTGCGCTGCGAGATAGTTTGGCGCGTTCTCCTTTGGGAATGCATTGATGTGCGGGATTGTCGGGCTGTTCTTCAAGCGCGGTGCAGCGACGCCGGCCCTCGGGCCGCTGCTGGCCGGCATGCTGTCCCAAATGGGTGAACGCGGGCCTGACAGCACCGGCTTTGCCCTCTATGGCGACCCGGCGCCGGCGGGGGCTTTCAGGGTGACATTGCACGCGCCCGATGATCAATACGATTGGAGGGCACTCGAAGGCGAACTCGGCGCTGCCTTTTCGTTCCCCGAACCGGCGCGATATTATTGCAACCACGCCGTCTTGACGTTGGGCGCAAGCCAGCAGGAATTCTTCGACTGGCTCGACGATGGTCATCGCGAACTCGGCATTTTCGGATTTGGCGAGCGCATCGAGGTGTTCAAGGATGTCGGTCTGCCGGACGCGGTCGCTCGGCGCTTCGATCTCGCGCATCGGTCCGGCACACACGCTCTCGGCCACACACGAATGGCGACGGAGAGTGCAGTGACGACCGAACACTCTCATCCGTTCTCGACCGGCCTTGATCTCTGTCTCGTGCATAATGGGTCACTGTCGAATCACAACCGGGTGCGCCAATCGCTGCGCCGCGAGGGGATCCGCTTCGCGACCGACAACGACACCGAGGTTGCAGCTGGCTACCTGACTTGGCGGTTGGCCCAGGGAATGAGCCTCACTCAGGCTCTCGAAACCGCGCTCGCCGACCTCGACGGGTTCTATACCTTTGCCGTCGGCACCAGGGACGGCTTTGCCATCTTGCGAGATCAGATCGCCTGCAAGCCTGCGGTACTTGCCGAAACCGGAGACTGGGTCGCGATGGCGACCGAATACCGGGCAATAGCAACCCTGCCCGGCGCAGCAGGTGCCGAGATCTGGGAGCCACGTCCGGCGACGGTCTACTCGTGGCAGCGTCAGTGATCGAGTTCGATCTTGCGCGCAGTTCGGTCCGCGCACTGAACGAAAGACTGCATCGGCTCACTCCACAGACAACCGAGGTCTATTGGCGAGTGCTGAACCCGAACGGCGCTCACGCCATTGCAGTCGGCATCACTGAGCCGGTTCAAATCGAGATCAAAGGTCATGTCGGATATTATTGCGCGGGCATGAACGCGGCGGGGACAGTGGTGGTGGACGGCCATGCCGGCACCGGACTGGCCGAGAACATCATGAGCGGGCTTGTTCGCGTGCGCGGCAATGCCTCGCAATCCGCCGCCGCGTCGGGCCGCGGCGGGCTCGTCGTCATCGAGGGCGATGCCAGTACGCGCTGCGGCATCTCGATGAAGGGGGTCGACATTGTCGTTGGCGGGTCGGTCGGGCATATGAGCGCGTTCATGGGCCAAAAAGGTGCGCTGGTAGTCTGTGGCGATGCCGACCACGACCTTGGCGACTCGCTTTACGAGGCCGAGATTTTTGTGGGAGGCACTGCCGCCAGCCTCGGCGCTGACTGCATCGAGAAGGAGATGACGCAGGGCGATGTGGAGCGGGTCGCCGGCCTCCTCGATCGCGCCTGCATGGCCGCCGATGCTACCCGTTTCCGGCATTACGGCTCCGCGCGGCATCTCTATAATTTCCACATCGACCACGCCACCGAATATTGACGATGGACATCCCTTCGCTACGGCGCTCCGCCACCTTTTCTCCCGAGGTCATCGCTGAGATCGAGCGCGCGGCCGATGAAGGGCTCTACAAGATCCGCGGCTTCGGCACTCTACGCCCGTTGCCGAGTTTCGACGACCTCGTATTGCTCGGCGCCTCTATCTCGCGCTACCCGCTCGAAGGCTATCGCGAGCGCTGCGCCACCGACCTGACGCTCGGCACGCGTTTTGCGACAAAGCCGATCCAGCTGAAGATCCCGATCACGATCGCCGGAATGAGCTTTGGCGCGCTCGGCGCCAATGCCAAGCGGGCGCTCGGCCGCGGCGCCAGCGCGGTTGGGACCAGCACGACGACCGGTGATGGCGGCATGAGCGAGGAAGAGCGCAGCGAGTCGAAAATCCTCGTCTACCAGGTATTGCCGTCGCGCTATGGCTTCGACCCGAGCCATCTGCGCGCCTGCGAGGCGATCGAGATCGTCGTTGGCCAGGGCGCGAAGCCGGGAGGCGGCGGCATGCTGCTCGGGCAGAAGATTACCGAGCGGGTCGCCGAGATGCGCACCTTGCCTCCCGGGATTGACCAGCGCAGCGCCTGCCGTCACCCGGATTGGACCGGTCCCGACGATCTGACGATCAAGATCCATGAATTGCGCGAGCTCACCAATTGGGAAAAGCCGGTCTTTATCAAGATCGGCGCGTCACGGCCGCGCTTCGACGTGCAGCTCGCCGTCAAGGCCGGGGCCGACGTCGTCGTGCTCGATGGCATGCAAGGCGGCACCGGCGCCACTCAGGAGGTTTTTATCGAGCATGCCGGCATCCCGACCCTGCCCGCCCTGCGCCAGGCGGTCGAGGCGCTCCAGGAACTGGGTGAGCACCGCAAGGTGCAGCTGATCGTTTCGGGCGGTATCCGCAGCGGCGCCGATGTCGCCAAGGCACTCGCGATGGGCGCCGATGCAGTGTCGATCGGCACCGCTGCACTGGTCGCGCTCGGCTGTAACCGCAGGGTCCATGTCGAGGATTATCAGGCGCTCGGCACCGAGCCAGGCGCCTGCCATCATTGTCATACCGGGCGTTGTCCGGTCGGCATCACGACGCAGGACCCGGCGCTCGAAAGCCGGCTCGATGTCGAGGAAGGTGCACGGCGCATCCGCAATTTTCTGACGGTGCTCACAATGGAAGCCCAGACCTTGGCCCGTGCCTGCTGCTAGTCGCACCTCCATAACCTCGAGCCGGAAGACCTCGCCGCACTGACCGTCGAAGCAGCGGCGATGGCTGGTGTGCCGCTCGCCGGCACCGATTGGATCCCGGGCAAGAAAGGGTGCTGAAAGGCCAAAAAGGGAGACATTGCATGTCGCAGGATCTTGGGAAGCGGGCGGCGGACAGCGGGATCCGCTATTTTCTGATCAGCTTTGTGGATCTTTTCGGGGTGCTGCGGGCGAAGCTGGTGCCAGCCGCGGCCATCGGGCCAATGCAACGCGACGGGGCCGCATTCGCCGGCTTTTCGACACATCTCGATCTGACCCCTGCCGATCCCGACATGTTCGCAATGCCGGACCCGGCGAGCCTGATCCAGGTGCCGTGGAAGCCGGAGCTCGGTTGGCTCGCCGCCGACCTGCACATCAACGGCAAGCCGGTCGAGCATGCTCCCCGCCATGTGTTGAAGCGCCAGCTCGCCGCGGCCGAGGCGGCGGGCTATCGGCTAAAGACCGGCGTCGAGGCCGAGTTTTTTGTATTGCGCCCGGACGGGCAGGCAGTGGGCGACGGTGATGACCGACAGGCAAAGCCGTGCTACGACCAGACAGCGCTGCTGCGTCATTACGAGCTGATCCGGGCGATTAGCGACGCGATGCTCGGGCTCGGCTGGGGGCCTTACCAGAGCGATCACGAGGACGCAAACGGCCAGTTCGAGATGAACTGGACCTATGACGACGCGCTCGTGACGGCCGATCGCCACGTGTTCTTCAAATTCATGGTCAAGGAGCTCGCTCGGGAGCACGGGCTGCGCGCAACCTTCATGCCAAAGCCTTTCATGCATCTGACCGGGAGCGGTTGCCACGCGCATGTATCGTTATGGGACTGTGCGGGCGAGACCAACCTGTTTCACGATCCCACGGGCGAGCTCGGTCTCTCCACCCTCGCTTATCAGTTTCTCGGAGGAATCCTCACTCATGCCGAGGCGTTGACCGCTCTGTTCAATCCGACCGTCAACAGCTTCAAGCGGATCAATGCGGCGCCCACTGTGTCGGGCGCGACCTGGTCACCAAATGCGATCAGCTATGGCGCCAACAATCGTACTCATATGGTGCGAATTCCCGAGCCGGGCCGCTTCGAATTGCGGCTGATGGACGGCGCGGCCAACCCGTATCTGCTGCAGGCGGGGGTTCTTGCCGGCGGTCTCGACGGTATAGCCCGCCGGCTCGATCCCGGCAGGCGGCTCGACATCAACATGTACGAGCCCGGTGCCGCCCCCGCCAGCATCCCGCGGCTGCCGCTCAACCTCCTCGACGCGCTGCGAGCCTTTCAGACCTCCATGGTGCTGCGTGAGGCGTTGGGTTCGGGCTTTGTCGACGCTTACGCGAAATTGCGGATGGCGCATTGGACCGACTATATGCGCCATTTGACCGAATGGGAGCGCGAGCACACGCTCGACGTGTAACCAGCACCATGACAAGCGGAGATCCTCGGTGACGCAAGACCGGACGCCAGATCGGACACACGAGCCGCGCAGCCGCTGGGAGCTACTGACACAGACCGGCGCCGGGACGCCGATGGGCGATCTGCTTCGCCGCTACTGGTGGCCGATCGCCGGCGCCAGCGAGCTCGACCGGCCGGGCACCAAGCCGGTGCGGCTGCTGGCCGAGGACCTCGTACTCTACAAGGATCTCGGCGAACGGTGGGGCCTCATCGACCGGCATTGCCGGCATCGCCGCGCCGATCTCAGTTATGGCTATGTCGAGGCGCGCGGGTTGCGCTGCAATTATCACGGCTGGCTCTATGACGAAGCGGGAGGCTGCCTCGCGCAACCCTATGAGGATGTCGCGTATCCCGAGGGGCGGCTCAGGGATGCTGTCCACATCAAGGCCTACCCGGTCGCCGAATTGGGCGGCCTCATATGGGCGTATCTCGGGCCGGAGCCGCAGCCGCTGGTGCCGGATTGGGAGTTCTTCTCGTGGCCGAACGGTTTCCGCCAAATCGTCAAGGCCGAGATCCCGTGCAACTGGTTCCAGTGCCAGGAGAACTCGATCGACCCGGTGCATTTCGAATGGACCCATTCGAACTGGGGCCTGCGGCTGAAGGGCGGGACCGGTCCGTACTCGCCGCACCACGTCAAGGTCGATTTCAGCGAATTCGAGTACGGCTTCCAGTACAAGCGCATCCGCTCCGACACCAGCGAGCATGACGAGCTATGGACGATCGGCCGCGTGTGCCTGTGGCCGAATGCTCTCTTCACCGGCAATCACATCGAATACCGCGTGCCGATCGACGACGAGAACACGCTCAGCATCACCTGGACCTTCAGCCGGGTCCCGAAAGAGCGCGAGCCCTATGTCCAGAACCGGATCCCGACTTGGCAGGGGCCGATAGCCGACCCCAACACCGGACGCTGGATCACCAGCCACGTCATGAACCAGGATTTCGTGACCTGGGTGGGTCAAGGGCGCATCGCCGACCGCAGCCAGGAATATCTCGGCCCGAGCGACAGCGGCGTCGTCATGATCCGCCGCCGCTTTCTGCGCGATCTCGACGCGGTCGCTCGGGGCGAAGACCCAAAGGCGGTGATCCGCGACCCGGCGCGAAACCGGACTATCCTCTTGCCGGTCGCCGACCGGCTGCCGCTGATCGACGGCCTGACGCGTGCCGAGATGTTGCGCGACCCGCTCAGTCGACGCGGCCTCGAAGGCTATATCTTTCAGACCGGCCAGCCGCCGGAAGTGCGGGACGCGTTCCTCGCCGCGATGGGCTTCAACGGAGCGGAATTTGCGCCGCCCGACGACCTCTTCGACCCGCTCGCCCCTGCGCCGCGTTGAGGGAAATTACGCTCAGCCTTCGCCGAGAAAGTCCTTCGTCCATTGCTGATAGTCCTCGGCGCGGGTGACCCGCCGCATCAGCTCGGGCGAGGCGATGTTCTTCAGATCGCGCGGCGCGACACCGTCGCGCAACGCCTTCAGCGTGTCGTAGACCGCCTGCACCGCGGCCGAGAACGGGGCGTGCGTCTGCAATGCGACCCGGACTCGATGCGCCGCGAGCCAGTCCAGGTCGCCGAGCTGGCCGCTGCCGCCGCCGAGGATCAGCGGGATCCTGATCGCCGACGACACAACTTCGACCGCCTCGACCGTAACTCCGCCGGCGAGAAACACTGCATCGACCCCGGCCGCCTCATAAGCCTTGGCGCGCTTGACGGCCTCGTCGAGGTTGGCGATCGCGAGCGCACTGGTGCGCCCGGCGATGACGAGGTTCTTGTCCTGGCGCGCCGACAACGCCGCCTTCATCTTGCCGACGCCCTCTTCGACCGAGCTCAAGCTCGGCTTGCCGCCCGATCCATAGGGCCGCGGCAATACCGTATCCTCGATCGACATCGCACAGATGCCGGCCGTCTCCAGCTCCTCGACTGTGCGGCGCACGTTGAGCGCATTGCCGTAGCCGTGGTCCGCGTCGACCAGCAGCGCCAGATTGCCGGCGCGGCAGATGCGGTAGGCCTGAGCGGCGAATTCGGTCAAGGTCAGCACGACGAGGTCAGGGGCGCCGAGCACCGACATCGACCCGATCGAGCCCGAAAACATCCCGACCTCGAAGCCGAGATCCTCGGCGATGCGCGCCGAGATCGCGTCGTATACGGATCCCGGATGCACGCAGCGGTTTCCGGAAAGGATTGCGCGAAAGCGCTCGCGCCGTTCGGTCCAGTTCATTGTATCTAACCCTCTATTATTCAGGGGAATCCTACCGATCACCCCACTTCTCGTCTTCACCCGTCTGCGGTTAGACCTACTAGAACTCGGCACGCAGGTGATAGATGAGCGTGTAGACGCCGACGACCACCTGGCTTAGCTATTCGGCAACCGGCGCGCAGCGGAAGCCGTCGCCCCAGCGCTTGATGTGCCCGACCGAGGGCGACGGGAAATGCATCGTGCAGCACAGCGTGCTGGTGTCGCAGTAGCGTTCGAGAAAGGTGCGGCGGGTAGCCGAGGCCTGCTTCTGGTCGTAATCGACCCGCATCACGAGATCCGGATAGCGCGCCTGGATCGGCGAATGGATCAGGTCGCCGGTAAACACGGCCTGGTCGCCGCGGCGCCCGGCGCAGACCGCGAAGTGGTCGGGTGTGTGACCGGGGGTCGGAGTCAGCCGAACGTGGTCATCGACGGCATAATCACTGGTGACGAGCTCGGCCTTTTTGGCGTCGATGATCGGCAGAACGCTGTCCCGCATCGGGTCGAGCGGCGTCTCGCGATGAACTCCGTCCCAATATTCGAATTCTTTTTTGGAGAAGAGATATTTGGCATTGGGAAAAGTAGGGACCCAGCGGCCGTTCTCCAGACGCGTATTCCACCCGACATGGTCGCCGTGCAGATGCGTGCACATGACGATGTCGATATCGTCGACGGTGACACCGGCCGCCTTCAGCGCCTGCATCCAGTTGCCGTCGCTCTTGTGGTGCCAGGTCGGGCGATGCGGAAAAGACTTGTCGTTGCCAATGCAGGCATCCACCAGAATGGTGTGGTGCGGCGTCTTGACGATGTAAGATTGGAAGCACAGCACGGCCATGCCGGTGGCCGGGTCGAGCGCCGCCGGCTCCATCCACGACCGGTTTTCGTCCAACAGTTCCCGGCTCAGGCTCGGCAGGAACTCCAGGATCGGTGTGAACCCCGCCTCCTGCTCGACAATCCGGTGGATCGTCATGTCGTTGACCGTAAAGTTCGTGCGCATGGTGCCGGTCCTCCGCAAAGTCACTTAGCCGAGCGTAGCGACGCACCGGCGGCAGGGCAAACGGAAACGGCAGCGCCGATCCGCCGCCAATCCACGAGCTGCTGCGGCCACGGGCGGTTGATGACCCCGAGTGGCCCGCAATGGCCGACGGCAAATATCCGGGTACCATCCCCAGCAAGCCAATCGGAGCCGGCTGCGTGCGAAATCTGCCGCGGCGCGCCATGCAGGGCGAAGGCGAGGCGAACGGCACGCCATCCGGCGTTGCCCATCCCGACGACGACCGGCGGCCTCAGAAAGGCAATGAGCGGCAGCAAGTGTTGCTCGGAGCAGGCATCCACCCAGCTCGACCGGATCGGAGAATTCATCGCCCCCTCTTTGATGCACAGAATGGAGTTGGTCAGAAAGACCGGGGCGGAGTTATCGCGCTGCGACGGGTGCCCAACCGCAAGCCCGGCCGCGGTCAACAGCCTGTAGAGATTTTCGTTGGTCTTGTTGTCCGGCTCGTCGCGCCCGCGGCAGCGGACGAAATAGCCGACATTGCCGAAATCCTGGCCGACGACGAGCAGCTTCGGGCGTCGGTGGCCGAGCCACTGCTCCCAATGGCTGACCACATCGGGGTCGAAGTCGAATTCGGCGCAGCTCCTGATTTTGCCAGGGCTGCGCTCGACACAGATGCGGCAGGCCTTGCGCGCCGCTATCAGCATCTCAAACTCGGGCATGTTCGGCCAACGCCTGGACCCGCTCGGCCAAACGGCGAAGCGGACGATCCGCAAAGCCGAGTTGTTCCAGGTGCTGCAGTGTATTCTCGAAATAATCGCGGCACGTGCCGCGGCGGCCGGCGCCGGTGAGGATCCTGCGCGCGGCCTCGTCGAGCGACAGCGTGCCCGCGTAATCCGGGCAGCTGCGCAGCGCGGTGAACGCCAGCGCGCGGCGCACGCCCTTTGCGGTGCGCACCGGCAACAGGCGCGCGCCATATACCGGGCGGCCGCTCATCTCGCGCTCCCAGACCCGGTCGAGCGCTTCCGCCGGCAGCCGCAACGCCGCGCCTCGGCAAGACCCGCCGCGGTCGAGCCCGAGCGTCAGCCCGGGATTGGCCGGCGTCCCGCGATAATCGTAGGAATAAAGGCAAAAGCTGCGGTGGTAGCCGCGCAGCAAAGCCGGTTCGGCCGCGGCGTCACAGATTTGGGCATCCCACAGCAGTGAGCCGTACGCGAACACCCAAACCGGTTCTCCGCCGTCCCGCGTTGCCGCAACCTCCGCCGGCATCGGCGGCGCCTGAGGCCTATCGGATTCCTTCCCTCTCCGCCCCTTGGGGGGGAGAGGGTCAGGGTGAGGTGGGGGAAGGCCCCGCCCGGAAACCGCGGCAGTACCCACCTCACCCTCCCGGCCACTGTCGCGGCCGGGCCCCTCCCTCTCCCCCCGCAAGAGGGCGGAGAGGGGCAAGGTCATCCGAACGGAATGCAATTCGGGAGCCTCTAGGCGAAGGCGCGGCGGATGCGGCCCCAATCCTCGATCGCGTGTTCCTGACCCGGCACGATCTGCAGTGCGATCTCCGTGTAGCCGGCATCGACCAATGCCGCAATGCGCTCCTTCAGCTCCTTCGCGGTCGCCGTGAAGGTCGTGCGCCGGATCAATTCGGCGGTGACGAACGGGCGCTCCTCGGGCTTGACGAACATCAAATGGCCGCGGTGGTTTTCGAGATAATGGGCGCCCTGCGGCGTGAATTTCCGGGCCAGCTCGACATAGCCCGCCACGCTCTCGGCGACCGCCGGCGGCATCGGCGCCATCATC
>Ga0308309_10001562_pt1 | contig 13605 bp, 10 predicted proteins | sample HubBroMetageWFT5_FD_192491 | JGI IMG/M metagenome (GOLD analysis project Ga0308309, IMG submission 192491) | Warmed and freeze-thawed soil microbial communities from the Hubbard Brook experimental Forest, New Hampshire - Hubbard Brook CCASE Soil... | ecosystem: Environmental > Terrestrial >...
GGTCTTCGGCAGCGGCGTTCAGAGATTACTGGACAACGTCTTGAAAACTTTGACTGCGACTTCGTTGATGGGGCTTTCCGCCTCCGCTCTTATGGGAATCGTTAGCTCCGTAATCATGTTTTTGGGGGCGCGGCAGATTCTGGCAGGAACCATGACTTTGGGGCAGTTTTCTTCGTATATCCTGTTCTTGGCTCTCTTGATAGCTCCGGTGTTTCAGATCGTGAATATCGGCACGCAGATCACGGAAGCGTTGACCGGGCTGGAGCGGACACGCGAAATATTGAATGAAGCCATCGAAGATGCCGATCCAGCCAGACAGATCGAGCTTGCACGCATTGAGGGGCGCGTGGAATTTCAAGACGTGCGCTTCGCATACGAGGCCAATAAGGAAGTGCTGCACGGGATTTCGTTCGTGGCAGAACCGGGAACCGTCACCGCGTTGGTAGGTCCATCGGGATCGGGCAAATCCACGATCATCGGCCTGGTTTCTGCGTTTTACGTGCCCACCCAGGGCCGCATCCTGGTCGATGGCGTCGATCTTTCGAAGGTGAAGTTGAGTTCCTACAGGACGCAGCTTGGCGTAGTTTTACAGGAAACATTTCTATTCGACGGCAGCATTCGAGAGAACGTGGCTTACGCACGGCCGGAGGCCAGCGAAGAGGAAATTCTCGCGGCGTGCCGCATCGCGCGTGTCGACGAGTTCGCCGAAGGCTTTGAAAAGAAATACGACACCGTGGTCGGCGAACGGGGTGTAAAACTCTCGGGCGGTCAAAAGCAACGCGTTTCGATTGCGCGGGCGATTCTGGCCGATCCGCGTATCCTGATTCTCGATGAAGCCACTTCCAGCCTCGATTCGGAGTCCGAAGCATTAATTCAGGAAGGTTTGCGATACCTGATGCGCGGGCGAACGACGTTCGTCATTGCCCACCGTCTATCTACGATTCGCCGCGCGGAACAGATTCTAGTAGTACAGGAAGGGCGAATCCTGGAGCGCGGGACGCACGAAAGCCTCTACGCGGCGCATGGCCGATACTATGAGCTGTATACCAAGCAGCACGCTGTGGAAACGAATCTATTCCTCGCGCCCGGCGAGGGAGACGCAACGCCAGAACAAACCACAACCAACGGCCCCAATTCTTCTTCCACCGAAGGCGGCCTACCAGAAGCGATCCGTGCAATACGCGGTGGAAACAGCTGAGTGAACGGTCACGTTTGATCGGGGATCTCGGACTGTGTAGCGGCCGCCCCCTGAGGCGGCCGCCTTTGAACTTATGCAAACGCACGCAAGATTCGGTGAATCGTGCGGACCTGTGGCGCAGCAGTTCGGCGCCCCTACAAGGAAAAGTCGAAACTAAGTGAGGGACTTACAGCGACGGACGCCGAACTATCGGCTTCTTCGCTTGTGCTGCCTGCGCCGGAAGCAGCGTCGCCATCTTGCGAATCATGGCAAGCACCAGCCGTTTGTCGCCTTCCGAAAGCGTAGTGCTGTACTTCTTTATTTCCGCCAGGAAACGAATCTCGTCCTGAGAAAGCTCGCCCAACATCTTCTGTGTCTCTTTGTCCCGTGGAGTTTCCGTACCCGGAAAAAAATCCGCCAGCGAGATTTCCATGGCTTCGGCAATTTTGGCAAGCGTTTCCAGAGACGGCACCGTGTGCCCATTCTCTACGCGAGACAGGTAGCAGCGGAGCAATCCAGTGCGGCGCTCGATGTCTCCCTGCGAAAGTCCGCGTTGGCTGCGATAGGTTTTAATGACTTCCCCGATGTTGACTTGTGGTTTCTCTTTAGGCACGGGTTCCTCCAAACGAAAGGGTATCTTAGTGGCTAACAGCAGGAGTAGCAAGGGGTAAAAACTGAGGACCGGCGGGCCTGTGGCGAAAAAGTTATCGCCACCGACAGATAGCGGGGCATGGCTGCGTCACTGCGCGGCGGCGTACAGTAGCCGCGTGATATCCGCTATAAGCGCGGCGCTTTGTTTCTTATCCTCGATGCCGCGGACGAGGATCACCAAAACGAAAGGGCGTGCTGCGAAAACGATCGCACCGTCGTGGTGGATCTTGGTGATTTCTCCGGTCTTGTGCGCTACCTGGTTCCCAGCAGGCAAACCCGCCGGAATGCCTTCGTTGAATTTTTGACGCTCCAGAATCTGGACCATCTCGTGGGAAGCGTCCGGCGATACCGCTTTGCCCGTCGCGATGGCCGTAAGAAGGATTTGCAGGCCCCGCGCCGTGGTCAAATTGTTCAGGTTTTTCTCGTAAGCCTTGTTGTCTTCCACTCCACGAAGCACTTGCACGCCGGACGCGCCTAGGGCGGTAACCGTCGCGCGGATATTCTCGACGCCAACTTTTTCGATGATGAGGTTCGTGGCCAGATTGCTGCTGGCGGTGATCATCAAGTCGCAAAGCTGGCGGATCGTGCGCGTCTGACCTTCCGCCTTGTATAGGTCCGTTTCTGAATCGTCAGCAGGATTGAGTTTGAAGGGCGAACCATCGGCCAGGGACTTGAATTCATTATGAATGGTGAGCGAGTCGCTGAGGTCCAACTTCCCTTCCTGTTGCTGCTGGTAGAGCTCGATCATTACCGCGACTTTCATTGTGCTGGCTGCGTGGAAAAACTGGTCGGCCTGAAATTCCCATTCAGTTTTTCCGTCGAGGGTGCGGAAAGAAACGCCCACATCCGCGTCGGACTCAGCGATGCGCTTCTCGATGGCGCTTTCCGCGGCAGCGAGCTTGTCGGTCTGGGCCCTCGCAGGCGCAAGAAAAAGCGTCGCGGCCAGTCCGAGTACAAAGCAAAGTTTCATTTGGTTCTAGAGACTACCGCAGGATGCGAGCAAGCGCTACGCAGCTGGTCTACTGAATCGAAACGGTTGTGGCGGCCAGGTTGTAGCCGTCTAGATGGAGAATGGGCGGCTGCCGCCCGAGATCTTCCGTGTCGAAAGTGGCAGTCACGCTCTTTTGCTCGCCCGGAAGTAACGAAAAATAATTATCGTCCCAGAAGATCGGCACCAGATCGTCGCCGTCTTCGCCTTTGCTAAGACGCGGATGGACCATGAACGCCACGCTGCTACTAGTGTTTTTCACCGTGACCCTCACCGAACCCTTCCCTGCCTGTGTGCCGCGTTCTGCCTTCACATCCAACGTAACTTGCGGCAGCGAATTAAGTCCGGTGAGATCGGCGAAATCTTTCTGTGGCGTATATACAGTGTCTTTCTTCGCGGCCCAGTCCAGAGTGTCGACCTTAGTGGAGAGCCAGTAAAAGTTGTCACTGATGATGGCACCGCTTGCATCCGCAAGCCGCAGCTTCAAGAAATAAGTCGTGGAAAGATTCGCAGGCTTTGGAAGGTCGAAAGCCTTCGCGCTTGCATCGGCGGCGATATCCATCGTTCGCTCGCGCGAACCCGCTTCCTTGGCATCGATGTTATAGAGCTTCGCGAAAACCTTCAGCCCTTTGATAGGCGCATAGGTGCCATTGACCACCGCCACGGAGTTGTCATCGTAGCTGTATTGAACGTGCACAATCTCTTCCGCTTTCTTGGTGCCGAAATATCCGCCGGCCGGAACGAGATAGTAGTCGTAGAGGTGCCAGATCAACGATGGCCAAGCGTTGTTCAGCATCCACTGGATGACTCCGGTGGACGTGTATTTGTTGCGTCCATACGCTTCGTACATGGACCGCTCATTGTCGTAGGTCATGGCTTGGGACTTGCGCTCGAAATCATCCAGCGAAGTCGCCGCGCCATAACGCCTGGTCAACGCATCGGTAAAAACATTAATGGTCGCAAATCGGTCTTGACCCGAATGGAAATTCCAATACTCGTCGATGGGCCAGAGATGATCCTTGGGAATAAACTTGGCGAGACTTTCCTTGGTGGGAATCGCGGGACCCGGGCTCGTTTCGGTGTTGTAGCTGTACGCTCCGCCAGCCTGCTTGTCCGATAGCCAATACACGGGTGGGACGTATTCATACGGACCCGTCATTTTCACGCCGGACTTGCCGGTCACGGTAGTTGGAGAATCGGCAGCCGAGGAAACCGTCGGATTCGGCCACTCGAGGTTCTTAAGAATACCGAGGTACATCTTCTCGATTTCGGCCGGCGGGGGATTATCGCTGCCGTAGAGCCATACATAAACGCTGGCGTGAGTTCGCAGCCGGGAGATTTGATCGGTTAGCGAAGCAGCGGCGATTTTCTTGGTTTCCTCGTTCCAGTTGCTCCAACGCTCCCACGCGTCGCAGCAAATCCAGCCGGGCATCACCAGGATTCCCAGGCGATCCGTTTTCTCGAAGAATTCGTCGCGGTCGGTCTTCCCCTCCAGGCGAATGGCGTTTAAGCCCATGCTCTTGGTGTAGGCAAGGTCGGCATCGAGTTTCTTCGAGGACCAACGGAGCAGCAAGTCCGGCGCCCAAGCCGCGCCGCGGATCAGCACGCGCTTTCCATTAACCTTGAAGAGCAAGTGACTTTCATCGGTAAGTTCAGAGGTCACTTGCCGGATTCCAAAATCCATTGAAGCCACGTCCGAAACCGTTTTGTTTACTTCCACGCGCAGCTTCGCGTTGTACAGATACGGCTCGCCCATTTGATATGGCCACCACAATTTCGGGTGTACCCACTTCAGTTGAGGAAACTGCTCCGGTGCAAAGCGCACAATTTTCGTCTCGTTAGGAGCAAGGTCGACGGACTGCTCAACGGAAGTCGAATCGAGATTGGCGTGGAGCGTGGCCTTTACGGGATTGCTGCTGGTGTTGTGCAGTTCGGCCGAGACACTGAGCGCCGCGGATTCGAACGAAGAGTCGAGTTTGGGATTGACGAAGGGATGCCGCAGCGTCACATCGCCAGTGACGTGCAAATACACCTCGCGCCAAATTCCCATTTCCTTATCCGGAGGCGTCGGATTCCAATCCACCCATGTAAGACCCAGATCGTTTTTCCCCGGGGCAAATACCTCCACGGCCAGAGCGTTGTGGTCCGGCTTCAGAAATTTCGTCAGATTGAACTCGAAGGTGCGATACGCGCCCGCCACTTCGTCTTTGTTGGCGATTCTCTGGCCGTTGAGCCAAATGCTGGCGCGGTAATTGATGCCCAGAAACTGAAGCCACGCTTGTTTGCCGGCGATGTCCCGTGGCGTTTCAAACTCCATGCGGAACCAGTGCGAACAGCGGTACGGACTGTCCTTCGGCATATCCTCATTCGCGAATAGCTTTTTGGCCGAATAATCCATGCCCGGAAATTGCTTCAGATTCATTCCGTAGTTGGGATCCGGCAACGTATGGTCCTCGACGAGCGCGCCGACCACAGTGCCGGGCACTTCCGCCTTGTGCCAGTCTTTGGCCGCGTAGCCGACGGTGGAGATTGCACTGCCCGAAGATTTGTCCACGCACGACGATTGCATCATCATGATGCCGGCAAAGGAGAACTGTCGCTCGGCGGTGGACGTCGGAGTCTGCGCGTTGAGAAACGCGGGAGCCAGGAGTGCTAGGCTTAGGGCAGCGAAGCGTGCGAAGTGCGAACCAACTATTTTCAAGGAACAACCTCCAGAAGCGAACGATGGGCAATATTAAACCGATTCAATAGCGCACACCACCTATTTGTCGGATGGCAGTTTGCCCCAGAATTTGCACGGCATCGGAAGTGTACCGTAAATTGCTCGGCTTGACAGCCGGTGCAGCGCAACGAGTAAGCTGCCTAACGTCGTTGAAGCGTTCTTCAACGTCGTTGCTATGACTTGTTACCAGTTTCCGGGCCGAACCCGGCAGGGAGTGAGTAATGATGCGTAGGTCCATTTTATTCGCGGGCATAGTGCTGACATTTCTGTTGGCCGGTGCGCACGGACAGACGAAGCGCAAAATCATCATTGACCAGGATGCTCGTGGACCGGCGACGACAGATCAACAGTCCATGCTGGCGCTGCTCAATTCTCCCGACGTGGACGCGCTTGGCATCACCATCGTCAGCGGGGATCAGTGGCGCGACGAAGAAGTAGCGCACACCTTGCGCATGCTGGAACTTACCGGCCATACCGACGTTAAGGTTTACCCGGGCGCAATATTTCCTCTAATCAACAACAAGGAGGAGATTGCCCGCTGGTCGAAACTCTACGGCGCCGTGCAATATCAGGGCGCCTGGACCAAAAACGGTGACAGCAAATTCCGCAGCGGGCCGCATGATCCATACGAAGTGCCTCCGCTAGCCGAAGGCAATCCGACCATCAAGGCGCAGGAAGAAGACGCGGCGCATTTCATCATTCGCACGGTTCACAAGTTTCCGCACGAAGTAACGATTTACGCGGGAGGTCCGCTGACGAACCTCGCGCAAGCCATCAGCCTGGACCCGAGAGTGCCAGAGCTCGCAAAGGAACTGGTGGTGATGGGCGGCAGTATCGATCCCGTCTTCGCGCCGGCCGAATGGAAGACCGCTAACCGCCGCGAATTCAATTTCTGGTGGGATCCGGAAGCCGTGCACATTGTGCTGCGCTCACCGTGGAAGAAAATTACGGTCACCACCGTGGACATTTCCGTGAAGACGCGTTTTACGAAAGCAATGATCGACACAATCGGCAAGGCGGGGACGCCTTCGGCTCAATACATCGCCAAATATGCCGACGAGGAATATTTGTGGGATGAGCTTGCGGCACTGGCGTGGCTGGAGCCGGGGATCATTACCAAAGAAGTGCAACTGTACATGGACATCGATATTTCACACACGGCGGGGTACGGAAACACGTTGGTATGGACAGAACAGCAGCATCCCGGCCTCGGCGAGCAGTTGGTACACGTGCAGACCGAACTGGACAGCGAGAAATTCAACAAGCTGCTGATCGACTTGCTTTCGCGCCCCTCCCCTCAAAAGGCCTCCCAGTAAACGACTTCGTGTATTGCCGTGGGCGGGGCGCAAATGCAAGTCTTGCTAGTTGCAACTACCCATTCCTTCGAACTCTTTAGTGCAGACGGAAGGCAGCGATGAGCGAAAACAAAACGGACAACAAGACCGCGAACAAAACTGACAATGGAACGAGCAAGCGCGTAGTACAGATTATGCTCGCGGCCGGCTGGCGAGTGTTCAAGTTCACGCAGGACGAATCAGGCAAGACGGAAAGTAAAGAGGTGCCTGTAATCGGTTGGGGATTGCAGGAAAGCGGCAATGTTTCGATTCTCGTTTCGCACCCCAACGCTTCCGACGGCCACGCAGCCATAAGCATTTCCGACGCGCCGTCTTGTGTCGAAGACAAAAATGGAAATATGCTGGTGCACTACCAGGCCGTAGCCCCCAACCAGGAAATCTCCGAAGTAACCAAAGAAGCCGAATTTATCCTGGGATTCCTGCGCTCCAAACGGCCCCCGAAGCCGAATAAATAACTCTACCCATCTGTGATAAATTACCATTGATGACACTATAAGAAAACGGAGGCGAATTCACCCGGGTGAGATTCTACGCGAAGAGTTTCTGGTACCCTTCGAACTGAATGCGAACAAGCTTGCGCTTCGTCTGCGAGTTCCTTCGCCGACCATCTACCAAATCATCAAAGAAGAGCGGGGCATTTCGCCCGAAATGGCGCTGAGATTGGCCCGGTTTTTCCGAACCACTCCGGAGTTCTGGGTAAATCTGCAAGCGCACTATGATTTTTCCGTTTCCAGGCAGGAGGCGGAAAGACGCACAGAACGTGATATCCAGCCGATGGAGATAGCCGCGTACCCGGCAAAGCGTCCGAATCAAGTGTGGAAGAAAGTTGGTCCCGGAGGAGGGAGTCGAACCCACACGGGACAAAGTCCCGGCAGATTTTGAGTCTGCTGCGTCTGCCAGTTCCGCCACTCCGGGAGAACTAATAGAAAAGTAACATGGGCGCGGGGATCGCTCAAGGCCGACGGGAAGATCCCATCGCGCACAAAAGAGAAACGGGCACCTAGCAAGCCTCGATAATGCTCAAGCCACGGCTTGAGCCGACACCAGCGACGCCGGGAAATTCACCTGTTTGCCGTCGTAATAGCGCGCTATTCCTGCGATTACTTCTTCAACCACGGCAGACTTCTTCTCCGGCGGAAGCGCGTCCATCATTTTCCTAAATGGCGCGGCCAGTTCGCTGGTAGCGAGCCACGCGTCTTCGGGTGTCCCTGGCCAGGGCCAATCCACGGTACTCGTCGCGGTCTTCACCGAATGAAATCCCGCAACGCAAACCACGCCTGCAAGTTTGCTTTCATTCGCGAAGCGAAAGACTCCCGGCGCATCCGGCGGAGGCGTGGGCATTTTTACATGCTTCAAGAACGGACCTGTCATGGTCGAGAACAACGGGTTTCCGTCCGGCGGTCCCCAAACCACAAACGAAATCCGCCCTCCCGGCTTGAGCACGCGGCGCACTTCGCTGAGCGCTTTGTGTATATCCGGAAAAAACATCAATCCAAACCGTGCCGTCACGCGATCGAATTCACCCGCGCCAAACGGAAGATTTTCGGCGTCCGCCACTCTAAATTCCATGTTCGAGAGACCCTGCGCGGCCGCATTCTCGCGCGCACCTTCGAGCATCTCCGGCACCATATCCGTAGCAACCACGCGCCCCGAGGATCCCACGACTTTGGCGACGCTCAATGCCGGTTCCCCGCTGCCGCTCGCCAGGTCCAAAACGTGTTGGCCGCTCGACAGCGCTGCCCCATTCACCACCAATTCCGTTGCACTGCGTGATTGCGACGAAAGCTTCGTGTACCACTTCATCCAAAGCGGTGCCGCGCCCCGCCACTCCTCGTGGATCGTTGCTTTGATATCTTTAGCCGAAGCCGATTGATTCTCCATCGTGACCTCACCTGTTCGCTTTTCGCAGACAACCTGGAAGTGTTCAAAGTATAGGACATACTCAATCCCACCAGGGCTCCGCTTGCGGCTCGCACAGGGACCGGATAGACTGCGCCAATTCATGGAGAATTGTTCCGGACCTGTAGTTGCGCCCTCTGAGGAGCGTCCACGCGGCGGTTTGCTGGGCTTTTGGGCCCTGATCGCCACGCAGTTTCAGGGAGCATTCAGCGACAACGCCCTGAAGTGGCTGGTAAGTTTTCTAATCTTGGAGTCGAGCATCTCCCGCGATCGGCGGGATTTTCTTTTCATTTTGGTCGTGCCGCTGGTGTTTGCGCTTCCCTTCGTTGCTTTCTCCATTCCTGGCGGATTTTTCGCCGATCGTTTCAGCAAACGCCGCGTCACCATCTGGACGAAGTTGCTCGAACTCGTCACCATGGGCCTCGCCACTTATGCGCTTGCAGTCAACCGCTTGGATATCGCGGCCGTGGCGCTGTTTTTCCTGTGCACCCAAGGAGCCATCTTCGGCCCCTCGAAATACGGCTTACTTCCCGAGCTCTTGCCGGCAAGCAAATTGAGCTGGGGCAACGGCGTCATCGAATTGTGGACGTTGCTAGCAGCCATAGGCGGCACGCTCGCGGGTGGATTTCTGGCCCATTATTTTCGCGGACGGCAAGAATGGTCGGGCATTTTGCTGCTGGTCTTTTCCCTGGTTGGCCTTTTGACCAGCCTAGGAATTTCCCGTGTTCCAGCGGCCGACCCTGCGCGACGCTTCCAATGGAACTGGCCAAGAGAATTGTTCGAGGAAATCCAGCGCATGCGGCAGGACGCCGTACTGTGGTGCGCCGTGATAGCCAACACTTTCTTCTGGTTTCTAGGCGCGATCCTACTACTGAACATCGTGCTGTACGCTACGGACATTCTTCAGGTGGATGAAGCGCACAGCAGTTATCTGCTCGCGGCGCTGAGCCTGGGGATTGGCGCTGGCAGCTACATTGCTGGCCTCGCTTCGGGGAAGAAAATCGAGATGGGGATGATTTTGCCGGGGCTCAGCGGCATCGTCTTGACCACCGGAGCACTCTTCGTGCCGGGTTTAAGCTACGAATTCGTAATGATGTTGCTCTTCCTGCTGGGGGTCTCCGCGGGATTCTTTGTAGTGCCAGTGAATGCGCTGATCCAGAAGCGGCCGAGTCCAGAAGTAAAGGGCCGGGTGATTGGCGCGGCGAACCTGCTCTCCTTTGGCGGCATTGCGCTACAGCCGCTGGTGCAGTACGCGATGCTCTGGCTTGGCCATCCCGACCCGGGCCACGTTTTCCTAATTTCCGCCGTGGCCTGCGTGGCTATGGCGTTTGTGCTAGCTCGAATGTTGCCGGAATTGTGGCCTAGCGCCTTGTACTGGACGGGATTGCGACACCGAGCTAGCCTATAGCTGGCCGACAGGGGCCGCAGGCAATCTGCTGTAACGGCCACAAAGAACATGGGAACAGGAACAGCACTTACCGGCGCGCATCCCGAGCACCGGGGGCTAGCGTATTACATGGAGCGCGTGCTGAAGGAATTGGAGATGGTGCGCACCGCACCGGATCCCGACGCGGTCCATGACTTGCGAGTGGCCATAAGGCGCTGCCGCTCGGTAGCCGCAGTCATGCAAGAAGTCGACCCGGACCCCTCCTGGCCGGAGCTACGCCGCCTCGGGAAGAAGTTGTTTCGCTCGCTCGGCGAGCTGCGCGACACGCAGGTTCTTGCAGAGTGGCTGAACGAGCTCGGTGGCGTGGATGATTCCATCGGTCAAAAGTTCCTGGCAGACCTGCAAAGCAAAGAAAAGATCTTGCGCGAAGCCGCTGTAAAGAGCGCGGATAAATTTGACGTAAAAGCCTGGAAAAAATTGGACCACGTCGTTAGCCGCCGCGTGCGTCTCGTCGCGCTCGACGGGCTGGCAGCGGACTGCCTTGCCCTCGAAAGGCTGGAAGAAGCCAAAGAGTTGCAATCGCGAGCGCTGCGTTCCGAAAAACCGGAAGCGTGGCACTCCTTGCGCATTGGCGTGAAAAGATTTCGCTACACCGTAGAAAGCTTGCTCCCAACCAAGTATGCAGCCTGGGCCGAGGACTTGAAGCGCCTGCAGGACCTTCTCGGCGATACGCACGACCTGGATGTCCTCTCCGAGGCAATCGCTAAATTCCTGGAAGGCGCTCCACCCGAATCCCACGCAGCATGGACGGAACGAATTCAGTCCCGGCGTCAGGAGCGCATCGACAAATATCGGCAGCTGACCGTCGGCACCACCCGCCTGTGGCAGCAATGGCGCGACGAACTTCCCCAGGAACGCCGCCTGCAGACCGCTGCCTTCGCGCGGCTGCGGGTAACCGCAAGGGCTTTAAGCGGAAATCGCCCGCGAACAGAACAGATTTCGCGCCTGGCAATGGGTTTGTATAGCGTTCTGGCCCGCGCAAATGCCGCGGCAGAGCTCAAGGAAAAACAAAATCGAAAAGTGATGCGCGCGGCGGGGAAACTGAACGGCATTGGAGTCTCGTTGAATCGCAAGAAGCCGCGCAAAGCGGCTCGCAAATTCCTGCTCCAGTTGCAGATGCCACCCGGTTGGAACGACGAAGAATGGACCCTACTCGCCGATGTGGTCAGGTATCATCGCGGCGCCGAGCCAAACGATAAGCAAAAACGCTTCGCCAAGGTGGATGCAAAGCAACTGCACACCATCTTCTTGTTAACGGGAATCTTGAGGCTCGCGCGGATACTGCGAAAATGTGGGATTGCGTCTCCGGTGGGAATAAGCGCTGAAAATTCCGTCGATGCGATTATCTTGCGCATACCGGGACTGGAAGACAGTGCGGAAACCGCCGCGCGGCTGGCCGCCGGGAAGCATTTGCTGGAGTCCAGCCTGGAGCGGCCCTTGATCCTGAAACCAGTTCCGCTCGCTCAAAACGTCATCGAATTGCCACGCAAAGAAACACCCTCGCCAAACAACGCCGTCGCTTCCGACTGACCTGAATTCTTCGCAAGCTCTTCCAACACCGCATGTCCACTACCCTCGACTTGTTATTCTGAGCCATCCGACAAGGATGGGCGAAGAACCTCAACGACAGACGAAGCACATACTGTTGGCTGAGAATCCTTCGGCCCGCCAAAGACGCGGCCCTCAGGATGAAAATATGAAAGCGCGACTCCAGCGGTCAGCTTAAGCTGGCGGTGGAAACCCCTGTAAAAAAGGAGAGGAGCCGCGCATGGAAAAATATATCGCGTTTGACAGTCACAAGCGTTATGCGTGGGTGGACTCACGGAGCGAACGTAAGAAAAGGCCGGCCATTCCGGTCGAGATGACAGGCGTCGGGGACCGCGGAGCGGTGCGCTAGTGTGATGTGGAGAAGAGCATGTGGGTGGGGGTTTGGCTGCGGCGGCGGCAGTCGTCGAGGTAGAGGACGAGGTAGTTTTTGGTGATGAAGTCGCGTGGGGAGAAGCCTAGTTCGGTAGCGGCGCGGTCGATAGCGGCGGGCGGGCCTTCCAGCTCGATGAAGGTACCGATGGGGGTTTCGTCCAGTTCGATCAGGAGGCCAGCGGCCCATTTGAGGCGGGCGGGGAGTTTGTAGGTGGTGCGGAATTTTTCGTAGCGGAACCAGCCACGGAGGCCGAGTCCTTCGAAGATTTTTTGGAGGGCGGGTGCGTCGGTGAGGACGAGTTCAGTTTCTTCGCGCACTTTGTGGCGGTTTTGGCGTGTTGGCGTATGGATGGCTAGGGATTCAGCTGGGGATTTGAAGGTGAGGAGATAGCGCGCGGGAGATTTGCGCGGGGATTTTTTTTCGGGCGCGAACGTTTCGGTGCGAATGCGGAGGAGTTGACCGTGCTTGGCGAGGCCGCCGTCGGGGGTGTCGAAGAGGAGGTTCATTTCGTGAACGCGAGGGGATTTGGGGTCGACGGGGATGGCGCCGAGGCGTTTTAGAGTGCGCAGGAAGGACTTGGGGCTGGAGATGGGAAGCTTAATTTCGATTTCCTGGGGCATGGGGGTAGTTTAGAGGGGGGCGTGCGGGAGAGGGAAGTTAAAAGTTGAAAGTTGAAGGTCGAATGAAAGATTAGCGCAGAGGCCGCTGAGGGCCGCGGAGTGCGCGGAGGGCGAGAGGCAAGACGCAGGGGTTGAAACCCCTTCAGCGATCCTTATTGGGTCGTCTCAGGATGGCGGTGCGGTGGAGTTTGGGTGGCGCGGATTGCGCTGTAAAGCGGTGCCGAGGCACCGCACTCCAAAAGGCCAGGGGAAAGCGAGATTGGCGCGGGTGGGAAGTTCGGTTAGGATAGCGGCTCGGGAAATGATTGCGGGGGCGTCCGATGAGGCCTGCGGACGGATACGAGAGAGAGAGCGTATGTCACCTGATTACAGCGGGACGGCGGCGTCTATGTCGCCAGATGGGTCGCCTGATGGCGAAGGGAGTGGGACGTTGAGGCCGCCAGTGGCCTTGCGCGAGCCGGTGGAGCACGTGATCCACGGCGACCGGCGGATGGATCACTACGCGTGGTTGCGGGATAAGAAAAATCCGCGAGTGATTGGATATTTGACGGAAGAGAATGCGTACGCGGACCAGGTGATGGGCGGGACGGGGGAGCTGCAGGAAAAGCTTTACCAGGAAATGTTGGGAAGGATTTTGCAGACGGATTTGAGCGTGCCGTATTTGCTGCGAGGGTATTCGTATTACACGCGGACGGAGGAGGGGAAACAGTACGCGATTTATTGTCGGAAGAGGGAGCAGGAAGTTGAAAGTTCAAAGTTGAAAGTTGAGGAATCAGGGACCAGCGATCAGGGATCAGGAGGCAGCGACCAGACGGACCCGGGAGA
>Ga0308309_10001566_pt1 | contig 13595 bp, 10 predicted proteins | sample HubBroMetageWFT5_FD_192491 | JGI IMG/M metagenome (GOLD analysis project Ga0308309, IMG submission 192491) | Warmed and freeze-thawed soil microbial communities from the Hubbard Brook experimental Forest, New Hampshire - Hubbard Brook CCASE Soil... | ecosystem: Environmental > Terrestrial >...
GGCGAACGGGCAGTTTCTTTTGATACTGCGAGACGTTTACGAAAAGCTGGGCGGGCATGCGGCGATCGCTGGGCAGATTCTGGAAGATGTGGCGTTGGCGCGTCGGGTGAAAGGTGCAGGTTACGGGATTTACTTCACTGCGCCATTTGGGATTGTGCGCACGCGGATGTACAGAAGTTTTCGCGCGATGTGGCAGGGTTGGACGAAGAATTTGTATCCCTTGATGGGTGGAAAAGCAACAAGCCTTCTGGTTGAGTTTGCGGATGTATTCCCGTGGATTGAATGTTTGCTGATTGGTTTAGTGTGGTTGGAATCGGCGCGGAGGCACGTAGCGCCGGCGTGGGTCCTGCCTGCGCTTGCGGCATTTCTGCTGGCCGGGAGATCGTTTCGATACGGAGTGGACCTTTACCGGAATCTGTACCCGGTGGCGTACATCAAATATTACGTCCCAGGTTTGGTTCTTTACTGCGCGGCGCTGGTTGCTTCGTGGTGGAAAAATACGCGCGGCGTAGTTGAATGGAAGGGGCGGGCTTATCCCGCGGGGAATGCATGATACGGATCACACGGAAGATTGAATTTAGCGCCGCGCATTTTTATCATAATCCTAATTTTTCGGCGGAAGAGAACCGCCGCGTTTTTGGGAAGTGCAATAATCCGCACGGGCATGGGCACAACTACGTTTTGGAAGTGACGATTGCCGGAGAGCCGGATTCGACGACTGGAATGGTTCTGGATTTGAAAGAGCTGAAAGACATTTTGCAAGCTGAAGTGATGGAGCGGATGGACCACCGTCATTTGAATTACGAGGTTCCCGAGTTGACTGGGCAGATTCCCACGTGTGAAAACATCGCGGCGGTCATTTGGAAACTGTTGGAGCCGAAGATCAAGAGCGGGAAACTGGATCGCGTGAGGCTGTATGAGTCTCCTGAACTTTTTGTGGATGTGAGCGCTGGGAATGGTGCGCGGACGTGAAAATCTCGTTGACCAGGCGCTATCGGTTTGCCGCCTCGCATCGATTGCACACGTCAAAGCTGAGCGAAGCCGAAAACAAGCGCATTTATGGGAAATGCAGCAATCCTTACGGACATGGTCACAACTACTTGCTGGAAGTGACCGTGACGGGGCCCGTGGATCCAGAGTCGGGGATGATTGTGAATCTGGGGGAGCTGGACCCCTTCGTACAGCGGGAAGTGATTGCGCCGTTCGATCAGAAATTTTTGAATGAGGAAGTGGCGGAATTCCGGGAGCAAGTGGCGACGACGGAGAATGTTTGCCGCGAGATTTTTCGCCGGCTGAAAAGCTTTCCGCTGGCGCATCTGGAGCGGGTTCGCGTTGAGGAAACGAGCAAGAACAGTTTTGAAATTGAAGCGGATGTGGATGCGTTGGGCGCGGCAGAGGCATGAAGAGGAGCTACGACACAATGAGTGAGACGAGTGAAATTATCATTCCGCCTGCGGCGGGAACGGAAAGCATTGCGGACCTGGTGCGCAAGATGATTGTGCTGCTGGGAGAGAATCCCGACCGCGAAGGATTGCGGCGGACGCCGGAGCGATTCGAAAAGGCGCTGAGATTTTTGACTAGCGGATATCGCCAGGACCCCGACAAGTTACTGAATGGTGCGATGTTCAGCGTGTGTTACGACGAAATGGTGGTAGTAAAAGACATCGAAGTTTACAGCTTGTGCGAACACCACCTGCTGCCGTTTTTCGGGCGCTGCCACGTGGCGTACATTCCTTCGAAAAAAGTAGTGGGACTGAGCAAGATCGCGCGGCTGGTGAACATGTTTGCGCGGCGGCTGCAAATTCAGGAACGTTTGACGAGCCAGATTGCGGAATCGATTCAGGAGCATTTGAGCCCGCAGGGAGTTGGCGTGATCATAGAGGCGCGGCATCTCTGCATGGTGATGCGCGGAGTAGAAAAACAGAATTCGATGGCCACTACTAGCGCGATGCTGGGTGCATTTCGCGATAACAAGCAAACGCGCGACGAATTCCTTTCGCTGATTCACTCCGGAAATAGTTAACCGAACGGGCCTTGAGGGCGCAAGTGGCCTCGCGCAAATCGCGGAGGCGAGATTCGTGAAGAAGATAACCATACTGGTTTATTTGGCAGCGGCCGCGCTGATGGGGATCACATTTTCCAGCAGCACTACGGTTTCCGGAGCGGAAGGCGCTTCTGCGCGGTGGAATACTTTGGTGGACGCATATTTGGATGAAGTCTTTTTCAAGTTTAGTCCGACCAGCGGAACGAGCGCGGGCCTTCATCAATATGACGCGCAACTTGAGGACTATTCACACGCGGGCGTAGAAAAAGAGATAGCGGCGCTGCACGCTTTTGAGAAGCGTGTGCAGGCGTTCGATCCGAAAGGGTTGGGCGAGACGGAAGCGGCCGATCGCCGGATCGTTCTTTCGAACATTCGCGGGGCGTTACTGACGCTGGAAATTGTCCGGCCGTGGGAGAAGAATCCCGACGAATATTCAAGCGGAGGCTGCAATAGTATTTACGTAATTATGGTGCGCCGTTTCGCGCCGCCGAATGACCGGCTTCAGTCCGTTATTGCGCGAGAAAAACAAATCCCGGCGGTGTTCAACTTCGCACACGAAAACTTGAAGAATCCGCCGCGTATCTACACAGAGATTGCACTGGAACAACTTCCCGGAATCATCAGTTTCTTTCAGAAAGATGTGCCGACCGCCTTTCACGATGTTGCGGACCCCGTATTGAACGAGCAGTTTTCAAAATCGAACGCCGCTGTAATTACAGCGCTTGAAAAGTACCAGGAATGGCTGAAGTCAGACGTGCTGCCGCGTTCGCACGGCGATTTTCGCATCGGCGCTGAATCCTTCTCGAAGAAGTTGCTCTACGACGAGATGGTAGATACGCCGCTGGACCGGCTGCTGGAGATAGGCTGGGCGGATTTGCACAAGAACCAAGCCGAGTTCAAGCGCATCGCGAACGAGCTGGAGCCACAGAAGACAGCGCAAGAAGTTCTGGCGGAGCTGGGTTTGGACCATCCGGCGCCGGACCAACTGCTGCAAACCTTTCGCGAAATGTTTAACGGTCTGATCGCGTTCATTCAAACAAGACATATCATTACCATTCCGTCGGACGTGCGACCGATTTTGCAGGAGACCCCGCCCTTCTTGCGCGCCACAACCTTTGCGTCGATGGATACACCTGGGCCATTTGAAAAAGTGGCCAAGGAAGCGTACTTCAATGTGACTCTTCCCGATCCGCACGACCCGGCTGAGGAGATTGCTGGACGCATGGCGGAGTTCAACGTGGGCACAAACATAACGACCGCCGTCCATGAAGCGTATCCGGGACACTACGTGCAATTCTTGTGGGTCCCGCAAGCTCCCACTAAAGTGCGCAAGCTATTTGCAGCGAGCACAAATGTGGAAGGCTGGGCGCACTACTGTGAACAAATGATGCTTGACGAGGGCTATGGCCAGCCGGGCACGGGCGCGAAAGACGAACGCGAAGCCAAGCTGATCCGTCTTGGACAATTGCAAGACGCGCTTCTGCGCGATGCGCGATTTGTGGTGGGAATTCAGATGCACACGGGCAACATGACTTTCGATCAGGCCGTGGACTTGTTTGTAAAGGAAGGCTATCAATCACACGAGGCGGGTCTCGTCGAGTCGAAGCGTGGCACGTCGGACCCAACGTATCTGTATTACACGCTTGGCAAGCTTGAAATACTCAAACTCCGCGCCGACATGCAACGAGAACAGGGCGCGGGATTCTCACTTGAGAAATTTCACAACGATTTCATGAGGCAAGGCTTCCCTCCAATCAAGATCGTTCGCAAGGCTGTGCTCGGCGACGACTCTCCGGCTCTATAACCAAGCGCTTAGACGGCTGCAGGGGCCCGATCGCAGAACAGGATCCGCCCCGCAGACTTCGAGGCATACAGTAAATTCCCTTTGAGGTCTAAGGGGTCTGTGCTAGCATTTTTAGTGATCGAAGAAGAGACAAGAGCGTAGAGCAGGGCACGACGATTCAGGGGGAGGGGGCAAGTTGATGGAAGCTAAAGCGGAGTTGATTGAGCAGTTCCGGACACATCCGAAGGATACAGGCTCACCGGAAGTGCAAATCGCATTGTTGAGCGAGCGCATTAGCTACCTCACCACTCACCTAAAGTCCCACGCGAAGGATCACGCCTCACGGCGCGGGTTGATCATGATGGTCAACAAACGCCGACGGCTGCTGGACTACCTGAACCGGCGCGACCCGAATAGGTATCGCGAGATTGTGGAACGACTCAGCTTGCGTAAGTAGCGTGGTTTCCTGGGCGGCCATTCGGGCTGCGTTGTCCATCCGCACAAAAGAAGGATTTCAGGCGACATGCGAGCCGGCCGAAGCGTGCGGCGCGAAAATGTTTGAACCATAGTTTACCGCTCCTTTCTTCGCAATTGTCCTTCCTCGATGTACTTCCCGAGAGTTGTCTCTCGTATCTGAACCAAGCTCCGATGAATCGGAGAAAAAAGGACGTGTTTGATGTTTGAAAAAGTAAGTTTAGAGGTAGGCGGGCGCACTTTGTCGTTTGAAACGGGCAAGATTGCCCGGCAGGCGCACGGCGCAATAGTGGCGCGTTATGGCGATACGGTAGTACTGGCTACCGCCTGCATGGATAACAAAGCTACCGACAAGGATTTTCTACCTTTGACCGTGGATTACCGCGAGTTCACCTATTCGGCAGGTAAAATTCCTGGAGGATTTTTTAAGCGCGAAGGAAGGCCGTCGGAGCGTGAGATTTTGACTTCACGTTTGACCGACCGACCGCTGCGGCCGCTGTTTCCGGAAGGGTGGTCAACCGAAACGCAGATCGTTGCCATGGTGCTTTCTGCTGACAGCGAGAATGATCCGGACGTGATTGCGGTTACGGCAGCATCCGCGGCGCTTTATATCTCGAAGATTCCGTTCGAGAAACCGATTGCGGCGGTTCGCGTGGGATTGATCGACGGGAAACTAGTTGTGAACCCCACCGTTGCGGAACAAAAGACCAGCTTGATGAATTTGATTGTGGCGGGGTCGGATGAAGCGATTGTGATGGTGGAGTCCGGATCGCTGGAAGTTTCCGAAGATGTCGTGGCCGATGCGTTGGAATTCGCGCATGCTGAGATTCGCAAGATTGTTGCAGCGATTCGCGAGCTGCAAAACAAGCTGAAGCCGGAGAAGGTTAAGGTTGTCCCGCCTGCGTTTGACGATGCGATGTTCAAGCAGATACAGAAGGAATATGGCGAGAAGTTACGCGATGCGGTTGATACGCAAAAGCATCCGAAAACGGAAAGTTACGCGCTGGTGGATGCCATCAAAGCGGAAATCATGAAGACTATTCCGGAAGAAGACTCGGAAAAGCGCAAGTTGGCAGCCCGCGCCTTCGAACGGCTACGTGAACGAATTTTTCGCGACGATATGCTGGACCGAAAACGGCGTCCGGATGCGCGTCCTTTTGACCAGATCCGCCAGATTTCGTGCGAGGTGGGCGTTCTGCCCCGCGCGCACGGATCGGCGCTCTTTACACGCGGCGAGACGCAAGCCCTGGCGACTGCCACTCTTGGCACTAAGGAAGACAGGCAGCGGCTGGACTTGCTGTTCGAAGAGGAAACCTTCAAGCGCTTCATGCTGCACTACAATTTTCCGCCATTCTCGGTGGGTGAAGTGAAATTCCTTCGCGGGCCGGGGCGGCGTGAAATTGGTCACGGAGCTTTGGCTGAGCGGGCGTTGGCTAACCTGCTTCCGCCGGAAGAGGATTTCCCCTATGCGGTTCGCGTGGTCTCAGACATTCTGGAGTCGAACGGGTCTTCGTCGATGGCCACCGTTTGCGGCGCTTCGCTGGCTTTGATGGACGCTGGCGTTCCGCTCAAGTCCGCGTGCGCGGGGATTGCGATGGGCTTGGTGGTGGAAGGCGAGAAGTACGCGATCTTGACTGACATTGCCGGTGCGGAAGATCACTATGGCGACATGGATTTCAAGGTAGCTGGAACGCGGCAGGGAATTACCGCGTTGCAGATGGACATCAAGGTCAGCGGTGTGAGCATTGCGATGATGCGGGAAGCTTTGGCACAGGCGAAGCGGGCGCGGTTGGAAATCCTGGACAAGATGGACGCCACGATTTCTGCCGGCCGTGCGGAAATTTCAACCTACGCTCCGCATCTTTTCATGTTGAGCATTCCGACGGACAAGATTCGCGATTTGATCGGGCCGGGCGGAAAGAAAATCCGCGGCATCATTGAAGCCACGGGCGTGAAGATTGACGTGATGGATGACGGCAAGGTTCACGTTTTCGCGTCGAGCGGTAAGGGAGCGGAAGAGGCGCTGAAGATGATTCGCGACGTTACGGCGACCGCTGAGATCGGCAAGACCTATCTCGGGACCGTTGTGCGTATCGCGGAGTTCGGCGCATTCGTGGAAATTTTCCCCGGGACGGATGGGTTGCTGCATATCAGCGAAATTGCGGAAGCACGGATTCGCGCGGTTCGCGACGAGTTGAAGGAAGGCGACCAGATCCTGGTGAAAGTGCTGGCCATCGAGGGGAACAAAATTCGGTTGAGCCGCAAAGCGGTGTTGCGCGATCAGCGCGACAAGCTACCTAAAACGGAAGCGGCAACCGCAGAAGGCCATTCCTAGACCACGGCTCGGAGCGGCAAGAAACAACTCGGGCAAATAATTGGGGAGGCGAGAGATCGCTTCCCCTTTTTTATTTGCACGACTATTTTTCTGGCGAGGAGACGCGTTCGATGCGGGCGCCGATGGCACGGAGTTTATCCTCGATGCGCTCGTAGCCGCGGTCGATGTGATATACGCGGTCGATCCAGGTCGTGTTATCGGCGACAAGGCCGGCGAGCACTAGCGAAGCGCTAGCGCGGAGGTCGGACGCTGTGACCGGGGCACCGCTGAGCGGAGTGGGGCCGGTAACGATGGCCAGATTTCCGTCCACGACGATATTGGCGCCCATGCGCATGATCTCGCTGGCGTGCAGATAGCGATTTTCGAAGATGGTTTCGCGTACGTGCGAGACGCCGGCGGCCTGCGTGGTTAACGCCATGAACTGGGCCTGCATATCAGTGGCGAAGCCGGGGTATTCTTCGGTGGTAATGTCAGCAGCCATAAGTTTTCTCGCGGCGCGCACTCGAAGCTTGCCGTTTCCTTCGCATTTAATTTCCACACCACACTCTTTCAGCTTGTTTATCACCGCGACCAGGTGATGCGGCTCGCAATTGGTGAGCAGCAAGTCGCCGCCAGTGACGGCTCCGGCAACAAGAAAAGTGCCGCACTCGATGCGGTCGGGGATGATGGTGTGCGACGCGCCGTGCAAGCTCGGTACCCCTTGCACACGAAGGGTGGAGGTGCCCAGACCCTCGATTTTGGCTCCCATTTTAATCAGCAGTTCGGCGAGATCGGTTACTTCAGGCTCCAGGGCGGAATTTTCAAGAATCGTCTCGCCTTCGGCCAGCACCGCGGCCGTTAAAACATTCTCCGTGCCGGTAACGGTGATTTTCGGGAAACGGAAGGTTGTACCGCGCAGGCGTTTAACGCGCGCTTCCACGTAGCCATGTTCCATCTTAATCTGCGCGCCGAGCTTTTCGAGAGCTTGGATGTGTATGTCAATGGGACGAGCGCCGATGGCGCATCCGCCGGGAAGCGAAACGCGTGCGTAACCGAAGCGGGCAACTAACGGGCCCAGAGTGAGCACCGACGCGCGCATCGTTTTGACCAGTTCGTAGGGGGCTTCCTGCAACGAAACGGTTTCCGCCTGAATGGTGAATTCGCTGGGTGGCAGGTCAGGGCTTTCGACGCGGCAGCGCATGTGCGCGAGGAGCTTGGCCATGGTGATGATGTCGCGGACGTGCGGAATATTTTGCAGGGTGACGGGCTCGTTGGTGAGCAGCGCGGCAGCCATGCACGGCAGAGCGGCGTTTTTCGCTCCGCTAATTCGGACTGTGCCTTCAAGTTTGCGTCCGCCCTGAATTTTAAATCGGTCCATGCTAGTCCCTCTTCCTTGGCGCGCTTGGATTCTTCGCGGCGCGTGATTCCAACGCTTGCCGAATGTGGCCGCGGGATTGTCGCAAACGCTGCCGCGCTTCACGCGCATTGATACCGGTTTTGAGCATCACGAGCGCTGCGGGCAGGTTGTGTTGGGATTGGCGCAGCACTTGTTCAACTGCTGACACAGTTGCTCCAGAGGCTTCCTGAAGGATTCTTGCTGCGCGCTGCCTTAACTTCTGATTTGTGAGCGCCACGTAGACCATCCAGTTTTCATAGACTCTGCCAAGCCGCACCATCGAAGCAGTAGAGAGCAAGTTGAGAACCATTTTTTGCGCAGTGCCTGCTTTCAACCGGGTTGAACCACTGATCGCTTCCGGACCCGTGTTTGGCGCAATGCCAATATTTGCGGCTCGCGCCAGCGGCGATTTTGGATTAGATGTCACACCTACGGCCACCGCACCTTGTTTTCTAGCGAACTGCATAGCGCCGATCACGTATGGTGTAGTTCCGCTCGCGGCCAAGCCTATGACCACGTCACCACGTTTAACACCTGCTTTGCGCAAATCTCTCGCACCGTTTTTTTCAGAATCCTCAGCGCCTTCTACAGCGCCTCGCACCGCTCGCGGGCCACCCGCGATGATGGCTTGCACCATGTTTGGCGCCGTGCCAAACGTGGGCGGACACTCGGCTGCGTCGAGAACCGCGAGGCGTCCGCTGGTTCCCGCGCCGACGTAAAAAAGACGTCCACCTGCGCGAAAACTTTTCACGATGGCATCCGCGGCACGCGCAATTTTTGGCAGCTCCCGACGTACGGCAAAAGCGACGCGTGCGTCTTCAGCATTGAGAATGCGCAGAATTTCGAGCGTGGACTTGCGGTCGAGTCCGCCGGTACGCGGATTTCGCTGCTCGGTTTTTAACGCCTTCAAAGCGACGCGCCTCTCAGGAACCTGATTTGATTATACCGGGGGCGGGGAGCGAGTTCGCAGGTGGCTGCAGATTCCGCGGGCGTTGTGACGTTGGAGTTATTGAGCAGAAGCAGGCTGATTTGCCAGGCCGAGGGCCTGCATGATGGCGTCGTGTACGGCGGGACGCAATTGGCGAATTTGCTCGTTGGCGCGAGTAGGGTTCACGCGATTCGTTAGCAGGATCACGAAAAGATCGTGATCGGGGTCGATCCAGAGGGATGTGCCGGTGAAACCGGTGTGGCCGAAGCTGTCTGGCGAAAAATAATGTCCTGACGAAGAAGGCTGGGTAACGGCGTCCCATCCAAGGGTGCGCGCTGTATCTCCGATAGCCTGGCGGGTGGTGAATTGTTGAATTGTGGCGCGCGTTAAGATGCGACGGTGGGCGTAAATACCGCCGTTCAGGATCATTTGCGCAAAAATGGCGGTGTCGCCGGCAGCCGAGAAGAGTCCAGCATGGCCCGAGACGCCGCCGAGGGCCCAGGCATTTTCGTCGTGAACTTCGCCTTGCATCAGGCGCTTGCGGAACTCGAGGTCATTTTCCGTGGGTGCGATGGTTGGCCACAACTTGCGAGGCGGATTGAATTGCGACGCGTTCATGCCGAGCGGCGAGAAAATATGCTGCCTGGCGTATTCGTCGAGCGGAATTCCGGTAAGGTGCTGAACGATGTCGCCGAGCAGAATGAAACCGAGATCTGAATATTCCACTTTCGTGCCAGGCTCGTGAACGAGCGGCTCAGCGAGTACGAGCGCGAGAACTGCGTCGTGACCTTTGGCTTGCTTGTAAAAATCGCGATGCGCCGGCAGCCCAGAATCGTGGAGAAGCAGATTGCGAATGGTTACGCGTGCGCGCCATGCGGGATCGGGATCGGACTTCGCTGCCGCGGACCATTCGGGCAAATAGCGCGCAACGGGCGTATCTAGATCGAGGTGTTTCTGTTGCACCAAAATCATCACGGATGTTGTGGTGACGATGACCTTGGTGAGCGAGGCCAGGTCGTAGATCGTGTTCGCGGTTACGGCAGGAGATTTTGGGTCGCGCGTGAGTTTGCCGAATGGTCGCACGATCAATTGATCGCGCAGGCCAACGGCTAGCACGCCCCCGGGAATTGCGCCGCCGGCGATGGCGCGATTCATCACCTCAAAGGCTGGCTTCAGGCGAGCGGCCAGATCGGCGGGCGCAGGCTGAATTGTCATTGGATTCGCTGCGACGCGAATGCCGTCTCCAGGTTTCTCGCTGCCTGGTACGGTGACGGGAATTTGTCCTTGTATGGCGGCCTGACCAAAAAGCGCACGCGCGGCGGCGCGTTGAGACACGTCGTTGGTGGAAAATTCTGCGAGCCAAGTCTTCGCGTCTGAGAAATTTTCGATTAGATAAGGGCTGCCAAAAGACATGATCACGATCGGTTTTCCGGTAGCGAGCATTTGATTTACTACAACGCGCTGATTGTCTGGCAGGCCTACGTTTCCTTTTCTGTCAGCAACGCGGACAAAGAGTGCGGCGATTGCGACATCATAGCTTTCGGGCGCGGGTAGTTTCAGCCAATCCGCACTGGCGAATTGCGTATCGGCGCGCAAGGCGGTGAGTGAATCTACGCGCCAGCGAATTTCCGGCTCGATATTTTCGCCGGGATAGGGATCGGGGTCGGCGGAGAGCGACACCAGCAGAACACGAAGAGGGTGCGTGGCGTCGAGGGGCAAAAGATGCGCGTTGTCGCGTAGAAGCGTTACTCCGCGGTCGGCGATTGCCTGCGCCTGAACCTCGTATTCTGGTTTGGCAAATGTTTCGTTGAGATGCTCGATATCGACGAGGCGGTCTTTGTCGAGACCGAGGCGCGATTTGGCTTGCAGGATCCGTCGAACGGACTCGTCGATTCGCGCTGCGGGGATGCGTCCGGATTTTACGGCTGCCTCGAGCGATGCCATGGCGGCATCCGGAAGCGGAAGCTGGAGCAGCACATCTGCGCCGGCTTCGACTGCGCGCACGGCGGCATCACCTGGCGCGAACTGCGAGGTCACACCGCCCATGTCCATAGCGTCAGTGACGATGAGGCCTTTGAATTTCAATTCGTCGCGCAAGAGGCCGGTCATGATATTTCGCGAAATGGTTGCCGGGACGGATGGATCAGGTTCGAACGCCGGGACGTTGAGATGTCCGGGCATCACGGAGCTGACGCCAGCGGCAATCGCAGCACGGAAAGGAACTAGCTCGATGGCTTCGAGCTCCTTCTGGCTGCCGCAAACGGTGGCGAGCGAGAGATGCGAATCCACGCTGACGTTGCCGTGCCCGGGGAAATGTTTCGCGCTCGACAGGCCGCCGTTTTCTTCGACGCCGCGGATAAATTGCGCGACGTACTCGGAAACTCGCTGCGGGTCTTCGCCGAACGAGCGAATATTGATGATGGGATTGTCAGGATTATTGTTCACGTCGGCATCGGGAGCAAAAATCCAGCGCACTCCGGCGGCGCGAGCTTCGAGCGCAGTTATTTTCCCGATGGTGTAAGCGGCTTTCGGATCGTTAGCCGCGGCGACGGCCATGGGTGACGGAAAGGATGTTCCTTCGTCGATGCGCATGCCTGTTCCAGTTTCGAAATCCGCGCCAATCAGAAGCGGAAGCTTTGCGTGCTTTTGCAATTCGTTGGTTACAGCGGCGGTCGGATAAACTTGGCTGCGCTCGATGCCCAACGGGCCTCGTTGCGTGCCGAGGATAAATCCGCCAACGTGATTCTCTTCCACTTGGTGCAAAAGCTCTTTGTAGTCGGCGCTCTCGGAGGAAGTGAAAACGCCGAAATAATATGGCATCAACATCTGGCCAATTTTTTCGCGCAAGGTCATTTTCTTGAGCGTGGCTTCCACCCATGCGGAACTGGCGGCAGGCTGCTGAGGAGTTCTCGGGGAAGTTTTTTGTGCGCGAAGGGAAATTGTCATGAGAAGGAGCAAGAAAAGCGCGGAAAGGCCGAGTTTACGCATATCATTCGTTGGAGGCCTTCCATGTTGACGCCTGCATCCCGCGGCTGTATATAGCACACGCCTGTATGACGCACAACGAAACGTCCGGGCCCGTGTTTCGTATCCGTTCTCTGTGTGTGTTGATGTTTGTCGGATTCTGCTGCTTTACCTCAGTGTCGAACGGCCGAAGAACAGGGCGCCAAGCACAATCACACAATGGCTCCCGTGCACCTACGAAGACGGGCGTCGATATGTACGAATTGATGAATTCCGAACCGTTGTATGGCAAGCGCATTGGTCTGATCACCAATCAAACCGGCGTGGATTTTAAGGGTCTCCGAACTAGCGAACTGTTCGGGCAAATTCGAGATGTCAAGTTGGTTGCGCTGTTTAGCCCGGAGCACGGCATTAATGGCAACGCCGACGATATTGTTGCAAGCGCCGAGGGGACTGCTGGTGTGCCGGTTTATAGCCTCTACGGTGAGACGCGGCGCCCAACCGAAGCGATGCTGAAGGGAATAGACGTTCTCATCTTCGATATCCAGGACGTAGGCGTGCGCTTTTACACATACGTTACGACCATGGCTTACTGCATGGAGGCGGCAGCAAAACACCATATCAGTTTCATCGTGTTTGACCGACCCAATCCGCTGGGTGGTGAGGCCATTGAGGGGCCGATGCTGGATGCCGACAAGCTGTCCTTCGTCGGATATTTCCCTATGCCCGTGCGATATGCGATGACGCTTGGCGAGTTGGCGCAAATGTTTAATGCGGAGAACAAAATTGGAGCCGACCTGCACGTTTTTGAAATTCGAAACTGGTGGCGCAGCGAAATGTATTGGATGACCGGGTTGCCGTGGATTGCGCCGTCGCCGAATTTGCCGACGCTGGCTAACCTGGTTCCGTATCCTGGAATTGAGATTTTGCAGGCGGGCGGTGTGTCGGTTGGACGCGGGACCGATTCAGCATTTCTGGAATTTGGGGCGCCGTGGATTAAGCCGCCGGAGCTGCTTGCCGAATTGAAACGAAGGTCGATTGCTGAAGTTACTTTCGAAGCGAAGACTTTTACCCCGAAGACCGGGCCGTATGCTGGGGAGAAATGCGAGGGTGTTGGCCTGACTGTTACGGAGCGAGATGGGTTTCGTTCGATGTTAATGGGGATGGAGATTGCGGAGGCGCTGCATAAACTCTATCCCCACCAATTTCAGATTGCGAAGATGATTACGCTGTTGGGTTCGCGGTCCACGGTAGAACGCCTGGAGCGCGGTGACGATCCGAAAGCGATTGAGTCTGGGTGGGAAGACGACCTTGCGAAATTTCGAGCCATGCGCGCGAAATATCTGATTTACCACTAGTAATTGGCAACGGGCGGCCTTCGGTCAAAAGGGAATTTAGCTGCGAGCGGCGAGGTGCTTGTGAGGTTGCGATCTGAAATGCGGAACGCCAGATGAAAGTTAAAGCTTGGCTGGCTTGGAGCAGCGGAAAAGACAGCGCTTGGGCGCTGTATAGCGTCCGCCAGGGCGCCGATTTCGATGTAGTGGCGCTGCTCACTACTGTGAATCAGACATACTCGCGTGTGGCGATGCATGCGGTACGGGAAAGTTTGCTGGAAATGCAGGCGGACGCGGTGGGCCTGCCGTTAATCAAGGTGCCAATTCTTTCGCCATGCGCGAACGAGATTTACGAGCA
>Ga0308309_10001567_pt1 | contig 13592 bp, 14 predicted proteins | sample HubBroMetageWFT5_FD_192491 | JGI IMG/M metagenome (GOLD analysis project Ga0308309, IMG submission 192491) | Warmed and freeze-thawed soil microbial communities from the Hubbard Brook experimental Forest, New Hampshire - Hubbard Brook CCASE Soil... | ecosystem: Environmental > Terrestrial >...
AGTGGCGGCAGCAGGGGCTTGAAGACGTCACCGTGCATCAATACGACGTGCTGCATTCTTCGCCGCGTGAAGTTTCGCTGGAGATGGTGAAACCAAGTTTTTATCGCGCGGGACTGCGTGAAGCTGCTTACGACGTGGACCCGGACACGAAAAATCCGAAAGTGGATGGCGCGTATCTGGGTTATTCGGCTTCGGGTGAAGTGACCGCGCCGGTGGTTTACGCGCACAGCGGCAATCCAGAGGATTACGAATATTTGCGACAGCACGGAATCGATGTGCGCGGGAAAATCGTGCTGGTGCGTTATTCGAATCCTTACAGTTATCGCGGATTCAAGGCGCTCACGGCGGAACGGCTGGGAGCTGCAGCTATCCTTATATATTCCGATCCCGCCGAAGATGGATACGTCAAGGGGCCGGTGTATCCCACAGGACCGTGGGGGCCCGAAACGCACATCCAGCGCGGAGCGATCACTTACGATTTTCTGGAGCCGGGCGACCCGCTGACGCCGGGTTACGCTTCGGTGCCGGGAGCGAAACGGATTCCGCCGGAGCAGGCGATATCGCTGCCGAAAATCATGGGCGTGCCGCTATCGTGGCACGATGCGGAGCCGTTGCTGAGGAAAATGGATGGCCCGGCGGCGCCGGATTCATGGCAGGGAGGCTTGCTGTTCAAGTATCACGTGGGCGGAAAGCGCGTGGTGGCGCACCTGAAAGTGGATATGGATACGCGCATTCAGCCTTACTACGTCACGGAAGCGCGCATACGGGGGAGCGAAGCGCCGGACGAGTGGGTGATTCTGGGCAATCATCGCGACGCGTGGGTTTATGGCGGTGTGGATCCTTCCAGCGGCACGGCCGCGATGCTAGAAATGACGCGCAGTCTGGGGCAGTTGCTTGCGCGGGGGATTCGTCCGAAGCGCACGCTGGTGATTTGCAGTTGGGATGGCGAGGAATATGCGTTGACCGGTTCCACGGAGTGGGGCGAGCAATACGCGGATGAATTGAAACAGAAGGCCGTGGCGTATTTGAATGTGGATGAAGCTACGTCTGGAAATAATTTCGAGGGGGACGCTGTCGGATCGCTTGCGCCGCTGCTGGTGGAAGTGAGCCGCGCGCTGCCTGCTCCTTCGGGAAAAAGTTTGTACGACGAGTGGAAGATTTACCGGAAGACCGAGCTGAATTTGACGCAGCCGGTGCCGGACGCGGAGCTGGCGAATACGCGGATTGGGAGCGGGTCGGATCATACTGTTTTTCTGAATTTTCTAGGGATTCCGACCGTGGGCTTGACGTTTACGGGGCCTTACGGCGTTTATCACTCGATGTACGATGATTTTTTTTGGATGAATCATTTTGGGGATCCGGGTTATCGCTATCACACTTTGATGGCGCAGCTTTGGGGCGTGCTGGCGATGCGTTTGGCGAACGCGGAGGTGCTTCCTTACGATTTCGATTCGTATGGAGAAAATATCCGGCAGTTTGTGGTGGATTTGAATTTGGCGAGTCACGTGAGCGGGCATGTTGATCTGGTGGCGTTGCAGCAGCGAGGCACCGATTTTCAAACAGCTGGGCGCGAACTTAATCTGGCGGTGGCGCAGGCAATTTCTTCCGGGCGGCTGGATGCGACTGCGGCGGCGCTGGTGAATCAGCAATTGATGCAGGTGGAACGGAATTGGTGCAATCCGGCGGGGATTCCGGGGCGGCCGTGGTTCAAACATTCTTTGTACGCGGCGCGATACACCTATGCGCACCTGGAGTTGCCGGGATTGACGGAGGCTTCGGAGGCGGGAGATTGGAAAGTGGCGGCGGAGCAGGCCAAGATTCTGGAAGATGAGCTCGCGAAGAACACGGAGCTTTTGAAACAGGCGCGCACGTTGTTGGAGCGGTCGGCGGCGGATGCGCAGTGATGCGGATCACTTCGCGGATGTAGTTTTCGAGCGAGCGGAGACGGAATGAAGAACATTAGAGCGGGAGAGGTGTTTTCTGCGGTGACGGTGGCCCTGTGTCTGATTGTGGTGGCGTCAAACGCTGGCGCGCAAGGCGCGAAACTCGAGCGCCAGGTGCGAGCGCGCGATTTGGGTGTGCCGTTTGAAGGCACGCCTGGGCCGCTAGATGCGATTACGGATGTGGAGTGCGTTGAAGTCGGATACCGCACGCTAATTTCTGGCGACGGAAAATTGGTGGTGGGCACCGGGCCAGTGCGCACGGGCGTTACTGCTATTTTTCCGCGCGGGAAGAATTCCGTGGATCCTGTGTTTGCCGGATGGTTCACGGAAAATGGCAATGGGGAGATGACCGGGACTACCTGGGTGGAGGAATCCGGATTTCTTTACGGGCCGGTGATGATTACGAACACGCACAGCGTGGGTGTGGTTCGCGACAGCGTGATTGCTTGGCAGTTAAAATTCGGAACTTCGCTGCCACTGGAGGATTGGTGGTCGCTGCCGGTGGTGGCGGAGACGTGGGACGGTTATCTGAACGACATCAACGGATTTCACGTGAAGGCGGAAGACGCGGATGCGGCGATGCGCGACGCTCACAGCGGGCCGATCGCCGAAGGCAACGTCGGCGGCGGCACGGGGATGATTTGTTTTGAATTCAAGGGAGGCACGGGGACGGCATCACGCGAGTTGCCCGAAAAACTGGGCGGCTACACCGTGGGAGTGCTGGTGCAATGCAATTTCGGCACGCGCCATCTGCTGCGCATCGCGGGAGCTCCGGTCGGATACGAAATTACGGGTCATCCGGTGTGGGGCGATGATACTGGGTCAATCATTGTGGTGGTGGCGACGGATGCGCCGCTGTTGCCCAGCCAGATGAAGCGCATTGCAAAGCGCGTGACGCTCGGGTTGGGACGCCTCGGCAGTATCTCCGGCGATGGCTCGGGCGATATTTTTATCGCGTTTTCCACGGCGAATGCGGGCGCGGGAATGGAGCAAAAGAAACCTGTCGCGCTGCAGATGCTGCCGAACGATCGCATGGACGCGCTTTTTGAGGCCACGGTGCAGGCCACGGAGGAAGCGGTGGTGAACGCGCTGGTGGCGGCGAGGACGATGACAGGCGCGGACGGCCACACCGTGGAGGCGCTTCCGCATGACCGGCTGCGGGAAGTCCTGAAGAAGTATAATCGCCTGGTGGAAGTGAAGTGACGGGAAGCTCACGGCGAACGTCGTAATAACGAGGAGGCACACCCGCGATGAAAGCATTTTTATTTGGAGTCATACTGACTTTGTTCTTCCTGGTTGCAGGTGGATATTTTCTGCTCAAGTCGGGGCACGTGAGTTTCAGCGCCGATCAGGAGCCGTCCGCGGTGGAAGAGCATTTGGCGATGTCCGCGGTGGACGCTTCGACGGAGCGCAACGCTCCGGAGATGAAGAATCCTGTCGCGGCGGACGAAGGGAATTTAGTGGCGGGGGCAAAACTTTATTTGGATCATTGCGCGGGGTGCCATGGAGTGCCGGCGAAGCCGGAGAGCCAGTTCGGGAGTTCGTTTAATCCGCGGGTGCCGCCATTTTTCAAGGAACCGCCGGACATGCCGGAGAATCAGAATTTTTACATTATTCAGCACGGGATTCGCTGGACGGGAATGCCGGCGTGGAAGAATACTCTGAATGAAACACAGACTTGGCAGCTGGTGACTTTTTTGAGCAACGTGCAAAAGCTGCCGCCGGCGGCGCGAAAGGAGTTGGAGTTGACGCCGAGTGCGGCGATGGACGCGACGCCGGCGGCGGTTCCGGCACCATCGGCAATGCATATGAAGTGAGGAGCCGGGGTGGCAGAGGCAAAATCGGCACTTCGGCAGTTGAAAAGATTGCGGAAAAACAGGCCGCTTTGCGGCGGGTAGTCCTGCTAGAATTTGATTTTCCCCTGCGCTTGGGCTAGGTTTTGTAGGGTGGAAGTCGGCTGGTTTGTGCCGTTACGGCGCTATTCCACTGCACCTCGCCAATCACCAGTTGCATCGAATGGATGGAGGATATGCTTGATGTCTGATGCGGTCGCGGAAAAAGTGATTTCGACGCTGGCTTCGGTGAAACGAATTCCGGCGGACACGATCACGCTGCAAACGAATTTGCAGGATCTGGGCATTGATTCGCTGGACGTCTTTACATTGCTGTTTGAACTGGAAAACGCGTTCAAGATCTCCATTCCCGACGACGATGTGCGCTCCCTGCGCACGGTGAACGACGTGGTGGATGGAATCAAGAAGATTCTTGCCGCCGCGCCGCCCGATACTTCCCTGGGCTCGGCCACACCGGCGAGCTGACGAATGGTCTCGCGCCGCGTTGCGATCACCGGATTAGGAATTATTTCCCCGCTGGGATTAAACCTGGAAGAAAACTGGAAATCCTTGAGCGAAGGCCGCCCCGCGATTGGTCCGATCAAAGGCGCGGACTGCTCGACGCTGCGTTTCAAGAACGGCGCGGAAGTGACCGGCTACGATCCCGTAAAACATTTTGAAGGCGGGAAAGACGCGTACATTGACCGCTTCGCGCAATTTTCGGTGGTGGCAGCGCGCGAGGCGCTGCGCAATTCGGGGCTGGAGTTGACCCAGGACTTGCGCGAGCGTTCCGCGATTGTGTGCGGCTCGGCGGTGGGCGGGCAGGCGGCGATCGAAGCCGGCTTTGAGGATTTGTGGGTGCAGGGGCGCGGGCGCGTGCATCCGCTCACCATTCCGAAAACCATGTCCAACGCGGGAGCGAGCCACATCGCGATGGATTTGGGGATGAGCGGGCCTACTTACACCGTTTCTACTGCTTGCTCATCGGCAAACCACGCGATTGGGCAGGCGTTTCGACTGGTGCGCGACGGCGAAGCGGACGTCGCGATGACGGGCGGTAGCGAAGCGATGTTCTCGATCGGCATGTTGAAGGCCTGGGAAGCGATGCGCGTGATTGCTCCGGATACATGCCGGCCATTTAGCAAGGATCGCCGCGGGATGATTCTGGGCGAGGGCGGCGCAATGATGGTGCTGGAGCCGATGGATGCGGCGAAGGCGCGCGGCGCGACAATTTTCGCCGAGATTTGCGGATTTGGCATGACGGCGGATGCGCATCATTTGACGCAGCCCGCGGTGCACGGGCCGGCGCGGGCGATGCGCGGGGCTTTGCGCGAGGCGGGACTTGCGCCGGAAGCGATTGGCTACATCAATGCGCACGGAACTGGGACGCCGGGAAATGATCCCGTGGAAAGCAGCGCGATCCGCGAAGTTTTCGGCGCGCATGCGGATAAGATTGGCGTGAGCTCGACGAAATCCATGCACGGGCATGCCTTGGGAGCTGCCGGGGCGCTGGAAGCTATTGCCACGATTCTGGCGCTGTATCACGGGATTTTGCCGCCTACCGCGAATTTCAACGAGCGCGATCCGGAGTGCGATCTGGATTACATTCCCAATCAGCCGCGGGCTTTGCGCGTGGAAGCAGCGCTGTCGAATTCTTTTGCGTTCGGCGGGTTGAATGCGGTGGTGGCGTTCCGCGCGGCGCCGCGTTAAAAGAGGCCGCGCAGTAGCGGAAGAATTGTGGGAACCACGGTGTTCCAGGCGCCGGGTTCGGGCGACCAGTGGCGGGTGAGTTCGTCGGCGAGCGTGAGGGACACGAGAATCGCGAGGAACAGAAATCCCGACATCACCACAACTTTGGTCAGGCCGCTGCTGTACTTCACGTGCATGAAAAACAAAATTACCAGCAGCATTTTCGCCACGGCGATAGCCAGGGCCACCACTGTGTTCAGCGGAATCACATCGATCAAATGAATTCCGGTATGCAGCGTGTCGAAATCCACGAAGGCGACGACGGTGGTGAGCGCCGTTAGAGCCAGCAGCGCCACAAATATTCCGAGGTAGGTTTTCACCGGAACCACGTGCCCGGACATCAGTTCACCCCCGAAATGGCAAACCTGCCGCCGATCAGATACAACAACGGAAACAGGAAAATCCACACGATATCCACGAAGTGCCAGTACAGCCCGCTTACTTCTAGGGGCGCGTAATATTCGGAGTTGAAGCGCCCGCGGTCCGCCATCACGGTGAGCGTCCCGAGGATGCCGAAACCGATGATCATGTGCGTGGCGTGCAAGCCGGTCATGAAAAAGTAGAAGCAGAAGAACAGCGGAACGTGCGTACCCGCCGCGCCCCATTCCGGCCGGATGATGAAGCCGAAGCCCGGGATCAAATGCTCGTGATAATCGGCGCGCCATTCGTAATTGAATTTCAAGAACAGGAAGATCGCGCCGAGAATCATGGTCAGGACCAGATACATCACCTGTTCGGATTTTTTCTTGCCGGCTTGCGCCGCATGAATCGCCAGGGCCATGGTCAAGCTGCTGCCGATGAGCACGGCGGTGTTGGCGGCTCCGAATTTCACGTTGAGGAGGCGGCTGCCCTCTTCGAAGGCCGTCAAGTAGAGCGTGCGATAAATAATGTAGGTGGCGAAAAGTCCGCCGAAGAACATGATTTCGGTGACCAGGAAGACCCACATGCCCAGGCTGCCGGCTTCACGCTGCTGGTCCATGTCCTCGAATTGATGTTTGAATCCCGGCGGATGCGCGCCGTGCATGGCCATCTCAGACACGGGAACCTCCGACATTCGCGTAGTCGTAAGCGTCTTCATTCACTACTGGAATCTCCTCGAAATTTTCCGTGGGCGGCGGCGAAGGCGTTTCCCATTCGAGACCTTTCGCGCCCCAGGGATTCGGTCCGGCGATCGGGCCGTACCGAATAGACCAGAGCAAGTAGATCAACGGAATCAAATAGCCGATGCCGAGAATGGAGGCGCCGGCGGATGACATCACGTTGAGCACCTGGAATTCGCCGGGATATACCGCGTAGCGGCGGGGCATGCCCAGATAGCCCAGCACGAATTGCGGGAAGAACGTGAGGTTGAAGCCGACGAAAATCACCAGCGCGGCGAAACGCGCCCAGCCGTCTGGATACATGCGTCCGGTAATTTTCGGCCACCAGAAATGTATGCCGCCCAGGTAAGCCATTACGGCACCGCCCACCATGATGTAGTGAAAATGGGCGACGATGAAATAGGTGCCGTTCAGGTGCACGTCTGTGGCGAGCGACGCCAGGAACAGCCCGGTGAGGCCCCCCATGGTGAACAGGCCGATAAAGCCGAGGGCGTAGAGCATGGGCGCGTCGTAGGAGATCGAACCTTTATAGAGCGTGGCAGTCCAGTTGAAAACCTTCACCGCGGAGGGAATCGCGACCAGGAAGCTGAGCACGGAAAAAATCAGGCCAGCGTAAATGGATTGGCCGGTGACGAACATATGATGGCCCCACACCAGGAAGCTGATGATCGCGATGGCCAAGCTGGAAAACGCAACGAAAGTGTAGCCGAAAATGCGTTTGCGCGAGAAGCAGGTGATCAGCTCGCTCATCACACCCATGCCAGGCAGAATCATGATGTACACTGCGGGATGCGAATAGAACCAGAACATGTGCTGGAACAGGATGGGATCGCCGCCGATGGCGGGATCGAAGATGCCGATGTGCAGCAGGCGTTCCAGGCCGAGCAGGAAGAGGGTGATGGCGATTACCGGCGTGCCGAGGATAAAAATAATGCTGGTGGCGTACATCGCCCAGATGAAGAGCGGCAAGCGGAACCAGGTGAGGCCCGGAGCGCGCATCTTGTGAATGGTGACGACGAAATTCAGGCCCGTGAGAATCGACGAGAAGCCAGTGATGAATACGCCCACCGCGGTGGGGATCACGCTGGTGTGCGAAAAAGTGCTGCTGTAGGGCGTGTAGAACGTCCAGCCGGTATCCACGCCGCCGGAAATTACGGCGTAAAGCGTGAAGGCGGCGCCGATGATGTAGATGTACCAGCTGAGCAGGTTCAGGCGCGGGAATGCCAGGTCGCGCGCGCCAATCATCATGGGCACCAGGAAATTGCCAAGCGTCGCGGGAATCGAAGGTACCAGGAAGAAAAAGACCATGATGACACCGTGCATGGTGAAGAGCTTGTTGTAGGTTTCGGGTGCAACCAGCGCGCCCTGCGGGTCAATCAGATGCAGGCGCATCAGCACCGCGAAAGTGCCACCGACAAAAAACATGAAAGTGATCGAGCCGAGGTAGAGCAGCGCGATGCGTTTGTGGTCAGTGGTAAGCAGCCAGGATTTTACGCCGTAGCTCGCGTTCAAATAATTGACGCGCGATTCGGCCGGAATTTCTTGCCCGGGCATTTCCGGAATGACTGTGGTGCTCATTTCCCGTTCGTCTTCCTTTCTTCCGTCCCGAGCGACTTGACGTAAGCGATCAGCTGCAGCACCTGCTCCTCGTTGATCTGGCCCTGGAAGGAGGGCATGATCGGCGGATAATTGGGCAGGATGATGGAATTGGGATTCACGATCGCCTGGCGAATCAGCGCTTCGTCCACGAGTTTAGATTCGCCGTTGCGCAATTTTTCCTGTTTGCCGTAGAGGCCCACGAGCGAGGGGCCGCGGCCGGAATTGTCTGCCACGTGGCAGGTGACGCAGCCGAGCTGGTTGAAAAGGCGCTCGCCGGTCTGGGCCATGGATTCGTTGCGCGCACCGCCGGAAAGCCACGCGGCGTAGTCGGCGCGAGACATTACATAGACCCAGCCGATCATTTCGGCGTGGTCCGCGCCGCAGTATTGCGCGCAGAAAATGTGGTACGTGCCGATTTTGGTGGCCTGAAACCAGATCGAGGTGTAGCGGCCGGGGACGGCATCCTTCTTCACGCGGAACGCGGGAATGTAAAAATCGTGGATCACGTCGTCGGAGGTCATGGTGATCTTGATGGGTGCATCCACCGGGACGTGCAGCTCGTTGATTTCGCGGACGCCTTCGGGATGCTGGATGTGCCACATCCATTGCTTGCCGACGACGAAGATTTCGGTTGATGCTTCGGGCGGGCGCGAATTTTCGAAATACAGGCTGGAAGCCCAGACGAAAATCACCACGGTGATTAGCGTGGGGACGATGGTCCAGGTCAATTCGAGCGCCAGGTGCGTTTTGGTGTCCGCGGGGCGTTCGTCGGGGGAGCGGCGGCGGAATCTCACCATGAAGTAGAAAATGGTGGTGAAGATCCCGAAGGTGAAGAACAGAGTGATCGCAGTGAGGAAATAATAGAGATGATCCACGCTATCCGCGATGGAGGAGGCGGAGGTGGGATGAATCGGAATCGCGGCAGCGGCGATGGCGGCGGCCGTATCGGTAAAACCCGTTTGCATCAGACCCGTAATCATCAGCTTCTCAGTGAACCTCTGGTGTTTCCGTAAGCGCGCGACAGAGGGACGAATGAATGAACGTCTGCGCGTGCTGCTTTAAGCTTTTCTATGCGGCAGCGCGTAGTGCTCGCCGCGGAACAGAATCAACATCCCAACTCCTAGAATTAGTACCGTCAGCACGCCGCCGGCCTGGATAATGTGCGAAATCAGCAGCCCGTATTTTCCCGTCTTAGGATCGTAGTGATAGCAGAACAGCAGCACTTGATCCACGGGTGAGCCGATTTTTCCTTCGGACGCTTCCACGAGTCCCAAGCGCAAATCGCGCGTCGGGTATTGAATACCGTAAAAATAGCGCGAAATTTTTCCTTCGGGAGTGAGCAGCATGATGGCGCTCACATGCGCGAACTGCTTGGTATCGGGATCGTAGGCGTAACGGAAACCGACGGCGTCCGCGAGCTGCTTGATTTGCGGTTCGTCACCAGTGAGGAAGTGCCAGCCTTGCGCGGCGCCGGGGCGGCCGTACATCCCGACGTACATTTCCTTTTTTGTTTTGGCCAGGACGTGCGATTCCGTGGGGTCAATGCTGATGGTGACCACGTCGTACTGTTAGCCGATGTCCGTAGACAATTCTTTCAGGCTAGATTCGACGCCGTTGAGAACCTGGGTGCAGAGCATCGGGCAGTTGTAATAGACGAGAGTTAGAACCACGGGCTTCTGGCCGAAGAATTGGCCGAGCTGGACTGGTACACCATTCTCGTCGCGGAAAGTCAGGCTCAGCGGAATTGATTGATTCAGTTTTTGGTCAATGCCCACTTGTTTCAGCAGTTCGGGGCGCACGCCTACGCTCTGCATCGGGTCTGATGCTAATTGCGCAGCGGCGCCGGGCGCGAGCGCGAGAAATGCCACGGCTGCAGCCGCTGCGGTTGCCAGCAGCGTGCGTTTCATCGCGAATTTGCCGGACGCAAACATGCTAGCGGCGCGCCTCCTGGCTCATTTCGTGATCGTTATCGTGCTCGAGGACGTAGCCGCACGGGCCGGTCTGATCCTGATCGGCGACGTCCGGCACAAAAGGCGCGGGATTGCTGACTCCCGCGGGAATGTCTCCTGCGGCGCGCGCGGGCAGACCTTGCTGCAGCGTCAATTCCATGGCGCGATCCACGGGGATACGCACTACGCCGTTGTGTTCGTCCGCCCAGCCGTAGCTATTCAGAAGTTTGTCCTGCTCCACGCAATAGGCGTGCAGGTCGGCGCGCGGCGCCACTTGCAGGCGCGGAGCCGGGGGCAGCACGCGGGCGTTTTCAAAAGGCGAAGCGGGTTTGCCGAGGCTTTGCACCTTGCCGTAGAACTCGAAGAGCCCGGCCATGGAGACGAACACCACGACGAGCACGGCGATCAGCCACAGAGCCCAGCGCGCCAGTCCGCTGGGGCTGGCGTCGCTGCGTTCATAGCCTTCGCTCGCGCCGTTCGGCGGCGGAGGCTGGCCCGGACCGTGTTTAGTCTCCATGCTCATGCTGGAGCTCTCCTTCAAACCGCGGGTCGTGCAGCGGCAGCAGCGGCATCTTGCCGAGTTGCCAGAAATAAGTGGCGATCCAGATGATGCCGATCACCACGAGATAAAAAATATCCCAGACCAGAGGTCCCACGTGCGGGCCGTCCTTTTCATACGCGGGGACCATCAGCCAGTACACGTCCACCAAGCTGAGCACCAGCATCATGGCGGCAACGGCCGAAAGGCGATGGACGCGGCGCTTCACGTTGCGTTGCAAGAGCAGGAGGAAGGGAACGGCGAAATGCAGAACGATGAGAACGACCGCGAGCTTTCCCCAGGCGCCGAAGGCGCGACTCATGTACCAGGGAATTTCGTCCTTGATGTTTCCCGCCCAGATGATCAGGAATTGCGAGAACGAGAGATACGCCCAGAGCATGGTGAACGCGAGCATCAGGTTGCCGAGGTCGTTTAATTGGCCGGGCGTTACTTTTTCGCGGACTTCTTTGCCGCGTTCGTCGTCGGTAAGGCGGCGCAGAACAAAAATGATGAAAGACATGGCGGTGAGCGCGCCGACGATCATGAAAATCATACCGTAGATGGTGGAGAACCATGCCGGTTCGAGCGACATCACCCAGTCAATCATCGCAAACGAAACGGCCATGCCCCAGAGGATCAGGCCGGGACCGCTCATGCCTTCCAGGTATTTCGCGAGTCGCGGATCGCCGCTGGAATCCTGCTCGCGCGACCATTTATTCAGGAAGTGCGCCAGGCCCATCAGAATGGCGAAATAGATGATGGCGCGCACGATGAAAAAGTTGGGGTTCAAGTAGGCGAGCTTGAAATGGTAATTGGGATTGTGGCTAAGTTCGTCGGATGGATTCACCCAGGGAAAGATCTGTTTCATCCAGATCACGATGGGGATGAAGAGCAGCGCCATGACGCCGAACGTGCGCGTTCCGGCTTCGAGCAATCGGCGAATGGGATAGCCCCACCAACCGCCCGTGAGGTGATGCATCATCAAAATCGCCATGCACCCCAGCGGAATCATCAGCCAGTAGATGTAGGCCAGGAGATAAGCGTGCAGGATTTGGCTGCCAAAGCTCATTGCGATTGCCCCGGATTCTGCTCGGTCAATTTTTGACGTTCTGATTCAGGGACGTCCTGCACGGTGGAGTGTTCGCTGAGCTGCAGCACGCGAATGTACGCGGCGACGCGCCAGCGATCTTCCGGCTCGATGCGCGAAGCGTAGCTGTACATGGAGCCGTCGCCGTTGGTCATCACGTCGAAGAAGTGTCCGACGGGCGCCTGGCGGATGCGATCAATGTGCAAGGAGGGTGGCGGCGGAAATCCGCGCTGCACGACGATGCCTTGGCCTCTGCCGGTGTAATCGTGGCAGGGCGTGCAATAGATGTTGTAGCGCTGGCGGCCGCGTTCGAGATCAGCGCGCGTGATGGGGAAGGGAAACTTGTTCGAGAGGACCCCATTTTCTTTTCCGGTGTAGAGCAGTTCGTCGAGGCGCAATTGGCCGCGCGCGACGGTGCCGGGGACGACGGGGCGCTCGCTGCGGCCGTCGTCGAAGAACGTGGTCGGCTCGTACGGCAGATATTTCGGTTGTTCGTGCATGTCCATGCGGCAGCCTGCGAGCCACAGAGCGAGCGCGGCGAGGCCGAGGATACGCGCGGCGCGCATGGTCGCACGCGTCGCGCTGCGCGCCGTCCTGCCGATTGCGTGGCCGGATTGGAAATTACACTTCAATCTCAAACACTCCGTGTGGATTTAAACCTTCCAGAAACTTCTTCGTTTTCGCCAGGTCGAAACTTTTGTCGCGCACTTTCACCACCAGGAAAAAGCGATCGTTGGACGCGAGGGCGAAGCGCGCCACGTTGAACACCGGATGGTACGGCGTGGGCAGCCCGTTCATCGCCAGCATGCCAAAGACGGCGCACAACGCGGCGCCCAGCACTGTGAGCTCGAAGGTGATCGGAATGAACGACGGCCAGCTGTTGTAGGGCTTGCCGCCGACGTTCAGCGGATAGCTGATCACGTTCGCGTAATACTGCATGAAAAAGCCGGTGAGCCCGCCGAGCAAACCGCCGATGAATACGATCACGGGCAAAATCGTGCCGTGGAAACCGACGGCTTCGGCCAAACCCTCGATGGGTAGCGGCGAAAACGCGTCAATCTTCTTGTAGCCGGCGTCGTGGGTGCGCTGTGCGGCTTTCAGAAGTTCGTCCGGCGTCTCGAACTCGGCCAGCAATCCGTAAAGTGGTTTGCGCTTCATAAAACTATCCGTGAATCTCCGGATTGGGATTCAGCACGCGTGCCAGGTACGTGGTGCGCGGGCGCGTATTCAAATCGTCCAGCAAGCCGTAATTGCGCGATTGCGCTTTCCATTTGGCCACGCGGCTGTTGGGGTCGTTGATATTGCCGAAGATGATCGCCTCCGCCGGGCACGCACCCTGGCAGGCGGTGACGATTTCGCCGTCGCGCACTTCGCGGTCTTGTTCTTCGCTCGTGATTTTCGCGGCGTTGATGCGCTGCACGCAGTAGGTGCATTTTTCCATCACGCCGCGGCTGCGCACGGTGACGTTGGGATTGCGCATGCCGTAGAGGCTGGGCGTGGTGTAATCCGAAAACAGCAGGAAATTGAAGCGGCGGACTTTGTATGGGCAGTTGTTCGAGCAGTAGCGCGTGCCCACGCAGCGGTTGTAAACCATCTCGTTCAGGCCTTCGGGGCTGTGCACGGTCGCGCCGACGGGGCAGACCACTTCGCAGGGCGCGTTTTCGCAGTGCATGCAGAGCACCGGCTCGTAATAGGTTTCGGGATTGTCTATGGGGCCGCGGAAATAGGTGTCCACGCGGATCCAGTGCATCGCGCGGCCTTTCATCACCTGCTCCTTGCCGACCACAGGGATATT
>Ga0308309_10001568_pt1 | contig 13572 bp, 14 predicted proteins | sample HubBroMetageWFT5_FD_192491 | JGI IMG/M metagenome (GOLD analysis project Ga0308309, IMG submission 192491) | Warmed and freeze-thawed soil microbial communities from the Hubbard Brook experimental Forest, New Hampshire - Hubbard Brook CCASE Soil... | ecosystem: Environmental > Terrestrial >...
GGCCGCCGGGCGACCCGCACTCTTTCCACAATTTTTCCCAATTCCAGATCCCGTACCCCACCTCTTTCGGCAGCGGGAATCCGAGCTGATGCGCCACCATGATCACCTGCCCGCGATGGTGGGCTTCGTGAGAAATCATGTAGCACAGCATTTCCGGGCCAACCGGCCAGGGCTTAGCCCAGCCGTCCCTGTGAAACTTCTCGACGCGGTCCCCTCCACCGCCGAGCGCTTCCCCGAGCATCTCCGCGCAGCGGGCGGCACTCTCCGCCAATCCCGCGCGGGCCTGCTTCGGCGTGCAGTGCGTGCGGTTGAGCTGTTCGGGAACCTTCAGGTGCGGAGCCGTAAGCCGAACCCATTTGGTGCGCACATTGTGCACATGCGTGAAGATCGCCGCGATGGTGCGAGCCTTGCCGGGCGGTTTGGCTTTCCATGCGGCAGGGTCAAGATGCTCAATCAGCATCTGGTTCATCCGCTCATTGGCGGCAAAGACCCGGACAGCGGCTCGGCCGAGTTGCGTACGAAGTCCCGTGTGAACCTCTTGAGTCTGAACCTTGTTTTGACGCGCGCTCACGGATCCCCACTCCTTGACGACCTATAATACTTCCTAGCCGTCGGCCGCTCACCACGAATCTCGAAAACGGTACCGTCTAGCGCCTGAGTCTCGATTGACGCCCCTAATCCAGCCCGTTGGGCAACTGAAACGGCTTCCTGGTAGACGCGCTAACCTGAAGAGTGGTACTAGAGCGCTGTGCGCAATTCTGGGGCGAGGCATTCCGACTCGGGGCCATCGTGTGGGGCGGGCTGGATCCATTGCGTGAGTTCGCAGTTGAGCAGTTCATCCCAGAGATGCCAGACCAGCGGACTGGCGACGGTGCGTGCGACCATGGAAGCTCGATCCAGGAATGCGACGACGTTCGGCAAACAAGGCGCAAATGCGGCGGAAACAACAAGGAGCGTGGGAATCAGTGTTTTCCTCATGTGCATGCCTTTCTTCGAGGCGAGCGCCCCTCGAACTCAGGAATTTTTGAGATCATCAAGGACCTGCTCGAGATTCCGGAGCGGAGAAATGAACCGCTTCCTATTTTCAGAATGGATGGCAATGAGGGACATCCCAAGCCACAGGGCGAAAAAGGCAAGGCCCGCCAGCGGATTCCTTTCAACGCCTCCCTCGACAAAGAGTGTGAACGTGACCAGGACAATGATCGCGCAGCTGATGGGAACACCAATCCAGTCCATGCGCCTCTTGAACTGAAAGAAATCGGCAAGCCGGGCGTATTCACCCTCCACTTTGCGGAAGACATCAGGGACTGGGGAGCCAGGCGCTTCCGAGGGGCGGAGGTACAACGTTTTCACTCTGCGTAGGAGAGCGACGGTCAGCGGGATGTAGCACGCTCCTCCGGCGAGACAGAGGAGCATGATCTGCATGTCGCCCCAATGGCGGATGAACGTGCGCGTGAGGAACGAGTAGAGAATGATCTGATACACAATGGCAGCCCAGACGAACTGGCTAACTGTCTTGAACTCTTTCCTGACGCGCGACGAGATAGTCGCCCGAAGGTCCTTTTCGGTGAATGGAGCAGGGTCCGCTTCACGGGCTTTCCCTTCCTGCCATACATTCTCTATTCCATTGCTGAGTGCCATAGTCCCTCCTCTGAATTATTGATTTCCTTGAAGATCGTCTTTCAGCGCCCGCTTGATTCGTACCAGGCGAACACTCACGTTTGTTCTGGTGAGACCCGTGATGGAGGCAATTTCATCGTAATTCTGATCCTCCAGATGGAGCAGAATGATTGCCTTGTCGATGTCCGTTAACGCAGCGATTGCTTCATGCAACCGATGGAGTTCCTCTTCCCGGCTCACCTGCTCGTTTATGTCGGGAGCATGGGCAACCGACTCAGTCAACTCTGCATTTCGAGGGGCCCGGGTGCTCCGCCGAATGTGGGTGATCGCCGTGTTCAGCGCGACTTTGTACATCCATGTGGAGAATTTTGATTCCCACTGGAAGTGCGGATAGGACTTCCAGAGTTGATACATGATGTCCTGGAAGACATCTTCGCGTTCCATGGCATCGCGGGGGAAATAGGTATGGCAAACCCGGTGGACAATCCTGATGTTCTGATTCAGGTTTGCGAGGAACGATGTTTCCGGCTCTGCGTGCATTCTGCCATCCTTTGTCCGTGCATTGTATGAGTAGCCGGCGAGGAACAAAAACTACACGTCTGGCAAGGATTTGGGGAAGAAATAGCGAAAGAAGCGTCCAGGCTCCAGCCGCCCTGCGCAGGTTATGCGGCGTGCACCCGAGCGGCGTGTACCATCCCTGATGTGCAGCCCGGTGAACCCCCAATTGGGCCTTGTCGGGAGTCATCGGTAGTGGGTATTCTCAGCGCTTTTCCAAAAATCGTTCGGCTCGATTTGATATCATCAGGCCACTGAAGTCCCTGCCCACTCTTGTGACCGCTCGGAGGCTACTCGTATGTGGGAAGACAGCTCTTACTTTTGGGTGGTTCTCTGCAAGAATCATTGGTTTCACCTTCGGAAGAATCTCTATTTCCGGCACAGAATCCCCCTTGCCGAGACAGACGCAATCACTCCTCGACCTCCTGTCGATTCTCCTTTCAAGGCCCGATGCGATGAGTGCGCCAAAGAATATGTCTACAAACCTTCCGAAGTGCTGAAATTCGAGCAAGAACCTCCCGAATCATTCACTCCGCATCCCCAATTTAGTGAGGAAATCAGTGGAACCCATCCGGTTGCCGCGGATAAGTCTCCAGACGACACAGGACACTAGACGTCGCCTCCTAAATGGTTTTCAGGGGGTCGGAGCTTTAGCTCCGACATTTTGGAGCCCCAAAAACTGGGCTTTAGCCCCTGAGGGAACTCTTCACGACTCTTGGAGGACGTCCGCGATTTCATTGGGGTTTAGTGCTCAGAGGATAGGCACGCCCGAAACCCCAGTTCTTGCTTCCGACGGACGTGGGGCGTACCCTACCTTTGAGGTCTTATGTTTACCGCACTATGTATCGGATGTTTTTGCGTTTTTGTTTTCGGAACCGCCGTTCGATTCGGGATGCTGGCAGGTTTGTTGGGAAGAACCGGTGTGTTGCCCGAAAGCTGGCGCCGCTGGATGTACGACACAAAAGGCCCAAACCCCAAGGGCTGAAGCTGTTAGCTGTTCGTTGTCGGCTTTCTATTTTCCCATTTCGGCTTCACGCTACTTCCACTCCCCCAACGCTGCCCGCAGCCGCCGCACCACCCGCTCCTGCCCCAGCACCACCATCGTGTCAAAGAGCGGCGGCGCCACCGCCTGCCCCACGATCGCCACGCGCGTCGCGTTGATCAGCAATCCAGCCTTCACGCTGGCCTCTTCCGCCACCTTGCGCGACGCGTGGTCACACGCATCGTGATTCCACTCCGGCAGCGCCGCCAGCGCAGCCGCCAGCTTCGCCAGCAGCCCCGGCACCTTCTCGTCTTTCCAGAATTTCGCCTTCGCCGCTGGATCAATCGGAAATTCATCGCTGAAAAACGCCCGCGACCAGCTCGAAAAATCCGGCAGTAACCGGATCCGCGGCCGCAGCAAATCCACCGTCTTCGCAAACCACTCGTGCCCCGCGCCCGCCGCCCACTCTTCCTTCCACAATCCGTCCTGCTTCAACTGCGCTTCCACTTCCGGCAGCAAATCCTCGATCGGCAGCTTCTGCAGATACTGCGTGTTGAACCACTCCAGCTTCGCCCGGTCAAACACGCCGTTCGTCCGGCTCACGCCCTCCAGCGAAAATTTCTCCAGCAATTGCCACGTCCGCAAAAACTCTTCATCCCCGCCCGGCGACCAGCCCAGCAGCGCCAGGAAATTCCGGAACGCCTCCGGCAAAAATCCTTCGCGCTTGTACATGTTCACATCCGTCGCCCCGTGCCGCTTCGAAAGCCGCGACTTGTCCGGCCCCAGGATCAGCGGCACATGCGCAAAAATCGGCGGCTCCGCTCCCAGCGCGCGATAGAGCAGCACCTGCTTCGGCGTATTCGAAATGTGGTCCGCGCCGCGAATCACGTGCGTGATCCGCATATCGATGTCGTCTGCCACCACGCTCATCTGGTACATCGCCTGCCCAAACTCCTCGCCCTCTTTCCCAGAGCGAAGCAGCACGAAATCCTCAATCTCATCGTTCGAAAATTCCCGTTCGCCAAACACCGCGTCAAAAAACTTCGTCGTGCCTCCCACTGGCACCTTGAAACGTAGCGCCGGCGTTGTCCCCTGCGTCGAAGGCTTCCCGTCACGGCACGTGCAGCGCACAATCCGCCGCACCTTCGTTCCCTCGCCACCCTCTTCCGCGTGGTCCCCGCCCACATATTTCTCCGGCGGGCAGTAGCACAAAAACGCGCTGCCGTTCGCCAGCACCTTTTTCCCCATCTCGCGGTAAAACTCCGTCCGCTGCGACTGGTAGTACGGCCCTTCATCCCAATCCACGCCCAGCCACTTCAGCCCCTCGACAATTCCAGTCAGCAGCTCCGGCTTGTTCCGTTCCGCGTCCGTATCCTCGATGCGCAGGATCATCGTCCCGTGCTCTTTGCGCGCAAACAGCCAGTTAAACAGCGCCGTCCGCGCCCCGCCCACATGCAAATACCCCGTCGGCGAAGGCGCAAACCGCACCCGCACGCTCCCCGCCTGTGTTTTCCCAGCGTCTGTCATGATAAGTAAGCTCTCACGCTCTTCTCCGAATCGTCCAGTTTACCGGAACCCCCCGCAACCCGTCCAACCGACCTCCGGCCCACGTAGCGGCACAGCTTCCGGTTCCGCGTTTGTCAGGCAATTATTCTAGCGCGTGCAGTAGGCGGAGTAGTTGCGCTAACCAGGTGCATCCACGCTGCGTGGAACAAACGAAACCGCGTTATACTCGTGTGCCGAGAAATCCGGATTGAATCGAGATGCTCTGCAAATGGACCGGTCGACACTCCATTCACGGATTGCCCAGTCCCCCATCCTGCGCTACGGTCTCGCAGTTGGTGCGTCGACGATTGCCTTAGGTGTTGCGCTTCTCCTGGGGCTCTTCCACTTCCGCAACGTGGCTGATCCGCTGTTCTTGATTGCCATCGCCATAACCGTTTGGTTCGCAGGCACCGGGCCGGCAATACTTGCCGTCATTTTTTCCGGCCTGGCGGACACCTACTTCTTCATCGAGCCGCTTTACAGTTTCTATATCACACGCGAGGACGTCCCGCACTTTGTCATCTTCCTGCTGTTTGCGTCGCTTCTAACCGGGTTCGCAGATGTTCGGCGCAGGATCGAACAAGAGCTTCTTCAGGCCCGCGACCATCTCCAGAGCGAAGTATTGGAGCGGACGCAGCAGGCCAGCCTGCTCAATCTGACACACGACTCGATTTTCGTCCGCGATATGGATTTCGTCATCAGTTACTGGAACCTGGGGGCGCAGGAATTGTACGGGTGGGCGGCCGAAGACGTCATCGGAAAGCATTCTCAACAACTCCTGCAAACCGTATTTCCAGCGCCGCTCGAGGACATCGACGCGGAGCTGCTCAAGACCGGGCGCTGGGAAGGCGAGCTCCAGCGCACGACAGCCCGTGGTATCCCAGTGGCCGTGGCCGCTCGATGGTCCTTGCGTCGCGATGAGCACGCGCGGCCTGTGGCCATCCTGGAAACGAGCAACGACATCACGGAGCGCAAGCGCCGGGAGCAGGAAATTCAGGGACTGAACTTGGAACTGGCAAAGCGTTCCTCGGAACTCGAGGCTATCAACAAGGAACTCGAAGCCTTTGCCTATTCCGTCTCCCATGATTTGCGCGCACCCCTTCGCCATATTGCGGGCTTCACAGAGCTGCTTCAAAAGAAGGTTTCTTCCGTTGTGGACGAAAAGAGCAAACGCTACATCACGATGATCCTGGACTCGGCCAAGCGTATGGGCAATCTGATTGACGATCTTCTGGCTTTTTCGAGAATCGGGCGGGCTGAAACGCAAAAAACGCTGGTTAGCCTGACCCAGCTTGTAAGAGAAGTGCTTGCCGAAGTTCGGCAAGACACAGAGGGACGCAACATCTCTTGGAAAATCGGTGCACTGCCTGCTCTCTATGGAGACCGCTCGATGCTAAGGCTTGCGCTGGTTAACCTTGTTTCCAATGCGATTAAATTTACGCACACGCGCCCGCTGGCGGAAATCGAGATCGGATGCGCCGACGGAAACACGGATGACGTGGTCGTGTTTGTCAGGGACAATGGAGTGGGCTTTGATATGAAGTATGTGCATAAACTGTTTGGCGTGTTTCAGCGTCTGCATCAATCCGATGAATTCGAAGGTACTGGCATTGGGCTGGCTACAGTTCAGCGTATTATACATCGTCACGGAGGCAAGGTCTGGGCCGAGGGGGTCGTTGATGGCGGCGCGACTTTTTATTTCTCGGCACCGAAACCACAAGGATAGCTATGGAAACTACGAACAAACTGGGACGTATTTTGTTGGTTGAGGATGATCCCAAGGACGTGGAACTTACCCTGACGGCCCTTGAAGAATACAACCTCGCTAATGAGGTCATTGTCGCCCGCGATGGCGAAGAAGCACTGGACTATCTCTATTGCCGGGGCGAATACAAGACGCGCTCCAGCGATAACCCCGCAGTCATGCTGCTAGATCTGAAACTCCCCAAGGTCGATGGGTTGGAGGTGTTGAAGCAAATTAAGTCCGACGGGACGCTGAGAATGATTCCGGTAGTGGTACTGACCTCGTCGAGAGAGGAAAAGGACATGGTGGCTAGCTACAAACTGGGAGTGAACGCGTATGTGGTAAAGCCCGTTGACTTTCATGAGTTTGTCAATGCCATCAAGGAACTGGGCGTCTTCTGGGCAGTGATTAACCAACCGCCGCCGGGAAGCGTAAGGAACTAAGTATCATCAGGAAGTGAGCATGCGACACCCATTGCGAATTCTGTCGATCGAAGATGACCCTAAGGACGCGGAACTCATTCAGGATTTGCTTGAGGCAGAAGGCATAGTCTGCGAAGTAACGCGGGTGGACACTCAGGCTGCTCTGGAGTCTTCCCTCCATCAGGCCGGAATTGATCTGATTCTGGCGGATTACACCCTTCCTTCGTTCGACGGCCTTTCCGCATTGAAGCTTGCGATGAAAGCCTGCCCGGAGGTGCCTTTCCTCTTTGTTTCTGGAACGCTGGGCGAGGAAGTTGCGATTGAGGCGCTCAAAATCGGCGCGACGGATTATGTTCTGAAGACGCGGCTATCGAGGCTTGTGCCGTCGGTGGTGCGTGCGTTGCGTGAAGCCAGAGAGATAGCGGAACGCAAGCAAGCGGAAGAAAATCTGCGGCGGAGTGAAGCTTACTTGGCCGAAGCCCAGAAACTGAGCCACACCGGCAGTTTCGGTTGGGATGTTTCGAGCGGAGAGATCTTCTGGTCTCAAGAAACCTTCCGGATATTCGGATACGAGCCGGCAGCCAAGGCTAAGATTGATATGGTCGTGCAGCGAACTCACCCGGAAGACAGATTGGCTGTCCAACAACTAATCGAGCGCGTTTCACGCGAGAAGACGGAGTTCGATTTTGAACATCGCTTGCTGACGCCTGATGGGGCCGTCAAATACCTACGCGTCGTGGGCCGTCCCTCAAAGGGCGAGAGAGGCAGCTTCGAGTTCGTGGGAGCGGTCACGGACATCACCGAGAGCAAGCACGCGGAGGAGGCTCTGCGGCGGAGCGAGAGTTATCTGGCGGAAGGACAGAAGCTCACGCATACGGGGAGTTGGGCCTGGCAGGTAGCGGGAAGAGACGCCTTACATCTATCCGAGGAATGGTATCAGATATATGGTTTCGATCCAGCAGAAGGCATGCCGGACTGGGAAAAACGACTGCAGCGTGCGCATCCGGAGGATCGAGGCAAGTGGCAAGGCGCAATCGAACGAGCAATCGGCGAAAAGTCGGATTACGAAGTGGAATTCCGAATCCTTCTTCCAGGCGGCACGGTCAAATACATACACACCGTCGGCCATCCTGTTCTGAACGCATCCGGAGATTTGTTGCAATTCGTGGGGACCTCGACGGATATCACCGAGCGCAAACGCGCGGAGGAGGCCCTGCGGCGGAGCGAGGGTTATCTGGCGGAAGCACAACGCATGACTCGGAGCGGAAGCTGGGCTTGGGATGTGGGTACCCGCGATGTCGTTTGGTCGCGAGAGATGTTTCGCATCTTCGATTATGATCCCGACAAAATAAAGCCCACCCTGCCACATTTTCTCGAACGAGTTCACCCCGAAGATCGACTATTGGTCGAAGAGAGGGGGAAACTGGAGTCAACCCAGGCGGAAAGGAAAGATTTTGGTGGCGATTACCGTATCGTTCTTGGGGACGGCACGATAAAGTACCTTCACTCCATCTCTCACACCGTGATCAATGAGTCTGGCGAAATCACCGAAGTCGTCGGCACCACCATAGACGTGACGGAGCAGCACGAGGCGCGAATGGCTCTGGAGACGGCGTTCGAGGAAATTAAAAAACTGAAGGACCGGCTCTACCATGAGAACATCGCGCTGCGCGAAGAGATCGACCGCTCTTCGATGTTTGAGGAGATCGTTGGGGAATCACCCGCTTTGCAGGCCGTCCTGTCATATGTCGTCAAGGTCGCGCCGACCGATTCTACTGTACTGATCACCGGCGAGACTGGAACAGGTAAAGAACTCGTCGCTCGCGCGATTCATAAGCGATCGCCGCGAGCCGCACGGGCTTTCGTGAGCGCCAATTGTGCCGCCATCCCCCCTTCGTTGATCGCCTCGGAATTGTTCGGTCATGAGAAAGGGGCGTTCACAGGCGCAGTGCAACGCCGCCTCGGGCGTTTCGAGCTGGCTGAAGGGGGCACTCTTTTCCTCGACGAAATCGGGGAACTTCCACTGGATACTCAGATCACCCTGCTCCGCGTCCTGCAAGAGCGCACGTTTGAACGCGTGGGGGGATCGAAAGCAATTTGTGCGAACGTGCGCGTGATTGCGGCCACCAATCGTGACTTACAGGCCTCCATTGAAGCCGGCACATTTCGCAGCGATCTGTATTATCGGCTCAACGTCTTTCCCATTGAGATGCCCCCGCTGCGGAAAAGAAGAGAAGACATCCCGCTTCTGGTCGAGTACTTCATCGATCGCTATGCTGCGAGGGCTGGAAAAAAGATACGCGGCATCAATCGGTCGTCGCTTGAAATGCTCAAGGATTACGCCTGGCCCGGGAACATTCGCGAGCTTCAAAACGTGATTGAGCGGTCCGTAATCGTTTGTGAATCCGAGAATCTCACGGTCGATGAGAGTTGGATCTCTCAAAATATTGAGGGGACCGAACAACCCAGCCGAACACTCCTCAAAATGCCAACGGCCCAGGAGAAGAAAACCATCGAATCCGTGCTGGCCGATACCGACGGTCGCGTTTCGGGGCCTTCGGGCGCTGCCGCCAAGCTTGGGATTCCTCCCTCCACCCTCGATTCAAAGATCAAAGCCCTCAAGATCAATAAGCATCGTTTCCGGCGGGCCTAGAACGCTTCCAGTCCAACCTTCACAATCACGACTTTCGTAAATCCACGAACTTCGTGAATACTTGATTCCGTTAAGTATATCACTATAAATGAGTTACTGATGGTCCTTGCATTGCTCTCCTTCCTCGTAACATGTTCAAAATTCGAAGATCTGAGGGCGAACGAGGTGCGGTCTTCGTTCTCAGTGGCCGAATCGAGGGGAAGCATGCCTCCGATTTGCAGAAGCTCTTCGAGGCTGAAGCAGAACTCGCAGACATCACCCTTGACTTGGAGGAGGTGAGGCTCGTGGACCGGGAAGCAGTGAGGTTCCTGGCAGCCTGTGAAGCCCGCGGAATTAAGCTGAAGAATTGCTCGTCTTATATTCGAGAGTGGATAGACACAGGGAGTGATACTCATGAACACTTTTGTTAGGCGAGTTCCAAGTGCAATTGGAAATGAAATGATAGCTCCCAGCCGTGATGCGATCGCGCGGGCCGTCGAGCAAGTGCAAAGTTGCTCCCGTCATCCCTATCGGGAGCAGTCAAACTCGGAAATGAAACTTCGTCTGGAAGAACGTCGCAAAGAGCGCGAGCGCATCGCCCGCGAGTTGCACGATACTCTGTTCCAGGGTTTTCTGGGTGCATCCGCGATCCTCCACACCGCCATAGAGCAAACGCCTGGGGATGCGCCTACGAAGCCCTCGCTTAACCGTGCCCTTCAGCTGATGTATCGCGTCATTGACGAAGGTCGCATGGTGTTACAAGAGCTCCGCTCCTCCCCGGCCGCTTCTCTGAACCTCGAACGGGGGTTGCGTCACCTCTGGGATGAACTTGCACCGGGAAGCGTTCAGTTTCGAATCTTTGTCAAGGGGGAGCCGAAAGCACTGAAGCCTGCAATCCAGGAACAAATCTTCGGGATCGGGCGGGAGGCGATGGTCAACGGGTTGCGCCATTCCGGAGCGACATCCATCGAAGTTGAAGTTGAGTATTTGCCCCGCCGGTTGCGCCTGATCGTGCGTGACAACGGCTGCGGGATCGATCCGCAATTGCTGCGATGGGGAAGGGATTCGCACTGGGGCCTTCTGGGGATGCGTGAGCGGGCCGGAGGTATCGGTGCGCAACTGCGAATATGGAGCTGTCCAGGAGCTGGCACGGAGGTGGAACTTTCCATACCTGGCGATTTCGCTGCCGATTCGCCTTTGTAGTCGGGTAAATCGGAAACCAATCCGCCCCCGGCGCACCTCCCCCGTGTCCCGGTCCCTACCACCTCTTTCGCTACCAGTACTTCCGTAGCCTTGTCCCCTCTTTTTCCCCTGCCTCATAATCCTATGTGATTCGTTTTCCGAAGGGTTGGGGGCAAACTGTTCGAGGCACAAATAAGCGACCGCTTCGGATTCCTGTTCCGATTCGTCATGGTGTTTCTCTCATGGCTTTTGCCGCAAGCCGAACGTTGAACTCATGAAGAATCTGCATGCAAAAACGCTGATCAGTCTTATCGCGCTCACCGTCGTTATGGGGCTATTGCTTTTCTTCCCTGCCGGAACAACGCACTATTGGCAGGCATGGGTGTACCTCGCCATCTTTGCGGGGGCATCGGCCCTTACCTCCCTCTATCTCATAAGAAAAGATCCTGCGCTTCTCATGCGTCGTATGCGTGGCGGACCGACGGTGGAAAAGGAAACAATCCAGAAGATCATCATGCTTTTCGCCTCAGCGGGATTCATCGCCCTCCTTGTCGTGCCGGCACTGGACTATCGGTTCCGTTGGTCGGTGGTGCCTCTCGCTGTCGTGATAGCCGGAAACGTTTTGGTTGTGACAGGGTTCTATTTCATTTTCCTGGTGTACAAGGAGAATACATTCACGTCGGCAACTATCGAAGTCGCTGAAAATCAGAAGGTCATCTCTACCGGGCCGTATGCGCTAGTGCGCCATCCAATGTACGCGAGTGCATTGCTGTACCTTGTTGGCACGCCGCTTGCGCTCGGCTCGTACTGGGGGCTGCTTGCGCTGGCATTTCTGATGTCATTCCTGGTATGGAGGCTCGTTGAGGAAGAGAAGTTTCTCGCGAAGAATCTGCCTGGGTATAGGGAATACCAGAAACAGGTCCCTCATCATCTTGTCCCCTATTTTTGGTAATCGGATCTGCCTGGACAGGAACTCCACCACTCCATCTGGCCCTTCGTCCCTGTTTACTGGCTATCTGCCATCGAGACTTCGTCTAGTGGCCCTTCGTCAATTATTCCGAGGCGGTGTACGGAACTGGTAAGATCACTCATCGGAATCCTCATCTCCCTGCCGCCCTTGCAGCGACACCTCGACTAGGCGAAAAGAATTCACGAACTTTCCGACGAACTTCCGCCAGTGCTTCTGGGTCGTGAATACCCCAAAAATCCATTTGCCTGGTCTTGTGGTTGTAAGCGAATTTTTGACCGCAATCCAGGCAAGTGATGTACGTTCCTCGTCCATCGCCACTCCGGCTTCCTGGTAGTTTGGCTGGGATTGGCTCTCGCAATGTTATTGGCGGACCCTTATGCCAATGGGGACACGCAATAACAAGCCTTAGCAGTGTCCTTAGAAAGAGCAGGACACCGAAGACCATACCCCACCGCGGTTGCGCAGGGAGGACCGATTTTTTCGCTTTGAACAAACTTCTCGCTGCCGGGCGATACAGAACTATAGACCCATCGATTCTATGGGCTCGGGCCTTTTTCTTCTGAGGTTGAGGTTGCACGTGGCGCCTCAACAAGATGCTAGACGCGGTGAAGATAGGTGTCTGTTCCGTTGTGGACATTGACATACCAGATTGACTGCTTTTCCTGAAACTGCCTAGCCGCCCAGGCTGCGTCTGGTAGTTAAACTGTCAGTGCGTAAACCTGCAGCACCCCTTTCCGTAGCCTTGCCCTCTTTTTCTCCTGCCTCATTACCGGCCCCCCCCGCAACCCGTCTAACCGCATAAAAGCCGCCGCATTGGTAAAATGCTAGCCACGATTACCAACCCATTTGGCCCATCCGCCTAAGGATAATCGCGCTGTAGTTATTCATGCGCTCGGGCCGCCGCTTCAAGGGAGCCGGCAGAATGGCAGCGAGCCGTGCCGCCTGTTGCCGGCCGATATTGCGGGCTGCGGTTTCGTCGTAGTAACGACACGCCGACTCTGCACCATAAATACCAGGGCCCCATTCGACCACGTTGAGGTATATCTCCAAAATGCGCCGTTTGCCCAGGACGAATTCGGCCACCGGCACCAGTGTGGCCTCTACGCCCTTGCGGAGGATAGAGCGGCCCGTTCCGAAGAATAGGTTTTTTACGAGTTGCTGCGTAATGGTGGAAGCTCCGCGAGTGCGGGCGCCTTCCAAATCGTCTCCGGCCGCGATTTCGATCTGGTGCCAATCGAATCCATGGTGCCGGTAGAAGTTCGCGTCCTCTGCGGCGATGACAGCGTGCTGGAGATCGGCCGAGATTTGGCTGAGCGGAATGAAATTGTAGCGTTCGCGATATGGCGTGTGGTGAATCCAGGCCTGCAAGCGGCGCTGGATGTGCACCGCGGTTGTCGGCGGGTCGATCCACCGGGCGGCCACAAGGATCAGCGCGGCAAGCGACCAAAGAAGCACCACGCCGATGACAAGCCATCGAATAAAGGATCGGAGGAAGCCCGTCCGAAGCGTGGTCTTGGTGTCGGTGTCCGGCGTCGCAGTCACATTTCAGAATAACAGCCTGGGCTGGGTTGCCGTTCATGGATGATCTTGTGCGCGCGAACACAGAGCACTGCGTTCTACTCAGGCCACTCGGGACAAAGCCCCTTGATCCTGAATCACATTGAACCCCACTACAAAGATAAAGTGGGATCAGTCCCGAGGAGTCTGCATCTCGTCAGGAAATCAAGCACTGGCGAGATGCGCGTTTGTCGGTCCTAACCCGAAAGACGAACCGATAACTTCCCGGTTGCCCGTGATGCTTCCGCAGTGGGCAACGGCAAACAGAGAAAGGCAAGGAGCGCTGACAGACAGCCGCACGACTATTGCGGGAGACCCGTTTTATAGAGAATGGCTTTGTGGCGCGGGTCAGGGCTGTAAGGG
>Ga0308309_10001569_pt1 | contig 13567 bp, 12 predicted proteins | sample HubBroMetageWFT5_FD_192491 | JGI IMG/M metagenome (GOLD analysis project Ga0308309, IMG submission 192491) | Warmed and freeze-thawed soil microbial communities from the Hubbard Brook experimental Forest, New Hampshire - Hubbard Brook CCASE Soil... | ecosystem: Environmental > Terrestrial >...
TCGTTCAGCTGGGGCATCGGGGCACTCCGTCAGTTATTTGCCAGCGACGATGGTGCCATCTCCTTCGCCGCCTGCCCCATACCATCTCTCCGCTGGAGGAGGCAGTCTCGAGCGAACCCGACTCTGAAAGCCGAAATTCCCTGCTAGCTGGGAAAATACAGGGAATTCTTGTTCGTCTGGGCCTCCGAGGGCGGCTATTGGCTCGGAATGCAGGGCCAAATACAATAGCTCACGATCCAATTCCCTACGCATCGGAACAGGGAATTTAATTCGGCCTTGCAGGGAATTAATTCGAGCCATCAGGGAATTTTTTCCCCTGATCAGGGAATCCCGCGCTGGCCGCGATTTCACTATGACGTTAAACCGAGTGTCGGACCAACTCGCGCACGATGAGCAGGGTGCCGGAGGGAGATGAGCTTCACCTTCCGGAGGGGCTCTAATCGTCATATTCATCCTAGGCCGGCTGGAGCCGATCGCGGATCCGCCGGCCACGTGATGTGTCGATGCCAATTCGATCACGCGCGGCTAAGGAGAACGTTCGCCCGACGGCGGCTCCTGTAACTCTCGATACAATCGTAGCGCGAAGAGAAGAGCGAGCGTGCCGACAAGAACCCAGGTAAGAGGCAAGGGTGCGATCGCGGCCGCGGCCCAGGCGACGACCGAAAACAAGCTCAAGGTGACGGCGATCGAGATAAGAGCAGCAAAGAAGCGGTGATCGGCCCGCTGCCACCCTTGTACCCAGAGAGCGGCGATTGCCGCGACGAGCCCGACGCCGCTTGCCAACATCAGCAGGTTGGGCACCCGTAGCCTCCTGTTTCTGCGGCACGGCCGAAGGCCGGGAGAGCAGCTACGACGCCTTTGCCGTAGTCGCGGTCAGGATGTCCGCCTTACGGTTGAGCGCGGCGATCAGCCCGTCGATGCCCTCGTTCTTCAAGATGGCGGCGAACTCCGAACGGCGGGTCGCCACCTCGCTGATCGCGCCGTCGAGATAGATGTCGGAAATCAGCCAGCTCTCGCCGTTGCGCCGCATCATGTAGTCGATCTTGACCGGCTCGCCATTGGCCTTGACGATCTGGCTCTTCACCATGACCCCGGCAGGGGCAGGCTGCTCGCCGGTCACCTGCAATTTCTGTCCGGAATAGCTGTCGAAGCGGTCCGCATAGATCGCCGAGATGTAGCGGGCGAAGCTCTCGGTCACCTGTTGGCGCTGCGCCTCGGTTAGAGAGGCCCAGGACGGGCCGACCGATAGCCGCGCCATCGCGGGGATGTCGAAGGTCCGCCGAATGACCGGCTCGAGCTGCGCAAAACGCCCGCTTTGCCCGAGGATCCGGCCATTCTTCATCGTGGTGAGCAGCGCCTCGTAGAGGCCCTGTACGGTATCGCCGCCGCTCGCAGGCGCGGCATGCGCCGGGTAGGAAAGCATGGCGAGGGCGATCCCGGCGCCAAGAGCCATGACTTTCCACACCGGCGCTTTCGATACGATCGGCTTCCTCACGGCTTGGTCCTCCTCTTTGTGACAATCGTTGTTGCGCACGCGCTTTGTCGCATCTCGTCGGTAGGCGTTCATTTGACGGGGCGTAAAGAATCCGCGAAAGGCGCTTCCGCTCGTGCGCCGGAGACAGCAGCGCCGCAACCGCCCCCCGCTGCCGGCCAGGCGGGCTCAAACCTCCGGGCCAGTCCAGACAAGGCCGCTTCGAGTGCAGCCGGATCGATCCGATCAGCTGCCATTACGGCCAGGGTCATCGGATCGCCCAGAAGATCGGTCAGCGTCAGCTCGCGGTTATCCATCGCGGTGTCTTTCGGGACAGGGGTGGAAATCGGTTAGCGCACGCGCTACATTAAACGGCACTGAACGGTAACACTCTATATACTGACCGCTCAGTAACATATCAAGTGGCCAGGAAGTGGCTATGATCGCGTCAACCGCAAGGCCGGCCGCCGATCGAGAGAGCAGAAGCCCGCCCCCGCGCGAGCGCATCCTCGCGGCCGCCCGCGAATTGTTCTATCGCCGCGGCATCCATGCAGTCGGCGTCGACGCGATTGTCGAGGCGGCGGGCACCAACAAGATGACGCTCTATCGCCACTTCACCTCGAAGGATGTGCTGGTCGCCGCGTGTCTCAGCGAGCTAACGCAGGAATTCGATGCTGCCTGGGATGCGCTCGCCGTCTCCCACGCGGGCGATCCGGAAGGCCAGCTCCTGGCCTGGCTGCGCCATGTCAGTGACTTCAAGGAAAACGAGGCCGAGCGCGGCTGTGCACTCGCCAACGCTGCGGTCGAGCTGCCGGACACGGATCATCCGGCGCGGCGTGTCATCCGCGAATATAAAACCGCGGTCCGCGAGCGGCTTATTCGCCTGTGTCGCGATGCCAAGCTCGCCGATCCCGAGCGTCTCGCCGACGAAGTCTTTCTGCTATGCGAGGGCGCCCGCATTACCGCCCAAAGTGTCGGATCCGAAGGACTTTCCTCGCGGCTCGCCGGAATGCTCGAGGCGCTGGTTGCCGATCATGCCCGACGCGGCAAGCAGGGTGAATTGCACGGCCAAGTCATGTCATGGCCAGCCGTCGGTAGAGCTAGCGCTCGAGTGCGCCTGAAGTAGTTGCTGCACAGGCCTTCCCGCCTGTTCTCCACCGGGTGAGTCGCGTACGACGGCCCGCCCTCGATCGCGCGTCTGCTTTCGATCGCGCGCGGCGGCCAGCAAGATCGACCATCTAAAAGGCGTTCCGTCTCACGGGGGACCGAGGGTTCGAATCCGGCTCCCTCCAGCGGACAGTCCGTGTCTCGCACAGACCCAGCCGTTGCCGGTCGAGAAGCGCGCGAGTCGCGCGGGTATGCGCGGCTGGGTTGGCGGCGCGGTCGGCAGAGACGCGCACTTGCTCGTCCAGATCGGCTCAATCGGTGCTGATATCTCTGTCGGGCCATATTCCAGTACCGCAGCGCCGCTGATGTGGTTTGAGGTGAGCGCGGCGCCTCCCTGGCCCAACCAAGCTGCTATCGGGTTTAATTGCTTAAGGCAAAGGCAAAGCCGAGCCGACCGTTGCTCATACCAGGCCAGCGGCTGATGCGAGCGCGCCAGCAGCTTGTCTCAGGTCAATTGTGTGGTTGGCGCCAGTCGAGGATCGCTTGCGAATCAGGCAAAGCCGAGCAGCGTCAGTTGCTCGTTCCAGGCGAGCGGCAGACGGGAGTGAGCCAACAGCTTGTCTGCGGTCAAATCGCGCGGCTGGCGGCCGTCGAGGATGGCTTGCTTGATGTCCGGGGCGAGATAGCTGAGGCGAACGAGCCGCGTGAAATAGGACCGGCTCACGCCCTCCCGCTCGGCGAGTGCGGCAAACGAAGCGCCGTCGCTACGGACGAGTGCTGCGTTGAGCCGGCTCGCTCTGATCAGCAGTTTGATCAGCCGAGCATCCGGTTTCGCCGCCGCGCCGAAGGGATCTGTCCCATCGATCAGCATCGTGATCGCCCGCCCGGAGCGGCGCAGCCGTACCGGGACGGATAGGATCTGGACTTCTTCTTCCGTCGCGCTCGACGATGGCGTCGCTGCGATATCGAGGATTTCGCCGAGCCGTGTCGGGCGGAAATGGATGTCGATCTGATTGGCCCCGATCTCGATGCGGCCGATCACGGCGGTAAGAAAGGCACGCTGGCGTGTTGCAGGCAACTCGGGCCAGCTCTTGCCGATCTCCACGGCTCGCGCGATCAGGCGGCGCTGCGTTGACGGGTCGGAAAGTCGTGTCGCTTGGTAGATGCTGCCGGGATCGACAAGCCATCGGCAAACTCGACCGGTCACCAGTCGCTCGATCTCTCCGGCTGGAATGCGCAGCGCGGCAGATCCCTCGGTCTGATCGTTGGTGATCAGCGGGCGGGAGACGTAGTAGTGGTAGCGCGTACCCTGTTTGACTGCGTGGGTCGGCGTGATCCGGTTGCCGTTGGCGTCAAACAGCATCCCGGCGAGCAGGCTCGGCTGGCGAGTGTTTGTGCCGGAGTTGCGCTCGGCGGCGTTGCCCGCAAGCTGCGCCTGAACCGCTTCCCACAGCGGCTGGTCGATGATCGGCGTGTGTTCGCCGGGATGGGATTGTCGCTTGTGAACGACCTCGCCGCGATAGAGGCGGTTCTGCAGTATCAGGTAGAGCGCTCCGCGCGAGAATGCTTTGCCGCCGATGAGGCGCCCCGAAGCGCTCGTCCACGACTTGCTTTTGATCCCCCGAGCTTCGAGCTCCTCTTTCAGCAATCGAACCGAGCCGAGTTCGGCATAGCGGCGGAAGATCGTGCGCACGATTTCCGCCTCGCCGTCGACGATGACGAGCTTGCGGTCGTGCGCCCGATAGCCGAGCGGTGGCACGCCGCCCATCCACATCCCCTTCTTCTTCGAGGCGGCGATCTTGTCGCGGATGCGCTCACCGATGACCTCGCGCTCGAACTGCGCAAAGGACAACAGAATGTTCAAGGTCAGGCGCCCCATCGAGGTCGTCGTGTTGAACTGCTGCGTGACCGAAACAAAGGACGCACCTTTCGCATCGAGGATCTCGACGATCTTGGCAAAATTGGTGAGCGAGCGGGTCAGCCGGTCGATCTTGTAGACGACCACAATGTCGACCCGTGCTGCGGCGATGTCGGCGAGCAGCCGCTGCAGAGCCGGCCGTTCCATCGTCGCGCCGGAGAACCCGCCGTCATCATAAGCCTTGGGCAGGCATACCCAGCCTTCGTGCCGTTGGCTGGTAATGAAGGCCTCGCAGGCCTCGCGCTGCGCCTGCAGCGAATTGAATTCCTGGTCGAGCCCCTCCTCGGAGGATTTGCGGGTGTAGATCGCACAGCGGACGGTTCCTTTCCGCCTCGTACTGCTAGTCGCCGGCGCTGTCATTGGTCGGCCCCGACCGGCGAGGAAGCGTGTCCGCGTTTCGTCAGGCCAAAGAACCGCGGCCCCGACCAATGCGCCCCGGTGATCCGCTCGGCAATGACCGTCAGCGAGCGATAGCGCTGGCCCTCATGATCAAACCCGTTCTCACCCACCAAGGCAGTGTGGGTGTGTCCGCGCCACTGACGCACCAGGGTCGTGCCGGCTTTTAGCACGAGACCGGGATCGCCGGCCAAAGCGCCTTTCTCTGACGCTCCGGCCAGCCTTTGCAGGCGGCGCCGCAGCGCGGCATTCGCGCCGCGATGGGCACGCTCTTGCAGATCATAGGCAAGGGCTCGGATCAGCAGATCGCGGCTGAGGCCCAGAGGTGGTCCGGAGCGATGCAATTGGCGCCAAGCAAGTCGCAGTTCTTGTATTGATCGATCGAGCAAGCCGGCAATTTCGGCTTCGAGATCGCTCACGCCCGGCTTTCGTGTGCGGCCGTTTCGATTACTGCCCCGACCGGGAACACGCAATGGCCCGCCAGAGGGCTGGCGAGCCGACGCATCGTGGATTGCCGGCTTCATGCGCTCGCTGGCTCGGCGATACGGTAGACCCGACCCCGCTCCTCTTTGGCCGAAGAAAGCGTCAGCCCGAGCTTCTTCTTCAGCGTGCCCGAGAAGACGCCCCGCACGGTATGACGCTGCCACCCGGTGACGCGCGCCACTTCCTCGACCGTTGCGCCCTCGGGTCGACGCAACATCGCAATCACCGCGTCCTGCTTCGATGGACGCTTCGCGTCGGCTGGCGGCTCCGGCTCCGGCAAGGCCTCGATTGCCGACCACAGCTGGTCGATCAGCGCGCTGCGGTCGCCAACCTTCTGCCGTTTCTCGACACCCGGCAGAGCGTTCCACAGGGCCAGCAGCCGCTTGCCGCTGAGTGACGCTGCATGCAATTCCTCGTTCGAAGCAACGGCAATCTCGCCCTCATTCACCGTGGCCGGCGCCTGGCGGTACAGCGTGATCCCGTCCTGGCCGATGATGTAAATGCGCATGGGTGGGTTCTCCTGATTGACCCGGCGGCGGCTGCCGCCGGTGACCCACACTCACGCTCTCTTCGCCGACCAAAGCCACTCCATTCCGGATAATCTTGTGGCGTTGTTGAGCCACAGCCGAGCATGGAATTGCTCGGACCCAGGGCGCGTGATCTGATTAAACGCGCTCCTGGCAATGTCCGCTAACTGGGGTAATACGGAGCACATGTACTCACTCTGAGCTTTACCGCGTGTGACCCAAACCAGACGGGCGTCGGCGTTCGTCCACGTTACAAAGGAAGACCAAACTGGCCGTGGCCACATCACATCGGTGCGGCGGCAATGGACGTATCTCCGGGTACCAGTTCCGGCTCGGACTGATGCGCCACCTTATGACGTTGCCAGAACTTGCGGGACAAAACCAATCCGATGCCACCAGCGGCAACTGCACACACTGCGCTCGTTCCCCCCACGATCAGTAAGTCGATCAGCATCTCCGCCGCGGCAACCATCAGGAGCGCTGCGACTGGACCGAGCAGAATGAGAGCCGCGATACCCGATCCGGCCGCAAAATTCCGAACGGGGTTGGCAGGTTTGCTGGGGCTCACTTTGGCGGGCTCCTTACCCGGGCTGGGCGGCAGAATGATCCCTGCCGTAATCGCTTAGGTGGCTCCGCTTTGTCTGTCGATCTTGATAAATCAGGCCAATTTCTTGATAGATCCATCGGGAGGGTGCGGCTATGAGGAGCGTTCCCCAAAGCGAGGTCGCGGATAGGCCGTTTCTCTGGACGCGCGGCGTCGCCGCCTCTGAGACCCTGCGTTACCTGGACAAGAATGGGGTCGATGTCGGGGCGATATTGTCCAAGGCCCAGCTTTCGCGCAGTCAGTTATCCCAGGATTCCGGCGGCATATCTGTCGCGTCACAGCATCGGTTCCTAGAGCTCGCCGCGGTGGAAACGAACGATTCTCTCCTCGGGCTGCACGTCGCGGCGGAGATGGATCTGCGAGACGTCGGTATCCTTTTTTACCTTGCCGCGGCTTCGGCGACCGTCGCGGAAGCTCTCGAACACCTGGCGCGATACTCGGGTACGGCAAACGAAGCACTCCACCTCGAGATCTCGCAGCGCCAAGGTGAAACAGTATTGACGCAGCGACCGATCGGCGGGCACGACGAGCCGTGGCGGCAATTTTCCGAGTTTGTCGCGCTGGCCGTCATCCGAGCGCTGAATAGTGCGACGAACCGCGACTTTGCCCCGTCGCGCATGACGTTTGCGCATCCTCGGAACTTGGGGTTGAGGGAGATCCATCGCATCCTGCGATGCCCGGTCGAGTTCGCGCAGACCACCGACAGCTGGGTGCTACCTCAACGCGTCATGGAACTGCCGATAGCTTCCGGGGACAGCCACCTGCTGCTTATCCTGGAGGCGCATGCTGACGATTTGCTCTCGGAGAGGCGTACCGCGACTGGACTGCGAGGTTTGGTGGAAAATCGGCTCCTCAGCATGCTTCCCAGCGGCAAGGTAAAAACAGCCGCAATCGCGCATCAGTTCGGCATGAGCGCACGATCATTCACGCGGCACCTCGCCCAGGAGGGAACCAGCTTCGGCGAGGTCCTCGATCGTCTGCGCCACCGCCTCGCTCTTCGTTATCTCGAAGATCCGCGTATCTCACTCCAACAGATTGCCTGGCTGCTCGGCTATTCGGAGATCGGAGCGTTCAACCACGCCTTCAAACGGTGGACCGGGACATCGCCCGGCCGAGCGAGAAACCTGCCAGCGTTACCTGCGTCCACGTCATAGGCGTGGTTGTATCAACGGGGCGAGAAGTATCGCGGGGCCGATTGGCAGTGCTCAGACTGCTGTGCAAAGAAACCAGCAACAGCGTCACGCCGTTCGAGGAAACTGCGCCGGCCGGCACGGAAACGACATTCCACCTTCACCGCAACTGCGACGAGGTGGCCCACGCGCTGAGCGGCGTTGAACCGCTTGCTCCGCGGGTGGGCCAATTACTTCAGCGTCGGCTCCACCAGCAAGGCGTATCGCGCGCTCGACACATGCGTGGCTATGCGGCTGCGCCGGTGGTTGCGGTTCAAGCACAAAGGCAGGCGACGCGAGCGCGGGAGCTATCCATTCTCGCACCTCTACGGGTACTTCAGGCTCGTACGTCTGACCCAGCTCGGCCGCGACCCGTATCCGCCCGCCTCGCGGACGAGGAGGAGCCCGGCGGCGATGTCCCAGGGCGAGGCGGGAACCGCTCTTCATGCCCCTTTGCAGACCTATGTATGGTGACCCTGATTGCAACCGCAGCCATAACCGACTTCGGGCGGATTTGAATAGTGGGCCATCTCAAATCGTCGGGCGCGATGGCCCTTGCGCGAGCGCCAGCAGAGCCCCGGTGAGCGCCGTTGCGGCGTTGTCCGGCCGAGCGCCTTCGTAAATCGCAAACTCAAGGTCAGGAAGACGCGGCAGGCCTGCGTCGGCATCAAGAATGCGCAAACCGGCCACGACCGCGCTCGCCGGAAGCGGCGTGATGGCGAGGCCCGCAAGCGCCGCCGCGCGCACGCCTGTCAGGCTGGGGCTGGTATAGACGATTTCCCAGGTGAGTTCGCTGTCCTGGAGGGCAGCGAGTGCTGCCTCGCGTGAGACCGATCGCTCGCGATACAGAGCCAGCGGCAGCGCTGTGTCGGGAATGAGATCGAACGTGTCGGCCGCGGCCCAGACCAGCGGTTCGCGCCACACCAGATGCCCCTTCGAGGTTCCGAGCGGGCGCTTGGCGAATACCACATCGAGCCGTCCCGCATTGAGCTGTTCGATCAAGTCCGCGCTGACGCCGATGTGCACCTCGAGTTTCACACCGGGATGGAGCGCTGCGAACCGACCCACGGCGGGAGGCAGCGAGCCACCGGCGACCTCCTCGACCACACCGAGACGCACTGTGCCGGACAGCCGCGGCGCCGCCAGGCGCAGACGGGCAGCTTCTTCAAGGTGCAGCAGGCGACGCGCGTCGCCGAGCAGCATCTCCCCCTCATCCGTCAGCGCAACGCTGCGTGTCGTGCGCCGGAACAAAGGACGCTTGGTCTCGACCTCGAGCCGCTTGATTTGCTGGCTCACCGTCGACTGCGTCAGGTTGAGCCGCTCGGCCGCTCGGTGAAACCGCCGCACTCGGCCACCGCAACGAAGGCGCGCAACAGCTCGAAATCCAGCATGCCCATTAATCTCAAATAGCGATCATTCATATTATAAAATATCGCTTATGTAATCAATCGTCGACTCCTACCTTCGCTTCAGAAGACAACCGCAAGCGAAGGAGCTTGGTCATGTCAGATCTATCACGGCACCAAGCCGATCGCCTCTCCCGGCTTGCGCGAGCCGTCGCGGTCTGCGGCGTAAGCGGGAAACTCTGCCCTGCGGAGCGGGCGACCCAGTTGCTCGAAGCGATCATCGAGCCCGGCGACCGCGTGGCGATCGAGGGCGATAATCAGAAGCAGGCCGATTTTCTCGCCTCCGCCTTAGGGAATGTGAATCCGGGGCGGGTCCACGATTTGCACATGGTGCAATCGGTCCTGGCGCTGCCCGACCACCTCGCCGTGTTCGAACGCGGCATCGCGAACCGGCTGGATTTCTCGTACGCCGGACCACAAAGCCGCAGGCTCGCCGAGCTCGTTGCGTCGAAGGCCCTCACGATCGGCGCGATCCACACCTATCTCGAACTCTATGCGCGCTGGCTGGTGGACCTGAACCCGCACGTCGCGCTCATCGTCGCCGACAAGGCGGACCGCGACGGCAATCTCTATACCGGTCCGAACACCGAGGATACGCCCACGATCACCGAAGCTGCCGCGTTCCGCGGCGGCATCGTCGTCGCGCAGGTCAACGAGATCGTGGACCACCTGCCGCGGGTCGACGTACCCGGCGACTGGGTCGATTTCGTCATACCCAGCCCGAAGCCTTACCGGATCGATCCGCTCTTCACCCGCGACCCCGCCAAGATCCGGAATGAGAACGTCCTGATGGCGATGATGGCGATCGCCGCTATCTACGAGCCCTACGAGGTGCGGCGGCTCAACCACGGCATCGGCTATGCCACCGCAGCGATCGAGCTGATCCTACCGACCTTCGCCGCCCAGCGCGGGCTGAAAGGCAAGATCGCCCGGCATTTCGTGCTGAACCCGCATCCGACCCTGATGCCCGCAATCGAAGCCGGCTTCGTCGACAGCGTCTATTGCTTCGGCTCCGAGCTGGGCATGGAGCGCTACGTTTCGCGCCACGCGGACATCTTTCCGGTCGGCCCCGACGGCAATCTGCGCTCGAACCGCGCGCTTGCGCAGGTGGCCGGACAATACGCCTGCGACCTCTTCATCGGCGGCACATTGCAGATCGACGCGCAGGGCAACAGCTCGACGGCCACCAAGGGCCGGATCACCGGCTTTGGCGGCGCGCCGAATATGGGCGCCGACCCGCGCGGCCGGCGGCACGATAGCCCCACCTGGCTGCGCGCCGGCCAGGAAGGCGGCGATAGCCTGCGCGGACGCAAGCTCGTGGTGCAGATGGTGCAGACCCATCAGCCGAATGGCGCACCGAGCTTTGTCGAGCGTCTGGACGCGTTCGATCTCGCAGCCTCCGCAGGCTTCGCGCTGCCGCCGGTGATGATCTACGGCGACGACGTCACCCACGTCATCACTGAACGGGGCGTGGCCAACCTTCTGCGCTGTCGGTCACCGCAGGAACGCGAAGCCGCATTTCGCGCCGTCGCCGGCGATACCGATTTCGGCAAGCGACAGTCGCCGGAAACCACCGACAGCCTGCGCCGCCGCGGCCTCGTGATGTTGCCGTCCGACCTCGGCATCGACGTAGCAACGGTGACTCGTGACTGGCTCGCGGCAAAATCGATCGACGACCTCGTGACGGCTTCGGGCGGGCTCTACGAGCCGCCCGCCAAATTTCGTCCCAATCCCATCACTCATGTTTGAGACGGAGGTCACAATGATCCCGAACGACCTGACGTCAAGCGGCCTGTCCGGCGCAAAGCCGGCATCTCTCGAGCGCGCGGAGCTGCTGGCAGCGACACTGCTTTCGGAACGCGGCGAAGCGTCCGGCGCGCTGGTCGCGCGCCAATTGCACGATGCGCTGGGCGCTCTCGACGCCAGCGATCGGCATCGCTTTCGGCGCTATCTCGCCACGGAATTTCAGCCCGACAAAGCGGCGCTGCGCGCCGCAGCGGAACGCTATCTCGCCGAAGGCACGGCAGAGGCTGCGGCCGTGCTCGCGCAGGCCGCCGATCCGCCCCGGCAGGAATTGCTGCGGCGAATGAACATGGCGCCCGGGGGCACCGGCGCGCTGATCGCGATGCGCAGCGAAATTTCCTCATGTCTGCGCGACGAACCGGAACTGAAGCTGCTCGATGCCGACCTCAAGCATCTGTTCGCATCCTGGTTCAACTGCGGCTTTCTCGAGCTGCGGCGGATCGATTGGCAGTCGCCGGCGGCGGTGCTTGAGAAGCTGATCGCCTATGAGGCGGTGCACGCGATCAAGGGTTGGGACGATCTGCGGCGACGGCTTCTCCCGGACCGACGCTGCTTCGCCTTCTTCCATCCGGCACTTCCAGGCGAGCCGCTTATTTTCGTCGAAGTCGCTCTGGTGGAAGGACTGGCCACGGCCATGCCGCCCTTGTTGTCGCAGGATACGGATGAGGCCGCGGCGGGGGCGAGGGCCGCACGCGCTGACACCGCGATCTTCTATTCGATCTCCAACTGCCAGGATGGCCTTCGCGGCGTGTCGTTCGGCAATTTCCTGATCAAGCAGGTGGTCGAGGAGCTGCACGCGGAGTTTCCGCAGCTCAAACGCTTCTCGACCCTGTCGCCGGTGCCGGGCTTCCGCCGTTGGCTGGCGCAACAGCTTGCAGAGGAAAGCAACCCCGATGCCGGGCTGCTGCCGAAGCTCGCGCGCGACGGCTGGTGGCACGATCCAGAGCAAAGCGAACCGCTGCGCGCGTCCTTGATGCGGCTTTCTGCGGCCTACCTGACACGACGGCCATCGCCCGGAAACCGCATCGATCCGGTAGCGCATTTTCACCTCGGCAATGGCGCGCGGCTCGAGCGGATCAACTGGCTCGGCAACACCGAGCTGCCTGCGATCCAGGAATCCTTCGGCATCATGGTCAACTATCTCTACGACCACGACAGCATCGAGAACAACCACGAGGCCTTCGTGCGCGACGGCGCCATCGTGCGCTCACCCGACGTCGACGCGCTGATGCAAGGACCTGCTTGAAACCGCGCGGCCATTCCGCGCCATCAAGACGATCCCTCCCTCCCTCATGATCAAAGGAAGAGACATCATGATGATGAACAGACGAACGTTTTCGACCGCTCTGCTTGCCGGCGCGGCGGCCTCGCTGATCTCCACTCGCGGCATGGCCGCAAACGCAACTCCGCCGAAGGCGCGCAACGTCGTGCTCGTGCATGGGCTGTTCGCCGACGGCTCCTGCTGGTCCGAGGTGATCGCGCGATTGCAGGCGGCCGGCCTCAACGTCACCTCCGTGCAAAATCCGCTGACCACGCTGCCGGAAGCGGTCGCTTCGGCTGACCGCGTGCTGGCACGGCAGGACGGCCCGACGGTTTTGGTCGGCCATTCCTACTCTGGGATGATCGTCACAGAGGCCGGCGTGCATCCGAACGTTTCGGCGCTGGTCTATGTGGCGGCGCGCGCGCCGGATGCCGGCGAGGATTACACGACGCTCGCCAAGACCTATCCGACGCCGCCGGCGACGGCCGGCATCGTCTTCGACGGCGATGAGGGACGCCTTTCCGAGGAGGCTTTCCTGAGTGATTTCGCGGGCGACCTGCCGGAAGCGAAAGCAAAGGTGCTCTATGCGGTGCAGCAGCCGTTCCACAAGGCACTGCTCACCGGCAAGACCACGAACGCGGCCTGGCGATCAAAGCCGAGCTGTTACGCCGTTTCGACCGAGGACCGCACGATCAATCCGGACCTCGAGCGATTCATGGCCAAGCGCATGGGCGCCAAGACCATCGAGGTGAAGGCGAGCCATCTCGCGCTGATCTCCCATCCCGACGAAATCGCGTACCTGATCCTCGAAGCCGCGGGACAGCAGGCCTGACAGGCGCCGCCGCAAGGCCGCCCAGTTCTCGACGAGCAAGAGCCTATGCTTAATTATTCCAAAAGAAACCCCGCCATTTTCTTTGGCAGAGTTGGGGAAATTTATATCGTCGGTTGGGTATTAACCGGCTACCTCTTTGATTGTCCTCAGAACAGCAGACTTTTCCTTCCTCTGCGGCCTGAGCGTTTGCACCCCAGACCTTCATCACCACCAGCGGCGGGTCGGTTCGGCTGTGAAGCGGACATTCACACCGGACTTCTACACGTAGGAGCCCACCGTAGTCGCGACGGTGCAGAGTTGCTGTGGAATACGCCCGTGGAGCCGTGATTGGTAATTACTCATCCCTCTGCGGCAATCGCCGGCTCAGTCAGTTCGTCGAGCAGCGCCTTGGCTTCTTTCAGATCGGCGGTGTCGAAGCCCTCGGTGAACCAGCCGTAGACCGGGGCGAGCAGATCGCGGGCCTGCTGCCGTTTGCCGTGATCGCGCCACAGCCGGGCCAGGCTCGTCGCCGTGCGCAATTCCCAGGACTTTGCCTTCTGCGCGCGGGCGATGGCAATGGCGCGCTCGAAATGCGCCTGCGCTTCGCCGCG
>Ga0308309_10001572_pt1 | contig 13558 bp, 7 predicted proteins | sample HubBroMetageWFT5_FD_192491 | JGI IMG/M metagenome (GOLD analysis project Ga0308309, IMG submission 192491) | Warmed and freeze-thawed soil microbial communities from the Hubbard Brook experimental Forest, New Hampshire - Hubbard Brook CCASE Soil... | ecosystem: Environmental > Terrestrial > Soil...
ACGCAGCGTCAGGAGGCCATCAAGGCCAATAACGGTCAGCCCATCTCGATTGCACAGTCCCGCCAATTGCAGACTCAACAGCCGCGCGCCAATGTGGCTGCCGTGCGAATCGCGCCGCCGGCCAGACTGGCCACGAATCCCCAGCCGGGAAACGTTCAGCCTGGAAATGGGCAGCCCGGCAACAGGAACATGCAGCCGAATAACAATCGCCCACCGAGCGCGAATGTCAATCCGAATGTGAACGCTCCCGTGAACAACAATCGCCCGTCGAATGCGAACGTCAATCCGAACCTGAACACGCCGGTAAACAACAACGCGAACGCCAACGTGAACGCCCCGGTGAATAACAACCGGCCGGCGAACGCCAATCCGAACGCGAATGCGGGTGCAAATGCGAGCGCCAACACCAACGCCAACCCGAACGCGTACAAGGACCGTCCTCCAACTTCACGGCCCGTCAACAACGTCGATCCGCAGCTTGAGCAGAAGCACCAGCAGCAGATCCAGCAACTCCAGCAAAAACAGGATCAGGAATACCAGAAGGTGCAGCAGAAGCAGTATCAACAGCAACAACAGCAGCAACAGCAACAACAGAAGCTACAGCAGCAGAATGCGGATGCTGCCAGGCAGCAACAACTTCAGCAGAAGCAACAGCAAATCCAGCAGAAGCAGGAACAGCAGCTCCAGCAGGTCGAACAAAAACACGACCAGCAGCAGCAACAGTTGCAGCAGAAACAGGCAGCGGAACACGCCCATTCAGCGCCACCACCACCGACCAACAATAAACCGGCAAAGAACGAGGAGAAGGACAAGGAAAAACCGCCACACCGCTGATTCCCGCAGCTTTTCCTGGACTCAGTTGGAAAAGAGCGCTCCTTTCGGGGAGCGCTCTTTCCTTTTACTGCCAATTTCCATGACCAACTCGCGGCCACCTTTCGCCGCGTCCCGCGTCCCTGTGCTATCTTCAAAAGTAAGCGCCATGGCCATCTCTTCTCTCGATCCCGTAACGTTTCGCCGAGTGACGGGCGCCTTTGCCACGGGCGTCACCGTGATTACCGTGGAGCGCGAACCGGGACTGGTGCATGGCATGACCGCCAATTCCTTCACTTCCGTTTCGTTGGATCCGCTTCTAGTCCTCGTCTGTGTGGATCACGACGCCAGGCTTCTCTCTTTCCTGAAATCGCAGCGGCGATTCGGCGTCAGCATTCTTCGTGAAGGCCAGTTGGCGATCTCCGAGTATTTCGCGAAAATCGAACAAACCGCGGAAGAACATGCCCGCCTGGGCATTCGTTATAAGTGGACTTCCAGCGGAATTCCGCTCCTGGACGGCACACTGGCCGAACTGGCGTGCAACGTCGTCGGGGAACACCCGGCTGGGGATCACACCATTTTCATCGGCGAAGTGGAAAGCATGGAATGCCACGAAGGAGAACCATTGCTCTTCCACCGCGGCCAATACCGGCGCCTTGCGCCTTAAACCTGTTGAGGTTCCCCAAGAAAGAAAAAGCCCCGGTAGAAAACCGGGGCTGAAGAGTCGTCTCGACTTTCGTTCTAGCGTTCAGAGCTTCCGCTCGGCCGCGCAGGCTCGGCGGAATCGCCCAATTCCTTGCGATGGCTCTTCACTTCCCGCAGCGCGTAAATCGCCTTGTTCTGCGACTCATAGTAAGTGCGCGAACTGATCTCCCCGAGCAGGCCCATGGATATGAACTGGATTCCGCTCACAAACAACGCGATGGACAGCAGCAGTAGCGGCCCGTGCTCCGTCATGATGTTCTGGTGATAGAAAATCTTGTCCGCCACCAGGAACACGCCCAGCAGAAATCCGCTTCCGGTTCCTGCAAGTCCGAGCATGCCGAAAAATTGCAGCGGGCGCGTGGAATAATCGAGCAGGAACTTGACCATGATCAGGTCGAAGAACACGCGAATCGTCCGCCCGATTCCGTAGTTGGACTTGCCAGTCTTGCGATCCGGATTCGAAATCGGCACTTCGGCGATGCGCGCTCCGGTGGAACTCGCCAGTGCCGGAATGAAGCGGTGGAGTTCGCCGTAAAGCTGAATCTCTTGCAGAATCTCCCGCCGGTACGCCTTAAACGTGGTCCCGAAATCGTGCAAGTCAATCCCGGAGAGCTTGGCCATCAGCCAATTCGCAGCGCGGCTGGGCACACGCCGCATCAGCCAGTGGTCTCTCCGCTGGTGGCGCCAGCCGCTCACCAGATCGTAGCCCTCCTCAATTTTTTCGAGGAAGCGCGGAATCTCTTCCGGGTCGTGCTGCAGATCGCCGTCCATGGAGATGACCACTTCCCCTCGCGCAAAATCAAAACCAGCTTTCAACGCGGCAGTCTGCCCGAAATTCCGGCGCAGCCGCACCACATTCACGCGGCGGTCGTGTTCGTAAATCTCACTCAGAACTTTGTAGGTATTGTCTTTGCTGCCGTCATCCACAAACACCATTTCGTAAGGCTCACCGATCGAATCCATCACTTCGGTCAGCTTCATGTACAGCGTCGGGATGTTCTCCTGCTCGTTGAAGAAGGGGACGACGAGGGAATAATGGATGGGCGCGTCACTTCTCATACAGACTTCTCAATGCCTCTTTCTGCACGCCGAAGCTGCAGTCCCGCCGGTTGCCAGGATCGGTCTCAAAATTCGTTTTGGCCACAGCTAAGCTGCCTGAGCCAGGAAAGCATAGTTTATCAGGCGAATACCCCGTGTGGCGACAATTTTTCGGACCGCCGTGTCGGTCAAAATCTCGAGTTCCGTCTGCCGCGAGCCCTGCAGCCGCGTCCTGGTTTGCCGCAAATCGTCGTCCACATAGCCCGGATGGCACATCAGTTCCGTGGTTCCATCTGGCAGAGTCTCCAGCAGGCGTTCCACCCCTTCGCGCGTCAGCACCCCCGTTTGCGCGATGCCGCAGAAATAATCCGTCGAAGAAATGCCCGCTCTCTGCGCCATTTCTCGCGCGTCCCGGGCCAGAAGTTTCAGCCCACGCGCTTGCATCCCCTGCTTCAGCAGCACGCTGGTCTTTAGCTCGCCGCCGGATGAGAGCACCGCGCGCAGCCGGGACTCTTCATGCGAAATCCGGATCGCGCCGATTCCGTGCTTCCGCGCAAGAGTCAGCGCCAGTTGAAACAATCCGGGGAGCATATGCACGTGCTTGTGACCGTCGAGATGCGTGGGTGTAATTCCGGCGCTTTTTATTTTCGCGATCTGCGCGTCCCATTCCTTCTCAACCTCGTCCAGCGGAAGACTCCGCGCCGCGATGCGCAAAAGCAAACTTTCCGGACCGCCTTCCAGATTGCCAGCTTTGTTCAAGAGCCCCGGTACGCTGGCGGCGGGAGCGGTAGGTGGCCCATCGCTTAAATTCAAATGCACGCCGACTCCAAGTTCGGGATGATTGCGATTCACGGCAAGACCTGAATCAAATGCGCGCCCATTTGCCAGCAGGGAAGTGCTGGTTACCAGTCCGCGCCGGTGAGCATCCGTGATGCCCCGGTTGATACCTTCGGTCCAACCCAGGTCGTCGGCATTGACGATCAGATTCTTCAACTTACGCCCATCCCTGTCCTTTCGGACAGCTACTCTTTCGTCTTCACTGCCATATTCGTACCATTGACCCTATTTCTCTCTAACTTTAGCATGGCCATCAAGAGGAAAAATGACGGTAAAGCTCCGAGAACTCAAAGAGGAAGGGGTGCGTTACGGCGAAAAGCGCCGCGGCCGCCGCATGAATTCGCGCGTGCCCATTCGCCTGGAATGGGAAGGCGAAGCCGCCAAGCGCAAGACCGTTGAGGCCATCACGCGCACCGTGAATCCCTATGGCTGCCTGGTCTTCTTGCCGGAGACGATGGAAATCGAGCAGCGCGTGGCGCTGACAAATATGGCTACGCAGACCAGCAACGCCGCGGTCGTCGTCTGGAGAGGGAACCGCCAACCCGAAGGCTGGGAATACGGCATCGAGCTGGTAGCACCGGACATGGAATTCTGGGGGATCGAACTTTGACGCCGCCGCAGAAATTGAACGCCGCACCGCCGGTCGCTCCTGCGCACAACGTAAAGCGCGGCACAGCCGTGACGCGTCCGCAGACCGCCGAAGAGCGCCGCCGCGCGCAGCGCGTCCTGCTGAAGATGCCGGTGATCATTCACATTCCGGGGAAAGCGAATCCGTTGCACGGGTTTACCCACACCGTCAGCGCCAGCGGGGCCATGGTTGTCCTGCCCGAAGGCATTCCCATGGGCACAAAGCTGTCCATTGAAAATCCCAAGACACAGAAAAAAGTGGATGCGCACGTCGTGCGATCGCCGCAACTGAACGCCGAAGGCTCGCTGGTGCCCATCGAGTTCACCACTCCCTCGCCGCAATTCTGGAATATCTTCTTCCCGCCCAACGCTCAGAACTAAATTCGCTCTTCTTTGATGCTGCGCGGAGGTCGTATTTGTACATCCGCCGGCAATCTATTGCACGCCGACAGTTGCTTGGATGGAGTGAATATCGCTCCCCGTGGTCCCCTGGATCGTTATGGGTACAGTTCCTGTAAGTACTTGGCTCAGCGCGGGCGAAGTGGAACTAAGATTGTGGGCGTCGCCGCTATAGGTAGCTGTGATTTGATGTATTCCGATGATATTGAGCGCATTTGTACCAATCTGGGCTTGGCCGGCAACTACTGCGAATGGACCGGTGATTGCATTCCCATAGTCGTAGAAGATGACCGTTCCGGTTGGATTGCCTCCTGTCACGGTCGCTGTGATTGTAAACGGCGCGCCAAGCGCTACTTTCCCACTAGAAGTTGTCAACGCAACGCTGGAAGGCCCCGGCGCACCGCCACCACCACCACCTCCTCCACCTCCACCTCCACCACCTCCTGCACCGCCGCCCCCGCCGCATCCAATGGCGAGGAGGAACAAACTAGTTATTCCCAGTCCCAAAGCTCCGCGCCAGCGTTTGCTGGAGCTGCGAATGCTCAAGAGCAATAGTGCAGCTAAAGCCGCCATCAAACTCAAGGACCACCAACTGTGCGGTGCTACACCAAAGATCCCGGCCCGGCGAACACTGCTCGTGACAACGGTAGGAAACGCTCCGTTAGCAGGAGTCAAACTTAGCATTGCCGAAGCTGCGGAACCGTTCAGACTCACCTGTTGCGGACTAATGGAGATTTGATACCCGTAAATTGCAACGCCGGAGGATAAGGATAGGTTTACGGTGCTTGGTTGTTGCGTCGCACTCACTGGCGCGATCGCGAACTGTTGGGAGCCCGACTGCCCCGCTACTGGCACAACGCTGATACCAGTTGCGGGCCCCAGACTGAAGTCGGGGATATTGACCACCACCCCGTTGCTGACCACCGAGGTGGCCTCATAATTCGTGTCTCCACTGTAGGCCAATACGAAGTTCTCTGTGCTGGAAGGAGCAACCGTAGCGGTTACTTGAATTTGCCAGTTTCCGTTCCCATCCGCATTCACCGTCGTGGAAACACCACTCTTTATCTGCCCGTCGTAGCCCCCAGAAAGAGTGACTGTTCCTGATGGTTTCAGGGCCACATTTGAACTTGGCACAGTGGTGTTCACGGTTCCTGTCAAGTTCACGCTGCTTCCATAGTTTATGGAGGCGGAACTGGCACTAAGAGTAGAACTGGTCGTATAGAGCACATTGACCGTAGTGGAAGCACTCGCGGGAGCATAGTTGGCATCCCCACCGTACTGGGCTTTGATCGTATGAGAGCCCCCGGTGTTGATGGTCAAAGTACCAAAGGCGAAAAACGCGGGTTGACCTCCTGCCGACCCAGAAGATTGTATAGCTACAGGGCTGCCAAGTTGCGTGGCGCCGTCGAAGTAGGTGACCGTTCCGGTTGGTCCCGCACCCACTTCTGCGGAAGAGTAGGCGGTTATGTCGTCGAAGAAGGGCGTACCAACCAGCGGGGGATTCGTTAATAAATCCTGGCCCATGGAGATAGTTGCGGGGACGACCGTAAAGGTCTCGGAAGCGCTGCTGGGACTATAGCTGTTGTCACCTTTGTACGTTGCCACGATCGTGTGCGTCCCGCCGGGGACAGCAGGTGCGATGTCGCGCGTATAGCCAATGCTATCCAGGGTGTAAATCCCTGGCCCGCTCATGCCCGCGTCCACGGGCACTCCGTCGCTGGTCAGAGTAACCGTTCCAGATGGGCAGGCCACCAGCGATGTCTGGCCACAGATCCCAGTCGGAGCGCCGGTGGGGTTGCTTACCCCGCCTTTGTTTGTAACGTATAGTCGGATGATGTATTTAGAACCGTAATTCACAGAGGATGCGTTGCCGTTAACTAGATTTCCGGACTGGTCGAAGGAAGGAATCACGATAAAGGTCTGGCTGCTTTCTGGAACGACGGTTACCGTCACCGGCGTCGAATCGCTCGGCGCGTTGGTTCCGTCTCCCGAGTAGTGCGCGTAGACCGGATAGTTGGTGCCCCCCGGCAAGTTCTGCACATTTCCTGTCACGCTGCCATTGGTTCCTAGTGTGAATTGGCCTGCCCCAGCCGTCGTACCGTCCGCCATCTTCGCTAGCAGCGACACCGTTCCCGTCGCTGTTCCGCTTTTCGGCGTCACGTCGATCGTTGCGGTCAACTTCTCCGCCCCATGCATTATTCCCGTCGTCTGACTCAGCGTCAGCGTCGTGGTTGTCGACACACTCGCAACAGTTCCCCAACTTGTGGCCAGATTCCCAACGTTCAGCGACCCCAATCCCGTCGCCCGGTCGTATCCCGCGCCCGCGTTCCAGGCCAGCGTGCCCGGTTTAGTTGGGTCGTCGAGCACGCCAATTTGCGTAGAAAGGGTTGCACTGCAGCCAACCACGCCGCCTTTGCAGGGCACGCTGATCGTTCCGATGCCTGTGCCACCGGTCGGCAGCGCGCTGCTGCCCTTCGAGATATCATTGAGGGCGCATCCTGTGACTACGGGCGTTGCGGAAGCGCAACTCGCCCCCGATTTATTCGCCAGCTCATACAGCACGTAATTCGCGTTTCCCTGCCGCGGCGCGGGATTTTGCGCCGTCGCCTGGCTCTGGTTGACCAGCGCCATGATCCCCGCAAACGCCGGTGCTGATGCGGAAGTCCCACCAATGATTCCGAGGTCGAAGTATGTTCCGGAGGTCTGCGCGGCACATGGATACGGCTGAAGATCACTCTGGCAGTAGAGATAACCGGTTCCATTGAAACCCGGGCTCGCAAACAGCGAAATATCCGGCAAATCGCGTTTCCCATCGTTCGGCATACCAGCGGTTCCGACCTGCCAGATCGGTTTGGGGTATGTGACGCTTGGTCCGCCGCCACCCGCAACAATGTTTTGCAATGCGGGCGGCGTCGTATTGATGTTGCAGCCAACCGCCCCCAGTTGCGCGCAACTCTGGTTCCACGGTATTTCAGGTATGTATCCCAGTGCCGACGCTCCCGTCGTCGCATCATTCGTGCTGCTCCAGTATTTCGTCCAGTTTCCGTATTCGTCGAAATCCGTTCCCCCCACGGCCACATTGTAGGGAGTGGACGCGAGACCGCTCACGGCCGGTCCAGCTATTGCCAAAGTTTCTTGATGGGGATCGTCGCATCCCGCCGATCCGCTATCTCCCGTCGAAACCGCCACCGTGATTCCTTGCGCCGACGCCTGTTGCCACAGATTGTTGTAAAACGAATTTTCCGCGCTACCCAGGCTTGATTCGCAAGCGCCGTAGCTCTCGCTCATCACTGCGGCCAGATTGTGCTCGACGATATATAGCGCCGAAAGGTCTACGCCCTGAGACGCGGAAGTCGACGCCGAGAGCACGTACTTGACAGTTGCCCCGGCAGCTATGCCGCCCGACCACTGCGTGTCCAGCAGCGCTTCCCCTTCCTCATCCGTGGAAGTGATTCCGGGGTCTTCGCCATCGTAGACGATATTGGTTGCATCGAAATTCGCGGACAACCCGAAAGCCGATCGGAACTGCTGCACGTCAGCTACGCGGAAGTTCGTCTCTCCGACGATGGCTATGGTTTGTCCCGCGCCATTGCACGGCGGAGCCGGAGTTCCGGCCCCGCAAGTTGCTGGCACGCCGTAGATTTTCGCGAAGTCTCCCGGACCCAGGCCATAAAAATTCCCCGGGCCGAATGGATTAGGAAAAGTCGTCAAGGGTTCCACGACACTCCTCCCCCCGCCGCGCCGCAACGTACCGAACCGCCGCGCATAGAAGTCCCGAGAAAAATTGTGCAGCGACACAATGCCTGTCACCACCGGCGCCAGCGCCGACGGTATCTGAGGATCGCTCGCATTCGCCGAATACGTTTTCCCATTTACCTGATAGTTGTGGATCGTCGTGCCAAACGCCCGCTGCACCTGTCCCGCAGTGCCGGAAAATTCAATCACCGTTTTTCCGCTGTAGATTTTTCCGATGCTGAAACCCTGCCGCGTCAGCCAGTCCGTCACGGCCTGAATGTCCGCGTCGGCCGGGCCGAACTGCGCGCCAAACTGTTCGGGCGTCAGCCACTGGTGAAAGCTCGGCGAACTCTTGTCCTGCAGTTTGGCAAGCGTGTCTTGCAGCGCGGCTTCCTGCTCATTGCTCCGCTTCAGGAGCAGCAAAATCCGGTTCATCGGCTGGGATTCCGCCACCGCGCCGCGGTCAAATTCGGCGCGCGCCAGCGGGTGCGCGTTCCCAATCAGCGTGATTCGCCGGGCGTCGTCCACGGCCTCCACCACGCGCGGGCGCACCTGCCCCATTGCCGATTGAACATGGATTTGAAACAGGAATACGACGGACACGAGCAAACCGCGCAAGACCACCCGATGAAGGTTCATGCCCACTCGCAGGAAATATATTTACTATGATTTGAATGAATCCCTCGGGCTCACCCGGCGGGACCTGGCCGGCGAATTCCCGAAGCGGGCGGATAATAGCACTCTGTGCAGGTCTTGTCTATGACGTGACGTTTCAGCATTTATACCTGAGCAACGAGATTCGCTCCGAAAAAGAAAAAGGCGCCCCGCCATCGCGGAGCGCCTTTTTTCAGACTGAACTTACTTACTGCACGTTGATGTTGGAGCTGCCGGACGACGCCGCGTAGTTGGTGTCGCCTACATAATTCGCCTTGATCGTTACGGTATGTCCGCCGCCCCCACCGCCACCGCCGCCGCATCCCGCGATGGCAACGGCCAGCAGTGCGAACACCACGAACCCAGCGTAAGCGTAATTGCGGCGCCGCTTCTCCGGCATCCAGCGCCAGCCGAATGCGAACAGCACGATGCTCAGCAAGGCAAACAAGAGGGGCAGCAACGGCAGCGTTGGCCGTGGATCCCCGGTTGGCGGCGGAAACAGCGCGGAGATGGTTGTGTTCACCGTAGCTGTGCAGGACGCCCCGACATTGACCGTCGCGCCCGCGGCGGTGCAGGTCACGGGTGCGCCAATATTCGTGCTTCCGTTCTGGAATTGGACGGTTCCCGTGGGGCCTTGGGTGGAGTTGCTGGCCGAACCAACAACCGCGGTCAACGTCACAGGAGACCCTGAAGTAATGGATCCCAGACTGCTCGCAACAAGTGTCGTCGTCGCCGCGGGTGTAATCGTCACGCTCAGCGTGTTGCTAGTGCTGTTCTGATAGTTGGTATCGCTGGTGGTGAACGTTGCCACTATGCTGTGGCCGCCGCCTGCGAGTTGAATGAATCCGTCTTCCACAAAACCCTGGTTGCTTACCTTGGAAGTGTTCGAAACATTAAAGTTCGGTCCGCTCGGAAAATCATTCAATGCCGAACCATTGTCGGTTAGCGCGACGGTGCCTTTGGGGCAAGGAATCGATGGGGTGGTCGTGCCGGAATAGGCAAACCCGCAAGTACTGCTGCTACCCGACTTGGTCACGGAAATATTCAAGCCGTAGGGAGAGCCATAGGGCACCGATTGTGAAGACGTGCTCGGCGTCGACGGCACGTTAGTCGAACTAAAAGTCACAAACCCAACCTTCGTTGCGCTGGGGGAGTTTGCTCCGGCCACGGTTGTCGGCATCGCCAACGGCGTTGAGGTGCTCATCGCATGCGTTGAATCGCCACCGTATGTCGCCGAAACAAACGCTGTACCGGGCGGCAGTACACTTGTTGTGACGGTGGCTGTCCCGGTGGTGAGTGGGAAGGGCCCAAACGATCCGAGAACTGTGGTCTGATCGCTCCCGAGCGCAGTTAGGGAAACATCCTCCGGCAAAGGCTTGGTCGATGTCGGAGGTGCAGGTGTGACCACTATCGTTGCACTGAAATTCATACCTGAGGGAGTTCCGCCGGTTGGGCTGGAAACGGTAGTTGTTGTCGCAGTTCGAGCAAACGTACTCCACTTGCCAATAAGGTTGGTCACGTTCACCGACCCAAGCCCCGTCGCCAAGTCGTATTGCTGGCCTGCGCTATAGGCAACACTGCCGTTCGCGACCGTGACACCGAGTGTGGATCCAGCGCCCTGGCACCACGACGTGCTGCCATCCACAGCGCTCGTGCTACCTTTCGCGCACGCAACGCCGATATTACCCTTGGTAATGTCGTTGAAAATGCAAGCGGCGTTCGGAGTGGCTGGCAGGGAAGAAGCGCACTGGTTACTTGTGTAAAAGGTGTCGTGCGCCGCAAGGAAGTACAAGCCGTAATTCACGTTGCCTTGCCGCTGGCCACCACTTGCTTGATTCAAGAGCGCAACAATCGCGCCGAACGGCGGCGTTGCCACCGAGGTGCCACCCACCAGGCTGAAGTCCGTGAACGGACTGCTCAAACTGCACGACGCTCCACTCGGGTTTGCGTCCGCCTCACAAGTGATCACCGCCACGCCATTCTGCCCGTTGCTGGCGAATAAGGAGACGTCAGGGATCGTGCGCACCGTAGGGTACAGGCTGGTGTGGAAACCTGCTTGGTAGGCGGGAATCGGATAGCCCCCGTTGCAATTGCTGCCCGAGAAGATGGCGCAATTGCTCGGGCCGCCGCTGGCGGCCGAAATGTCTCCTCCGTTTGGATCCACGCTGTTGCAAGCCGCCGGATAATTGGTGGCACAGAGCGAATCATCCCAAGTGGTCTCCGGAATGTATATCAGAGCCGACGCGAATGTGGGGCCGTTCGTCGCGCTCCAATACTGGTTTGGAGGCGTGGTTGGCTGCGCGGAAGAGTCAAAATCCGTTCCGCCGACCGCCACGTTAAACGGCGTAGAGGCGATGCCGCTCACAGCCAATCCGTTCGTGGCTTCATTCGGGAAATTGGTTGTCGGGTCGCATCCCGCGGAGCCGTTGTCGCCGCTGGATACTACCACTGTGATTCCTTGCGCGGCGGCCTGTTCCCACAAGGCGTTGTAAAAGAGGTTGCCCGCCGAACCCAGGCTAGGCTCGCAGGATCCATAGCTTTCGCTAATGACCGACGCCAGATTGTTGTCCACCGTGTAGAGTGCGGAGAGGTCGATCCCAGCCGTTATCTGCGTGGGATTCGTTGACGTGCTGGAAGAAGTCACCAGCAGAATTGTGGCGTTCGGAGCCACAGCCCCGGCCCACTCGACGTCCAGATCCGATTCGCCTTCGTCACCCGATACCAGCCCCGGGTCTGGGCCGTTCACGATGACGTTGTTTGCCTGCGAGAAATTCTGCGGAAGCCCAAAGAGATTCCGGAAGTCGATCACGTCCTGCGCATTTATATTGGACTGTCCGATAACCGCGATGGTCTGCCCCGTGCCGGTACATGCCGCAGCCGGTGTTCCACAAGTCGCAGGAATACTGTAAATCTTGGCGAAGTCGGCCGGCGCCATCGCAAAATTCACCGGATTGGTGCCGAAAGTGAAGAGCGGCTTGATCTGCCCGGTATCCCTCTGCCAGCGGTAGACTCCCTTGTTATGCAGGTGCGCTTTCCTCGGAAAAGTGTTCATCGCGGCCACGCCCTTCACCACCGGCGCAAGCGCCGCCGGAATGGCCGGCTCGCTCACGTTGGCGATGTGCTCTTCGCCATTCATGCTGAACTTGTGAATCTCCGTGTGAAACGCATTCCGCACCTGCGCCACGGTTCCGTTGAACTCAATCGCGGTGCGTCCCGCGGCCACTTTGGCCACCTGGAATCCCTGCTTCGTCAGCCAGTCGGTCACTGCCTGCACGTCCGCGTCGGACGGCCCGAATTGCTGGCCAAACTGTGCCGGCGTTAGCCATGCGTGATAGCTCGCCGATCCTTTGGTCTGCTGCGCGTCCATCAATTGCTGCAGCGCCGTCTCCTGCTCCGCGCTGCGTTGCAACGTCAGCAGCATCCGCGTCATCGGTTGCGAATCGGCAACTGCGCCGCGGTCAAATTCCGGGCGCGCCAGCGGGTGCACATTTCCTTTCAACTGAACGGTGCGCGTATCGTCCACTGCCGCGGTAACGCGCGAGGGCACGGGGTGGGTCTGTGCTTGAACGGCTGGGGTTGCGAATAGAGCGAGGGAAAGTGATGCAAGAACTACACCCATCGCGGTCGTTCTGATTTTCATGGTTCGCATCGGCTCCTGAGTTTGGATACTTCCGGATCAACCACTGCCACTTGGCAGGAATCGCGGGTTCCAAGCCCCCATGCGAGGACCACGGTTCTTGCTTCCATTCAGATGCAAAGTAAGAGGCTTAGGTTTGCCAGTACTGCATGATTCTGACGCATCTGCAAGCCCCTGTGGTGTAACAAAATTGCATTAATTTGTATCTTCCCGCAAAGCCACCATGACCTCTAAAGACGAATAACGATGAGGCCCAAGGCAAATCACCATAACCCCGCAACCGCCTAAAAAGTTGCGCCCGGAATCGCACTTTGTGCGACCGCAGTCAGGGTGCACCTTGGCATCGGGGTTATTCACTTGCGCCGGTCTTTTGCCGCGCTCATTCGCTCTGCTCACGCCACTCGGTGTACAATTCTTTGCACTCTCTTGGGGTCATGCGGGCCTGCTGAATACCTTCCTTTGATTCCGCACTCGCCTGATACACCGTGCACTGGAAAGGGAATCCATGCCTCTTCGCAAGCTGCTTGCCCTGTTGTGCCTGTGCTTTGCCCTTAGCTTCGCAGCAAATTCCAACGCGCAAACAAAACTCCTCCGCTTTCCCGACGTTCACGGCGACAAAGTAGTCTTCACCTATGCCGGCGACCTTTGGCTGGCCTCCACGTCCGGCGGCCTAGCCACTCGCCTGACGGCTCATCCCGGCATCGAAGTCTTCGCCAAGTTCTCTCCCGATGGCAAGTGGATCGCATTCACCGGACAGTATGACGGCGACGAACAGGTCTATGTCATCCCCGTCACCGGCGGCATTCCCAAGCAGTTGACGTTCTATCCGGCTCGCGGCCCGCTCACTCCGCGCTGGGGCTACGACAATCAGGTTTACGGCTGGACTCCCGACGGCAAGTCCATCGTGTTTCGCTCCCTGCGCGAACACTTCGATCTCGGCGACAACCGCCTCTACACCGTTTCCGTCGACGGCGGCCTTCCCCAGGCCTTGCCGATGCCTTTTTCTGGCGCCGGTGATTTCTCTCCGGACGGCACCGAAGTCGTCTACTCGCCGCTCTTCCGCGATTTCCGCACCTGGAAGCGCTATTCTGGCGGCTGGGCCCAGCAGCTCTACAT
>Ga0308309_10001573_pt1 | contig 13555 bp, 14 predicted proteins | sample HubBroMetageWFT5_FD_192491 | JGI IMG/M metagenome (GOLD analysis project Ga0308309, IMG submission 192491) | Warmed and freeze-thawed soil microbial communities from the Hubbard Brook experimental Forest, New Hampshire - Hubbard Brook CCASE Soil... | ecosystem: Environmental > Terrestrial >...
CGTGAGCAGCGTGCCGGGTTTGCCGTTGTTATCTGAGTAGAGGCCGAGGACGACCGTGGGGCCAGGAGCGCCGCTCCATTGGCCGTTCGGCGCGACGTAAAGGCTGATCGACTCCACCGTGCCGGAGGTCGTAGCAGTCTGCTGAATCGCCTCCGCCTGCCCCGCGGTGTCCGAGTCGCCCTGCGACAGAACGCTGCCATTCCCGAGGAGCAACGGGTCCGCCCCGGACTGGCTGTCGGTCGAGTAATGAGCGCGTTGGTGCATGGGAGCGCGCGTGGACTTTGTGCGCCGGTGCACCGAGCCGTGAGTCGACGCGCGAGCGCGCCCCGTGTACGCCGCGCGTTTGGTCGGGACCATCGCGCTCGCTGCTTCGGCGCCAGCAGCCACCCACATCCCAAGAATGCAAAGCACGGCTATACGCCGCATCCGGTCCTCCCTTAGGTGATTTGCGACTTCGCTATCGACGCCTGGACAAGCGGCCTTCAAATGCCCCCGGGTCCGGCGGACCAAACGTCCACGCCCCTCGAACATTCGTTGAGGCGCCTGGCCGCATCCCACGCCGGCGCGGAGGTTCACTCAGGATTGCGCCGGGATGAGCGGCCTTGGAGCCGGAGCTGAGAACGTGTCGTGCTGGGTGGCCCGGGCCGCCTCGAGTTCAGTCGCCGTGCCGATGCGGCCCGGATCGTGCTGTAAGGAACTATCCCGACGAGCTCCTGAGCTCCGGTATTGTGCGGCCGGTCGCGAGAAGGTCGAACTCGTCGCGGAACGCCTGGCGCGTGGCTGAGCTCGGTCTGCTGCCGCGCCCGGGAACGCGGTCTTCGCGACGCCGGGCACGGGTGCCACCGCCGCGAAGCCGTCGACGTGCAAGCGCAGTCGCTGCCGGCTCGCGCCGCGGCGATGCGGGCGGCGGATTCGCGATGACCCGCGACTCGATCGGGTCGGGCGCCGACTCGCACGGATACTGGCCCGACGGGGGCTACTTCGGAGTCGAAGCCGACGTTTACTGCACCGGTGCCGGGCAGACCTGGACGGGGAACGTCTGGGACGACAACGGCGCCACCGTCGGCTGCTGACGCTATGGGTGGCCGCGCCGTCTCGGACGGCGCGACCCGCTCCGGTTACTAGGACAGCGCGACCCGCTCGCGCCAGCTGGGCGGGAGGTTGGTCGCCACCTCGATCTTGCCCGGGAACTCAAGCGGCTCGCACGGACCGCGGTCGCGGACCCATTCGGCCATGCGCTCGATCCCGTCCTTGAGCGTGATCGGCTCGCCGGGGTTGAAGACGTGATGTAGCTTCGAGTGATCCGAGAACGCGTGTACGACCTCGTTACGCGCCTCAAGGTGAAGCACGTCGGGCTCGACGTCGAACGCGACGGCGATCGCGTCGACGAGCTCCATGATCGTGTACGGGGTGTCGGCCCCGACGTTGAACACCTCGTTGCGCGCAGCGTCGACGAGCGGTGACCGCGCGATGATTGGCGCGACGTCGGCGATGTGCGAGAACGCCCGCGTCTGCAGGCCGTCGCCGAACACCGGCATCGGCTGTCCCTGCATCACGTTGTTCATGAAGATCCCGATTACGTTTCGGTATCGGTCGGCGATGTTCTGCCGCTCGCCGTAAACGTTGTGAGGCCGAAACACCGTGTAGTCGAGCCCGAACATGTGATGCGCCGCGGCCAGGTCGAGTTCGACTGCATACTTCGAGATACCGTACGGATCCTCGGGGATCGGCGCCATGTCCTCGCGCATCGGCACCTGCCCAGCGCCGTAGACAGCGATGGAGGAGGTGAAAACAAACCGCCGGACGCCCGCGAGCACGGCGTTGTTTATTAGATTGACGCTCGCCTCCAGATTCGTCCGGTAGTTGTAGGCCCGGATGAAATGGGACAGTCCTTCGGCCGCATAGGCACCGAGGTGGTAGACGAAGTCGAACGGTCCAGAGTCCCACAGAGACCGAACGAAGTCGGCGTCGCGGAGGTCGCCTTCGATCCAGGTCGCGTCGGCCGGGACGTTCTCGATGAAGCCGCCCGACAGGTCGTCAGTCGCGACGACGTCCATGCCAAGCGCCAGGCAGGAATCGGCCACATGGGAACCCATGAAGCCGGCGGCGCCTGTAACGAGCGCGCGATTCTGAGTCATTGGCGATCTCCGATCTGAGTCATTGACGGTCTCTGAGTAACAACGCTCACCATCGCGAAGCGCTTGCGCGGTTACTTACAGCTGAGCGCGTAGCGTCCCGGTGGGCGAAGTCGCGTCCCCCAGGCTTACGTAGTAGAACCGTGGCGCGGACAGGATCGAGTTCAGGACTACCGGCGCCGCCACGGTGCACCCCCGGGGGGCATACCGCCCGTGAAGCGGAACGACGACCGGGCCGTTGGCGCCCTTGCCACCGGCGTGGATCGACGCCGTGACCGGCCGGAGAATCATGCGCACCGCCCCAAAGGCCCGCGTCCGTACGGTGACCACAGGCAGGCGGCCGAACCGCCAACACACCTGGCGCTTCGCCGGGATCAGTGTGACCAGCGCGGCGTCAGAGGTCGACCGGGCTGGTGTAGCACCCCTGGCCGTCAAGGTCACGTGATACGAGCTCGCCGGCAGCGCCCGCGGGCTTCGGGGACGAGCGGGGCCCTCGGCGGCGGAGAGGGTCTCCTCGCCCTTCGAGGCGTGCTGCTTGACGAGGGGGACACGGCGGGATTGTTGCGACGTCCGCACGTGGGTCCCGACGCTGGCGTCTGTTTGGGTTTCGCCGGTGGAGTTGCCAGCGGCTGTGTCAGAACCGCCTACGTGACTGTGGCCCCCGCAGCCTGCGATGACCAAAGCCATGGCCGCTGCGAGGAGCGGGATCGACTTGCGAAGCATGCTGACATAACGGAGCTGCGACCCCCGAATGTCCGCACCGAGGTGAACGTGCTGTTAAGCCGTGAGCTCGGCGGCCGCTTGTGCCCGCCCCGCCGCGCCCGAGCTCAGGCGCTCGCCGACCTCGTCGGCGACACGCTCGGCCATCTGCACGATCGACTCGCCGTTGAGGAGTCGCGGGTAGACCTGGCTCGCTGACGCAAGGGCAAGGCCTGCTACGCCCGGCCAGATCGGTGCGACGCGCGGCTTCTGGCCGAGAGGATGAACCGGCTCGACCAGCGGGGCTCGCTGGACGGTCCAGTCGACCACGTCGTCGTGGCGAAAATCAGGGGCGAGCTGCGTGAGCATGCCCGTAAAGCGCTCGTAGATCGACCGATCGTCCTCGGTGAACTCCGGCGCGCTCGCCTCGCAGTACTTGGGGAGGTAGAGCAGACGGAACCCGTCCGTGTGCTCGGTGCCAACGACATGAGAGGTCTCGACCACGGTCGTGATCGGCGTCGGGTCGCAGATGTTGACCGAGTAATAGGGCAGCACCGACTCGCGCACCTTGAGCACCAGGCAAACGCATCCCAGATAGCGCTTCGGGTAGGCGTCGAGCAGGCCTTGCAGAGGCTCCGGCAGCAGCCGCGCAAGCGCGGGCGGCTGAAGCGTTGGGATCGTGAGGTCGTACGGCTGCTTCTCGCCGTCGACGATCACCCCGGTCACTCCGTCAACTGGGTCGAAGCCCAGGCCCTCCACGCCGGCGCCCAGCTGGACGTCGACGCCGAGCGAGGTAGCACGCGCGACCACGGCATCGATCAGACGCTCGTGGCCGCCTTGCAGGCAGCCCATCATCTCGCTGCCGCCACCCTGGCGGGCGCTCCGCATCCGGTTGGTGCGAGCCCAGAGGTAGGTAGCCGGTAGCTCGTCGTAGGAGGAGTTAAAGCGCGAGTTAAGCAGCGGCTTCCAGATCCGTTCCACGACCTCGCGGCCGCAGTGGCGAGTCAGCCAGCTCAGTAGCGGGGTGTCTTCAAGCGGCTCGTAGTCGTGCCGCAGCTGGCACTGAGCGACAAACCAGGCGAGCCGGGCGCGCGCCGGTGGAGAGAGCGGCGGGAATCGTAGAAAGTCGCCGATCCCGTTGAATGGGTACATCTGTCCGTCGACGAAGAAGCCCGCGCCGACCGGGGAGAAGCTCAGGTCGTCGCTGATTCCCAGCTCCTCGGACAGGGCGATCATCCGCGCGTCTGAGGGCACGATCACGTGATAGAAGCGGTCGACCCGGTGGCCGCCGAAGTCCATCGCCGCCGCCAGGCCGCCGGCGTGCGGCGCGCGCTCGAGCAGCGTGACGTCCGCGCCCGTTTCGGCCAGCCGCATGGCGAGCACCGTTCCCAAGATTCCGGCGCCGACGATCGCAATGCGTGGTTGATCGCTCATTCTTCCCTCGATAGTGGTGAGATAGGCGGTGGTTGGATCCGTCCGACCAGGTGAGCGGCCATCAGCCGCCCGTACGCCATCACCGTCGGGCGCAGGTTCATCTTCGAGGCGCCCAGGCGGCGGCTCCAGTCGTTGACCGTCGGCACCTCGGCGACCTTGGCGCCGGCGTTGTAGAGCTTGAGTAACAGCTCGACGTTCGCGGCGAACCCAGGCTCCCGCACGAGCAGATAGCCGTAGGTATCCGCGGCGCGGCGCAACGTCCCGGCGCGGTAGACGCGGTAGAGGGAACTGAGCGTGTGAACGTCGCGCAGTCCACCGACGTAGCGGAAGGCGTTCGACACCGACCGCGACGCCGCGAGCCGCCACGGCGCCACCCCGATGATCCGGCCGCCCGGGGCATAGACCGAGGCGAGCACCACGTCATTCCCCTGCTCGAACTTCTCGAGCATCGCGGGCAGGTCGTCGAGGTCGGACGTGTTGTCGGCCTCGAGGGTCACGATCGCGTCGTCGTCGTGGGCCTCGCCCAGCGCGGCCCGCAGGCCCGAGTTGATCGCGGTTCCGAGGCCGCGGTTGACCTTGTGCCTCACGATCGCCAGGTGCAGTCCGTCCCGATGCTCCTCGATCACCTCGGCGGTGCCGTCAGCGGAACCGTCGTCGACGAAGATGACCCGTGCCCCTAGATCCAGGGCGCGCGGAGTCAGGTCGGCCATAAGGTTCGGAATATTGTCCCGCTCGTTATAGGCGGGGATCACGAAGCGGATCATGTAGGTCCTCTTCAGGCTACCTTCACGCTACGGCGCGCAACGGCCGGCGTTCTCCCGGCATGTCCAATAGCTTAATGGGCCGGGAGTTGGCCGCGGAGTCCCGTACCGCTAGGGCAGCGGCGAGGGCGCGGCAGCCATCGTGGGCATCGACCGGCTCCGGGGTGTCTTCGAGGACGCATTCCGCGAACGCTTCCAACTCGGCTCGCAGCGGCTCGACCCGACGCAGCGCGAACCGGACGGCGGTGCCTTCCGCGTCCCCCCGCACCCGGGCGAGCTCATCCCACCCGGTCGCCGAGCCGGTCGACTCGGTGAACCAAACGTCCTGGGTCAGGTAGGACGCGCTCAGCATCCCGCCCTCACCAATCACGGTGAGCTCGCGGCGCTTCTCCGGGGTCAGCCAGTTGACGTCGAGCAGGCCCATCGGACCGTCGTCACCGAAGCGGAGCAGGCAGGAGATCATGTCCTCCTGGGTCGGGTGCAGGAACTGGCTGCCCTCCGCGTAGATGCTGGTGATCGCGCGACCGAGCGCGAACTGCATGATGTCGAGGTCATGGGTGGCGAGGTCGATCGTCACTCCGGCATCAAGGATTCGTGTAGGCAGCGGTCCGACGCGAGTGGCGTGGATTCGGAACACCCTTCCGACGCGCCCCTCGGCGATCAGGTCGGCCAGCTTGGCGACCGCGGGGTTGAACCGCTCGATGTGGCCGACCATCAGCTTCACTCCCGCAACGCGGGCCGCCGCGGCCATCCTCAACCCGTCCTGGAGCGTCGTCGCGATCGGCTTCTCGACAAACACGTGCTTGCCGGTGGCGATAGCGTCGAGGGCGATCTCGGCGTGGCGGGTCGATGGTGCACAGATGCAGACCGCGTCCACCTCAGGCCGCGAGAGCATGTCGCGGTAGTCGGCAAACCAGTCGATCGGACGTCGGCCGATGCGATCCCGAGCCAGCGATTCGTTGGGCTCCGCGAGCGCGACTAGCTTCGTCGACTCGATCTTCTCTAGCGTCTCGACGTGGAAAGCGCCCATCCGTCCCGCACCGATTACTGCGATGCCCAGCTCGTCACTCATGCCGCCACCTCCATGGATTCGCCCACCGACTCGGCCACGATGAGCGCGATGCGTCCCGCAGCGTTGCCATCACCAAAGATCGTCGGCCGCGCCAGTGGCAGCGGTCGGTTCAGAGCCCGCTCGAACGCGTCTGGGTCGACGCCGACAATCGTGTTCCAGCCCGCCTCCACCGTGTCGACCCATTCCGTCTCCTCGCGGAGGGTCACGCAGCGGACGCCCCACAGATAGGCTTCGCGCTGGACCCCGCCGGAGTCGGTCGCGATTACTTGCGCGCCACGTTCGAGCTCGAGCATGCGCGTGTAGGGCACGGGGTCGATCAGGTCGACGTTGGCCGGCACCGCGACCTGCCACTCCTTAATGCGCGCCCGCGTGCGCGGGTGCACCGGGAAGACCACCGTCCACGGTGAGCGGCTCAGGCACTCCAGCACCGCCTTCAGCCGCGCGGGATCGTCGGTGTTGTAGTTGCGGTGGACCGTCGCGAGCAGGTACTCACCGTCGGCGGGAGTGACGCGGTCGCGCCAGGACTCGAGGATGTCGCACAGCGGATCGCCGGTGACGTGGATCTTGCCGCGCACGCGCTCGCTGACGAGATTGCGCCGGGCGCCCTCAATCGGGGCGAGCAGGACGTCGGAGAGCCGGTCGGTCTCGATCCGGTTGTGCTCCTCTGGCATGTCCATGCGCCGGGAGCGCAGCCCCGCCTCGATGTGGATGAGCATTACTCCCGCCTCAGCGGCGGCGCGCGCGCCTGAAACAGTTCCGCTTGTGTCGCCGCGCACGATCACCGCGTCGGGCCGCTCGGCCTCGAGCAGCGCCGCGAGCCGTTCATGTCCGAGCGCGACCTGCTCAGCCAGGGGTAGCGAGCCGACCCCGAGGTTGAAGTCGGGTCGCGGCAGCTTGGTGGCCAGGATCTGGCCGTCGGACATCGCGTCGTCGTAGTGCTGGCCGGTGTGGACCAGGATCTCCTCGACATGGCCGCGCAGCGCGGCGCTCACCGGCGCGGCCTGGATGATCTCCGGCCGAGACGAGATGATCGACATCACCTTCGCGCGCCCCTGCGTTTCTGTTTCAGTCAGCAAGTGTTGCCCCATTTCCCTGATAGAACGGAGCGCGGGTCCTAGACCTTGCGCGGCCGCCGGCAATCTCCCGGCTGCTGCAGCTCGCTCCGCGGACGGTTCAGCAGAGCGCGACCTCGTCGCCCTCGCCGACGCAGAGACGCATCGCCCGCGGGAGCGAGAAGTCGCGAAACACGTGGGCACCGCGGCCGACGAGGCTTGAGACCAGGCGCGTGCCGACATGCATCACGCGGGCGCCCGGAGAGATGATCGAACGCTCGATCTCGGCGCCCTCGATCTGAGCCCGAGCGCCGATCGAGGTGTAGGGGCCGATATAGGAGTTCGTGATGCTGGCGCCCTCGCCGACCACGGCCGGTCCGACGATCACACTGGTAGTGACCGTGGCGGTCTCGTGGATCAGAACCCGTCCCTCGATCCGGTTCTGGCGTCCCGTAGGGTGGCGCTGCGGCGTGATCAAGTCGAGCGCTAGGCGATTGACCTCGAGCAGGTCGCGCGGGTTGCCGCGGTAGTGCCGCCAGCCGTCGGCCAAGCACACCTCAACCGCCTTGCCGTCGTCGGACAGGCGCTGGGCGAGTACGTCGAGGCCCGACGCCGTCCCGCCGCAGCTCGCCTGGCAGGCCTCGCGGAACGCCCCCGGACCGAACATGCCCACGCCTGCCTCGCAAAGGATCCCTGGGATCGTCGCCGACGATGGCTCGTCGGCGGCGAACCCGTTGCTCGAGGGGCCCGAGAACGCCGATCCATGGCAGAGCAGGACGAGATCGAGCGATTGCTCTGCCGCGGCGCCGACGTACACATCCAATCGCGCGTCGAGCAGCCCGTCTCCCGCGTGGACGATGCAGGGAGCGGCGCCCACGAGTGGCGCGGCGGCGCGGAGCGTGGTGACCGGGTCGGCGTTCGGAGCCGAGACGGCATACGCCAGGCGCAGCTCACTCGACCGGTATCGATTCAGGCTCGCGCGCACCTCGATCAGGGCATCCGCGGTGCCGGCGACGATCACCTCGTCGACCCCTTCGGCTAGCAGGGCATCGAGCACGTGATGAGCGATCGGTCGGTTGGCGACATCCTCCAGAGCGGGCATCCGAACGGTGGTGCTGGTTCCGCCGTTCTGCCACGGCGCATCCGGAAACACCACGACTCCCTTGTGAGGCATGAACACCTAACGGGCGACAGGGCACGCTACTCACGCCGCTCTTAGGCGAGCTTTATCGACCTACCTGCGAGAGAACCGCGGTCTGGGACCCGTAGATGTACCGTGTGCAGCGTCGTGACCATCGGCTTGTTCGACACAGAGACTCCCCTGGCCGCGCTGCGCGAGGAGATCATCGACCGGATCGCGCGCGTGGTCGAGCGCGGGGTGTTCATCCTCGGGCCTGAGGTGGAAGCGTTCGAGGAGGAGTTCGCCGCCTACATCGGCGTGCGTCATGCGATCGGCGTGGCCAACGGCACCGACGCGATCACCGTCGGGCTTCGCGCGCTCGGGGTGCAGCCAGGCGATGAGGTCGTGGTGCCCTCGTTCACCTTCTACGCCTCGGCCGAGGCGATTGTCAATGCGGGCGGTCGTCCAGTGTTCTGCGACGTCGACCCGGTCACGCGCAACGTCACCGCGGAAACCGTCGCGGCCGCGCTCACACCGCGGACCAAGGCAATCGTCGCGGTGGACCTGTTCGGGGTTCCGGCACCGCTGGACGAGATCCGTGCGCTAGGCCTCCCGGTGCTGGAGGACGCCGCCCAAGCCGCCGGAGCGAGTCTCAACGGCCGTCGTGCGGGCTCACTGTCGGAGCTCGCCACCTTCTCCTTCTACCCGTCGAAGAACTTGGGCGCGCTGGGCGACGGCGGCGCGATCTGCACCGACGACGACGACATCGCCGACATGGTGCGGGCGCTTCGCTTCCACGGTTCCTACGACAAGCAGAACTTCGAGTACGTCGGCTACAACTCCCGGCTGGACGAGATGCAAGCAGCGATCCTGCGCGTGCTCCTGGCCGAGCTCGATACTTGGTGCGACGGCCGGCGCGCCGCCGCGGCCGCGTATGCCAATGCGGGGATCGCGCAATACGTTGATCCGCCGGTCGCGCCCGAAGGCGTCGATCCAGCGTGGCATCTGTACGTCGCGACCCATCCGCGCGCCGACGACCTGATCGCGGGGCTCGGAGAGCGGGGAATCCAGGCTCGCTCCTACTATCGGACGCCGCTTCACCGGCAGAAAGCTCTGGCGCCCTACGCGCCGGAGCGAGCTGATGCCTTGCCGGTCACCGACCAGCTTGCGCGCGCCAATCTGGCGCTACCGATGAGCTCCACTCTGGATGCGGCTGAGGTCGGCGAGGTTGTGGCCGCCCTCGCCGAACTGTCTGATCGCTAGCGGGCGTCAGCTCCAGTTCTCGATCAGGTCGTCGTCGGTTACCTGGCGAATGACTCGGGCCGGCACGCCGAGTACGACAGCACGCGCCGCGACGTCTTTAGTCACGAGCGCGCCGGCGGCCACGAACGCCTCCTCACCAATCTCGACCCCGGGAACCAGCACGGCGCCGCCGCCAACCCGGCAAGCCCGCCGGAAGGTCGGTCCCAGGAGCGGCTCGCCGGGCGCATGGCGTCCCATCGCGTGATCGTTGGTGGTCACCACGCCGGGTCCCAGAAACACATCGTCCTCGACCACTGAGCCTCCGGTCACATACACGCCGGTCTGGATCAGCACACCGGAGCCGACGCGGGCGGCGAAGTCCACACAGGACGCACGGCCCACCACGCTTCTTCCCCCGATCCTGGAGCCCTCGCGAACCTGCGCCTGATCCCCGATGATCACCCTTTCGCCGACCTGGGCGCCGGCATAGACGACGGCGCCGCAGCACACGGTCACGCCGGCTTCAATAGCCAACCGTCCGATCTGCGTTCCCGCCGCGCTCGAACCCTCTCGCAGCCGCGGGCGCTTTCCGAGCACGGCAAAGTCCTCGACAAGGCAGTTTTCGCCGAGCTCCGTCCCGGCGTGGATAACGCAGGATCCGATCCGCGATCTGGTCCCAATTCGGACGCCGTCATATATGACAGCGCCGGCGGCGATCTCGACATCCTCGGCGATGTCGGCGTCGGCGGAGACATGGGCATCTTCGTAGCGGTTGGTGGCCATCGAGCGGTGCAGTCTAAAGCGGACGGACTCGCACGTTAGGGCTGGTTGATCGAGGCTCGTCTCTCCGTTCATGCGAGCCGCCGGCTTGGTCTGGAGGGTTTTACGCCCGCGGATCTTGATGCTGAGGCGGTCGAGCGGTTCTTCGTTGACCGGCGAGCGTCTGGTCAAACGAAGTACTTGAGCGCGCGGGCGGCGGCGCCGTTGCTGGCGTATCTGCGTCGGATCGGCGTGGTGCCGATGGCGGTGGCCAGAAATTCTCGGATAGGGGTTGACAGTGCTCGCTGGCGGCCTATTAGAGCGATCAGAGAGGATTGACATAGAACTAGCGGCTCATCAGTTGGGTGGAGGCCCGGAGCCCAGGTCGAGAGGGGTTGCCTGACGGTTTGGCACCTACCGCCTTTAGTCAAGGCTCTTTGGCTCCGGCCTCCACCACCCTTTTTCACCTCTCTGAGCCGCGTGGGTGTCCCGGAGAGGAGGTGAGCGTTCGTATGTCTGTTCGTCGTCGTTGGCGGATCGGCTGGGTGCGGCGGGGGCTTGGCTCGCCGGCGCATAGCGCGATCGTGTTGCCCCGGCTCCGGCCGGCCGCCTGAGGAATGCTCTCGGATAGATCCTGTTCCGCCGGCGGCGCGCCGGCGGAACCGCTGGGTCGTGAGCGCGTCGCGGCCATGTTGGCCAGCGTCCAAAATGGCTCCGCGCTACACACGGTTGGCGGATTGGACGAGATGGCCGCGGAATCGGACCACATCACGCACGACGAGAGCGAACTGCTCCAAGCGCAATCGCTGGCGGCACGCGGACTTGATGAGGACCTAGCCGCGGGGTTGCGTCACCGCGAGCCCGGCGGCGAGACGAGCTCGGCCGGTTACCTGCGCGACCTCAGCGACCGCCCGCGGCTTCCGGCCGCCGTTGAGCGGCGCCTGATTGATGCCGCCCAGGCCGGCGACCGCCGCGCCCGCGAGGAACTGGTCGAGGCGTTCCTGCCGCTGATCGCCGGGGTCGCGCGCGTGTATCGCGGGTCGCCGGCCATCACCCGACTTGAGCTGATGCAGGAAGGCGTGGTCGGACTGCTCCGCGCGCTCGAGCGCTACGACCCAACGCTGGGGGTGCCATTCTGGGGGTATGCGGCGTGGTGGGTCAGGCAGGCGATGCAGCAGCTGATCGCTGAGCTGACCCGGCCGCTGGTCCTCTCCGACCGGGCGCTCAGGCAGCTCTCGCAGCTCAAGCGCGCGCATGGCGAGTACGTGTCCGAGCATGGGCGAGAGCCGAGCGGAAACGAGCTGGCTGACCGCACCGGCCTTACCCACGCCCAGGTCGCGGACATGCTCGCGCTCGAGCGTGTGCCGCAGTCGATGGACGAAGCGGTTCAGGGCGCCGAAGGGAACGTGGGGGTGTTCGGGGAGCTGCTCGCCGACCCGCTCACCGGCGACGCCTACGAGCGGCTGCTCGATCACTCAGAGATCGAGCAGATCCGCGCGCTGCTGGGAAGCCTCAACGATCGCGAGCGGATGATCCTGCGCGCCCGTTACGGCCTCGACGGATCGGAGGAGTCGCTGCGAGATATCGGGGAGCGGATCGGGCTCTCCGGCGAACGGGTGCGGCAGATCGAGGAGCGCGCCTTGGGCAAGCTTCGCGCTGCGGCCACCCGCGGCGAGCGCGACTGACCACACGCCCTGGACCCCCAGGGCTTGACGGTCGGGGCGGCCGGCCTATTGATACGGGACGAAGGCATCCGACAGCTGGAGGTGATCCCGGTGCATGTACTCGATCGTCCTCATCTTCTCCACGCCGCGGCGATCACCGCAGCCTGCGCGACCCTGGCGATCGTGCTCACGCTGCTGCTCGCGGGCACGCTGAACGATCTCACGTCCACCTCGGCCAGCGGCTCGCCGACCCCGACGCCGAGCCGCATCCACTCGACATCGACCCGTGCGGGATGGAATCTGAGCCCGTTCACGAGCCTGTTGCGCTCCCCCGTCCGGGTCCCATGGACGGCAGGCTCCTAGCCACGCCCTGCGATGCAGACGGCGATCGCTGGTGATGACTGGCGGCGGCCAGGTCGACCCGTACGGCGAGCTGGATGTCTCGCGAGACGCGTCGAGCGAGGAGATCCGTCGCGCGTACCGACAGGTTGCCCGTCGCCATCACCCCGATGTCAGCCAAGACCCCGGTGGGGCAGAGCGGTTCGCCGCGGCGGCGCGCGCCTACGAGATCCTCAGTGATCCGGCGGCGCGCGCCCGCTACGACAACCGCTTGCACCGACCGGTCCCGATCCGCCGATCGTCCAGGCCCCGACCCGCGGTCGGTCTCCGCGCAGTCCTCGAGCTGACCGACCGGGAGGCGGCTCACCTCGCGCGATTCCCTCTCACACTCACCGACGCCCACGGCGGCCGCATCGTGATTCCCGCCGGGACGGGTGACGGCGACCAGCTCATGCTTCGCGACCGCGGTGAGCTGATCGTGCTTCGCGTCCGCGTTCACGAAAGACTTGACAGTCCTTGACTGAGATCTATTACCGGCGATGAGCACTATCCGTTCTCTCAATGGAGGTTCACATGGCACTGATTCGCTGGGAGCCGGTCACTGAACTCAACACCATCCAAAACGAGATGAACCGGCTCTTCAACACCTTCTTCGACCAGCCCGCCCCCACCGGCCGCGGCGGCGCACCCAGCAGGCGCTGGATCCCTGCGATGGACCTCGTCGAGACCGCTGACCACTACGTTCTCCGCGCCGACCTTCCCGGCCTGTCCGACGACGACGTCAACGTCCGGCTCGAGGACAACGTGCTCACCATCTCCGGCGAGCGCAAAACCCAACACGAACCGCACGAGGAGGGCTACTACCGGATCGAGCGCGCGTTCGGCAACTTCGCCCGCTCCCTCACCCTCCCCGACGGCGTCGACCCCGACGCGGTGCAGGCCCACTTCGACCGCGGCGTGCTCGAGATCCGAATCCCCAAACCCGAACAGAAAAAGCCCCGACAGGTCCAGATCGCCCTCGGCACTCGCCCGACCGACGACACCAAGACGATCGAGAGCACCGACACCGGCGACCCGCACGTCAACAGCGGCGAGCCGGTCCCAGCGCCGGCCTGATCCACGAACTGCCATACAGACCCTCCACAATCGCGGACCGCGGGCTATCCCGCCGCGGTCCGCGCACCCTCGCTCTCCCTCGCCGATCAGCGACGCTCCGCGATGGTCGGATCGCTCGCACGCTCCTCACCAGCGACCCGCGCTCCTTCGCTGACCGGCGAG
>Ga0308309_10001574_pt1 | contig 13555 bp, 14 predicted proteins | sample HubBroMetageWFT5_FD_192491 | JGI IMG/M metagenome (GOLD analysis project Ga0308309, IMG submission 192491) | Warmed and freeze-thawed soil microbial communities from the Hubbard Brook experimental Forest, New Hampshire - Hubbard Brook CCASE Soil... | ecosystem: Environmental > Terrestrial >...
ACCTGAAATTCAATTGCCCACCGTCCCGCTGCGGCCACCAATCGAATTGGAAATGTCAACTTGGCGCAGCAAGTTCGATAGCTTAAGTCCTTGGCATTAACGCGGCGCGGAGTCAGGAGGGCATTTCTGCTCCGCAGCGCTTGACAGACGGGCTTGCAATGCCTTCAGCGGAGTCCGTAAAATCTCATTCGGTGGTGCCGTGTTCGAAACCGCCAACCGTGTCGCGCTCATTCGGCACCGTGCCATCGGCAACATCGGTATCAGTTTTTCTCATTGCCTCATTCCCTCCAATGCGGGGTCTCTCAGAGAGGACAAGCGGAAAATCTGAACGCCGAGACCGGCCGCCGACGGCCTACGGGATCGGCTTTGGCCGATCCCGTGTTTCGGTTGAATAAACTCTAAACAGCGACTGTCTCCCCGTACGGATTTAGCCGCGCGGTTCGGAGTGAGCCTCGCCAGCATAGTCCACGTCGCGGTCGAGCGCCGTGCGTATGTCGCCTCGATGTTCTTTAGATTTCGGGCGGACCGCGACCACAATACCGCCTTCGCGCAAGCCCTTTTCATAGTCCTTGGCGCGTTTCTCGCCGATTCCGACGCCGATGAGGCCGCCAACAATCCCGCCTCCCGCCGCGCCGGCGCCCAGCCCCGCTAATGCCGCCGCTAACGGTCCCACAACGAGGGGCGTGGCAAGCCCGCCCGTGCCCGCGATTGCCACCACGCTACCCGTGGCTGTAAGGCCCGCAACGATCGCCCCGAGGACGCCCCCTATAGTAGCACCGGCAGCTACGCCTTCGCTGCCTTTAGCATTCACGACGGCGGAGAATGCCTTCTCACGCGTTTTGTCATCCATCATTACGCTGATGTCATCGCGACCGTAGCCGAGCCCGTGCAGACGCTCGACGGCCGCGCTGGCCGGTTCCCGGTCATAGTATATTTCGGATTCGAATGCCTCGTCTTGATCGTACATGAGTCCTCCCTTTCCGGCGCTTTCTACCCCTCGATCTACGCAACGAAACAGACTATAAGGTTTCGCTTTGCGACAGACCCTGTGACGCTTCGCTGAGTAAATTCTCGCGCTCCCCCGGCAGCGGTGTTCGCATACGTGTACGTGCAAGTTGCACTGGCCTGTCCCGATCGTGGCCGCTACGCATGGGTGCATGGTACCCACGGTGTTAGCCGGCCTACGCCGATTCGATACCGATTTCTTCGAGGTGCTTGAGAAGCTCGGCCACGTCGCGATAGACGCGGAAAGCACCCGCAGAAGTGAGTTCCTCGCGAGAATAGCCTCCGCTCAATACTCCGATTCCAAAAGAGCCGGCAGTCCGGGAGGCGAGCATGTCCCACGTGCTGTCTCCCACCAGTGCCGCGTCGTGTGGATCGACTCGCAATTGTTTGAATGCCCGGTGCAGCTGATTGCTCGAGGGCTTTGAACGCGCTTCGTCTTCGCGGGTGATGCAGAGCGTCGACGGCGTGAGCTTGAGGCGATCGAAGTATATCTGAGCGTCATCGTGCGAACCGCTCGTCACGATCGCCATGCGTATGCCGAGACGTTCGAGTTCCTCGGAAACCCGATCCGCGCCGGCGGCGAGTATCACTTCGTCGCGAACGAGCGCAAAGGCGTTCGCATGTGCTCGTTCGAGTGCGTCCCTCTGTGTTTGCGATAATCCAAGTGCGAAGGTTCGGTCGAGCGCTTTGAGCAGCAGCGCTCCGTTCATTCCCACTCGCCGATGAATATCGACGACCGGAATTTGAAGTCCCGCGTCGCGAAAGGCTTTCGTCCACGCGGCGACGTGCTGGTAAGTGGAGTCAGCGAGTGTCCCGTCGAGGTCGAAAAGGAGCGCTTTCACACATCAGATATGTTAGGCTGGTGCTCGACGGCTAACGGCCCGAACAATCGCCAAAAGGATTATCGCGCCAATCAGCGCGCAGACCATGCTGCCTATGTTGAACCCGGTGACACCTGCGTGACCGAAGAAGCCGTAAACGAACCCGCCGATCACAGCGCCCACTACCCCGACAACGATATCCCCGAGCAGTCCCCCCGGCCCTTCGCCCGGTACTAAGAATTTTGCTACGGCGCCGACGATTAAACCAAAAACAATCCAGGTGAGAATACCCATCTCTTCCGCCTTCCTGACAGCTGTATGGCAGTATGATTCCCCGCGCGGTTTCCAGCCAAACGCGCGTCGAATTACGCCCTCGCCCCAGGAGCGTAACCCGACCCTAAAAAACCTCCTTCGTGCGCTTGAAGGGACACTTCAGCAAGCGGGGTTCATTCGCTATGCTCATGGCCACATCGTTATTTGAATCGACACAATCTCGAGGAGGCGTCCTGCGAGTGTTATAGCGTGGCGCGTGCGCAGTTTGGGCCGCTGTTGGAGCATATGGCCGACAAGCAGTAGCGCTATCCGATGCGTTTAAGGCACGTCAATAGAGGTAAGATAACAGCACATGCGGCGGCGCTTTCGATCGGTAGTCTGTTTTTCGCGCCCCCGCCGGGCGTTCTGGTGCTTGACTCGTTTTCCTGGGGAGCGCAAATGCACCCTCGACTTCGCCGTGGATGGCACGGGTGCGCTGTGGGAACTTCCCGGAAGTTTCGCAGTCGGTGAGGCATCGTGACCGTTCCCACCGAGCTGCTCAGCATTGACGACGAGTCGTTGTTGGGAGCACTGGCCAAGGTCGACGCCACAACGCTTGAGACGTCGGCGGGAGCGCGGCGCGTCGTTTTTAGCGAGTTGATCGAGCGCGCCTTCGCGCGAGTCGCCGATTACCAGCGCGGCATGAAGTTATTGCGCGTGTGCTATAGCGTCAAAACCAACCCGAGTAGGTCAATCCTCAGTTGCGCCAACCGACATGGCCTGTTCGCCGAAGTTATCAGCCCGGCCGAGCTCGACGAGGCTATTGCATGCGGCTTTCAACCAAGCGACGTCGTTTACAACGGTCCATATCCGGCCGAGCGCTGTAGGGTCGGGCCGGGCTTCATTTTCGCCGACTCAGTCGAAGCATACACCTCGGCGACGCGTCGCTTTCCAATGAGCTGCGTAGGCGCGCGCGTGCGTCCTCCAGGCATCATGTCACGGTTTGGCACGCTGCCAGAGGAGCTAGGCGAACTCGCGAAAGCAATAGAGCAATCCGGCCGCCCTGCGACGGCCATTTCCTTTCACGTTCGTCCCGGCGACTACGGCCTCTACACTTTGAGAACGATCGCGTCAGCGGTAATCGATTACGCTCAGGAACTAGAGCGCCGATGCAGCGTGCCGGTTACAATTTTCGACATCGGCGGTGGAAAACGGCCATTGGAATTCGATGCGGCAGTGGGGTCTGGAGATTTCGAGTGGATCGAACGACGCGTGCGCGAGCGTCTCCCGCACGTGCAGGCGGTCTTCGTCGAGCTGGGGCAAGCATTGGTCACCAGCGGCGAAGGGGTGATCGGTTCCATTCTCGAGGTACGGCGCCGTGGCAATATCACCGAAGCTGTGATCGATGCCGGCTATCCCGAGGTTCCGCAGGTTCATTCGTTCGAACACCGGCTCTTCCACCTGCGCGCTGGAAATGTTCGCCGCCTCATTCATGGCACCGACCGCCTTCTCGGCCGAACGTGCTTAGAATATGACGTGATCTCCAGTTCGTCAAGCTTGAGCGGGTGCCGTGCCGGCGATGCCATTGCTATCGCAGATGCCGGTGCATACGATGCAAGCATGTCTTTCGGATTCGCGCAAGGCGAACGGCGATGAACGCAACTTATGTTCTGCCGGTTCGTTTGCCGGATGGGCAACCGATCGAGGAGTTAGCCGCCTACATTCGCTCGTTCTCCGGCGCCGAGATGGTGGTCGTCGATGGTTCCGGTCCGGAAATTTTCGGCGCGTTGCAAGCCAGCCTTGCCGGCTGTGCGATTCACGTGCCTCCGGATCCCAGCATAAAAGGTCGCAATGGCAAGGCAAGAGGTCTGCTTACGGGCCTGCAGATCGCAAGGCATGACAAAATCGTGGTCGCCGACGACGACGTTCGGTATGACGGTCTGACGCTTGCGAAGCTAATAGGCTGTCTCGATCGCTGGGACGTTGTGCGGCCGCAAAATTACTTCCATCCAACGCCCTGGCATGCCGTGATCGACAGCGCACGTTCGCTCATTAACCGCGCGCTCGACGGAGACTGGCCCGGTACGCTGGCCTTCCGCAAGTCGGCGCTTCCAAAAGGATACAATGCAGACGTTTTGTTTGAAAATCTAGAACTCGTTCGAACGATTCGGCGCCGCGGCGGCCGCGAGCTTGTGGCGAGAGACATCTTCGTCGCACGTCGTCCTCCCACGGCTCGGCACTTTTGGCATCAACGAGTACGGCAGGCGTACGACGAGTTCGCACGGCCGACTAGACTCGTCGTTGCGCTTAGTCTGCTTCCTACACTAGCGGTTGCGATGACGAGGCGCAATTTTGGCGTCGTGGCCATGCTCGTGCTCGTGCCCGTCTTCATTGCCGGCGCGGGCCGGGCGCGGAATTCGGCGCATCGGTATTTCAGCTGGCTCTCGGTTGCAGCCGCACCGCTATGGGTACTCGAACGCGCATGCTCCTCGTGGCTCGCCCTCTTTGCGCGAGTGTTACTTGGCGGCATGCCGTACGGCGACACCGTTATTACGGCGGCCGCGACCCCGAATAAGGATACGAAAAAATGGTGCGCTTGACGATCGAGCAGGCGCTCTCGCTGTATGCGGGCGCGAACCCGTTTTCCTCGTCGACGGCCCTGCGCTATAGCAACTATTCCGCGCCCGTCAGCGGTGTGACTACTCGCCTGTTGGATTGGCGGGCGCCCACCGGCCGTGCCCAAATGGCCGATTCGGCGATGCGAAGCTTTATTTTGAGCGACCGCTTTTCGTGCGTCGCCGGCAAGGCCGCCGTTTTGTCGGGGGGTTACCGATTCGGCTATTACCCTGGTTTCGCCGACAAGCAGTGCAGCGAAGGGCTGGCCCGCGATCTAAGCGCATTTATCGCCGAGCGCCCGGCAATGCGCGTGGAATACGCCACCTTCGTCGCCGTTTTCGGAGAGCCCGTCGCCGGCGACGAGAAATGGTTCGAGATTGCCCTTTGGCGCCAACTGCAGCAACTCATAACGCTTAGCGCGCTTCACTTTCCGTGGGACCCGAACGTGTCAGACAATTCCGCCGACTCTAGCTTCGCATTCAGCTTCGGTGGTTATGCTTTCTTCATTGTGGGGATGCATGCGCGCGCTTCCCGAACATCGCGCAGGTTTTTTCTCCCTTCAATTGCGTTTAACGCTCACGCGCAATTTGAGCATGCTCGCGAAACTGGACGTTTTCCTAGAATTCAGCGCCAAGTGCGCGCACGCGAGCGAGTCGTTGAGGGCTCCCTCAACCCCGAGCTAGCGGCCTTTGGATCGCGAAGCGAAGCTCGGCAGTACTCTGGAAGAAAAACGGAGGAGAACTGGGAGTGCCCCTACCGGCCGCGCTCGTAGAAATCGACGCGCAGTCCGCGGTTGCGGTCCGCCTGCAGCGAGGCGACGTTCTTCAGATCGTCGATCCCCACGGTGAGCAGGTGGCCGACTTAGCGATCTTCAACGCGGAAAACCGCAAAGACGCATTCTCTCCCGGGCGAACGATTGACTATAACGAGTCGCTTACCGTGTCGAATGGATCAGTGCTGTATTCGAATGCCGGCGTGGCACTCACGCGCATTGTTGAAGATTCGGTCGGCATTCACGATATTCTGCTTGCGCCATGCAGCGACCAAATGTTCGCGCGGCGCCACGAGTTCGGGCACCCAAGCTGTCAAGCCAATCTTTCGTCTGCGCTTGCTGATTTTGAAATTTGCGACAACATGGTCACTGCGACGCTGAACGTATTCATGAACGTTGCCATTGAAGAGAATGGCCGAGTCAAGCTTGGTGTGCCGGCCTCGGCGGCGGCCGATTTCATCAAGATTGAGGCGCTCTGCGATCTCATCGTCGGAATCGCAGCCTGCTCGTCGGAGCGCACAAACAATGGTAAATGTAAGTCGATTGGCTACGCGTTACTGCGTTGTCGGTAAAACCGCTGAAATATTTGGTGCGGCAGCACTCGGGCCGCCTAGGCTTTAAGCGGACCGTTGTGGGGAGCACCTGAAATGGCTTCACCGATCGCCTGCGTCACGGCTGCTTTGCCGTTCTCAATGGCATCCACGGCGGCGGTCTTCGCCTGTTCCGTCATGCGCTCGCCGAGGCGGCCGACGAGATCGCGCTCCACATCGCTGACGGGTAAGCAGAGTCCGACGAGAAAGCCGACGGCGATCGAACCGATGGCAAGACCGAGGGGATTCTCGGCGGCGGCCGAGCCGAGGGTTCGAACTCCGGCGCCCGCTGAGGGCATGGTCGCCAACGCATTCGCAACGGTGCTCTTCGCGCCCGAGGCGGCATCGGCGATCGATGCAACCGCGCCGAAGACGCTTCCCTTCATTGCGTCCATCCGTTCGTTCATCGCATCGCGAGCCCTGGAGGGGATGTCGGCCTTATACGCCGGCGCTTCCACCGTGTCGCCCATTTGGGATTGCGTTTCTTCGATGTCTTGTCTAATGAGATCGGGGTCTTGCCTCACGAAGCAGTCCTTTCAGCGGCCGCGCTCGATACCCGAGCGCACCGTATGAACGTCGGCTTTGATTGTTTTAACGGGCGGCTGTCTCACGGAGTATGTGCATCCATCGCGCGGCGTCGCGCCGCCGTAGCTTTGACCAGCCTCGACGCAAAAATGCCCGCGGCGATTCCCGCCGAAGCAAGCAGCCAGGGCTGCTTACGGCCCATCGCTTCGGCATCGGCGACGATCCGCTCGAGCGGCGTTTCTTGAACGTAGGCGCCGATGCGATCGATCACAACTGCCCCGCGCTCTGCAGCGTCGGCCGCCATGGCCATGTTCGGATCCTCCCGCAACTCCTGCGCGACCGTACGCACGGTTTGCGCTGTCGTGCGAATGCGCCCACCGTACGCCGACGATTGCGACGCAATTTTTTTGGCGATGTAGCTAGAAAGTATGTTGCTCTGCATGTAGGCTGGTTAATACCCGCTCCTAGCAAAAGTCAAGCGCGCGTTACAAGCCAAGCGCACGGAGCCCCCGCTAGTTTATGGGTGGCACCAATGTGAGAGTTCTGGTAACCGGCGCAACGGGATACATCGGGGGGCACCTTGTGCCTCGTTTACTGAAGGCAGGCCATTCCGTCCGTTGCCTTGCTCGCGACGCTCAACGCTTAACCGGAAGATTTTCCGGAGCCGAAGTAATCGAGGGCGATATTTTCAACGAGAGGCCTCTGCGCAGAGCTTTCGAAGGTGTCGATGCCACTTATTACCTCGTGCATTCGATGAGCGACTCACACACATTTGCCGAACGCGATCGCGAGGCGGCTGCACTCTTCGGGAAGTCCGCTCGCGAAGTCGGCGTGCCGCGCATTATTTACCTAGGCGGTTTGGGTGCCGACGGCGCAGCACTTTCCCGCCATCTCGCTAGCCGCCACGAAGTGGGCGACGTACTGCGATCCTATGGCGGCGAGGTTGTCGAATTTCGCGCCGCCATGATCATCGGTAGCGGAAGCATCTCGTTTGAGATGCTTCGGTATCTCACCGAGCGTTTGCCTCTGATGATTGCACCGCGATGGGTGACCACGCGTTCGCAGCCAATATCCGTCGTGGACGTCTTGCGCTACCTTGTATCTGCGCTCGACCTTCCGCATGCTCAATCTCGCATCTACGAGATCGGCGGCGCGGACATTGTGACCTATCGCGACATGATGCTGCGCTACGCGCGACTGCGCGGGCTCAAGCGTAAAGTCGTGACTGTCCCGTTTTTTACGCCGCGCCTTTCATCGTATTGGGTCCATCTCGTCACCCCGATTTCTTCGCAGCTCGCGCAACCGCTAATTTTGGGGCTCGGTAACGAAATGATTGTGCGCGACGACAAGGCGAGGCGGGAATTTTCAGAAATCGTGCCGATCGGCTTTGGGGCCGCGGTGTCGCGCGCGTTGGATCGCTACTGTGCGAGCGGGTCTGACACGACGTGGTTTGATACCTTCGAAGTACGCACGCTACCCGCAAGATTTGCCGGTGCGCGCGAAGGAATGCTGATCGACCGGAAGGAGCGCATCGCCGACGCGACACCGCAGCGCGTTGCGTCCGTATTTACGCAACTAGGCGGAAAGCGAGGCTGGCCGTACGGCAACGCCTTGTGGCGGTTGCGCGGCCGCCGCAGCGCGACCGACCTGGGCCTCGGCGATGCGGCCAGTTGTTGGCACGTCGACGCCTTGGAGACCGATCACATTCTGCGGCTGAGGGCCGAGATGAACCTGCCGGGGAAAGCGTGGCTACAGTTCGACGCGGATCGGATCGGCGACGGGCGGACGCGCCTTACGCAGACGGCGTTCTTCGAGCCACGCGGCCTGTTCGGATTTCTGTATTGGTATCTCGTATTTCCACTTCATGCGTTGATTTTCAGCCGGATGGCTTCGCGGATCGTCTTTCTGGCGGAGCGAACGCCGCCGGCGAGCACCTCCCGACTCCGCTAACTCGATGCGGTTGCCACTCGCCCCCGTATGGGCAAGAGCGAGAAGTGCGATATGATTCCCCGAGCGGTATCCAACCAAACGCGCGCGGAACTACTAACAAGACGACGTTTACTTGGGGGCTTTTCGTGGGGAAAGATGGCGCCGGAGGACTAAAAAATGCCGAAGCCTGACACGGACCCGCCACTTCGGGCCGCGTTAGCTCTTGGAGCACTCGGTATCGTCTTTGGTGATATTGGCACGAGCCCGCTCTATGCGTTCCGCCAATCCTTCGTTGGCCTGCTGCGCGTCGCTCCCAGCCACGACAACGTGTTGGGACTGTTGAGCTTAGTTCTTTGGTCGCTGATTCTCATCGTTTTCGTCCGCTATATCGGAATGGTCATGCGGCTGGCGCATGGCGGCGAAGGCGGAATCCTGGCGTTGCTCGCATTCGTCCTTCCGGCAGTTAAGCGCGGCGTGCCGCCGCAAGCCAGTTGGCTTACCTTTTTGGTTATTCTCGGCGCCGGAATGCTCTTTGGCGATGGTATCATCACTCCGGCGGTCTCGGTGCTTTCTTCGGTCGAGGGGCTCGGCGTAGCGACTTCGGACGCTCGGCCGTATATCGTGCCGATCGCCGTCGGAATCCTTATCGCACTCTTTCTCGTGCAGAGCCGCGGCACGGGACGAATCGGTTCGATCTTTGGGCCGATCATGTTAGCCTGGTTCGCCGTCATCGGGTTCCTCGGGCTGCTGGGGATTGCCAAGTATCCGGCGGCGCTGCAGGCTTTCAATCCTTTATATATCGTGCGATTCTTTGCACATCACGGTTTCGCGGGCCTCGCAGTCTTCGGCGCAATCGTGCTCTGTGTGTCGGGGGTCGAAGCACTCTACGCCGATATGTCGCATTTCGGGCGCGTTCCGATCGCGGCTGCCTGGACCGTCGTGGTTTTTCCGGCGCTCGTCTTAAACTATATCGGACAAGGCGCGCTCGTCCTGGCTGCGCCGGAAAGCCTGGCGAACCCATTTTATCTCTTGACGCCGCGTTGGGCGCTCTATCCCGTCGTTGCAATCGCTACCATCGCGACGATCATCGCGTCGCAGGCGCTCATTTCGGGAGTCTTTACGCTGACGAAACAGGGCATCAGCCTGGGCTTTATTCCTCGGATGCGAGTGATCTATACATCGGTGGCACATCGCGGCCAGGTCTACGTCCCGTTTGTGAGCCGATTGCTGGTGATAATTTGCATCGCGCTCGTTCTCACGTTCCAGAGCTCGGCGCGGCTTGCCAATGCTTACGGCCTCGCCGTCGCCGGGACGATGGTCGTGACGTCAATTGCGTATTTCGAAGTCGTTCGCGTGCGTTTTCGTTGGAGCCTCACCGTGGCGCTTCTTGCAACGCTCCCGTTCCTGGCCCTCGAAGCGTTGTTCGTGATCGGCAGCCTTCCCAAAGTGCTGGAAGGCGGGTGGATTCCGCTCGTAGTAAGCGCCGTAGTTTTCGTCATTGCCGGTGCCTGGAGGGCGGGGCGGCGGCGTGTCGCGATCGTCCAGCTCGAGCAATCCCAACCGGTACGCAGTTTTCTTCGCGACGTGAAGGGGCGTTTGGGAGTTCCATATCACGGAACGGCCGTTTTCTTAACCGGCGATCCCGAAGGGATTCCCTTCGTCCTTCGGCACCACTGGGCGCGTACGCACAGCATCGACGAGAAGATCGTGCTGTTAACGATCATACCATCCACCGAGCCATACGTCAGCGGCGAGCGGCGGGTCACCGTCGAATGCCTTTCCGAAGGCTTAGTACGCGTAACCGCGAGCTTCGGGTTCATGGAGAGACTCAACCTCGCGCGCATAACGCACGCGTGTGCTTCGGCCGGACTCCATATTGGCGGCGATGACACGACCTATTACAGCGCCGATCCGCACATCGTGCCGGTCGGACGCGGAATATTTCGGGCCTTCTGGCGGGGCATTTACGTGGTCTTGCGCCGCAACGCCCGAAGCGTTACTTCGACGCTCGGCATTCCCGCAGACGCGCACGCGCGGCTTGGCGTTGAGGTCTCGATGTAGAAAAGTAGAACTCGGAGACCGGCGGTTGCCTGCTTTATTGGTACGCGCGCTAGCCAGCGACTTTTTGGGGAAATAGGGGGCATGAGGGTTTCGATGACTGAGAACCGCCGCGATACGGCCCAAGAGGCTCGAAACGAAAAGCGTCTGCGGTTCTTGGTTCAGGCCGGAGAGATATTCCATCAATCGCTCGACGTACCGAGGACGCTTTTCAACGTGGCGCACTTAGCCGTCGAATGGTTTGCCGATCTCTGCCTCTTCGATCTGCTTGACGAAACGTCCGCGCGTCTTTACGTGACCTCGGTGGCTCACCGGAATCCCGAAAAGGAAACCAGCCTGGGAAACCTCGCTGAGACATTCTATATCGAGGAGTACGGTACGCATCCCGTCCTGACGGTGACCCGCACCGGGGTGCCCTTCTTCGTTCCGAGGATGAGCGAAGCGACCTATGCGGACCACGCCGCTTCCCGAGAGCACCTTCGCTACATGCGAGAACTCGGATACCGCTCAAAAATCGTCGTGCCGGTGACGGCTCAGGCGACTATTTTCGGTGCGCTGACGTTCGTCTCCACGACCGAGGGAAAGTACTTTGACGAGTCGGATTTGACGTTTGCCGTTGAGCTCGGGCGTCGAGCCGGCCTTGCGATTGCAAACGCCAAACAGTATGAAGCGCGCAAACGCATCGAGGAACGCTTGCAAGATTCGGAGCGCCGCTTTCGTATCTTGGCCGAAGCGATTCCCGTTATCTGCTGGACCGCCGACGCCAAAGGATCGATCGACTGGTACAACGCCCGCTGGTATGAGTACACGGGACAGCGTGCCGATGACGCGCTCGGATGGGGCTGGCAAACGATATTTCACCCGGATGATCTTCTCGAAGTCATGCGGCGTTGGCCGCGCTGCCTGGCGAGCGGCGAGGCCTTCGAGATGGAGTTCCGGCTGCGGCGACAAGATGGCGAGTATCTCTGGTTCTTAGGGCGCGCCGAGCCGCTGCGCGGCGCAGATGATACGATCGTCCGGTGGTACGGGAGCATCGTCGACGTCGACGCTCGGAAGATGGAGCACGAGCGCATGAAGCGCGTTGCTGAAACGCTTCAGAACGTCTTCCTCCCCAAGCAACTGCCGCAACGCCCTGGCCTCCGCCTGGACGCGCACTATATTCCTGCCGAGCAGGATGCGCTGGTGGGTGGAGACTGGTTTGACGCGCTCGAGTTGCCCGACGGGCGTCTCTTATTCTCTATCGGCGACGTCGGCGGTCATGGGCTCGATGCCTCCGTCGCCGTCGGGCGCTTACGACAGGCTATCCTCGCATTCGCCTTCGAGGTTACCGACCCCGGCGATATCCTGCGTCGCGTCGATCGCATCTTGACCCATCAAGATCCGGATCTCCTCGTAACCGCAATCGTCGGTTTCATCGACTCGACGCTGCAATCTATTACCTATGCCAACGCGGGACATCCGCCTCCGGTTGTTGCGCAACGAAGCGATGAACCGGCACGGCTGTTGCGCTACGGTGAGCCGCCACTTGGCTGTGGCTATCAGGGTAGATATGAAAACGTCACCATTCGGATCGAGCCCGAAACCGTCATCGCCCTCTATACGGACGGCCTGACGGAGTTCGCACGCGATCCTCTCGCGGGCGAACAGCGCCTGCGAAGCACCCTTGCACTTTTCGTCGGAAACTCGCTTCCGCAACCCGCCCGAGCGGCGACACAAATCATCTTCAATGGCGCCACGCCGCGAGATGACGTCGCGATGATGATGCTGCAATTCCCTTCCGCGCAGTCGGTTCGAAGGTTTCCAAAAATTCAACCGGCGCCGGGCACCTGGCGCTTCCACTCCAGCGATCCACACTCAGCTAACCTTTCTCGCTCCAGCATTATGAGCTATCTGCGGCAGTTTGCCTGTGACGGTGACCTCTTTTCGGCGGAGCTCGCCATCGGCGAGGCGATCGCCAATACCGTTGACCACGCACCCGGACTGGTCGAGGTTCAGGTCGACTGGAGTGAAGAGCACCCGGTCGTCGTGATCCGCGACGACGGCCCCGGGTTGCTGGAGCTTCGGGCACAGCTTCCAAAGGATTGCACTGACGAAACCGGCCGGGGATTATTCCTGATGCGCGAGTTCGTGACCGATGCGTCAGCGCAGCGCCTGCCGGATCGTGGAACCGAGCTTCGCTTGGTACTGCCGCTTACGCGGCGTCAAGACGCCGAAGCGTAATGCTCCTGCGCACGCTTGAGGATCTCGTCGGCGTGTTCCGGATCGAGCGCCTCGGAAAGCACTTGCGTCGAATCGAAGGGCAAGAGCTCGTGGTGCGCGGACAGCACCGCCGCAAGAAGGTCGGGATCGAAATCGGGTCCGAAGACGTCGATCTGGTAGCTACAGAAGAGGCGAATCGGGACGCTCTTGAGCAGATTGTTCCAGAGCTGCTCCAAACGAATCGCCGCTGGGAACTGCTTGGCCCTCCAGAGTGCCCCGACCATTTCGCCGTATGCGCTCACCCCGGCAATGTCTGAACGCGCAGCCAGACCGCGGATGCACGCCCCGACGCTTTCGTCGAAAGCCCGTTCGTCCGGGTAACCGTTGACGAGAATTTTTGCGAGCGTGGCCTCCGCATCCATGAACGTAAACGGCGGCGAATCGCCGGTCGCGGCGATTCCACAGCGTTGGCACTCGCGAGCGAACGCCACAGCGTGCGGCGACGTCGCAATCACGATGGCGTGGCGGCCCATGTTTATTTCGTTCGCAAGATACGAACCGACGCGCTGGACGAGCGCCTGCTCGCTGCCGTAAACCTGCATGACGTGTCTGCAGCCCTCGGGCGGCGGGACGTCTCTCTCCATGTCGTCGTCTTCATTACCCCCGACGGCAGAACCCTTTGTCATCCTGAGCGGAGCGGCACGTGAGATACGGCTTGGCGTGGCAACGAGGCAGCGTAGTCGAAGGACGAGCGAGTTTCTGCGGCATTTGAATTCATAGCGCAAACC
>Ga0308309_10001575_pt1 | contig 13549 bp, 9 predicted proteins | sample HubBroMetageWFT5_FD_192491 | JGI IMG/M metagenome (GOLD analysis project Ga0308309, IMG submission 192491) | Warmed and freeze-thawed soil microbial communities from the Hubbard Brook experimental Forest, New Hampshire - Hubbard Brook CCASE Soil... | ecosystem: Environmental > Terrestrial > Soil...
CCTAGGCTCAGATAGGGGTCCAGGTTGTACAGCGATTGACCATAGGGGTCTACCGCTGACACGACCGGCCCATTGATCCACTTATAGCCCGCGGTGAGCCGGGTCCCGATTTTAGGAGCTTTTGCCGTTATATGAACGCCGGCACTTTGGCGATAGCGTGTCTGTAGCTCGTTTCGCAGGATCGCTTCGGAGGGATCTTCTATCGGAGATAACGCACCGGCGTACTCGTAAATTACGGTAGCGCTGATGTTATCGGAAAGTCTCTGATGATATGCGACGCGCGTTCCCAGCGAGCTGGACTCACCGGCGTCATAGGCAAAGACGTTGGTGAAAAAATCCTGCAAATAGTCGGGTCCAGTAACGGATCCATGTCCGAAAACCGCGGTATGAGAGGCGTGATCATTAAACACCGATACGGTAACGCTGGCGTTCTTGTTTAAGGTGTGCTCGACAGCCAGTTCTTCGTGCGAGCCATTCTCTAGGACCGAGTGTCCGTCGCGCTGCAAAACTATCGGGAATTCATCGAGTGTATTCAGCGCGGATTGCAGAGTGCTTTGATCGCCGGCCGAATCCTGCCAGCCGTTTGTGGCAAACAATACAGAAGCCTGCCAGGTAGGCGTGATTTGAACGGCTACCTGAGCGCGTGGTCGCGCGGCGCCGGTGGTGCCGGCAAGACCGGCCATTACAAAGTCAGAGCCATAGCGGATACTGATGCGATCCCCGACGGTGAAGGAATTGTCAAAAGACATCCGCAAGCCCCGGAAGGTGGGCCCGTTAGGTCCAAGTTGGGACTCCCGCAACAGAAGGGTCGCCACTGGGCCTACGCCTGGTTTTCCAGACGGAATCCATTGCGTTGCAAAGCCGCCGGAATACGAACCGCTTTCGTAACTGAACTGGGTAGCCATTAGCAGCTGTTGGTTACCGCCCAGGCCCATGTCGTACACCATAGCGGTACCTGGAGAATCGGCTGGATTCGAGACCGAACCTGGATGGTCAGAACCTGAGGTCAGCTCAAGCTGCATCTGGCCCGCCTGGGATTTGGAAGTTTCAAACTGAGCAGGCGGAGCGCCGAGGATTACATCGTCATCTTGCCAGCGCAGGACCGGTCGCGTAGCGGCGGCACTTCTCAAGACCCACATCCACTCGTCCGCGCTTACTTGCTGGTCGGGCTGCCTGCGCAGTTTCTCCAGTGATGAAAAAACCGATCCCAGGACGATCTCGAGCAGGGTCGTGTGCTCGTCGTTCACCTGAATATGTTGTTCGATTACAGGAAGGAAGCCAGCGAGAGTCACCTTGATCGAATAACTCCCGGATGGAAGCAGGTCGGTGGAAAAACGTCCACGGTCGTTTGTTAGCAGTTCAGTCGAAGAGAGCTTCAAAAGTTGATCGGAGGTGACAAAAATCGTGGCGCCCATTTGTGGGGTTCCGGAAGAGTCCAGCACGACACCGGAAATCTTGCCGGAGTTTGGCGCAGCCATCACTGGCATAGCCAGCAGGGACAGAAGCACCCCGAAACCCGACCAGCGCATCATTCGCATGCTCACGAGGTCACCTCGCGTGTGTAACCGCTCCGGAACCTGGCTTCACGGTAAAGTCCATAGCCGGAGTAATCGTCTGTTTCGTTAAGTTATCTGTGACCGCTACTTCCAGCTTATAAGCACCGGGAGGCAGCGAGCCCAGCGTGATAATATTCTCCAGAGTCAATTCCTCGCCGTGTTCCGGCAGTTTTTCCTTTGGAATGTCAAACTTCAGAACGGGCTCGGTAGTTTTGTCTTTCATCACCCGGTACTGCACAGTCGCATCTGATTTGTGCGTCTGGTCATCGACTTTCAAGTTATAGATTTGCAGGAAAACGCCCATGCCATCGGAGGCCGCGAAGGAAGCGTCCAGCTTGGGCCGGACTTTTACGTCACCCAAGACGAACTGGCCTAGGCCGATGTCTTTTGACGAGACCGGCGTAATCTGGTCCGCGAGGATGAGCGAACTCGACGACAGATGATCATCTTCAAAGCGTGGAACGGCGAGCCGCGTATTCACTACACCGACATTTCCATTATTCACGTCTTTCAGCACGATATCCAAGCGGTACAAGCCGGGGCTTAAAGGCACGGCCTTTTGGTAAATCGAGGGAACGGCCTTCGCCTGCTGCAGCAAGCTCGCCGGAACATCACGTTTCACCGTATCTTCGAAGGTTTGCACGATGCGGCCGCTCAACGTGCTGATTCGCGCGAAAAGATTCACGGTAGCGGAATCGACGCCCTGCTTCTCTTGAAAGCTTAGCTGGCTGGTCGGAATTTGCACGGTAATCGGAACGAGCACGGTGTCGGACGTGATGCGCAGAAAGTAGAAACGGTAATCAAATTTCACCTGGTCGCGCACGAGACGGGATGTAACCACCGCCTCCAGATCCTTGAACTTAACGGGAGGGGCTTGCTGGATCTTGGCGTAAAGATCCAGCCGGGTAAATTCGTTCATGGCTTCCGTGGCCATGCCGATCGGAGCCGCATCGTGCGTGCCGTCGGTGTTGTTGAACCGCGCGGTCTTGCTGGCCAATCCCATGGACTCCATCTGCGTAAGGCCCGCGCCGGGAACCATCAGGAGCGCGTCTTTTTCGCTGGGATCCATGGTGAGGTGGTATTCGCCGCTCATCGTGGGATCCACAAATTCTAATATGACGTTTTCACCGATCCCTTCCAGGTAGCGATAACGCCAATCTTCGAATGGATAGGTGGAGGTTTCTCCGCCGCCTTCTTCCGCGGGCCGTTCGTAGCTTCCGCCCGAAGGATGCGACTCAATTTCGTCCGCGGGTCCCCACATGATGTAAATGCGGCCGCGATCAGTTTTCCAGCCAGGAATGCCGGAGGAAAAGTGTTCGTTCACGTAAGCAATGCGGCGGTAGTGCTCTTCTTTAAAAGTATTGTCAGCCGAATCGGGATCAGGATTACGACGCTGCCAGAATTGCTCGATGAATTGCTCGCGCTCCTCGTTCGTCGCGAGGTGGAGAAAGGCGCTGCGCTCTTCCGGAGAGATGATGTAAACGACGTCCTCGTCGAGCCATTTCCTGTATTGGGAATCGAGCTCTTTTTTGAGTTCTTTATCGCTCTTGGCTCTCTGCTTTGCGGACTTCTTCGCGGAGTTCTGGTCAGCCGGAGGATTTTGCGGATTTTGCGATTCGCCCTGCGCGTAGGCTAGCTCTACACACCCGAAGGCCGCAACCAAAATGCCAATAAAAAACACCCTTCCGCAACGGCCCATAATTAACCTTTTTCCCCTATTTGGTTAAAAATTCTAACCTGTCCCAAGGTACAGGTCAACGCTAGTTTCCAGACACGTATACGTGTATGAGCACGTTATATGGAATGGGGTTGCCTGTCCTTTACGCGGCGTAGAGCAGCCAATCAACACTACTGTTTCTTTCCGGCCTGATTGCATTTAAAATGGTTACCGCAAAGGCGTACCCCACCTTGGCCGCACCTGTGGACGAGTCGATCTCGACCGCTTGCTCATGGTGGGACTGGAAGCCTCGTACAGGAACCAAAGAGAAGAGCAGACTCTCCGAATTTTGGTAGGCGGAACTGTCTTTATCTCTTTAAGTTCGTCTAATCCGAGAAACATTCTGGCTCTTCCAGACGTATGCAACAGTGAGCGGACGATTCTGTCCGCAAGCGTGGGGGCTTAGAGGTAAAAGTATGAAGACGTGGAAAAAAGTTGGAATAACTCTCGGAGCAGTACTAGTCCTGGGTGGCATATCCTGGTACAGCATCTACCAGTCGAACAAAGGCGTAGTGACAGTTCAGAGCGGGAAAGTCGTTAAGCAGGATCTCGTATCCGTTGTCACCGCCTCGGGAGAAGTTCGCCCAAAGAATTACACAAACGTGCTGGGTGAGGGCATCGGCAAGATTACGAACATTGTGGTGAAGGAAGGCGACCACGTAAAAAAGGGCGACATCCTGCTGCATTTGGAGAATATCCAGCCAGGTGCGGACGTCCAGGCACAGGAAGCCAGTATCAGCGCCACTCAAGCCGGCATGCGCGTCGCGGCGGCCAACTACGATTCTGCCGTAGCAACGCTGGCTCAGCGCCAAGCGGACCTGGAAAAAGCAAAATTTGATTGGCAGCGGGCGCAGGAGCTCTATAAAGATCAGCTCATCGCCAAACAGGAATTTGACGCAAACAAAGCTACTTACGACAGCGCAGTCGCCGCTCTGAATGCTTCCAAAGCGCAAGTCGAGCAGGCGCGCGCCGCGCGTGACCAATCCCGCGAGAACATGAATCAGAATCAGGCCGTGCTCAAACATACACAAGATATTCTGCGCAAAACGACGTACACAGCTCCGATTGACGGCATCGTCAGCTATATCGCTGTACGTGTCGGCGAAAACGTCGTACCTGGAATTCAGAACGCCGAAGGCAGTTTCTTAATGACGATTTCAGACATGAGCATCGTCACCGCGGAAGTGAAAGTGGACGAGACCGACATCACCAATGTCCGCGAGGGCCAACCCGCCGAAGTGACCATCGACGCGCTTCCCGGCAAGACTTTCAAAGGTCACGTAAGCCAGGTCGGCGAGCTGGCCATCCTGCGGTCTTCCGGCCAAGCTGCCACAACACAGACCACCGCCAATACCCAGGAAGCACGCGACTTCAAAGTGGTGGTGACGGTGGACAACCCGCCTGACTCACTGCGCCCTGGGCTTTCCGCCACCGCCAGGATTCAGACCGAACAGAAGAAAGACGTTCTCACCATTCCAATTCAAGCACTTGCCGTACGAACCCAACGAGAAATCGACGAAGCGGCGCTTGGAAAAAACAGCAGCAGTGTTACGCTGGCGGCCTCTAAACCCACGTCCGGAACAAACACAGGGGCAAACGCCCAGAAGACAGACGTTCAAGGCGTTTTCGTTATCCGCGGAAAGAAAGCCGAATTCGTCCCGGTACAGACGGGCGTCGCCGGAGTTACTGACATTGAGATCACGAATGGCTTGAAAGACGGCGACCAGATCGTAATCGGCAGCTACAAAGCGTTGCGCACCTTGCGCCCGGGCGCTCCCATTAAGATAGATAATTCCGAACCCAAGCGCGAAGATTCTTCGACTAGCTAGAGTTGATTCCAGGAGCACACTGAACGTGGCCGTCGAAGAAATCATCGCTCCGCAGGGATACCGCAAAGACCTGGTAGACGCCGGCATCGTCATTCAAACAGAAGAGCTGTGGAAGACATACGAAATGGGTGCGGAGAAGTTGCACGCACTGCGCGGTGTCAGCATTGAGATTCACAAAGGCGAGTACGTGGCCATCATGGGACCTTCGGGTTCCGGAAAATCCACCCTGATGAATCTGATCGGCTGCCTGGACACGCCTAGCAAGGGCAGTTACTGGCTGGCGGGGCGGCTGGTCAGCCAACTTGATGACGACGAACTAGCCTACATTCGAAACAAGGAAATTGGATTCGTCTTCCAGACCTTCAATTTGCTGCCGCGAGCAACTGCGCTACACAATGTGGAACTTCCGATGATTTACAACGGCACGCCCTCTGAAGAGCGTCTTGGCCGCGCGAAAAAAGCTCTGAGCCAAGTCGATCTAGCCGATCGCATGATGCACAAGCCTAACGAACTCTCCGGCGGCCAACGGCAGCGTGTGGCAATTGCGCGCGCGCTCGTAAACACTCCTTCGATCCTGCTGGCCGATGAGCCCACAGGAAACTTGGACTCGCAGACCGGCGAAGAAATTATGGCGCTCTTCGCACGCTTGCACGAGCAAGGCAATACCATCATCCTCGTAACGCACGAACCCGACATCGCCGCCCACGCGCACCGGGTGATCCGTTTGCGGGACGGCAAAATCGAAAAAGACGAACGCACGCGATAGAGACTGAGTTAACTTTCAAAGAGATTTGAGACTTCCCAGCGGCGTTCGCCATATTGTCCTGCTGGTGGAGGGAGGTTCGAATGAGTGAAACAAGCCATTCAGCTAGGCTAAGTCGCGGCGTTACGCTTTTGGCTTTGCTGATTCTTACGGCGATTGCGACATCTGCGCAAGAGGGCTCATTCCAAAAATCTGAGTCCGCTGCCAACGTTCCAGCGGCCGCTGCCAACGTTCCGGCGGCCGCTGACGCCGCAGAGCCTGGACCTGAGCAAGCATTTCTCGCAAAACGCGCCGGCGAGTACGCCCGAACTGTTAAATTTGCCGCGCAGCCGAATGCTGATGCTTCCAGCGGAACAGCGAAAATTTCCGTAACTCTGGGTGGAAGATTTATCGTTGAAGAAAATACGGATACCGTTTTTGGCCGTCCCGTTTCGGGTACACGCATCTATGGCTACAACAACATCACTAAACAATACGAAGCCGTGTGGATGTACACCATGTCCACCGCCATGATGTTTCTCACCGGCACCAGCCCCGACGGCGGCAAGACCATCGACCTCACCGGCCTATCGCAAAATCATCGCGGCGATAAAATCCCTATTCATGCGACGATTCGCCAAGTGGATGACGACCAATTTGTCGTTACGCTGATGAGCACAGGAGCGGACGGCAAGGAAGCCGCGTTTCAGCAGACCACTTACAGCCGCAAGAAATAATCCACGAAAACTAGGACGTTATGTCAGAAGCCGTAAAACCAATTCCCAAAGGGTTCCACTCCGTTACGCCTTAACTCCTCTGCCGCAACGAGAGCCAGGTGTTGGAGTTCTACGAAAATGCCTTTAGCGCGGAAATTCGCAGTGTGGCCAAGGACGATAACGGCCGGGTAATGCATGCAGATATCAAAATCGGCGATTCAGTCGTGATGTTGAGCGATGAGTTTCCCGAGCCCATGCTCTTTCGCCACTTTCGCCACTTTCGCTCGGAGGCACACCTGTGCCGCTGCACATTTACACCGAAGATACCGGCGCGGCCTTCTTAAAAGCAGTCAAGGCTGGCGCAAAAGTTAGCATGCCAATCATGCACGCCTTTGGGGGCGATCAATACGGCCAGGCAGTCGATCCGTAGGGCCATAAGTGTGCTATTGCCACACGCTAAACCTGTTCCAACACAGGAAGAAATGCGCGCAGCAATCAAAGCTTTCTCCGATAAAGAGAAGCCGGGGGGCGCGTAACCAAGAATTTTGAGCAACAATTATTCGTGCCGCAGCGCGACTAACGGGTCCACTCGCATCGCTCGACGTGCGGGAAGATAACAAGCCATCACCGCCACGGCGATAAGCAGCAGCGAAGCGGCGCCGTACGCCAGTGGATCAAGAGCGCCGGTATCGACCAGCAGGCTTTCAAGCACCCGCGCGAGGCCTGCTGATAGCGCAATTCCAAGAACCAGTCCCCCCAGGACCAGCTTGACGCCCTGCAGAACTACCAGGTGCAATATGTTTTGCTGTTGCGCGCCGAGTGCCATGCGAATTCCGATTTCATGTGTCCGCTGATTTACGCCGTAAGAAACCACGCCATATACGCCGCAAACAGCTAACAAAAGACTAAGCCCACCGAGTATTCCCGCGAAAATTGCGGCCACTCTGAACAAAAACAATCCATTTCCGCCCTGCAGCGCTGTGTCCATCGACATGACTTCGAAAACCGGCAGACCCGGTTCCACGGAGTGAATCTGGTCTTCAATTGATCGCGTCAAAACTGCCGGCGGCACAGACGCGCGCACTTGTAAGACTCGCACCGCGCTGTAATCCTGCGTCAGCGGAACATAAAAATAAGTGCGCTGGTCCTCGGCGATCCACACATATTTTCCGTCTTTGGCTACACCGACCACCTCCACCGGCTGCGCCTGCTTCGTTCCGTAACGGAAGTGATGGCCAATCGGATCTTGTCCCGGCCAAAACGTGCGTGCCATCGTTTCGTTCACCACAGCAACACGGGTCGAAGAGCCCTGATCTTGTTCGCCAAACGCGCGGCCGCGAACGATTGGAATTCCCATTGTATGGAAATAATCTCCGTCCACCTTGTTGTGAGGAGGACGCGGCACCTGGCTTTCCGGCAGGCCTTCCTGGCCTTCTTTCCAAACGTTATCCCACTGGCTGAAATATCCGAAAGGCACGGAGTAAGCAAAACCCGCCGATTCCACTCCCGGTAGCGCGCGAACGCGCTCAATAACCTGCCGGTAGAAATTCGTGCCCCGATTCTGGTCGTAACCCAGTTGGCTCACATCCATGGTCAAATTCAAAACATGATCGGGATTAAATCCGAGAGTCGTCTTCTCCGCGCGTTGCAAACTTCGTAGGAAAAGACCCGCCATGATCAGCACCACAAGCGAACCTGCCGCCTGCCCTGCGACCAGCACGCTCCGGATGCGGTTATGTCCGGCACTGTCGGTGAGGCTGCGGCCGCTCTCGCGCAGAACGCCATTCAGACTCATGCGCGAGGCGCGCCAGGCCGGCACAATTCCTGCAAAAAGTCCGCAAGCTATAGCCACCGAAGCTACAAAAAGAAACACGCGCCAGTCGAACGGAATACTTGTGCGCATGGGGAAATCGCCGGGCAAGCGAATATTTTCAATTAATTTCATGAGCCACAGGCCCAACGCCGTACCTGCTGCACCGCCCAGTCCGGCGAGAAGAAGACTTTCCGTCAGCACCTGGCGAAACAATCGCCGGCGGCCCGCTCCGAGCGCCGCTCGAATCGCCATTTCCTTCGAACGCACGGAAGCTCGCGCCAGCAACAGATTTGTGACGTTCACGCAAGTGACCAGAAGAACCATTCCTACAAGTCCCAGGAATACCGAAGCGATCAGCGGCCACATGCTGGCTGAAGAGGCCTCCGGCCGGGCAAGCGTTTCCGGAATCACCGCCATCTGTAAGTTCTTATTTGTATCCGGATATTCTCTATTAAGGCGATCGGCAATTACTTGCAAGGAGACGCGCGCCTTTTCCATCGTGATACCCGGCTTCAGGTGTGCGAGAGCGCGCAGCTGCCTGTCCCCGCGATTATTGAAGATATTCTTGGACTCTACATCATTCCCCAGCATCCCGAGCGGAACGTAAATATTCGCCTCCACGATAAAAAACGTTCCGAAAAATCCTTTGGGTGCCACACCGACCACCGTTACAGGCTGGCCGTTCAGAATTACAGTCTTGCCCACAATCGAGGGATCTCGATTGAAACGCTGCTTCCAATAGGAGTAGCCCAGCACAATGACGGGGTCGGCGTCGAGAGTTTCACCCTCGCTTGGCAAAAACAGCCGCCCCAACGCGGGTTGCAGCCCAAGAGCCGAAAAATAATTTCCTTTAACATAGGTAGCGAGCACTCGTTCGCTTCGATTATTTGCGGTCAATCCCGAAAAATGGATCAGGTAGGCAGTCATGTCGGCAAACGCGTCGCTCTGCGATTGAAAATCTTTGAAGTCGGCATTAGAAACTTCGTGCGGGCTTTGGTAGTCGTCAGTGCCGTTGGCGACCACGACCAGCCGGGCAGGATTCCTCACCGGGAGCGGATGGAACAGGAATGAATTCACAACGCTGAAAACCGCGGTGTTTGCTCCAATTCCTACGGCGAGTGTCAGGATCGCAACCAGCGTGAACGCCGGACTTTTTGCCAGCATCCGCGCTCCGTAGCGCACATCGCTCCAGAAATCTCGCATGGAAACACACCTCCTGCGCTTGCTGAGAGGTACGTAGGAGGACCTGGGAAAGTTCCTTTCGTTGCGGGTGTATTCAACTAGCGGGAAAAGAAATTGCGAGCAAGGAAAAGTGCATTGGCGGGCCGCTCGGCAAGCCGGCGCATGAACCAAGGAAACCAAAAAGAACCATACGAAATCAGTACGTTGCAGCGATAGCCTTCCTGCACCAAACGCACTTGCTCCGCTCGCTGAATGCCGTAGAGCATTTGAAATTCGAGATGGTGTTTCTTGATGCCCTGAGACGCAGCCCACCCGGTGAGCCGTTTGATAAGCGAGCGGTCATGTGTAGCAATCGCCGCTCTCACACGCGCGTTGCGCGCTTCAGGACTTAATAGTCTTTGCGCCAGGTGAAAATAATTTTCGTCTACGTCTTTCTTCAACGCAAAGGCTATTTCGGCCGGTTCGTTGTACGCGCCTTTTACTAATCGCACGGAAGCCGCGATTGAAATCAACGAATCCAGATCTTTTTCCGTGCGATAGAGATATGCCTGCACGCAGACTCCCACGTTTGGATGTGCCTTGCGCGCACGGCGATAAAGTTCTAGCGTCGCGTCCACGTATGGACTCTGCTCGATGTCGATCCACAGAGTTTTTTCCGGCGGCGTGTGCTCGATGAGCTTTGCGAGATTAGCGGAACAGAATTCCTGGTCCAGATCGAGACCAAGCTGAGTGAGCTTTACGGAAACTTCTGCAGGAAGGTTCGCATTGCGAATCTGATCGAGGACATGCAGATAGTGTTTGGTGACTTCCTGGGCTTCGGCGCCGTCGGTAATATTTTCGCCGAGGTGAGTCAGCACCGAGCCTATGCCGGTTGAAGCAAGCGCTTGTGCCGCGGCGAGCGCGTCTCCTACATTTTCGCCGGGCATGAATCGTTTCACCGTGCGACGCATGAAGCCGTAGCGGGGAGCGCGTTCGCGCAGCCACGGGCTCTGCGAGGCCATCAGCAGCGAGCGTCTCATCAAGCCCATCGTCGATATTTCTCCGGGAAAATTATTGAGCCGTGGAAAGCGTCTGGATCAGGCGATAGTAAAAATCCACGCCGGAGTAAAAGGATGCGACGCGTATGCGCTCGTCGCGTCCGTGCGAGCGATCGTCATCCACATCCATAAACACGCCCGGAATTCCATACGTTGTGTAGCCCGCAGCGCGTGAAATGGCGCCGTCGCTCGCTCCGGCATCGAGCACCGGCACAACCGGAACGCCGGGCCACATCTCGTTGACCACTTTTTCGATCGCGTGCATCACTTCCGGCTGAAGTGTAGAGAGCGGATTGGATCTCAATCCCGCTCCAGGCGCTGCGACCTGCGAGATGGAAATCTTGGGATCGGCCATCACCTTTTCAAGCGTCGCCTGAACCTCATCGGGCGTGTGCCCCGGCAAGATCCGGCAGTTGATATTCGCCCGCGCCATCCCAGGTAACGCGTTGTTTGCATGGCCGCCTTCCAGCCGGGTGGCAACGCAGGTGGTGCGCAGACGAGCGTTATAAAAAGGCGATTCTGAGAGCCGCGCGATTGCAGCGGCATCGGGCGGTGTTCGGAGGATCGCCTTCATGTCTGCGCCTGTTGTGCCGTTGACGATATCTGCTTCGCGTTTGAAATATTCGCGCGTTACTTCGCTCAGCTCAAACGGGAATTGGTAATGCTCGAGTCGCGTTAGAGCGCCGGCTAGTTCGTAGATCGCATTTTCTTTTCCCGGAAGCGAGCTGTGGCCGCCGGGGTTGCTAACCTTCACATCGTAATCTTGATAAAGTTTTTCGGCTGCCTGGATTCCGACCAGCAGTTTCTTTCCCTTGTCTAACTCGAAATCACCGGCGTCGGGGTTTAAGATAAATTCTGCGTCAATCAAGTCGCGATGGTTCTTGATCAACCAGTCCACTCCATTAAACTTGCCGCCTTCTTCATCAGCGGTGAGCGCAAGGATAATGTCGCGGTCGGGTCGGAAGTTTTCTTGTTTCAGGCGAATCATCGCGGCCATCAGAATCGCGTCGCCATCCTTGATGTCGCCAGATCCTCGGCCGTAGAAATATCCCTCCTTCTCAATGAATTGAAACGGATCCATGGACCAATCTTCGCGGCGCGCCTCCACCACATCCAGGTGGCAAATCATCAGCATGGGCTTGCGCGCTCCGGTTCCTCGCAGCCGGGCAACCAGATTTCCTTTCCGAGCATTGGGGCCGAGTACTTGCACGTCATCTGCGGGATAACCTGCATCTCGTAGACGCTGGGCCATCGCTTCCGCTGCCACCGTGGTGCTGCCGACTGAATCCGTCGTGTTAATTTCGATGAGCTGCTTGTAAATATCGCGCGCGAGTTTGTTGGTGGCGTCGTGGTCCTGCGCCTGAATATTCGGGGCGGCGACGAACAGAGAAATCAGCACTACCAAAACGGCCAGGAGCCGCAAGCTCATTTTCATCTCCAAATTAGGACGGGAAAGCCTACCAGACAGATGCGGGCCGCGCCACCCCGGTTGCGCTATCTAAAACGGGGGCGGCGAGAAAGGTTTGTCGGTGGAGGGTTCGAGTAGGAAGATCGCGTAACGATAAATTTCTAGCTTCCACTGCTCGCCAATCGAGCTGCGTTCGAAGATTTGCCCAAATGCGGCGTGGATTTCGTGCCGCTTATCTTCCGGCATTGCCGCCAGCAATTCGCCGAAATGATTTTTCGCCAGCGTCATAGGGTCTGTTTCAGGTTTGGCCGAAGGCTGCGCATTTGTTGACGAAGCGCCTGCCGAACCGCCGGTCTTTTCGGTTGTTTCAGATGAAGGATGCTTCTGGAGCTTTTGAAAATAGCTTTGGTAAAACGCATAGCGGAATTGCTTTTCATACAACGCCGCGTACTCAATCATAACGGGAGCCAACGGAGCCTTGGAAGACTGTTGAGCTTCCTCCAGCGCCTTCGTAGTGAAATCCTTGAGCGCCGATTCGAAGTCCCGGAAATTCCCACGAGCCCCCATCAGCGGTCCCTTGCCCTGTTTGCCGAGCGAAACGGCGAGACGGTCTGTTCGCCCGTCGTAGCAGGCGCCGTACTGACGGATGCCGCGCAGCTGCCCGTCCACGTTGGAATCATGGATCGCTACGACCTGCGCTATGAAATTGGAAGACGGCATTGCCAGAATCTTGGCGCAAGAAAGCTCGAGTGGACCGTCGTAGACCGGTTGCGCGGACGATTTCTTCTGCATTTGTCCTTGTGTTTGAGGCTGGCTCTGAGCAAGCACAGGAAGTGCGGCGCAGAGAGCGATGATGGCAAAAATCGGCAGGCGCAAGCGCGTGAGAATCATTTGCTTCGTAACGTTGCGCCGACACGACCATGGCGGCTGGCCCGGTTTGTCTCGTTCCACAAATCCAAGTTTCCAGAGAAGTCTCCGCGTTGTGGCAACGGAATATTGGCGTCAGACGTTCCGCGCAAAATCTGATCTATCTCGCGCATGTTCATTTTTGATGGAAACAGAATAACTGAACCAAAGAGAGCCGTATCAATAAAAAAAGGCCGCGAACGCTTTTAGGGTTGCGGCCTTTGAGTTTTAATCCTGGCGGTGACCTACGTTCCCGCGCAGTTACCCGCGCAGTATCATCGGCCCGGCAAGGCTTAACTTCCGTGTTCGGGATGGGAACGGGTGTGACCCTTGCGGTAAGACCACCAGGAAACTTGTGCGCTTGCGAAGTGCGTGCAAGCAAGAAATTTCCGGAAAATTTTGAAACTGAAGGAAGCTGGAACAACAACCGCTAATTTCCGCATGGAGAATATTGCAATGTGGAAAGAGCGACTTTCCTTAGCAACGGAGCCCCTCCTCTCGGATGGCCACGCGTTGGGAAAGTTTTATGGTTAAGCCGAACGGCCGATTAGTACGGGTTAGCTACACGCATTACTGCGCTTCCACCTCCCGCCTATCAAAGTCGTAGTCTTCGACTGGCCTTCTTACCCCCCCGCAGGAGGGT
>Ga0308309_10001582_pt1 | contig 13515 bp, 16 predicted proteins | sample HubBroMetageWFT5_FD_192491 | JGI IMG/M metagenome (GOLD analysis project Ga0308309, IMG submission 192491) | Warmed and freeze-thawed soil microbial communities from the Hubbard Brook experimental Forest, New Hampshire - Hubbard Brook CCASE Soil... | ecosystem: Environmental > Terrestrial >...
GAAATAAGCGCCAGCCGGTAAACATCCATTTTACTGTGTTCGGCGGCCCGAAGCCTGATCAGCGCTGCCATGGCAGTTTCACGAACGTTGCTCCATAGCCGCCTGCGGAAAACATCAGCGGACGCCACGCCGCGAAGAACGCGCTCGAGTCCCTGCATCCGTCACAGGACCAGCGGGATGGGACGGCAGTTGCACGCCTGAAAGCGCGCTTCGACGCTCACTGATACGAATTTCGCGAGGGTGCTCTAGTAGGCCCGCCGGGGACCACGCAGCACGCGCGCCGGCAGCAGGATGATTGCTTTCAACAACTCGAAGACCCCTTCCACGGCGATCCCCAGGATGCGCAGCGGTAACAGCAGCAGCCACACGATGGGGTAGAGCACCAGCGCCAGAAGAGCCCCTGGCCAGCAGAAGAAGAGAAGCACACACCACAAGAGGAAGGTGAACATGATGGCCTCTAGGCAATGATACGGCGAAAGTGCTGGGTCGTTCCCGCTTACGGATGAATCGGCTTCGGTGCCGTTCCGTTTCGGGAAAGCACCCCAAAATGCCTTTTCGCGCCTCATTTGTTTTCAATGACTTGGGCGGAAATTGTTCGCATGTCGTTGATTTATAAGCTAGTTATATCTATCCATTTCAGCCATAAGGAGTTAGCTCTACGTGCTTGTTGCCATCGGCGCATTGCGCGACAGGTATCTCTGGCTGAAAATCCGTGGAATCAGAAGCTTAGCGAGAATTTTCGGACAAAATCCGTCGTTTGAGTAACTTACAGGCAAAATATTGATTTCAAAGAACTTGGCGGGCTGGCCGCGACGACCCCACCCCGAGCCCATTGTGTTGGGCAGTCTCACTCATAGAGCGGATGGTGAAGGGTGTCAAGAAGAATCGAGGGCTGGAAGAAACGAAAGCAACCTGCACTTCCCTTTATGGGAATTAGGGGAGATGCGGCCTTGTCATAGTCCCACTACAAATTCTGTTGACCAGCAGCAGATTTAGGCTTACAAATTGCTCATTCAGCCCACCATAAGTTACGGCTATTTCCTACCTAGGATGAGGCTGAACGGCCCCGTTCCCGCGCGCCCAGTGCAAGTAATTTCTGGATCCGAACTGGCCTGACCTCATGACAGATGCCGCTCAGGCATCGCGATTTCGGATCTTCTGAACCTCGCTGGCGGCGAAGTCGAATCTGCCAACTTCCCCCGCCCTCACCGAGTAGTAAAGAAGGACAACCTCATGAAATCCCGCACATGGATGTGGATCTCCGCAGTGTACTTGCTCGCCGCGCTGGCGATAACGATTCAACTCACCGCACAAGACAATTCTGCGCTTAAACCCAAGCACCACCAATACAACCTGTATGATTTCGGCACCGTCCCGGCTCATCTTAGCGTTGTTCCAGGGATGGGAAGGTTCAACCCGTTAGCAAGACTGCTTGAGGCGCACCGGCCCAGCGCGGATCCCGCTCAACCGAAGTAGATCTGCCGGTATGGGGCGCGGCCTTGCCGCCGCGCCTTTTCATAGATCCATCCGCCCAATTTCGAATAAGATCTGGCTTTGAAGAAGGCACACGGGCAGTTTTCGGCAGAAACGGACACAGGAGATCACTACCTGAGGACAGAACCTGGATGCATTGCGCACGGCTTCTAGGCAAACTGGCAGCGTTCTGGACAGCTCTGCATCACACACATGGCTGCACGATGGGAGGTCAGCGATGAGCAGTGGAAGCTGCTAGAGCCAGTCTTGCGTCCCCGTCACAGGGCGGACGGGCGGGGACGTCCATGGCGGGATACGCTCGATGTGCTCAACGGCGTGCTGTGGGTGCCGGGTACGGGCGCTCAGTGGCGCGAATTACCCGTCAAGTATCCGCCGTATCAGACTTGCCATCGGCGATTTCAACAATGGGTCCGCAGCGGCAAACTGGAAGTGGCATTACGGCCATAGCACACCGTCTGCGCGAGCAGGGCAAACTGGATCCGCAAGAGGCCTTCGTCGATGCCACGTTCGCGAGTGCGAAAAAGGGGGCCTTGCCGTGGGGCCCACGCGTCGCGGCAAGGGGCGAAAATCCTCGCAATCGCCGCTGGGAACAGTCTTCCTCTCGCCGTATCTGTCCAAAGTGCTTCGCCGAACGAACGCCAACTGGTCGAAGAAGTCCTTTCCGGATGTTTCCTCGACGAACTGCCTGAAAAACTCATTGGCGACAAACCTTACGATTCGGATCGGCTAGATCAAGAACTTGAACAACAGTACGGCATCGAGCTGATCGCGCCGAACCGGGCCCGGCGCAAGAAGACACAGGATGGGCGCAAGCTGCGACGCTATAAGAGACGATGGAAGGTGGAGCGGCTCTTTGCGTGGATGCTCAACTTCCGCCGACTAGTTACCCGATGGGAATACCACATCGAGAACTTCCTCGGCTTCGTCCACCTCGCCTGCCTCCAAATGTTCCTGAGGCATTTATGAGACTGGTTCTAGTCTTGTTAAGCGTCCATTTCACCAGGCTAAAGCCTGGTGCTTCCACCGGACTATTGGCAGGTGAGTGTAAGTCGCCTCAGTGAATCGCCCTTTCTCGGCAGGTTGCCATTCTCCAGGTGCAAGAACGTGTAATAGATGTAGAAGGTCTTTCCCAGCACGCTCGGGTCGTCGCCTAGCCCAACGGAAGTGGGATATGGCGCAATCGTGCCGTCACCGCCGGGATTGGCAAAGGCACCAAGGAACACGGCGCTGGTCCAGTTAAGACCATTGACCGACTCGTAGTAAGCGAAGTTGGTGTCGTCAGAGGTGATCATTACGTAGCGCTGCAGGTCTCGGTTGTAGTGGACATCGAGATAGCCCTGATATTGTGCATTTGGATTGAGGTCGGTAGAGGCTCCGCTGATCCCAGGCTGGAGATGCCAGCTGCCCTCATAGAATTTTTCAAAAGGCACGGTGTGCGGGCGTCGCGACCCGAAGGCAGCCTCCAGTAAGGAATCGACCCGCGCGCGGGCTACTGAAACCTTGGTGGTCGTGGTGGTGCCAGCGGGCCAATCGGGAAAATAGAAGTAGAAATATTTGCGGTCGGGCGAGAGTACGAGCGGGCCGTCGCCGATTTCGTCGAAGCCGGGAGCGAGCATGGCCGCGAAGGACTGATTGGGGCGAACGACCTCACCCAGATCTGTCCAGTGCAGTCCGTTATCCCAGGACGCGGCCAGCCCATGGACCGCGTAGAGAGTGTCGCTGGGGAGCTCGGCGTGATAGCCAACCAGTAGGTTGCCGGCTCCGGGCATGCCTGGGGGAACTTGAAAGACTGGGCCGCCGCCAATGTAGGTATAGCTCGGATAGTTGGGGTTCACGCCCGGATCGGGATTGGGCGAGATGCTCACGTCCTGGGGATTGCCCGTGCCGAGCGGCTTATCAAGCGTGCCCACGGTGGTGACCACCGACCCGTAATTGTTGTTTCCGACCCAATGACCGTGCCAAAACTGACGCGGGTGAAAGGCGCCATCACTGGTAAAGAATTCGTAACCGGTGTCCGTCTTGATCACGCCCATCTGGGTGTCGGGCCAGGCAAAACCGAAGCCCATGGTATTAATGAGCGGTGGCTCAGCTCGTTCGCCCGCCTCGACGATCTGGTCATGCGTGGCTACGATAATCGGCCCGGTCACCATCGGGTTGCAGAGCGGGGTGATCGTCTGTGCCTTTGCCTGATCGGTGCCGAGCACACTGGCTGCCCATGCGATTAAGACAAGCAAGGTTGTAGCCATCCAGTTTCGAGACTTCATCTGCATCCTCCACGTGGTTGTTTGCGTGAAGGCCGGCCAACCTTCGCTGTATTGGACTCGCTCGAGCCGCCAAAATGTTCGATGAAATTTCTCGTTTAGGGAAGGTGGACCCAAAAGAAGGGAAAGGATGGGGCGCCCAGGTACAAAATTGGGGGAGTATACTCGTCCGGAAATCGGAGGGGCGCGTGATGGTTCGAGCAGGTCGGTTGGTTGTTCTGACAATTCTGCTGTGTAGCGTTCTCGCATCCGGGCAGACAAGTGCACCCGCTGCTTCGGCGACTGCGCCGGCGGCGAGTCAGACTGGTCCGGCGTTCGACGTCAACGCCGCCGTGGACACATACCTGGCCAAAATGCCGCCTGCGCAACGCGCCCGCTCCGACGCCTATTTCGAGGGCGGCTATTGGCTGCAGTTGTGGGACTTTCTTTCTTCCGTCTTTGTGATGTGGTTGCTGCTGCACTTCCGGTCGTCGGCACGCATGCGCGATCTGGCCGAACGCATCACGCGATTCCGTCCACTGCAGACAGCAATCTACTGGGTTCAATTCATCGTTGTGGTCTCTGTGCTCATGTTCCCCATGAGCGTGTATGAGGGGTACTTCCGGGAGCACAAGTATGGGCTGCTGAACCAGACCTTCGGACCCTGGATGCGCGATCAGATGGTTGGGCTCGGCGTCGGCGTAGTGCTGGGAGCCATCCTCATAGTGCCGTTGTTTGGGCTGGTACGACGCCTGGGAAAGAACTGGTGGGTGTGGGGCGCGATCGTGATGGTTGCGTTTTTTGCGTTCTTGAGCCTGATCGAGCCGGTTTACATCGCTCCGCTGTTCAACAAGTACACGACGCTAACGGACGCGCGAATCAAGGACCCGATTCTCAGCATGGCGCGAGCCAACGGGATTCCCGCCGACAACGTCTACGAGTTCGACGCATCGCGGCAATCGAACCGGGTGAGCGCCAACGTCAGAGGGTTTGCCAGGACGCTGCGAATTTCGTTGAACGACAATTTGCTGAAGCGCTGCACCCTGCCTGAGATCGAGACGACCATGGGACATGAGATGGGCCACTACGTCCTGAACCACGCGTACAAGGGACTGGTCATGTATGGAGTGGTGATTGTGATCGGGTTCGCCTTCCTGAATTGGGGCATCAACTTTAGTCTCGCGCGCTGGGGCCAGAAGTGGAACGTGCGGGGCATCACCGATGTTGCCGTGCTGCCTCTGGCGGTGATCGTGTTCTCGGTTTTCATGTTTGTGATGACCCCCGTGACCAATACGATCACGCGCAACATGGAATTTGAGGCGGACATGTATGGTTTGAACGCGGCCCAGCAACCCGACGGCGAAGCGAATGTGGATATGTTGCTGGGCGAATATCGCAAGCTGGATCCCGGACCCATCGAGGAATTCGTTTTCTATGATCATCCCAGCGGACGCACCCGCATTACGGCCGCGATGCGCTGGAAGGCCGAGCATCCCGAGTCGGCGAACCAGGAAGAGATGGCGAGGCCGCTGTTCGAGGGGAAGTGATGTGTTCGGTGGGTCCACCGAGCCACTACTGTAGTCCGTTCCACACCATATGGTGGAAGAGTTCGTCCATAGCACGTGGTGATTCTTTTCCGCCGCGATCAATCCACCATCGCAGCAGCGACAGCAAACTCCCGGCCAACGCAAAGGCGCGAACCGCCAATTCACGTTGCCGAAGTTTCGGAAGACGCTTGGATTCCCTGAGGCGCTGCTCGATCCCGCGCGCGAAGTAGCCTTGCGCGAGATCGAAGAAATCGTTGAGACGGCCAGAGTCAGCCAGCGCGCGGTAGATCTTATTCTGGCCGCCGATGTGCGCAAACATCTCTGCCACCGGGACCACGCGATGCGACTCTTCCTTGCGAACACTCAGTGCCGTGCTCTGGATTTCCAGGAACATCTCCAACTGGCTGAGCAGCAGGTCATTCTTGTCGCGGAAGTGAAGATAGAAGGTGGAACGGCCGACCTTCGCGCGATCCAACACTTCCTGCACCGTCACCTTATCGATCGGTTTCTCCAGGATCAACTCGAGCAGGGCCATGCCAAGCCGCTCGTGGGTACGCCGGATGCGCTCGTCGGGCTTGCGCCGCTGCTTCTTGGGTTGTTGCCCAGCGGGTTTCCGTGATGCAGTGCGCTCATTCTTGGACATCAACCGCCTCTTTGTTCAACAACTCGGCATTCGACTCGACTTGACGACGTCTCACCGCTACATTGCGAATCATAAGGCAAGACCGCCGACACAAAGGAGAAAACGATGAGCCGAATTCGATTGCTTTTAACCGGAACTATCTTGATGTTTGCGCTGACGACGGTCGCGCAACAGACCACCACCAGCAACAACGCACACGACTCGATGGGCGGCGGGCCCACGGTCGAAAAGCAATTGACCTTGTTGACCGAAAAGCTTGACCTCACCGCCGATCAACAGGCCAAGACTAAAAACATCCTGCAACAGCTGGATGAAACCACGCAGAAGATTATGCAGGACGAAAGTATGTCGCGCGACGAACGCATGGGCAATGTCAGGACCTGTCACCATCAGGCCGATAAAGAACTACGCGCGATCCTCAGCGACGACCAGAAGAAAAGGCTCGACCAGTTCGAGCAGGAGCCTCACCCGGAGTTTCACGGAAACGCGAACTCGGCGACACCGCAGAGCTGAGGAGAATCCTGGCGGAGTCCGCGGCGAGAACCCCGCCCCGGTGGGCTGGAGCACAGGCACGGGCAGGCGGCATCCAGCCCAGTTTGGCTTGCTTCCGACATTTGCACCGTCAGACAAATATGGGGCATCCGCGCAAAATTCCACAAATTGCGCTTTGACGACTGTTTAGAATCAATCGTTTAGGGGGAAATTGTTCGCAAAAGATTGATTTTTATGGATGTTACACGTATCCATGTCTGCCCGTAGGACTTAGATGCACAAAATGGCGATTTTGACGTCGACCTTTGTCATACAAGTCATACTTGTCATACTAATGTGTGTCATACAAATAATACTTTCAATACAAGTCATACTTCTCAACAAGTAGGCGGACGGGCGGCCCGTTCTTCACTTTCCGGGACTTGTCAAGGAACAGATGCTCCGGCGCTGGGCACGGCACGGGCACACAACTCCCCTGGCCCACAGTTGAGAGTTATAGCGCGAGGCGACAAAGGAAGGCGAGGAGAATATGTCGGGTGAAAAACTAAAGTAACCAGACGTTCCTATTTGGGAATGTCCAAGTTCAAATCTCGCGCGACGTAATCCCACCGCAACAAGCGGGAAGCCGGGACGTGTTGGCGCGACCGGCCGTCGCGGCGGGCTGGAATCGGTAGTCAGCTGCCATATGGATAAACAGACCCACCCCGCCGAAGGAAGGCGGGATTGGGCACCCGGTGCCCTCGTCGATGTTGTTAGTGGTATAGGAAGTTGCCGGGTGGCCCACCCGCCGCGAAGAGTTGATAGCGAGTCGACTAGCGCTTGGGCTCACGGCCTCGCGGAAGAGTGTCGCCCCTGAAGGGGCTCGGGGATTTTTGGGCGCCTCCCCAGCACTCCGCTTCGCTGCGTGCTGGGCTATGATATGCCGCCCTCGCCACACGCCTCGCGCAAAACCGGCGCGAGTCGTAAGCGTGGCAGCGGGCTGGAATGTTGGTCAGCTGCCAGTGAGAACCAAAAGACCCACCCCGCCAAAAGAAGGCGGGATGGGGCACCCTCATCGATTATTGTTGGTGATAGGAAGTTGCCGGGCGGGCCACCCGCCCACCCGGCAGCCGAACTCCCGAGTCAATCTAGCGAAGCCGCGATTGCGGTTAGTTTCTCTTTCGCGTCTCGAAGTTCATCTTTCATTTGGAGACCCATCTGGGCGGCCGCCGGTACTTTCACAAAAGTCAGAGCCCCGGCCGTTCTTCCGGTTTCTTGATCAAACAGCCAAGAGTACATAGCCAACTCCCGCTTAAGGATGGGTTTCACCATTGCTCGATCTGAGTTGCAGGAAATGTTGTCATACATCTTCAGCATTGCCCCTGCGGCACCGAGCCTATCTTCTGCAGTCGTCGCTGTGTGGTCCAAATCATTAACTATTTCGAATCCTTCGCCCTGGGAGGCCTTTAACATTTCCCTGAAATCCTTTGAGTAGTTTGAAAACGATTGCTCTAGTTTGGTGAGATCGTGCGGGTTCGGCTTCGACCCTGAAGTCGATCGTTGTCCCTCGAGCTGCCTTGGAAACATGGTCGAGAGAGCGATGCCAACAGCCACAACGACCAACAATGTACTTCGCACGCCGTGATCAGGTTTCATGTTTTCCTCGCACAAGGCTCACTATCCCGCGGTTCCGCCGAGTGCAGAATCTACGGCTCGACATTCACTCGAATCATTTTCTTTCCAGCGCGCAGGGTGAACTCGGTTCCGAGCTTCACCGACGCGACGAGGTCGTTCTTGAGCTCTCCATCGATCTTCACCGCGTTCTGCTTCAGCTTGCGGAGGCCTTCTGAGACGGAAGTGGCCAGGCCGGTTCGCGCGAGAAGCTTGTCGAGTCGAACCTGAACTCTGCCGTCATTGCCCACGACCGCCCCCGGCGCCGCGACTTCGTCGAATCGCACCATATCATTAGATTAGTCTTTGTAGATCACAGCCTTCTTTACTCTTTTTCCAGCTCGAACGGAAAACTCGCCAGGAGGATCATCAACGGAAACTGGGAGCTGAGCAGGCAGTGATTCTACAAGAATGTGCACTGATCGCTCGACATGGTCACCGATCCGAACAGCTCCTTCTTTGATCTTTCTTGCCGCGTCAGCTACTGAGCTTGCCAGTCCGCACTGTACCAAGAGTCTGTCAAGCCGTATGCCCGGATATTTGGGGCCGCCGAGCTGAATTCCCGGAACACTCCATCCGATGTCATCAATGCGCACACGAACTTCATCAATCTCCTCTGGCAACTCCTTCTTTTGGAACATGCGCGACCAGTCTTGCGCGGCGTGTTCTGCGGCCTCGTGTCCGTGGAAATCGCGGACGATGCGCAGACCGAGTTCCTGCTTGAGCTTCATGGGATGCGCCGCGCCCTTGGCGACGTCGCGCTTGAGCTCGTCGATCTCGCGCACGGTGACGTCGGTGAGCAGCTCGTAATATCGCCACATCAGCTCGTCGGAGATGGACATCACCTTGCCGAACATTTCCTGCGGCGCTTCGGTGATGCCGATGAAGTTGCCGTAGGACTTCGACATTTTCTGCACGCCGTCGGTGCCTTCGAGGAGCGGCATGGTCAGCACGATTTGTGGCGGCTGGTTGTAGTCGCGCTGGAGCTGGCGTCCCATGAGCAGGTTGAATTTCTGGTCGGTGCCGCCGAGTTCGACGTCGGCTTCGAGCGCGACCGAGTCGTATCCCTGCGCGATTGGGTAGAGCAGCTCGTGCATGGCGATGGGCTTCTCCTCGACGAAGCGCTTATGGAAGTCTTCGCGCTCGAGCATCTGCGAGACAGTGAACTTGGCGGCAAGGCGCACGAATCCTTCGTAGCCCAGCTTGCCCAGCCACTCGCTGTTGAAGCGCACCTCGGTCTTGTCGCGGTCGAGGATCTTGAAGACTTGCGCCTTGTAGGTTTCGGCGTTGGCGTCGATTTGTTCGCGGGTGAGCGGCGGGCGCGTGGCCGAGCGGCCCGAGGGATCGCCGATGAGTCCGGTGAAGTCTCCGATGAGGAAGATGACGGTGTGGCCCATGTCCTGGAAGTGCTTGAGCTTGCGCATAAGCACGGTGTGTCCGAGATGCAGGTCGGGCGCGGTGGGGTCGAATCCGGCCTTGACGCGCATAGGCTTGCCGGAGGCGAGCGACTTCTCGATGCGGTCGCGCAGGTCGGTCTCGCGAATGATTTCGGCCGCGCCCTTGCGCAGGCAGTCCAGTTGCTCGTCGACGGGTGGGAATTGGGGCATAGAGATTGATTATAGAAAACAGTGGGTAGTGGATAGTGGATAGTGGATAGAAAAAGGACAAGCGACTGCGGATGGGGAGTGGATCACGCGGATTGGGATTGGGAACGTGGAGAGTGTAGACCCCGCCCTACCGGCCAAAGACGGGCCGGTAGAACGGGGCACCCCGCAGCACACCAGACAACTATTCCGTAACGGCTCCGCGGATGTTCTAATGGCCGCACACGATGAAACTCATCCTTCCCGCGGCGGTGTTCCTGCTGATGATGTCGGTCGGCATGAGCCTGCGGTACGACAAAATACTGGCGGGATACCGGCGCATTACTTGGCCGGTTTGGATGCGGCTGGTGCTGGCGACGTTTATCGTGCCTCCGGCGATCGCGCTGCTGCTGCCGCACATCTTCCCGTTGAGCTTGCCGGAGATGGCTGGACTGTTCCTGGTGGGGGTTGCGCCGGGGGCTCCACTGATGACGCGCAACATCGCGAAGAAGGGCTTCGACATGCACCTTGCGGCGGGATACCAGTTGTGGGTAGCGCTGTTGACGCCGATCGTGATTCCGGTGGTGGTCTTCGCCGCGGGCAAACTATATGACCGCACGATCTGGATTCCTCCGCGCGAATTGCTGTTGGATATCGCGGAAAAACAGTTTCTGCCACTGCTACTGGGGATGGCGCTGGCGTACCTGCTGCCCGCGATTGCGGCGAGAGTGCAGCCCGCCATGACCCTGATCGGCAACGTTGTGCTGACGTTGGCCATCGTGGGGTTCCTGTTCAAACTCGGCCCCACGGTGCTGAAGGCGCTCACGATCTGGCTTCCGGTGTCAGCACTGGTGCTAGCGGTGGGATCGGTGCTGGCTATCCGATTCTTGTTGCGCGCCGACGTAGTTACCGACCGTACACTCGCGATCTGCAACGCCAACCGGCATGTGGGACTGGCGCTATTGCTAACGGGACACTTTCTGCAGGCGCAGCGAGCGCTTCCTGCAGTTGCGGCTTACGCGCTCGTGGCTCCGCTGGTGATGGCAGCGACGTCGAAGTGGTTTCACCGCGGGGAGCACGCGCCGGAGCCTGCTGTGGCGTGATGCAACCCACTCTCTCTCGTGGCACAATCGAAACATGTTCGCACGCAAGATCCGTGTGGAGTATGAAGAGGCTGGGGAGCGGAAGCCTTGTCCGCTGAAGTGGCTGGACAGCTTCAGCATGCGCAACTTCACCAATAACCAGGTGTTCGACGATACGATTCCCGCCGGCGATGGACTGATGGAAATCGGCACGCGGGTTCCGCTGGAGAGGCTGAAGGTGTCGATGGAGGATTGGTTCCGGCGGAAGGGATATTTGGCGAAGGAAGCGAAGTTAGTGGTTAGTGAATAGTGGATAGTGTTGGGCTTGAGGTTTCGAGCCGAAAAAAGGGCGTCTTGGCTGGCGGCGGCGAAAGCTGATCTCTCGCCCGCCGTTGCGGCTCGTGATTACAAACCCATATGACGGTTGCTTTGTTAATGCTAGTAACTGACAACTGACTACTGGAAACGTCTTCTTATTATTATGACGACCCGGCTTGTCTTCTTCGTTATTGCATTGATGATTGTAGGTGCGCTCTTTTGGGCCTATCACCATGACGCGCAGTTGCAGAAGAATGCAATGCTGGTGAACCTCGACGATCCCAATGAAGCGGTACGCGAGTTGCTTGGCGACCCTAGCAGCGAAGGTTCCTGCGGAAAGCTTACGGTCGCACCCTCCAAGTGCACCGACGAATATGTCTACAAGTACTATTACTCGATATTTCAGCCGCAGTATGAAGTGGTGTGGTTCGACAGCGCCGGAAAGGTGCTGGGCGAGCAACACGTGCAGCATTCGTTCTGAAGAAGTCGGCAGTTGCCAGTAGCCAGTTCGAGCTGCCGCGCATACGGCAACTCCGGAACTGGTCTAAGTCGCTTGCCGCTACTCTTTGAGTTTCGCGGCCAGCACGTCGAGCTTTTCGATGCTGGGAGTGCCCACGAATAAGTCGGGCGCTTTCGTCATGAGCGCGGCGGCGATTTGACCGGTAAGGTGCGCCTGCCGGCCGGATTCATCGGCGAATGCGTCGAAAATGCCGAAGGTGGATGCGCCAATGCGCCACGCGAACCACACTGTCGTTGCCGGTTCCTGCTGTGCGAGAGGCAGAGCGCTAGAGAGGAATGCCGCGGCTTCTTCAGCTTTGCCGGGCTTGGCTTCCATGCGGGCGAGTAATGCGAGTTTGACCATATGGCCCTCCGAGGGTCGGCAATTTGGATGCTGGAGCGGGTTGCGCGGGCTCGGAGATTGTTGTTTCCAGAGAGGCTGGTCGAACGGGAGACAGTCTTACGGTGTGTCTTACGTTGCGATACAATGTAAGACATGAAAGAAGCAAGTGGTACCTTCACCTCAAAGGGACAACTTGTGGTTCCGGCTGAACTCCGGCGCAAACATGGTATCGAAGCCGGCACCAGGGTACGTTTTCTCGAAGACGAGTTTGGACGTATCGTTCTTCAACCGATTAGCGAGGAATACATTGACCGCGTCATGGGTTGTCTAGCGGAGGGCGCGGACCTGTTGGTCATTTGGGAGAAAGAACATCGGGCGGAAGGCAAGCGCGAACGATGAAGACCTACGTGTTCGACGCCAGCGCGCTATTCGCGTTTCTCCAGAAGAAGCCCGGCGCGCTCAAGGTAGGCGAGCTCTTGAAGGAAGCGATGCGGGGACGCGCGGGTATCTTCATGTCGGCAGTGAACTATGGCGAAGTTTACGGCAGCATCCTGCGCGCGTATGGCCCCGAGCGGGCACGGGCGACGATGGGCGCCGTGCACCCATTGCCGATCAGCTTCGTGGACGCCACGCCGCAAAGGGCGTTTCGGGCCGCAGAAGTCAAGGTGAAGTACAAGCTCTATTATCTCGACAGCTTCGTTGCGGCGCTCGCTCTGGAACATAAGGGGACGCTCGTAACCAGCGACTCCGACTTTCGCCGGCTTGGTCAAAGCATTCCGATTGTGTGGTTGAAGGGGTAGCGGGTCTCATCCACGGTGTCGAATCCATATGGTGTGTCCCTTGCGGGGACGGACTTATCGGCACGACTAAAGTCATGCCTGACGCAAAATGCCTGGAAGCTCCCACGCTTACTTTGCCGCTACCGCCCGCGGGCCGGCCTCTTTGATTTCGCGGGGGGCGTCGAACTGCTCGAAGTTCTTCGCGAAGCGCGCTGACAAGTCCGCGGCCATCTTGTCGTAGGCGGCTTTGTCCTTCCACGAATTGCGCGGATTCAGCAGCTCCGAGGGAACGCCGGGCACCGACTTCGGAATACATAAACCGAAGCTGGGTTCGATTTCGAACTCGACGTCATTCAGCTTGCCTTCGACCAAGGCGTTGACCATGGCGCGGGTGTAAGGCAGGCTCATGCGCTTGCCGACGCCGTACGGTCCGCCCTGCCATCCGGTGTTGACCAGCCAGCATTGTGCGTTGTGCTCGCGCAGGCGGCGGCCGAGCATCTCGGCGTAAACCTTGGGCGGCAGCGGCATGAACGGCGCACCAAAGCAGGTAGAAAATGTTGCCTGCGGTTCAGTGACACCAGCTTCGGTGCCTGCGACCTTGGCGGTATATCCCGACATGAAGTGGAACATCGCTTGTTCGGGAGTCAGCTTCGATACCGGAGGCAGAACGCCAAACGCGTCGGCGGTGAGGAAGACTACGTTCTTGGGATGTCCGCCGAATCCGGGGATCACGGCGTTATCGATGTACTCGACGGGATACGCGGCGCGGGTGTTTTCGGTCTTGCTGTCGTCGTCGTAGTTCGGCACGCGGGTGATGGGATCGAGCACCACGTTCTCCAGCACCGA
>Ga0308309_10001583_pt1 | contig 13507 bp, 6 predicted proteins | sample HubBroMetageWFT5_FD_192491 | JGI IMG/M metagenome (GOLD analysis project Ga0308309, IMG submission 192491) | Warmed and freeze-thawed soil microbial communities from the Hubbard Brook experimental Forest, New Hampshire - Hubbard Brook CCASE Soil... | ecosystem: Environmental > Terrestrial > Soil...
GGCGGCCGCAACCAGGAAAAGCTGCCTCCGTCCATGCCCACATAGACGGGGCTCTTGGCGGGGATGGTGTGCTCGGATGCGCCGGGGCTCCCATCCGGGCACCTACAGCCACCGATCTTCAGGCACAGGGCCACGGGAGCGACGTTGTCGAGGGTCTGCTCCACGCCGTAGCCCTCGTCGTGCAGCTCGCCGTACCCCGATGCGAGGGTCACGGTCAGGATGTCGGCGGTCCCGCCGATCTTCACGTACTGGGCCAGGTAGGGGCCAACGTTGCCGATGAACTGGTTGTCGCCGTTGGCGATTGTCACGCTCTGCGGAGGTGGGGCCTGGATCGGCAGCGGACCCGGCCCTCCCATGTGCCAGTCCGCGTGTGCCTGGTCCTCGAAGTAGCTGGCCCCCCAGAAGCTGAAGTATCGGTCACTGAGGGCGCCCATGAGCACGCCGAGCGCAGTCCCGTCCTGATGGTGCTCGCCCGCTGCGAAAACGGGGAGGAGCTGCAGCCAGACCTTCGACTGGTCGCCCTCGACATCCCCCTCGTGGCCGAAGACTCCCATCCCGTCGTAGTCGCGGTTGGCGTAGTTGAGCAGCGGGGTCTTTGCGTACTGGGGCCAGGCCGCAAGCGGCGCCGAGGAGCCAGGGTGGAGCTGCTCCATCACCCAGGTGGCTTCGCCCTCTTTGATCCAGCGGCTGACGCCGTTGAAAGTCTCAACCGTCTCGGCGAGGCGCTCCTGGAAGCAGTGGAATGCCTCGTGGGCCAGGATCCCAGCGGTGGTGTTGCCGTCCAAACCCTCGAACTTCGTGTTGTAGACGTTGATCTCGCAGCCGCCCGGCTGCCGGCTGTATCCGGGGGAGTAGAGGACCGCCTCGGCGTAAAGGCCTGGGTCTGCGGGAGGCTCGAGATGGAGGCAAACGGTGAATTGGGGGACGGGGGTCATGGTGTCAGCGGCCTCGGTGGTCAGAGCGTCGCCGATCAGCGCAACGTAGTCGAAGGCCTGCTGGCTGTACGTCTGCGCCGTGAGCTGGATGCCCGAGTGGCACGCCTGTGTCGCTCCTGAGAGGGAGCCCATCAGCTGAAGCCCGGTGACCGTGCTCGGCGTTGCCGACGACGGAGACTGAGACTCCGACGAGGGCCCGGGTAGGGCCACCGACGCCGTCAGTAGCCTCGTTGCCGCAGCCCGCTGCGTGCTGGTGAGGCTGCCCCACTCTGACAGGAGATCCTCGACAGCCGGGGTCCCGTCGAAGGCTCCATCGGGCTTGATGCCGGCCACCGACACCCCCGGGAGCGGCCCCACGTCGAGGGCGAACTCCTCCTCTGCCCGCTGCGGGGTCAGACCCTGCGTGCGGATGGAGGTGAGGAGCTGGTCCTCCGTTCTGATGCCCTGCTGCGAGCGCGCCTGTCGCGGCGGGCTCGCCGTGGCCGTGGGGCCCGCTCCGGGTCGGGCGACCAGCAGCACCGCCGTTACCGCCCCGACCACAAGGACTGCGCTCGCCGCCATGGCGATGGCGCTGCGGCGGCGGCTGGGGCGGTGACGGCGGGCCACGCCAGGCGGGGGTGGTGGAGGTGGTGACGACACGGCGGCGGGCGGCTTCGGGACAGCCGGCGGCCCGGAGACGTCAGCCATGATTCAGCCTCCCGGGACCGGGCGCAGGTGCGATGTCGTGGCTGCGCAACGCGATGATGAAGCTGCCCGAGGAGAAAGTGACGCTGCATCCTGCGAGCGCGACACCAAGCGCGACCGCTGAGATTGTTCTTGCAAGCCGTACCTTCACCACGGTCTTCCTCCTGTTATTGGGGTGCGCTCTTCCAAGGCGACGTGGCTGCTTCCAGGATCCGTTCGAAAGGGACCGCCGCTCGCTCGGCCACACGGCGCACCGCCTCTTCCGAACCGGCGAAACGGCACAGCACCACCTCGTCCTGTCGCATGAGCAGCGACCCCAGGTACTCGACTCGGTCGCTGTCCATGGACAGCTCTGCCGCACACTCAGACGCGCGCTGATCCAACGCGTGAAGATCAGACTCGTGAACCCCCGGCCAGAAACACTCGGCGAGGAATTCGGTCGCGTGTCGCTGCGCCATGATGGCAACGCTGGGCGGTCCACGTCCGCGTGGATAGAGGGAAATCCCTAGAAAATCACCCTATGCGACGTCGGGGTTTCCACCCGCAGAGGAGCCGGGGGGAGCGGGTGGCGCAGCACCACCCGCTCTTGGGAGGGAGGCTTGGGTTGCTGATAAAAACCAACGCGTCGGTTTTATGCATGGTAGCATATCGACATGCCCCGTATCTCGGAAGGCGCCCGCCTAGAACGCCGTCAGTTGCTCATCGACGCAGCCTGGCGGTGTGCTGGGCGCATGGGCTACAGCGAGCTCACCGTCGACGACATCTGCGAAGAGGCCGAGGTGAGCAAGGGGGCGTTCTACGGGTACTTCTCGTCCAAGCAGGACCTGCTCATCACCCTCCTCGAGGAAGACGCCGCTGACCTCGATGGACGGCTCGAGCGCCTCGCACAGCGCAACATCTCCAATGTTGAGCGGCTGCGCAGCTTTGCTCGCGAGATGTGCGAACGCGGCACCGACCAGGCGCGAGTCCAGGTGCGTTCGGATCTCTGGGCTGCCATCCTCACCGAGCCGGCAATCCGTGAGCGGATGGTATCCGCGGTCGGACGCCGCAGAGCCACGTTGCGCGGGTGGATCGAGGAGGCTGTCTCAGCCGGTGAGATCGATGACATTCCTGCCAATGCCTTCGCCTCGGTCCTCCTCGCGCTCGGCGACGGGCTCACGCTGCATGGCTCGCTCGACCCGTCGGGATTCCGCTGGACCAACATCGCTCGTGTCCTGGCCGCGATCTTTGCCGGCCTCAGTGGCGACGAGGAGTGAGCTCGACCACTAGCCGAATCCACATTCCCTCGGATCTCCACCGGCGAGTGCTCGACTGGATCCGGGGCACGCAGAGCGGGATCATCGCGATCGCCTTGGTCGTGGGAGCGGGCGGTGGACTGGGAGCGATCGTGTTTCGTGACCTCATCCGCTGGTTCACCCTGCTTTTCACAGGTCACAGCGACTACAGTGCCGCCGGACACGCGGTCAATCCCAACCTGCCCTGGCTGGGCATCTACTTCGTCATCCTCGCCCCGGTCATCGGCGGCCTCATCTATGGTCCGCTCATCCAGCTGTTCGCTCCGGAGGCCCGGGGCCACGGCGTCCCCGAGGTCATGCTTGCCGTCGCCGAGCGGGGCGGGAAGATCCGTCCTCAAGTTGCTGTCGTCAAGTCGCTCGCCTCGGCGATCTGCATCGGCGCCGGCGGGTCAGTGGGCCGCGAAGGGCCGATCGTCCAGATCGGGTCGGCGCTCGGCTCATCGATCGGCCAAGCGCTGCACGTCTCGGAAAGTCGGCTGCGATTACTCGTCGCCTGCGGGACGGCCGCCGGCATCTCGGCCACGTTCAACGCGCCGATTGCGGGAGTGTTCTTCGCGCTCGAGCTGATCCTTCAGGATTTCGCGGTGGATGCCTTCGGCGCCGTGGTCCTCGCGTCAGTGGTCGCGAACGTCATCGGCCGGGCAGCTTTTGGCAATCAGGCGTTTCTCACGCTGCCGGCCTTCCACATCGTCTCCACGTGGGAGTTCGGCCTCTACGCCATCCTCGGCGTGCTCGGCGGCCTTGCGGGACTCGTTTTCATCCGGGTTCTCTACGGTACCGAGGACCTTCTGGATCGCGTGTGGCACGGGCCTGAATGGCTGCGTCCGGTGGCTGGGGGCGTGCTGCTGGGGCTCCTCTTGCTGGCGCTTCCCGAGCTCTACGGCGTCGGTTATCCCGTGCTGCAGAACGCCGTTGCCGGACAGATCGTTCTCGGGCTTCTTCTGCTGTTGCTTGTCGGCAAGATGCTCGCCACCAGTCTGACGATCGGTATTGGGGGATGCGGCGGCGTCTTCGCGCCGTCACTTTTCATGGGAGCGATGCTCGGTACGGCCTTCGGTCTTGTCGCCCAGATGCTGTTCCACGGCGCGGTGGCGCCCGCCGGTGCCTATGGACTGGTTGGCATGGGGGCAGTGTTCGCCGGCGCCGCTCGGGCGCCGATCACAGCCGTGATCATCATCTTCGAGCTCACCGGCGACTACACGATCATCCTGCCCTTGATGGTTGCCGTCGTCGCCGCCGCAGGGCTGAGCAGCCTGCTCACCAGGGACACCATCTACACCCTCAAATTGCGTCGCCGGGGAATCGACATTCTTCGGTCCCGAAGCGCAAACCTCATGCGCGACCTGCGGGTCCGCGATGCGATGCAGCCGGTGCCAACGCCACTGCTGGCGACCGCCTCACTCGACGACATGGTGGGCCGTTTCGCGCGTCGTGATGTGGCGGCGCTCCCGGTTGTCGATGTCGACGGATGCTATCGCGGCGTGGTGACCGCCGAAGACGTCGAAACCGCGCTGGGTGAAGCCATGCTTGATGTCAGAGCCGGCGACCTGGCCACGCTGGCAAGCGGCGTTCCCACCGATGCGCCTTTGGACACTGCGCTCTCGAGTTTGGTGCAGCAGGGCACCGCGGCCCTGCCGGTCCTGGAGCCGAGAGGCTCCACGCTCCTTGGATGGCTCACGCAGCGCGACATCCTCGTCGCCTATCACGCGCGTTTGGACACACGACCAGTCGCTACTCCGGTCGCGGACCTGGTGCCGCTGCAACCTTAGTTAACCCAGGTGGTACGCTCATGTGCGCTCGCTTGTGCGTCGTCATCTCCCCTGTTGGGCGCTCGCCGGATGTGCCCTCATTGGCAGTGCAGCACAACCAACGCCTGGGGGATATCAAGGGACGGGAGCACCGCTCAGTCCACACTGTCAAAGCCGTCATTCACGCGCGATCCCGACTAGATCCTCTGGAACGAACCTAGCGCCTCAGTTCGGCCGGACGAGTTGTCACCGCCGCGCCACAGCCACCGCGGGGCACTAACCGTGGGCAACCTCGTCCGCCCTGATACGTCCCCTCCAGGGGCCGTCGAATATGATCTGCTTCGGTTGGCTCGGCAGCCGACCACCATGGAGGACCCGTTTGATGCCAGACGAGCTGAGAAATGTCGCAGCCGACTTCTTTGCGGCGCTGGACGCCTTGGATGCTGATCGGATGATGGAGATGTTATCGGGGGACGTCCAGAGCGTCGACGAGATCTCGCAACGCTGGCTGCGCGGCAGAGGCGACGTAGACAATTACCTTCGCGAAGTGGTAACCGCCGTGACTGATGTCGGGACGCAACTTCGAGATGCGGAGGAACGCATTTGGGGGGACACGGGGGTACTAACCTGTTGGATCGACCAGGACTACACGATGAACGGCACTCCGCAGCACATCTCCGCTCCGACCACGCTGATCCTCCGTCGCGACGGCGGCGCGTGGAAGCTCGTCCTGTGGCATTCGATCCCCGTTCCCGAGCAGGCGTAGCCATACCGTCGGTCACGAAGATGGGATAGCTCGACACAAAGTGTGTCGGCGAGTGTCGGCGCGCGTCGAACTGGTACGAACGGCGCAGCTGCACAGCCCTGGCCAACCTCGTGCTGCTCTGCCGAGGGCTGCCCGCAAGGCGCCTGCAGCGAAACTGCCACGCTCAGCATAGGTGCACCAAACCTGGGGTTCAGGCGGATTCGGGTGCCTGCCGTGTTATTCGCGGACGGCCCGTGGTCCCGCCCCGACCCCATGAGATGACACCTTCGCTGACACCCGTGCCTCCCTGATCTGGAGCCGCCCGCGCATTCGGCGTAGGCGCTCGCCATCGCTGCCGGCGTCCTTTTGGCTGCCGGCGACTGGGACGCCGCGCGCTCCTATCACGCACGGGAAGACCGCGTTCTTGCCAATCGCGACAACTACTGAGTCACCGCCTGGAACGACTGGCTGGCGGGTGCAGCGTTGCTGCAGGTGACGAGCATGACCGCAATGAGCGGAACCGACGACCCTCGCTTGCCGAGGGGCCGGGGTCACAAGATTCACGTCGACCTGCCCCGAGTGTGGGGCTTTCGTTACCGAGGTTTAATGTGACGTTCAGGTTTCAATCCGATCATATGGTTTAGTCGCTCCATCTGAGGAGCCACCTGATTCGGTGACGGCAGGATGGTCTCAGGGGCGCCAGATCAAAAAGTTAGGATTTGACTGAGGGCCAACCTGAGGAGGGGGCATTCGATGAGACGAGGGGTTTCTTTCAAGCCGAGCAGCGGTGCTCTCTCCGCGCAGAGGACGCATTCGCTCGCCCTGTTTGCGTTCGCATGGACGATCGCAGCGGTGCTGGTGTCAGCGCCTCTCGCGAGTACTGTTCGCGCATCCACGACACCGGCGACTTTTCTCAAGACGCTCGCGGGAGCGCCGGCGTTCCCGGCGGCCATGTACCCGAGCGGCCTCAGCTGGGACGCCCACGACAACCGCCTTGTGGTCGCAGACACCGGTAACAACCGTATCGACGTCTTCTCGGCCACAGGGACGGAGTTGTTCTCATTCGGCAGTTATGGCACGGCCAACGGCCAATTCAACACGCCTCGCGAGGTGGCAGTCGACGGCGCCTCCAACATCTACGTGGTCGACACTGCCAACAATCGCATCCAGGCATTCAATTCGTCCGGCACCTGGGTTTGGACTGTAGGAACAAGTGGCGGCTGCTCAAGTTGCTTGAACACGCCAATTGGCATCAACTACGACACGGTCGACAACGTCCTGCTCGTCGCCGACACCGGGCACTCCCTGATCAAGGCGTTCAGTCCCACGAACGGTGCGTGGATTTGGAGTTCCCCGAGGTCGATCCTGGCGTCTCCCCGTGAAGCCACGCGCGGCCCCGATGGCCGCATCTGGGTTGCCGATTACCACCACCAGGAGGTCAAGGCGTTCGACGTCACCTCGATCGGCACCAGCGCGGCCACCTGGCCGACGACCCCGGCGATCACTCTCGGCGACGGCAAGGCCGGCGGCCACGCGCTCGGCGAGCTCAATTTCCCGTACAACGTCGGCTTCAGCCCAGATGCGAAGACGGTCTACGTGGCCGACACCGGCAACGAGCGCATCGCACGATGGGACATCAGCCAGTCGCCGCCCGTGCCGCTCGCAGCTTTCGGTTCGCGCTGCCCGCTTCCCTGCCCGAGCACGTATCCGGGAGTGACCCCGCCATTGGAGTTTCAGCAACTCCGTCGGGTGACTGTGGATCCCTCGGGCAACATCTGGGCTGCCGACTTCTGGGGCAGCGGTATCCACGAGTTCTCATCGTCGGGCACAGCTGAAACCGAGATTGACGGCTACACCTCCTCGACCCCGGGCCTCGAAGAGGCGTACGGCGTGGCCGTCGCCCCGAACGGAACGGTCTACGGCGTCGATCGCCTAGACCAGCGGGTCGAGGAATTCAACACAAGCGGCGCCTACGTCACGGACACGGGTCAACGCGGCACGTCGACGGGCAGCTACTCGTGGCCGGAAGACGCCGCCGTCAGCCCCGTCGACAACACCGTGTGGGTGGCGGACACTCGCAACAACCGTCTGCAACAGTACTCGGCGAGTCTCTCCGGCAAGCCCACGGTCATCGGCACCACCACCCTGGGGAGCGGGCTCGGCCAGTGGAACTACATCGAGGGCATCACTGTCGCAGCGACCGGGATCGTGTACACGGCAGATACGAACAACAACCGCATCCAGAGCTACAACCCGACCACCAAGGCGTTCGCCGTCTTCGGCTCGCTGGGCTCGGGCAACGGTCAGCTCGACAACCCCGAGGCGGTGGCGGTCTCGTCGACCGACATGTACGTCGCCGACACGTTGAACAACCGCATCGAGGAACTGACTCTCAGCGGCAGCTACGTCAATCAGTACAGCACCGGCCTCAACCAACCCCAGGGCATCGCGCTGGCACCGGACGGAACGCTCTGGGTGGCCGACACGATGAACAACGAGATCGTGCACCTCTCCTCCACGCTGACCAACCTTGGGGACACCTTCGGCAGCCTGGGGAGCGGCAACATGCAGTTCTTCCAGCCGCACTCGCTCGCCGTGTATGCCAACGGCGGCAATCCCATTCTTTTCGTGGCGGACACGTACAACAACCGCATCCAGGAGTTCAGCCTGGGCGGCAGCGGTGTGGGACCGGCGACCAAGCTCGCCTTCACTCAGGAGCCGAGCAGTTCCACCACTGGAGCAGCGTTTCCAACCCAGCCCACCGTGGCCGTCGAGGACGCGAACGGCAACGTGGTCACGACTGACAGCAGTGCTGTGCACCTGGCGATCACCTCGGGCACTGGAACGAGCGGCGCAGCGCTGAGCTGCGCAACCAATCCACTGAACGCCAGTTCAGGCGTCGCCGCGTTCGGCAACTGCGCGATCAACACTGCCGGCACGGGCTACACGCTCACCGCAACCGACGGATCATTGACGTCGGCGATCAGCACCAGCTTCAACATCACCACCTCGAGCGGTACGCCCACGTGGTTGTCGAACATCTCTAATGCAAACGGTGTCGCGCCGCTCTATCCTGCCGCTGGCGTGGATGGCGCCTCGGGCAACCGCTTCGTGGCCGACTCCGGTGGGAGCAGGATCGTGAAGATCACCCCGGCTGGCGTTCAGACGACGATCACCACAGCGGTCTCCGACCCGCGCGCAATCGTCCTGGATTCGGGCGGCTCCGACCTGTGGGTCGCGAGCACGAGTAGCAACAGCATCGTGGAAATGACGAACTTCGGGAAGACGCTCACCACCTTGACCGGCTCCGAGCTCAACCAACCCTACGGCGTCGCCGATGATTCGACGGGCGTCTACGTCGCCAATACCTATGCGATGGACGTGGTCAAGCTCAACAAGACCACCGGCGCGGTGATCTGGACGCAGACCACCTGCGGCGGGACTGCCTTCGGGCGGAGTCGCGGCCTCACGATCGGCAGCGACGGCAACCTGTACGTCGCCGACACCGACAACGATCGGATCGTGCCCCTCAATGTGACGACGGGAGCGTGCGGCACCCCGTTCGGAACGACCGGTTCGGGCACCGGCCAGTTCAAGTCGCCATGGACGCTGCTCAGCGATGGCGTGGGCGGCCTGTGGGTCGCCGACGCGATGAACTTCCGCATCGAGCACGTGAGCGACACCGGCACCTACATCTCGCAGATCGGCAGCTTCGGCAATGGCCCCGGCAATGCGCAGTTCCGCTCGCCGCACGGGCTCTTCATGGACGGCGGCCTGCTTGACGTCGCGGACCCGTACACGTTCAGCATCCAGCGCTTCACGATCAGCGCCGGCGCGCTGACCTACAGCTCATACCTCGGCGGCACCCAGCCGGCGGCCGGCGGCTTCAATGGCGCCTTCGCCGCCACCTATGACTCGAGCGGCGACATCTACGCGGTCGACTGGTTCAACGATCGCATCCAGGAGTTCGGTCCGAGCGGGGCGTTCATCACCCAGTGGGGTGGCTACGGCTCGAAGCCGGGCAGCTTCATCTTCCCGCGGGGCATCACCATGCAGCCGGCCGGCACGACCAATGCCGGCGACGTGGTGGTCACCAACACCGAGGACAACCGCATCGACCTCTATACCCCGACCGGCACCTTCGTGGAGTCGATCAAGCCTTCGAGTGGGACCGCCTTCTCGCGCCCGTACCAGACCGTCGCCGCGCCTGACGGCACCTACTGGGTCGCCGACGCGCTGAACAATCGCATCGTCAATATCAACGCCTCCGGTACCGTCCTGTCGACCTTCAACGACGGTGGCTTGATGAATCAGCCGCAGGGCATCGCCATGGACGCCGAGGGCAACCTCTACGTGTCCGATGCCGGCAACAACGCGGTCGAGCAGTACAACCAGTCCGGCACGCTGCTGGCGACACTCGCGACCAGCGGGAGCGGGCCGACCAACGTCAACACTCCCTACGCGCTCACTGTGACGGGACCGCCGGGGAGCGAGATTCTGCTCATCGCGGACGCCGGCAACAACCGCATCCTCGAGCTCACCACGAGCGGAACTGCGGTGCTCTCGTTCGGCACTCTGGGTGCTGGGAACGGTCAACTGTCGAGCCCACGTGGCGCGGCCGTCAATCCGGTGAACGGCGAGATCGCGGTGTCCGATTTCATGAACAACCGGTTGTCCATCTGGAGTTGAAAGCGGTGCGAGCCTCGTTCGGATGGAGCTGCTAGCCAATGAGAGGAGATCAGGGAATGGACTGCGAGAACATCGGCACGGGGACTTCTAGGCGTGAGAGTCTGGATGCCAGCACCGATGATGCCACGACGCAAATGTTGGTCCGGATGAAAGGGCGCACGGCGTACCGGTGTGGACTCCTAGCCGCCGTTGCGATGGTGGGTCTCGCGGCTCCCCTTACCCCGCTCGCGGCAAACGCCACTACGCAGAGCGTTCCCCCCCCTACGCTCCTGCGCACGATTGGCGGCCCCGAGCACGCATACATCTATCCCAGCGGGCTCGAGGTGGCGCCCAACGGGGATATCGTCGCCTCTGACATCGGCAACAATACGATCGACGAGTTCACTCCGTCCGGCACACTGGTCTGGCAGGTGGGAACATTCGGCGCCGGCGTAGGTCAGTTCGATAACCCCCGCGACGTGGGTGTCGACAGCTCGGGCAACGTCTACGTGGCCGATGCCGGAAACAACCGAGTAGTCAAGATCGACGCAAGCGGCCATTGGGTGACCAGTTGGGGTGGGGGCGGAGGGACCACGATGAGCTTCCCACTCGGCATCAGCGTCGCTGGCAATAAGGTTTACGTTGCGGACACAGGGCGGATGCTCATCCGGGTCTTCGACGCGAATGGCAACCAACTGGAGTCATTCGGATCGAACGGAGCTTGCATAGTTGGCGGTCTCCGCGACGTTGACGCCGACGCCGCGGGCAACATCTACGTCGCCAATTACGTGAACAACGACATCCTCAAATTTACGTCGACTGGCACGTGCATCACCAAGTGGGGAACAACGGGAAGCGGTAACGGGCAATTCCGGGCGGTATACGGCGTGACCCTTGCCACCGATCCGGTTGCGAGGGCCGCGGGCGACGGAACCCAAGAGGTGTTCACCGCAGACTCGCAGAACAATCGGATGGAGGAGTTCACGACGAGCGGCACATTTATCGCAAGTGCCGGGATTGCCGGGACTCCGACACAACCGGGAACCCTGGCGTACACGCGCCGCGTTGCCGTAGACGCCAACGGCAACGTATGGATCGCCGACCTCTGGGCGTGGCGGCTCGAGAAGTGGACGCGGAACGGCACTGGAACGCCCTACACATACTCGGGGGAAACGATTGGCACTCCCCTCGCACCACCCACATCGTCGGCCGTATTCCAGGAAGTTCACCAGGTCGCCTTCGAAACGAGCGGTGGGGTGGTCGACGCCATCGATGCGATGGACACAGTGCACCATCGCCTGGTCCGATTTAGTCCGACAGGGACACTCCTCAACACGTGTGGCACGCGTTCCGAAGGGACCACCGTTCCCGGATACAACTGGCCGCGGGGTGTTGCGGTCGATCCTGCGACGGGGCAGATCTGGACTCTCGACACCAAGGCGTATCGGGTGGAGGCTCTGACTCCTACCTGCAGTGCCGTTGCGGTTTTCGGCTCGAAAGGGAGCGGGCTGTCCAACTTCGACTGGGCGTACCAGATCGCGATACGCGGCAGCGACGAGGTAGCCTGGATCGCCGACACTTGGAACAATCGGATCGTCTCGTACAACGTGGCCACGCGTCAGCCCATCGCTGTCAGCGCCAATGGTCTGTTCAAGAAGCCGGCCGGGATTGCCATTGATCCCGTCAACGGCAACATCTTGGTCGCTGATAGTGGGAACAACCGGATCGTCGAACTGTCCGACAACCACGGTTCGAACCCCACGAAGGTGCAGACCTTCTACCACGGCTTCAACGACCCACAGGGCGTCGCCGTGGACGCTGCCGGCAACATCTACGTCGCCGACACGAATAACAACAGGGTGGTCGTCCTCTCGCCATCAGGCACGTTGCTGACAACACTTACTGGTGGGTTCAACCTTCCCGAGGCGATCGCGCTCGACCCCTCCGGGAACATCTACGTTTCCGACACATTCAACGACCGGATCCAGGTGTACGGACCACTGAGTTGAGTCGACGTCGGCGTGAATCGTGAAGCAGACAGGCATCAGGCGAGTCCGACGGCCACTCTCCGTGCTCGTGGCAGTGACGGTGCTGGGGTTCGCCTCGACGGTCGCCGTCTCCGGTACTGCACGGGCGATCGCCTGCGCACCCGCGGCACCAGTGTGCATACAACCGCTGGGAGCCATCGGCCTCACCACATCAACAGGTGCACCTGCGTGCGCGTGCGCCGGCCTCTATGGCTGGGGGGCGGCGACCGAGTCCGATGGATCCGTCCTCATCGGCGATTACTGGAACTTCCGGATCCAGCATTACTCTGAGGCAGGTACCCTCCTGGGGACCGCTGTGCCACCGGGAGGGCATCTCGCCCCGTATGGGATTGCGGTGGACCCGAATGACGGCTCGATTTACTTCGGAGACGTCGACCACAACCCGCCCGACGTGCAGAAATACAGCGCCGCCGGTCAGTTTCTTTACGCAATCACCACGCCGAAGACCGGGAAGTTCAACTATCCGGGCAGAGTGGCGGTCGCTTCGGACGGCACGGTCTTCGTGTCGGACATGCGCGCAAACGTGATCGACGTGTTCACCAACACCGGGGCCGCGCTCGCAACCTTCGGTTCCATCGGGAGTGGACCAGGGCAGTTCGACGCGCCGCGCGGCATCGCCATCGACGCCGCGAACGATCTCTACGTCGCCGACAACTACAACCACCGTATCGAGGTCTTCTCCGAAAGTGGCGCGTACCTTCGCCAGTTTGGGTCGGTGGGAACGGCACCAGGACAGTTCGGTGGGAAGGGTGACCTACGCGGTGTCGCAATCGACAACGCGCGCGGACTCATCTACGTCGCGGACGATGCAAGTGGGTACGTCAATCAGTACTCGCTGACCACGGGCGTGTACACCGGAGTCCGCTTCGGTGGATTTGGTGCTGCCAACGGGAAGTTCGGCGACGGTCCCCGCGAGATCACCGTAGATGGTGCAGGAAATGTATGGGTGGGTGATCTCGCCAACTTTCGCGTGCAGGCCTTCTCCCCGTCCGGTGCGTTTCTGTTCGCTGAACCCAATCCCCCTCAGCCTCCGGCCACCGGTGGCTTCAACGGCGCGATGGGCGTCACCATCGACGCGAAGGGCGATGTCTGGGCTCTCGACCGTTACAACCAGAGGGTCGAAGAGTTCGACCCTAACGGCAAATTCTTGATGCAGTTCGGCAAGCGGGGCGGCGGCCCTGACGGTATGAACTACGACAGAGCGATCGCCTACGATCCGAACGACCAGACAATCTATGTGGCTGATACCGACAACCAGTCGGTCAAGAAATACGATCTCAAGGGCAACTTCATCTGTCAGGTGGGTGTCTTCGGGACGGGCTTGGGCCAATTCAACGAGCCCCAGGGCATCGATGTGGGATCGGATGGAACGGTGTACGTCGCC
>Ga0308309_10001584_pt1 | contig 13503 bp, 15 predicted proteins | sample HubBroMetageWFT5_FD_192491 | JGI IMG/M metagenome (GOLD analysis project Ga0308309, IMG submission 192491) | Warmed and freeze-thawed soil microbial communities from the Hubbard Brook experimental Forest, New Hampshire - Hubbard Brook CCASE Soil... | ecosystem: Environmental > Terrestrial >...
GTCGACGCAATTTTGTTTCTGACCGACGCCACGTTCACCTCGGGCGAAATATTGCACGTGGATGGCGGCGCGCACGCGGGCAAATGGTGACCGGCCGGCGCACGGAGAAAAAATAAGGGATGACCACTTATCAAAAAACCAACGCAGTAGCTGCTTCCACCCAAGAAGTCACTAAGGTGCGGTACACTGCCAAGACCCACACTTCGGGCGGTCGGCGCGGCGGCTCCTCCCACAGTGATGATGGCCGCTTGGATGTTAACTTCTCGGCTCCGGGAGTCCCGGGAACTGGCACCAATCCGGAGCAGTTGTTTGCCGCCGGTTGGTCGGCCTGTTTCATTAGTGCGATGGGGCTGGTGGCCAACAGGATGAAGGTCAAACTTCCGGCTGACGTAGCCGTCGATGCCGAAATAGACCTGTGCAATTCCGGCGACGTTTACTTCCTCCGAGCACGGCTTAACGTCAGCCTGCCGGGCTTGGAGCGCGAAGTCGCCCAGGCCATTGTGGACGCCACGCACGGTGAGACTTGTGCATATTCCAACGCTACACGGGGCAACATCGACGTTACCGTCAACGTGGTGTAAGCCGGACCTGACCAGGACTGCGTGGGCTCTCGCGAGTTGAGGAGAGCAAGGTTTATGGGCAAAAGACTCGCTCTATTGGCAATTCGTCTGTTGGTGTCCGTGAACCTTCTGTATGCCGCCATCTTTCTCAAGTTTGCGGGAGCGCCAGCTTCGGTGGCCCTGTTCACGCGGATGTCGCAAGCGGTCCACGGGTTGATACCTCAGGCGGTATTCCGGCTAGGGTCAGGGGCGTTCGAGACGGTGGTGGCGGTTCTGCTCCTGATTCCAAAGACAGCCAGATTGGGAGCGGGATTGAGTGTTGTGTGGATGACTGCCGTAATTCTCAGTCACATTTTCGTGCTGGGATATGGCTGGTTCTTTGTAAATGCTCTGATGGTGATGGTGCTGGCTATCATTTATCTTTCGGCTGGTGGTCAACCGATCGCAGGTTTAGAGCGTCGGTCTCAATGAACGGCGTTCGCGGTCGGGGGTGACGGCGTGCGCCACCCGCTCGTTCTTGAGCGAAAAAGGAGATTCGGGCCTACAATTGCCGTCCAAGGTTCGAGGAGACCTTCTCATGAAGAAGACAGCGGGACTGCTGGCATTATTGCTGCTGGGTGCCAGCGGGGCTGCGCAGCCACAGGAAGCAAAGCCAGCGGAACATCACTCCATCGCTCAAGTGCTGGACCACGGCGTCTCCGGTGTGGAAGGCGAGTTTGTTCCGGCAGCCGAAGCCATGCCGGAGGACAAATACTCCTTTGCACCTACGAGCGGCGAATTCAAAGGTGTGCGCACGTTCGCTCAGCAGGCCAAGCACGTGGCCGCGGTCAACTACCTGGTGGGTTCAGCCATCCTGGAAGAAAAACCACCGGTGGAACTGGGCAGCGAGAACGGCCCGGATCAAATAAAAACCAAGGCGGATATCGTAAAATTTCTTAAGGACTCGTTCGCGTACGTCCACAGAGCTGTGCGTAGCATTAATGATGGCAATCTGCTGTATCCCATCAAGAGTCCCTTCGGGGAAGGAATGGTGACGCGCCTGGGGATGGCCACACTGATCGTGGGGCATTGCTTCGACCACTACGGCCAGATGGTGGAATACCTGCGGATGAACAACATTGTGCCGCCTGCCAGTCGCCAGTGACCGCGGCTACGGCTTCTCAAGCCGTCAACGACCGGCGGCCTTCGCGCGGGCGCGTCCCTGCTGATAAATGGTCAGACTGACGAATGCCGCTTGGACGAGTGGGGCGGAGACTCCGCGTTTCCGCCCGCGTTCTACCAAATCACGAAGAATAGTGTCCGCTTCGACGGGCGCCTGTTCTGTGAGGTCGCGATACATCGACGAGGTCAACGTGGAACCCGATGCAGTAAGTTGAGGGCTCTTTTTTGCCAGGAACGTCTCCGACATCGGATAGCCGCAAGCACCCGCGATTGCGGCGCATTCACGAAGTACCGAGAGAGCTAACTGGGCGCCACCGGGTACCGCCGCGATTTCGCCGATATTTCCGCGAAGCAAACACGTGATGGCTCCCACGCTGGCCAACCATACCCACTTCTGCCACATGTCCCGCAAGATGTCGGCGGAAATGGCTGCCTCAAATCCAGCCTCGCTAAACACCTGATGCACCGCTTCTATGCGCGAGGTCTTCTTCCCGTCCAGTTCGCCATAGGTGAGACTCTGGAAATCGGCAAGCTGGACTATCCTGCCTTGCGAATCGATCTCAGCGGAAACGTAGCAAACCCCACCTAATACAGCATGTTCGCCGAACTTCAGCGCCAGCGCGTCCAGGTGATGCATGCCGTTTAGCACTGGAATGATGACCGTCTGTGGCCCGACAGCGGGCGCGAAATCATCGATCGCGCCGGCGAGGCTGTAACCTTTTACGCTCAAAAAGATAACGTCATACGGGGATGCAATCTGAGCTGCCGTTATTGTTTTGGGTCGAACGGTGAAATCCCCATGCATCGGGCTGAGAATCCGCAACCCTTGGGCCTGGAGTTGCTCGGCTCGGTTTGGCCGGACTAGAAATGTTACGTCGCGACCTGCCTGTATTAGACGGCCTCCAAAATAGCCACCGACTGCGCCAGCGCCAACGACTAGAATTCGCATATCGCCATGCCTCCGGACATAGTCACTATGGTCTTGGACACCTGTTCCGCAAGCTTCGCGCGAACTTCATCGGACAGCGTTTCTCTGGTAGACACTTCGACAGTTGGCATAAGTCGCGCCTTCGTAGGTTGGAAGCGTATGGGCGCGGATTAGACGCTTGTTTTTTGATTCGCGCTTATTTTTCGTGGTAGACCGAGGCCGTCGCTTCTTCTATGGACGTCCCATGATGTGCACATGCGCGTACGGTGTTCCGGCCCACATGATGTAGGCCCCCTTCGGCCGGTGTGTGGTCGGCAGGCCCGTGGTTTTGGGGTCGAACGGCCACATAATCATCCAATGCGGACCGATGGCAATGGCCGGACTGGTGGTGTCATACGGATCGGAGTCGCTTCGCTGGGTGGCTCCCGCCAGCATGTAGGTTATGCCCGGGACCGTGTTGGTCGGCTTGGGCTTGTGTTCGGCGAAATCCTTGAACCATTGCATGGACGCTTCGTCCGCGCACATGGCGGGCTGCCCAACTCCTGCGGGATCGCCCGGCATGCAGGTAAATCCGTTGGTACCGGCGCGCAAAACGGTCATCTTGCCGTGACCGTCCATTTCCGCTACGGTCGCAGCCTTGGCCACATCGGGCGGCGCCGCCGAAAGCGCGCGCGCGATTTTAGTTTGCGTAAGCTCGTCGGAAGATACAGCCGATAATTGTGCTGTGTGCGCTTGCGCAGCTGCTCGCAAACCAACGCCGGCAATGACCAGCGCGGCTAACGTCGCCAGGACGCCCGACCTTCCTTTCATATGGAACATAAGGACCTCCTCATGCTTTCCAGTGATCCGCCTATCAAGTAGTTCGATGCAGATGCGACCGTTCGGTCGCATATTTATTGCACAGCCGGGTGTGGAAAGTATAGGGAGGGCCTACCTTGTCTGTAGTATTTTTGTAGTATTGCTGTTCCATGGTTTCCGCTCTACCGTGTCCCCGAAAGTGAGACCCATGCCTCTCCCAACTGAACCAATCGGTAGTATCCCGCGCCCTGCAGACTTGCTCCAGGCAATGCACGAGCATTCGATCGGGAAGATTTCCCGGGAACAACTACGCGACGCCGAGGACGCAGCGCTGCGCGATGCCGTCGCAGGCTTTGAAGAAACAGGCTCACCAATCATCACGGACGGTGAGCAGACCAAACCTAGCTTCGCTACCTACCCCCTCAGCGGACTCAACAATCTAGCCGCTGACGGCGTCGTCATTCCATTCGCGGATGGACACACACGGCAGCTGCCGAAATTGACCGCCGGTCCATTTCGATACGGCGTTCATGCGGTGACTTACCTCAAGGCCGCCCAGCGGTATGCCCACCGGCCTGTAAAACAGGCCGTGATTTCTGCATCGGCGCTAAGTTTGCTTTATCCGCAGAACGGTCTCTCCAACTATCCGCGCGATACTTTCCTTAGCGATCTTGTTGGCGAAGCAGCACAGGACATACAAGAGTGCCTTGATGCGGGTGCTCCTTGCGTACAGATTGACTTCACCGAGGGCAGATTGGCCCTCAAGCTCGATGCTTCCGCTGGCATCCTGAAAGCCTTCGTTGAGTTGAATAACCGTGTGCTCGACCGCTGCACTCTCGAGCAGCGCCAAAGGATTGGCGTTCATACCTGTCCGGGTGGCGATCGTGACTCAACTCACAGCGCGGATGTGGATTACGTGAAGCTCCTCCCGTTTCTGTTTCAACTGAATGTCGGACGATTCTACATTCAGCTGGCGAGCGAAGCCGATCGCCGCCGCGTCCTGAAAACCGCACAAAGCCTTCTTAAATCTGGGCAGATTCTTTTCGTCGGCGTGATCGATCCAATCAATCCAAAAATAGAGCCGCCCGAAGAGGTGCGCGATCGCGTGCTCGAAGCCGCTGAATTCATCCCGGTCGTAGCGCTTGGCACCACCGACGACTGTGGCTTTTCCCCGTTTGCCGATGACACGTCCACTTCGCGCGAGATCGCATTCGCCAAAGTGCGCAGCCGCATCGAAGGAACTCGCTTGGCTTCGGAAGCTCTCGGAATCTAGCCTTTCTTACAAAGGACCCGCTTTCTTCCGTTCCGCCATCCACCTCGTCTCGGGTAAGCCGGGTGCTCCATCCTTTCCGCACTTCGGGAGCGGTGGGGCCTTTGTACAAATACATGACACTCGCCGCCCGGCCCATCCCCGCAACCACTAGCCCAACCGAACATCTTATGGTTTGATTGACGCGCCAGTCCGCCACATCTCAAAGGAGCTCGCGATGAAAATCGCCGCCGCCATTTCGCGCTACATTCTCGGCATCCTCTTCACCGTCTTCGGACTCAACGGCTTCCTCCATTTCATCCCTTCGGGGACCATGCCTCCGCTGGCCATGCAGTACGTCACCGTGCTGGCCACCTCCCACTACACGGTCGCCATTTTTGCGGTCCAGGTTGCTTGCGGAATCCTTTTCCTGGTCAATCGCTACATTCCCCTGGCGCTCACCCTCATCGGTCCCGTAATCGCCAACATCCTCATCTTCCACGTCCTGATGCTCCCCGCTGGCATAGGCCCAGGTCTAATCGTCACCATCTGTTGGTTCATCCTGTTCTTGCAACACCGCCAAGCCTTCTCCGGCATCTTCCAAGCTCGATCATAGCGGCGGCCGCCGAATCACTTCCGAGGTGCGCGTGACACGCCCAGATCCCAATAACGCGCGCCGAACCGGCGCTAACTTTCGCTCGCCGCTATCGTCATACGACCAAATGCTCTCGCAAAAAATGGCGCACGCAAGGATTGGCGAGGCTCAGCGATGAATCAAGGCAAAATCACACGGAGGGAATTGCTGCAAGCATCTGCGGCCGTAAGCTGCCTCGCAGCGGTGCCATTCGCGCAGTCCGCCTCCAACGAGCTCGTCACTCCCGCCGCAGAATATTTCAAGCATTTTGCCGCGCTTTCGAAACTATCCATCGCCGTGGCCAATGCCATGCCCGCAAGCGAGTACGGCTTCCGGCCGCATCCCGAATCCATGAATTTCGGCGAGCTGATGGCGCATATCGCCGCCACCAACTACCAGTTCTGCGCCGGGCTGAAAGACGCCGAACCGCCGGCGATGCCCTCGCCCACAGCGAAAGAGGGTTATGTCAAATTTCTTAGCGATTCCTTCGAATATTGCGCGGCGGTCATTTCCAGCGCCACCGAACAGCAATTGCGAACGCCGCACAATTCCCCTGACGGGCGCATGCCGGGACGCGACGTGTTGCTGGCCATGTACGTCCACGTCGCCCATCATCGTGGCCAAGCGGAAATCTATCTTCGCGACAGGGGCATTCGCCCACCGTCTTACATAGTCTAATCGATCATCCCGAACACGAGAGGCGGGTGGCCGACCCTTGCAGCACGGGCAAGCGACGGCCATTAGGTTTTTAGGAGTGCCGCATCCCTTTGCGTTGTCGGCAAGGGGTGCGCGGCTCCGAACTTCCTGACGGCAAGTCCAGGTTTCGTCGTCCCTAACGACGATGGACGCCAGTCTTCTGCCCTACGATTTTTTCTCCCTTGAAATTTACCGAAGCCGGCGCAACTGACACCTATGAGAATCATCGCGCCGGATCTACTTTTCTGCTTCATCTTGGCGGTTACGGCCTGGATCATGAGCAAGATTGAAGGCCGCAGGCTGGCCCAATATGGCCTTCCCAGGAGCGAAGCGCTGAGGAAAAACTTTAGGGTAGGACTATTGATAGTCCTGCTCGCTACCAGCAGTACGGTGCTTGTAATTTTCGCCTTGCATGGCGTGCGGTTCACAAGTGCGGCGATCCATGGCACCGCGTCGTAATTTATAGAAAACACACCCGCCGCTCGCCTCAATCGCCAACTTTCAAGCATTTCTTTGTCGCCACGCTGCATATACTCATAGGGCAAAGCAGCGGTAGAAAAGGCGTCTGCGTGCTTGCGGGAGTCGTATCGTACATTTCAGGCAATTCGGGGCATTTTCGGGCGTGCAGAGCTACATGTACTTGTACTCCACCTGATGCGCGGCCCGTCTTCGGTTGGCAATTTTTATCGACGCCCTCTTAGAGATTGGGCCAAGTTGTGGGGCTCGGGGTGCGAGGTCCGGCTCGCGAAATCCGGAAGAATGCGGGGGTACGTCTCGGGAGTGGAGCATCCGGCGCTGCGGCGGCCAGAGGATCCAACACTGCCAAGCCAGCAGACAAGGGCTGCTGAAGTGACCGGAGATGGGAAGACTGCTTCCGCGCTATGGGTAGCGAGGTAGCGATAATGAAGAAAATCTATCGTTTTGCGGCAGTGGTGTGGATTTCCGCGCTGGCGATTCCCTTCTGTGCCCAACGCGCGGCCGCACAAGCCGATTACACGGTTGTCAACGTGCAAGACGGCGGAGCGATCGCCGGGGTCGTGAAATGGTCCGGGCCGGTGCCGAAGGTTCCCAAGCTGCCCATCACAAAAAATCAAGACGTTTGCGACCCGGACTCGCAGAAAACGCGCGACCTGGAACGATTGGTGATTGGGTCGGACGGCAACGGCGTCGAGAATACCGTGGTGTATCTCCGCGGCATCACCAAGGGCAAAGCGATGGACTTGCCCGAGGTGCGCCAGCAACTGAACCAGAAAACTTGCCGCTACATGCCGCACATCATGCTGGTGCCGCAAGGCTCGCCGCTGAAAATCGAAAACAGCGACCCCGTGCTGCATACGGTGCAGATGTTTGGCGTGGCCACCAACAACATTCCCTTCCCCTTCCAGAATCAGTTCATTCCCGTGGCGATGCAGCGCAACGGCGTGGTGGAACTGAAATGCAACGCCGGTCACGTGTGGATGAACGCGAACGCTCTGGTGGTGAAGCATCCTTACTACGCGGTGACCGACGAGCACGGCGCTTACAAACTTTCGGACGTTCCTCCGGGCGAATACGAAATCGTGGCGTGGCATGAGGGTTGGCAGATTCTGTCCGAGGCGAAAGTGCTGGACGTGGGCGCGCAAGTGGAAGTGAAACGGCCGATATACAGCGCTCCTGTAACGTGGTCGAAGAAAGTGACGGTGAAGCCGGGCGAGCCCACCGTAGTGGATTTCACAATTTCGGAAAAGCACGAATAAGCCTTTCCGGCGCTGCGCCGTAGCTGAAGCTACGGCCTACAAAGATCCTCGAGTCATCGCGATGGCACCTTAGCTGCGCGAATCGCTTTACGGCGCACCTTCAAAGTGCCGGCGACCCACAGTCACATCTCGTTTCGCACTCTTGAAATTATTTTTGTGCTATAGCGTATAAATCTGGTGAGAGGACCGCTCCATGCTGCCCGTGCCGTTTGCAGGACACCTTGGCTACGACGCGATCTTCATCGTTACGTATGCTGCTTGGCTGCTCTTCGAAATCATTACCGGAAAGGCTCGTAAATCCAGCGATCCGAAGAAGGCGCGTGACCGCGGTTCGTTCCGGTTTCTCATCATAATGATATGGGCAGGAATCGCACTGGCGTTTACCGCCTGTTTTGGCCTGCAGCAGGCGGCAATCCCGTGGATGCGCACGGAACTTTTCCTTGCGGGGATCGCGCTGATGTGGGCGGGCATCGCGTTTCGCTATTACGCCATGCGCGTGCTGGGGCGCTATTTTACTTTTCAAGTGGACGTGCACTCGGGACAAACCGTAATCGAAGCGGGGCCGTATCGCTACATCCGGCATCCTTCGTATACCGGCGCGCTGATTACAGTGCTGGGCCTCGGCCTGGCGCTGGGAAATTGGGCGGGGATTCTCGCAATGCTCGTGTGCATCGGCATTGGATACGCCTACCGCATCCACGTAGAGGAAGCCGCGCTGATCGCAGCGTTGGGCGAGCCCTACAAGGATTATATGAGACGCACGCAGCGGCTCGTGCCGTTCGTTCTCTAATCGGCGAAAGGATGCTTGCGCCTCTCTTCCTCGGGTTCCAGAGGCGGCGTGAACGTGGACAGGTTTCCGGGTCCCTTAATCACGGACATCGTGCCGACCTTCGGCAATTTCTTCACGCTGAGCTTCAACTTGCCGGCCTTGCCTAGCTTCTTTGGACGCATCTCCGATTCTCTCTCCGTCGCGATTGAACACGATTGAAAACGTTACACCATTCAACACCAGTACCCCGGGGTTAGGCAAGCCTCGCCTCTTGTAACGGCGTTCTTAGACGCCATTGATACATGCCGCATCCTGATGGCGCACCAATGCGCCATTACGAGGACTCAGAAATCCGCGACGCGCGGCAAGCGTGATTTAGGTTGCGGTGCTCGTCAAGCGCGGGATTAGCAGGTGGAAGAATTGGTCGGGGTTTACGCCTACTGCTACTTTTGCGTTGGGCTTGAATGGCTCTTCGGGCGCGGACGGGCCTGGCATGCTGGTGTCCATGGGCGGGGATTTGCGGACGGGCGCGTGACCGTCGTAGCCGAGGGTTTGGCCGGCGGTCCATTCGCCGGTGGTTTCGACCTCGACGTAATAGTCTTTCAGGGTGATCACGTCAGATTCGATGAGCGACGCGACTGTCAACGCGTCGTGCAACGCAATCACGGTGACTTCTCCGCCGTGCTTCATGCGTTCCCATGTGGCGCGCATGATTTTCCCCGCCGCTTGGCTGACGGGATTTTTCGCAGCTTCGAGCTGCTGGATTTGTGCCTCGCTGAGCAGGCATTTGCGCGTGACGTCGAGTCCGACCACGGTGAGCGGGATGTGGGCGTCGAACACGATGCGCGCCGCTTCGGGGTCCACGTACAAATTGAATTCCGCCGCGGGCGTGATGTTGCCGCCGGAGAGCGAGCCGCCCATGATGGCGATCTGCGGAATCATGGCAGCGAGTTCGGGATCGTCACGCAGCGCGAGCGCGACGTTGGTTAGCGGACCGACGGCGACGATCATGATCTCGCCGGGATTTTCGCGCACGATGCGGCGAATGATTTCTGGCGCGGCTTCGCGCACCGGCTTTATTTTGGGGTCGGGGAATTCCACGCCTCCGAGACCGTTTGCGCCGTGAACGTGGCCGGACGTCACCAGGCGACGCACGAGCGGATGGCTTGCGCCCGCGGCGACGGGCACGTCCGTGCGATCCGCGATTTCGACGAGGCGCAAAGCGTTGGGCAGAGTGAAATCCAGCGGCACGTTGCCGCAGACCGGCGTGATGGCTTCGACTTTCAGCTCGGGTGACCGCAGAGCGAGAAAGATCGCCATGGCGTCGTCAATGCCGGGGTCGGTATCGATGATGATGCGGCGTGGCTTGGCCGGCGCGGTTGCGCGCACGGAATCTTTCGAGGTGGCGGCGTTCGACGTCACCTTGACGGATGAAGACTTCGCGCGGGTGTGTGGGTCTTCGTCCCCCGCCAATTCCCGCGCCGAAGCGGGCAATTGGGCCGCCAATCCGCTGATGGCACCTGCAATCGCGAGACCGGTTGAATTAGCCAAAAATTTGCGACGGGACCATGGAGACAGTTTCAGTGCGCTGGGTTCAACCTCTTTGCAGTTTCCTTCTGCTTGCGATTTCCCATCCCCACGCGATTCGCGATTCATGAGGCTCCTTCCCCGATTAACGAAAAATGGTGCGCCGGGATTCTATCGCGTCACAGAAATTGATGCATAGAACAAAGTGACCCGCCACAAAGGAGCCGCCGCCGATTTGGCCTTGTGGTGAACATTTTTTCGCGCGGTTGCGTATTTCTTCTAGGCCGGAGGCAAGACCGATGACGCGTACTTGTGTGCTTTTCGCGATTAGCGTTGGATTGCTTGTGCTGGCGGCGACGGCGCAAAACGTCACGGTGAAACGGCTGGATGGCAGCACGATCACGCCTGCCGAGATTGATGCCACGGTTACGCGGGTGATGCACGCGGCGGAGGTTCCCGGCGCGGCGATCGTGCTTTTCAATGATGAGAAGGTGGCGTACCTGAAAACCTATGGCGTGCGCGACAAGGACCAGAACCTGCCGCTCACGGCGAATTCGGTGATGACGGCGGCGTCGCTGAGCAAGGTCGCGTTTGCGTACATGGTGATGCAGTTGGTTGACGAAGGATCGCTCGAGCTTGACAAGCCCGTGTACGAATACCTGCCTAAGCCCTTGCCGGAATATCCCAATTACGTTGATCTGGCGCGCGACCAGCGCTACAAGAAAATCACGGCTCGGATGTTGCTGGACCACTCCAGCGGGTTTCCGAATTGGCGATGGATTAACGGCGACCGGAAGCTGAACATCAATTTTGAGCCGGGCGCGCGATTCGCTTATTCCGGCGAAGGAATCGATCTGTTGCAGCTGGTGGTGGAGACGATCACGAACACTCCGCTGGAAGAGTTGATGCAGAAGCGCGTCTTTCAGCCACTGGGCATGACGCGTACAAGTATGATGTGGCAAAGCCGCTTCGATTCAGACTACGCCAACGGATGCGACGAGTATGGCCGCTCGCTTGGACCGGAAAAGCGCAAAACCGCTGACGCGGCCGGCTCGATGCTGACGACTCCCGCGGACTTCGCGCGGTTTATGGAAGCTGTCCCGCAGGAAAAGGCGCCCGCGGGAAAGGGATTGCTGTCGCACAAGACGCGCGAGCTGATGCTCAGTTCGCAAGTTCAGATTTATTCGAAGCATGAGTTCCCTACCCTCGTGAGCGAAACGACGGATGAAAACAAAATCATTCGCCTGAGCTACGGACTCGCGTGGGGGCTTTACTGGACTCCTTACGGGAAGGCGTTTTTTAAGGAAGGACACGCTGAAGGGTGGCGGAACTATACGGTCTGCTTCGATGAGAAGAAGGTGGGAATTTTGATCATGACTAACAGTTCGAACGGCGAGGGCATTTACAAAGAGCTGGTCGAGACTCTGCTCAAGAATCCCTACACGCCTATCGAGTGGGAGGGGTTTACTCCTTACGATAAGCTGCCGCCGCGTCCGCCGCTTAAGCAGCATAAGGTGATCGTGGTTGATGCTAAGGTGCTCGAAGGGTACGTCGGGAGCTACGGCTTGCCGCCGAATGTCGTTCTGAAGATTACGCGAAGCGGCGATCACCTGGCGATGCAGGAAAATGACGAGCCGGTGCAGCAGCTTCTGGCCGAAGGCCCGCGCGCGTTCTTTTCGGAGATGGCAGATGACGTGTACACCTTCGAGGTAGACGCCCAAGGCCGGGCTACCGTAATGACTGTGCGCACCGACGGCCGGGATATTCCGATCAAACGTCTCCCCTAAGGCCTGTCGCAGATGGTGGGTCATCAGTTTCCGGTTCCCCGCTGAGTGGTCGGACCGGACTTCGCCGGATTCACTCAACCCAGTGAAAGCCGCTACTGACGAGCCCGAACTTGAGTGTGGGTGTAATGTTCGATTTGCGCAGTTAATAAACGAAGTACTATTGCTCTGGACCGTCGCTCCACCCTATCTTCGAATTACGTCCATTGACCAATTCCTGACGTTTCGCGAGGAGATCCCTATGGTTGAACGCCGCCGTTGCAAGCGCTTTCCGTTTACGATTCCCGTCAAGGTTTACGGGCGGAGTCCTCGGAACCATCCCTTCCGAGCTGTAACAGCTACAATGGCAGTCAGCTTATACGGTGGGCTGCTCGATATGAAACCGCGCGTAAAACTCGGCCAAAAGATCCTGGTCGTCAATACATTCACTCAGGAAGAGCGCGAATGCCGTGTAGTGTACGTCGATTCGAAACAGCGCGGCCGAAGGAAGGTCGCAGTCGAATTCACAAATAGGGACGGAGATTTCTGGCACGTCTATAACGGTTCAGTGCGACTCGAACCGGCTGCCACACGATCCAATCCACTATTGGAGAGATCGGATTCGACATCCGACCGGGCGTAGTTTTCAAATTTCGACTGCTGGGACCGTAATATAAGCTGAACCGTGAGTCAGGTCATCGACTGTCCCCTCAATTCTGATTGATGTCCTAAATCCGAAACTGCCCCACCACCCTGTCGCAGGATCAATTGACGCAGTTCCAGCCGACGAGTAGACTTCGTGTACGTTGACTGACGTGTAATCGGAACACGCGGGTTCCGCATTGAGCGGCGCGGTGGAGAGCCGGATGAATATCCTTGCGGCCAGGCGCTTGCCGGTAGGAATCGTGGCGCGGTTGATCGTGCTGCTGGGCTGCGGGATTGCAGTGTGCGGCGTGCTGACCTGTTCGGCGCAAACTTCCAGCACGCAGACTCCTGCCGCAGCGGCGCCCGCAGCGCCAGCATCGACAACGCAATCTCCCGCGGCTTCGCCTTCCACGGCGCAATCGTCCGCTACTCCGACCTCACCGACGCTGGCGTCTTCACCATCATCCAGCCCCGCACAATCTTCATCCGCCGCGGCGACTTCTCCGTCCAGCTCCACGCCCGCAGCCACCTCTGCTGCGTCGGAGCCGGAAATGAACACGCGCACTTCGCAGGTTCCTCTGCAATCGCACGTGAACCTGGTACCGATTCGCGTGGTGGTACATGATGCGAGCGGCCACGCCGTGGAGAACCTGCATAAGGAAGATTTCCAGGTGAAGCAGGACGGCAAAGAGCAATTCATCACGCATTTTTCGGTGGAGACGCCCGCGTCGGCGGCGAGCCAAGTGGCGCGCGGCGAGGCGATACCGCTGCCGCCCGACGCAAGTTCGTATGCGATATCGGATTCTTCGGGAGATGCGGCTGCCAATACGGCTGGCGGCACGGACGCAGGAAAACTGGCGTTGCCCACGCGCTTCGTCGCGCTGCTGTTCGACGATTCGCACCTGGACGTGGGCGATCTGAGCCGCACGAAAATTGCGGCGCTGAAATTCATTGACACGTCCGTGAAACCGAGCGAGCGTCTGGCAATTTTCAATATATCCGGACGTTTCCAGGTAGATTTCACCGACGATCACGCG
>Ga0308309_10001586_pt1 | contig 13478 bp, 12 predicted proteins | sample HubBroMetageWFT5_FD_192491 | JGI IMG/M metagenome (GOLD analysis project Ga0308309, IMG submission 192491) | Warmed and freeze-thawed soil microbial communities from the Hubbard Brook experimental Forest, New Hampshire - Hubbard Brook CCASE Soil... | ecosystem: Environmental > Terrestrial >...
CCGCAGTAGTCGCGGCAGAGGTTGGTGAGCGGGAGGAAAACCTTTCGCGAGTAGGTCACGATGCCGGGCTTGAAGTTTTCTTTCGCGGCGCGGGCGGAGGTGAGCAGTGCGGGAAGATCGTCGTCATTGCAGCGGATCAGGCGCAGGGCGAGGTCGCGTGCGATGGGCGAGCCAGGCTGAAGATCGGCGAGTTCTGCCGCGCACGATGACCTGTGCTCCTGGGCGGCTGTTCTGATGGCGGTTAGGGTCACGATGCTCGGTTCCGCGACGTGCGGATGCACCGAATCATACAACAGTGGTCGGGGGTCGGTGGTCAGCGATGGGTCAATACGCGCCTCCCCGTCCGCCAAACGCCGACCAGCGGCTCTAGCGGGTTTCAGTGGGTGCTATAAGGAGATTCAATTCAAATGTGCGGTCCCAGCAACCTATCGATCTGCGTGAGGTTGCCGCTTACAATCTCCAAGTGCTCTGGAGTCCTCAGCCGTACTGCCTCCTGCTCGGAGACGTTGCGGGTAGGAACCAGCGGGTCGCCGTGGTTCCTCGAAAATCCAATAACGACGTTTCCCTTTTCGTCTGCAATGTCCACGATGGAGAAGTCAGAAGTGGGGAATCCTCGGACACGCCTACAGAATTGTGCCCTCACGAAGACAATGCGTTTATCATCAAACTGGAACGCACACCATCCTTTCTTGCGATCCTGCTTGTTGTTGCATTCAATGACCATACTCGAGATGACACGGATTTCACATGCAGTGTTCTGCCGCAATGCGCTTCGAAATTTTTCTTGCAGGACACGAACGTGTGGTTTCACATCACGATATGCCCACAGCGTAATAACAGTCCCAAGTACGAGCCAAAAAAACCCAGATACGCGCCAAGATGGCCCGGTCTTATCTGCATTTCTTGCCAATACTGAAAGACCCCAAAAACCGCCGAACAACACAATTCCGACTAGCAACATCACGTACGGGGCCGCGCGCAAAAGGCACCGCTCCCGCCGGGCTGCGACAAACCTCAGCCATCTTCGTTCCGCCGGAGTTAGAGGACGAGTGACGAGTTCGGATTTCGTCATGGGAACAAGTTCGCACCCAATTTAACATTTTGCCGGGCTTCGTTTGTGGGATATAGCTCAGGGGCCACAGCTGCTCAGCAGCTGAATCTGGGAGCCCACTAACTGATGTAATCCAGACGATTTCGCTCATTGACCCCGGCAGGCCACCGTCGTGCTAATGTAGGCAGTCGCGGCAGGAAACTTCAGATACGACATGAGCATCAGTCGAACCGAATTCCGTAAGGCAATGGGATGCTTTGCCACGGGAGTGACCATCATCACTCTCGATCTGGAGGGCGAAGTTCATGGCATGACTGCTAACGCCTTCGCTTCTGTGTCACTCGATCCACCGCTGGTGCTGGTTTGCGTCGACCACAGCGCGCGCACTCACGCCCACCTGCATGCCAAGAAGCGTTTCGGGGTCAACGTTCTGGCCGAGAGCCAGCGGGTGATTTCGGAATACTATGCGCGGCCGGTTCACGTCCACGAGCACGCTGAAGAAGCCGGGGCGCGCTTCGACCGCACCGCGCAGGGAACGCCGATCCTGCATGGTGCGCTCGCCTACCTGGAATGCCGGTTGCAGTCGGCGCAGGATGCTGGCGACCACACCATCTTTATCGCCGAAGTGGAAGACGTCGTGGTGCGCGCGGGCGACCCGCTGCTGTTTTTCCGGGGCAAGTACCGCAAAATCGGGGAGGAAGTCGCGGGCGAAACGTAGAAAAGCCCGGCACCCTAATGAGGGTTCGCCGGGCCGGGAGGGATTCCGCAGACGTTGCAACCATCCTCGCCTGACTGGCCTGCTGAGCACAAGGGTAGATGTCACAATTGCGTTGTGACGAGTGTCACATAGCGGTGGCTAGTGGCCAGTGGCTAGTGGTCAGTGGCCAGTCAAACCTGTGGCCAGGTGTGGAGTCGGGGCGTCCGCCACTTTTCGGGGTTATCGAACATCTAAAGTGCAGTGCTCAGTGCCCAGTGATCAGTGGCCAGTAACAACTTGCTTGTATGTGACTTTGGGTTTTGCTGACCACTGGACACTGATCACTAGCCACTGACTTTCGGAGGGCAATACATTCATGGCAGAAAAGATTGCAAAAAGCGAGTCCGAGTGGAAGCAGAAGCTTACGCCGGAGCAGTATCACGTGACCCGCGAGGCGGGAACGGAGCCGGCCTTTACCGGCAAGTACTGGAAGACCAAGGATGCGGGGACGTATCACTGCGTCTGCTGCGGGGAACCGCTGTTTGATTCCTCGACCAAGTTCGATTCCGGCACGGGCTGGCCTAGTTTCTTTAAGCCCGCGGATGAGAGCAAAGTCGAGGAGCACAAGGATTCTACCTACGGCATGGTCCGCACCGAGGCGCGATGTGCGAAGTGCGGTGCCCACCTGGGGCATGTGTTTGAGGATGGTCCCGCGCCGACCGGGTTGCGATATTGCATGAACTCGGCGTCGCTGGATTTGAAGCCGAAGGACAAGAAGTAGGGTACAGAAGTTGCCTGCCTGATTACCAAACTGTCATCCCGAGCGAAGCGAGGGATCCTGGTTTTCGCCTGCGCCATCCGAACTGGCGGCGCAAGCACAAACCAGGATCCCTCGCTTCGCTCGGGATGACATCCTTGATGCTGAGATGACAACTTTAATGCTCGGGATGACAGTTTTGATGTCCCCGTGCAGTGCTTAAGCGTTGGCGGTTGCGGCCAGGGCCTTGGGCGTTTCTGCCGCGGCCGGCTTCGTTGCCTCTGCCTTCGACTGAGCGTCTTTCTGCTGCTTGTGATCGCCGCTGCGCACCTGGATGCCGCCCTTGAGCACGGCTCCGTCTTCCACGCTGATGCGGACGGTGGAAACGTCTCCTGTGACCGAGCCTTCGCTGCGGATATCCACACGGTCTGAGCAATCGATATTTCCGCTCACCTTGCCCATGACCACAACTTCGCGGGCGGTGATGTTGGCCTGCACGCTGCCGTTGCGTCCAATGGTGACGCGGTTATCTGGCAAGCTGATCTTGCCTTCGATGCGGCCATCGATATAAAGCGCTTCCGCACCGCTGATTTCGCCCTTGATGACGAGCGTGCGGCCAATGGTGGCCTGCTCGATGGGCGCGCTGACGGTCTTGACTGGATTTAAAGAGTTAGGGTTGGAGGCTGGAGAGCCGGACTTTCCGCCGTACGTGTACTCTGAGGACTGCAGCATGCGACCTTCCTTCATCCCGCGCGGCGCGTCCTGTCCGAGCCGCTCCTGCGGTTGGTCTGAATTTTTTGACCTCGGGTTGGTTCCTGTCCCTTCGGCCATGCTCACTATCGCACAGAAGTAAGTCTGCCTCCGAGATTACGGAAGAGAGTGTACGGTTGCGCGTTGGGGCCGGGCGTTAGCCGACTTCCGTTAGTCGGCTTCCTGCAGAGACTGGCTGAGTTCTTCCCACTCCTTGAGGAAACCCGCGTGTGCGGTCTTGTGCCGATCGAGTTCCTCAGCCTGGCGCTGGCTCTCTTCGGCGCTGACAAAGTCCTGTAATGCCGTTTCACACTGCGCGATCGCGGTCTCAGCGCGGCTGATTTCCCCTTCCAATTCACGGATGCGGTCCTCCATCTTCTTTCGTTTGATGGGATTCATGCGCTTTCCCTTGGTGGGTACAGCTTCGCTTGAGGACTGATTGCCATTCGTGGGGGCCTGCGGAGCCGTTTCGGTCATGTGCAGTTGCTGGCGAATGGCCTCATTCTGCTTCGCGCTCCCTCCCTGCTTGCGCCAGAGATAGTCTTCGTAATTGCCGGGATAAACTTCGACCTTGCCGTCGCCGATCTCGAAAACCCGTGTGGCCAGCTTGTCGATGAAGTAACGGTCGTGCGACACGAAGACGACGGTTCCGGTGTATTCCATGAGCGCGTCCAGTAAAACATCTTTGGCGCGGAGGTCGAGGTGGTTCGTGGGCTCGTCGAGCAGCAGGAAGTTCGCGGGATGCAGCAGCAGACGAAGCAGGGCATAGCGTCCACGCTCGCCGCCGGAGAGCACTCCGATCTTCTTGAACACGTCGTCTTCAGAAAACAGAAAACATCCGAGCAGGCTCCGCAGTTCCGTCTGCGTCGACTGCGGAGATGCGTTGCCCAGATCGTCGATCATGCGCGCGTTGGCATCGAGTTCTTTGTATTGGTCCTGGGCAAAGTAGTCGGCTTGAACGTTGTGGCCGAGTTTGAATTCCCCATGCGTTGTCCGTTCCGTGCCCGCCAGCAGCTTGATCAGTGTTGATTTGCCGGCTCCATTTATGCCGACCAGAGCAATGCGGTCGCCGCGTTCGATCAGAAAGCTCACGTCGCGGAAGACCTCTTTTTCGCCGCTGTCTTTTTCGCCGCGATCAAGCTTCGGATAGCTCTTGGCCACGTCAACAAACTCGGCCACGATCCGGCCGCTGGGCTTCGGCTGAGGGAAGGAAAAGTGGATCGTCTTTTCTTCCGGCGGGACCTCGATCCGCTCGATCTTTTCCAGTTCTTTGATCCGGCTCTGCACCTGCTTGGCCTTGGTCGCCTGGTAGCGGAAGCGGTTGATGAACACTTCCAGTTGCTCGATGCGGTCGCGCTGATTCTTGTATGCGGCCTGCAGTTGCTCGTTGCGCTGCGTCTTCTGCGTCAGAAATTTGTCGTAGTTGCCGGTGTAGAACCAGAACCGCTTGTTCCAGATTTCGGCAATCTTGTTGACCACTACATCGAGAAAATAACGGTCGTGCGAGATCAGAACCAGGGCATGCGGATAATCATGCAGATACTCTTCCAGCCAGTTGCGCGCTTCGAGATCGAGGTGGTTGGTCGGTTCATCCAGTAACAGCAGGTTGGGCTTCTGCAGCAGCAGTTTTGCCAGCGCGAGCCGCATCTGCCAGCCGCCGGAGAACTCGTCGGTCTGCCGCTCCCAGTCTTCTTTGCGAAAGCCCAGACCCTGCAGCACGCGTCCCACTTCGGCCTCGATCGAGTAGCCATCGCGCGTGCGGAACTCGTGCTCCAGGCTGTGATAGCGGTCAGCCACTTCAGCATATTCCGCGCTGGTGTGATCGAGTTCGGAGATTTTGTGCGTGAGGGTTTCCAGTTCCCGCTCGATGGCATGCAGTCCGGTGAACACCGTCATGCATTCCGCAAAGACGGTGCGGCCGGAAAGCGAGAGGCCGTCCTGCGGAAGATATCCGGCGGTCGTTCCCTTGGCAATAATCAGGGAGCCGTAGTCGAAGCTGTCCAGGCCGGCGAGAACCTTCATCAGTGTGGACTTGCCGGTGCCATTCGCGCCCACCAGGCCGACGCGGTCGTGGGGCGTGATGAGCCAGTCGGTGTTTTCAAAAAGAAGTTTGTGGCCGAAACGTTTTCCGGCGCCGGAAAGCTGAATCATGGGCTGGATTCAATCGTCTCATAAAACGGCAGTTACCGAGTACCTGGTAGCCAGAACCTGGTATCTGGAGACGAATCAGGAATGCGCTGCTGCCCGACCGTTGCGGCTTTCGGGATACTTGCCCCACAACTCGCTGTGGAATTGAATGCGCTCGAGAGCGCGATCGATCACCGCTTCCAGTTCGTGCGCGTACTTCACCTCGCGACCCTTGGCCAGCCGCCGCCGCGCTTCTTCCGGGCTGAACCAGGTGGGATTACGCTGTGGTTCATCGGCGGCGCGCACCCGATGAACTTCCATTAGAAAAGCTTTCACCACGAACTCATGCACGCCGCACGGCTGCCAGAACACGCCCTTGGAGTGGATGTAGAGATGAAAATGGCGAGGTTCAATGGTGCCCAGAGCGCCGGCTTCTTCGGCAGCTTCGCGCTCGGCGGCCTGGCTGTGTGAGAGCCGGGCCTCTGGAGATCCTTTGGGAAAGGTCCACTTATTTCCGCCGTTGGTGTTCACCAGCAGGAATTCCACAGCGGTGCCATGCTTGCGGTAACAGATCGCGGCCACCTGCAGCGGCAGTGACTTCGCAATGCGCGGCGAACCCATGGGACGCTCTCCTTAAAATAGATGCTACCTGGAGAATATTTCAGCAGTATTAATGTGCAACATAAATTGTGCAGGGGGCATGGTTACGAAAGGTGGCATTCCGGGCTAAAGTCCCCGCTCGCTCTTGCCGGCCGTTCTGTCCAACGCTTTAGCTGCGGCGTGAGTCGCGGTTTTCGTGGGATGTGCCCCACTCCGGGAAAATCTGTGCGATGGAATGTCCGACGAAGGCAGGTCTTTGTCGCCGCCTCTCGCGGAGGGTAAACATGATGGCAAGGAAAAATCCTGTTAGTGCGCCGAGGAATGCTTCTGTAATTGACAGGCGGTTGAAAGTTCGGAGCCCCTGGTTGGTCAGAATGAATCCGGTATAGGCCATAGCTGCCGTCCATAGAATTACGCGAATGGAGAACACGGGGGATCACCTCTTGATCAGCGAATATTGCCACAATTCGCCATTTGCCGCTCTATTATAGCTTTCCTGGCGCACCGTCTAATCAGCGGCAAACGTTTGGGGAGAATTGCTCTTGAGCACGACTTGGATATAGCAGGTCTCGTGAACGGCTTTACCCTCTTCGTCCGCAGCCGTGTCAATTACAAGTTTTAGAGGCCTGTTGCAGATGTGACAGGTTATTTCAGAATCACGTTCTTCCGCGAGGCACGGTAGTCCACTCGTCGCGGGAGTCGAATTTCGGACGCGCCGTTCAACGACAAACGGATAGGCGGCAAAGCGCGCTCGAAGGCGTTCGATGTTCTGGTGCAGGGTGTTCCGAAGTTCGACGAGAATTGACCTGAATTCTTCTTCGTCGTCTTTTGCGGCAATAAGCTGCGTGCAGAGTCTGCGTATCTTGTCTTCCATACGAAGCATGGCGCTGACACATCAGGAACACAGCGGCGCGAGTTTAGGGTAAAAGAAGCAATCCTATCTTTCTCTACAGTGCACCCTGTAGAAACCGGCCTCCCAATCCTGTAGGGATCAACGCGTGAATTAGCGGTGTTACGCCAACAACCTGAAAGCTTCCGAGTTGCTGCACTCGCCCAGAATTGGCTCCTCCGCTCAGCATCTGGCATTTCTGTGCCGTCCTGCACATTGACCAGGGCGGAGCTGCGGACCTAGTATGACGTTGCTAATTTGCACACACACGGAAGTGGGAGATTCCATGCGTTACCGCTCGAAAGCCATGTTGTTCCGCGTCTCTGTCTGCCTATCCTGTGCCGCGCTTCTAGCCGCCATCGCGATGCCGGTCTGGGCTCAGTCCCTAACCAGCAGCGACCTTTCTCGACTGCGCTCCGTCGGCAGCGCAGCGATCTCGCCTGACGGCCACTACGTCGCCTATACGATCGCGATGCGTGACCAACCCGGCCGGCCTTACGGCCAACTCTGGGTGATGGATGTGAGCACGGCAAAGAGCGTCCGCCTGGGCGGCGACAAGCCAGCCAGCGCTCCGCTCTGGTCAAGTGACAGCAAGTGGATCGCATTCCGTGGTGAGGATGGAGACAAACACGGCTTGGTGATCGCGCACCCGGATGGCAGTGAGACGACTTTCCTGACCACGCTGGCTGGTACGAATTCGCCATTGCCTGGGACTGGGAAGGATTTCACGTGGTCGCCAGATGGAAAGCAAATCGCCTTTGTGTCGTCCACACCTGGCGAAGGCGCGGACGAAGCCAGCGGAGATCCCATGGTCATTACGCGCTATCTCTACAAGCCCGACGCGGGCGAGGGGATGACGCGCTTCAACGACAATCAGCGTCTGCACATATTCGTTGTCGACACCGCTTCAAAGCAGGTGCGCCAACTCACCACAGGCAATTTCGACGAGCACTCCATTGACTGGTCGCCCGACGGCAAGCAACTCGTCTTCGCTTCCAACCGAGAACCGAACCAGGATGAGTTCTTTAACTACGATCTTTTCACCCTGCAACTCGCCGACAACAGCATTCACCGCTTAACCGCTACCGAGTATTGCGAATACGATCCGCGGTGGTCGCCCGACGGTAAATCCATTACCTATCTGGGCACGCGCCGTGGCCTCACCGACCGCGAAACCACCATGGAGGATACGCACGTTTGGATCATGAACAGCGACGGCAGCAATCGACGCGAAATCGGGAATGCGGTTGACAATCGTCAGGGTGCGCCGCAGTGGGCATCCGATGGCAGCGCTGTCTACTTCACCGTGCAAGAACGTGGCAGTAATCATCTTTTGCGCCTGCCTGTCTCGGGCGGTAAGCCCGAATATGTCGTCAAGGATGCTGGTGTCGTTGCCAGTTGGTCAGTGGGCAAGAACGGCGCGGTCGCCTACGCCTTCACCTCACCGCGTGATGCATCCGAGCTCTATTACAAATCCGGAGCTGCGTCCCGTCAGTTGACCGACCTCAACCATGAAGTTTTGGCGGGCAAGCCTATCGCCGACGTCGAACCCTTCACCTTTGTCAGCAACGACAACCGGTTCGAGGTGGAAGCGTTTCTTACCAAGCCCATCGGCATGACCGACACTTCGAAGCACCCGCTTATCGTGGTGATTCATGGCGGACCCCATGGACAAAATGGTCCGGGCTTTTTCTTCAAGAATCAGGTCTACGCTGCGCACGGTTACGCTGTGCTCAGTGTGAACTATCGCGGCTCCACTGGTTACGGTCAGAAGTTTGCGGATGCGGTTTTCGGCGACCAGGACGGCAATGAAGGCCAGGACGTTCTTTATGCCGTCAGCGCCGCGGTGCGCCGCTACTTGTGGATAGACCGGGAACGCATGGGGATCGAGGGGGTGAGCTATGGCGGTCAGCTGACCAATTGGCTCATCACGCAGACCAACGAATTCAAGGCGGCAATTCCCACCGCAGGCATCGCGAATCTGGTCAGCTACAACTACATGACCTACTACAACCAATATGAGGAAATGGAGTTTGGACAATTCCTGCATCAGGGAAACCTGATGGATGTCGCATGGGAACGCTCGGCGCTGAAGCATATCGCTGCCGCCCACACGCCGACCCTAATCATTCACGGCGAGAACGACAATGATGTTCCTATTGCGGAGGCAGAGCAGCTTTTCGTTGCCCTTAAAGATGTGGGCGTTGAGACGGTTTTCCTTCGCTATCCCCGCGAGGGACACGGCCTCTCCGAGGTTAAACATCAGATCGACGCTACCGACCGGTCTATCGCCTGGTACGAAAAGCATTTCCCGAAGCCCGGTGACGGAGGCGTGACCAACGTTCAGCCGTAGGGCACGTCAGGCAGGGCAGCTTGGCTAGTGGAGAGCAGCCGGTGGTGGAACCGTATGCGACAGCTGGGCGGCCTTTTCCGGCGGGAGCGAATGCAGCAGCTCAACAAAAGCGCCATTGGTCCAACCAAATCCCGTCACATTCACGGCATATCCCGCCTTCACATTGGTCTCTGAAGACCGGGTCACGACGTTATACTTCTCGCGAATCGTCCCATCCCGTATGAAGTTTTCCAGTACGGTTGAGAGAAACTCGATCGAGACACGATCCGCTTCGGCGTTGTATCCATAGCGGCGCATGCCTTCCACGGCGAGCAATTGGATCGGCGCCCAGCCAAATGGATAATCCCATTGCGCTTGGGTCTCCTCGACGCTCATTGCAATGCCGCCCGCTTTTTCCAACAAACTCAAATTCTTCACCACCGCTCGCGCTTGCGCAGGCGTAGCCAACCCAGCCCACAGTGGATAAAACGTAGTCGCATAGACGTAAGTCGATCTCTGTTCCTTATCGAAGTTGTAATCGAAAAAAAGCCCCTGCCGCTCATCCCACAAATACTTTTGTATCGCCTGGCGGCGTGCCTCCGCCTGTCTTTGCCACTGCGCGGTATCAGAGTCCTTGCCCAGCAGCCGACTCATTTCTTCCAAGTCCCGCTCGGTCTTGAAAAGAAGACTGTTCAGGCATACGGGAGCGTAATGGTGAGTAGCTGCGCCGTAAGGCTCGAAACGAAATGAGATATCGAACCCCGACTCGCGCATGGATCGGTCACCCTTGTAGTAGTCCGGCTTCAGCTTGATCAGACGCTCAGGCTCGCACGACGATCGGGATTGCGCCGTCCCGCAGACTCGCACCGAATAGGCCGACCCCGAGGCTCGGCCCACCGGAACATCCGCAGCTTCGCCTTCGTAGGCGGGGATTCCGCCGTGGAAAAGAAAATACGCCGCTACTTGCCGATAGACTTCCGTCTCATCCTGCAAAGCCTCTGGAGCAGGTCCGTCGCCGAAATCGTAATAGCGGGCTAGACCAGTGTTGCCGGCCAAATGTGGCTCGCGCGTCCACATGTCGTGGTCGCGCTTCACATACGAGTAGGCTGTCTCCATCCACCCCCGGTCGTCTTGCCCAGCCGCTCTTTGCGCCTCGTGGACTGCCATCACCATCGAACTGAGAAATGGAGGCTGGGAGCGCGTCAAATAATAGGTACGGTTGGCGTTGAGCACAGCGCCGTAGTGCTCAATCTCGAAGAAAAAGTTCTCCACCATTCCACGCGCCAGTTCCACGCGTCCATCCCGCAATAAACCGCGAAGAATGAAGTAGCTGTCCCAGCCATACATTTCGTTGAAACGCCCGCCGGGCACCACGTACTTGTTCTTGAGGTAAAGCAATCCCGGCGGCTGAATCGAATCGGCGTCCGTGGTCCCGAGTTGATGAATGAGCTGGGGCAGGTGCGCAATGGTGACCTTACAGCCGCGCTGCATTTCGTCGAGATCGCGAGGTGGAGCAAAATCAGCGGGAAGATAAATTACCGGCGAGGCCAAGAGTTTGGGGTCCGAAGCTGCGGCGCAAGAACTCGTCGAGCGGGTCAGAGCATCCCACCCGGTATGGATGTAGGCGAGAATTTCCTTTAGGTTTGCGCCGCCGGTCGAGCGTTCGGGCTGTGATTGCCCCAGAGCCGCGAGGGAGAATACCGCAACCAGCGCCGCGCGGAAAAAGAGAATGCGAAAGTTCCGGCATCGCCGTTCACCAGTACTAAGCCGAGATCCCCGCATCCCGTCGCTCATAGGCAATTACGATAGCAAGAATCGTGGCCGCGGCTCGTAAAGACAATCAGGTAGTTGCGTGCATTCGCGAAGGGCGGCTCGCATGAGGCTTCCAGAACGTATTGGTGCACAAGAAGTTGTTGGTCGGGGCGCGCGGATTTGAACCGCGGACCCCCTGCGCCCAAGGCAGGTGCGCTACCAGGCTGCGCTACGCCCCGACATTACTAGTGACAACGATCCAGCTGCGACAACTACTGTTTCGATTATAAACGACGGAACGCGCTATAATTTTTCACTGGATATGCCGACCCTGCGGTATGCGTTAGTCGCGTACGTGAGAAGTCCAGTGGGAGAGTTCGTCGAGAACCTCCGGCGGGAGCTGCATCCCAACCTGCCGCACCTGGCGGCCCATATCACCTTTCTGCCGCCGCGGCTGCTAGGCGGGACCGAAGCTGCCGCGCTGCAGATGCTGGCCGGGGTCTGCAGCCGGGTTGAGCCTTTCGAAATAGCCTTGGGCGACGTGCAATCCTTCGTTCCAACCACGCCCACGGTTTATATCCCGGTTACCTCCGGCGCGTCGCGCCTGCAGGACTTGCACAATCAGTTGAACCAGCAGACGCTTGCCTTTGCCGAGGAGTGGCCTTACATCCCGCACCTCACGGTCGTGAAAATGGCCACCGAGCCCATGGCGGAACAAGCCCTGCGCATCGCCCGCGAACGCTGGCAGCGGTATTCGGGAAGCCGGCGCATCCGGCTCGACCGGCTCACGTTTGTCCGGGAAGATGCGCAGAACTGCTGGGTCGATCTGGCTCCCGTGCTGCTCGGCGGCAGTTTGGTTACGCCGTAAATAGTTCCCAGGATGCCGTTGGCCGGTGAACTATACATTTGCGAGGCCGGCAGAAAATAGAAATCCATAGACGAAAGACGCTTGAAGATTTCCCTAAGTTTGTCGTCACCGAGGTGCGTCGCGGCGCGACCTCGGAGACCGGATATACCTCGTTCGAGCTTGAGGGCGGTTTCGACATCCTTCCAAGCAGTTTCGACCACGTCATCGAGGGCACGGGCCCTCGCTGGTTTCGGCTTTTGTTCGGCGAGCGCGGATACCTCAGCCCCATGCTGAAGTCCTTCGATAAAGAAACGAGGACCGCGATTCTGACTTGTCAGGAAAAAGAAGAACCAAGAGTAGTCGGACTGAAGTTGGCTTATCTCAGTTCCTACTGGCAGGCTTTCGATGTCTGGATGGTGCTTGACCCAAACTGGGGATGGGAAAGAAAGCAATTTCAGGGAACGGACGCTGTCGCCGAAGATTACGAAGCTAAGGATGTATCCATCGTAGGCGATCGCGAGGTCAGGGTATGGACGAAACTGGAACCAACAGGAGAAAGTAGGGGGCAGAGTCGACACTATCCCGCGACCGACCAGAGCTTGCCTGTTCGCCCTGGGACTCGGTTGGTTCCTTCGGGCTGGGGCCACGAGCACTGCGAGTTGTGCAACGAGCATATCGACGCTGGGATGTTCGGGTATTGTGACCCCGGAGAGCGCTGGATGTGCGAGAAGTGCTATGAGCGATATGTAGTGCCGCGCGATCTCACCTTCGTGGACGAGCTTTGAGACGCTGAAAGTGTCCGATGCGCACGAGCATCTTCGAGTTGTTGAGGTAACCGTGCGACTACACGCGTTGACCACAACTCCACGGCCTTCGTTGACTTGCCGGTTTCCCCCACGTAAGATTTTCGGCCAGTGATCGATCACCAACCCGCACGAAGCGTTGTCTTGCCTATCGGTTTTTGCCGGTGAATTGCAGCGGAGGAAACTTATGCCAGTCCGGAACGCCTTGCACTTTCTCTTGGTCGGAGCGCTGGTTGCCTGCGCTGCGCATATTGCGGCGCAGTCCAACGCGTCTTTTTCGTTGGGCGTGACCTCGGCAGCGGCGATTGCGACCGAAGGTGTATCCGGATATAACCAGCCTCCCAAAAACATTCTGGATGTGATGCATGCGCCTTCACCGCCAGTACCCAGGGTGAGCCCGACCCAGGACTCCATTCTGCTGGTCTCCTGGCAGGACTATCCGTCGATTGGCCGGGTGTCGACACCGTTCTTGCGCCTGGCCGGCGTGCGCGTGGAGCCGAAGAATCACAGCAAGCACGACACCCCGGGGGGTTACGGCATCACACCCTGCGTGCGGAGCTTCGAACTGGTGCATGTCGCCGATGCTCCTCGCAACGATGGGGCTCAGATTCCTATCGCGCTTCCCGAGGGCGCATGTCCGGGCGCCCTAATGTGGGCGGCTGACGGAAAACGATTCGCGTTCGTCAATCTCGCTCCCGAGGCGGTCGAACTCTGGATCGGCGAGGCTAGGACCGGGAAAGTCCATAAAGTGCCCGGCGTGCGTCTCAACCCGATGTTCAACGACGAGATGCAGTGGATGCCGGACCAGAAGACGCTGTTGGTCAAGCTTGTGCCTGAGGGGATCGGCGCTCCGCCGCCCGAACCCGTGTTGCC